>JAABUS010000411.1_pt1 | contig 109660 bp, 96 predicted proteins | sample 5560161 | NCBI WGS metagenome assembly JAABUS01 (sample SAMN10711885, study PRJNA513376) | rock metagenome | isolation source: Antarctica rocks | place: Antarctica: Victoria Land, Trio Nunatak nord | collected 2016-01-04
TCTGGTGGTTGGAGTGGAGTGGAGTGGGGAAATGGAAAGGGGGGGATGGTAGGATTTGAATGGAGGGGTAGGGGAGGTGGAGGGGGGTGTAGTGGATATTAAAAGGGAGAGGGAGAGGTACGGTGTCGTCTTCTGAGCTTGAGGAGAGGATGTTGCGGCGGAGGGAGGCGTAGCGGGATGTTGTGGAGGTGAGGAGGGAGTTTAGGGTGCCTAGATAGGACATTGTGGGGTGCGTGGAGGAATTAAGTAAGTACTGGGTGGATGTGGATCTACTTGTGGTTGTGGTTGACGTCGCTAGTTGGAGGAGAATGGAGTGCTTGGTCGACGTTTAAGTCCGCATTGGGTTTGTTTCACGGAGACGCGATATTATGTGGGACCATTTCTCTACCGCTCGATTGCATGTGAAATTTGAAAGATTTCGAAAGATTTCGAACATCCTCAGAAATATGCAATAGAGGGAGTTGATGGGCTTGGAAATTGTGTCGGCTTAGATGTTTGCTATTGCTCTAAGAAAACCATATTTACCAAAAGAATATCTACACAACTATTTTCCACACATGTTCCCCCTACAATTTTCACACTCGCTCAGTTCACTCCTCTACTGCTTGTTCCTCTGGCCATAAGCCTTGGTAGCATAATCACCATCCTTGACAATCAAATCCGCAGGCCTGTAGTCGTGTCGTCCAGAGAAGTAAGAGTCGAGGATATCCTTCGTACCCTTTGCGTAACGCGCTTGTGCATCGATCGAAGTACCGGACATGTGAGGGACCATGGCGTTCCCGCCACCCATCGTGTTCTTTGCGTAGCGGAGAGGGTGGTCCTTGGGTGCTGGCTGTGGGAACCAGACATCTCCTCCGTAGCCGCGAAGGTGGCCGCTCTTGAGAGCATCTGCTACGTCTTCCTTGACGACGATGGCGCCACGGGCGGTGTTAACAAGCCATGAACCTGTATACCTGATTAGCATGTTTCTTGAATCGGATGTTATTCGAATTTACCCTTCTTCATCTTGGAGATCAGTTCCTTATTGAACAAACCTCTGGTATTCTCGTGAAGCGGGCAGTTGATAGTCACGACATCACACTGTGACAGCATTTCCTCGAGACCGTTCACGCGTCGGCAGCCGATCTCTTGCTCAATCTCAGGCTTAAGCGGCTGGTAGTCAAAGTAGAGGAGCTCCTTGCAGTCGAATGGCTTGAGTCTTCGCAGCACACGCTCGCCAATACGTCCAACAGCAACCGTTCCGACAGTCTTTCCCTCGAGGTCGTACTCGTTCTTGGCTACTGCAGCCACATCCCAGTCGCCAGCCGCGACCTGCTCGTGTGCGGGGGTATAATTGCGGACAAGGGTGAGGATGGTCATGATGACGTGCTCGGCGACGGAAACGACATTGGAGCCTGTCACTTCAGCGACAGTGATACCTCCGTTGGTCTTGTTGGCGGCGTTCAGGTCGACGTGGTCGGAACCGATACCGGCGGTCACTGCGAGCTTAAGCTTCTTGGCCTTTGCGAGTCTTTCGGCAGTCAGGTAGCCAGGGTGGAAGCTGCAGAGTGATATGATTAGTAGCTGCTCTATGCGAAAAGCCAGTCTCGCGTGTATTCGGCTTCCAATTCTCTTGGCTGGACTCACGGAGTAGTGATGATAACCTCAGCGTCCACCAGCTCTTGGTCAAACTTCGAGTTCTCACCCTCTTTATCAGAGGTGGTGACTAGAGTATGACCTTGCTCTTCGAGCCATTTTCGGATACCAAGCTCGTTCTCAGTCGTACCCAGCATTTCTGGAACTTCTGTTGCGTGCTCGTGGCCCTGTGCAGCTCATGGATTAGCAAGGGTCTCAAAACACGGGATTAAGGCCAATGCGTGATAACTTACATCGTACAAGACAAGCAAGACTTTAGACTATCATCTCTAAATGTCAGTATCATTCCTACAGGAATGAGAGTGGTGAACAACCTGTAGTCGTGAGGATGCAGTCAGCGATCGTACTCCGCCGAAAGCTCCCCGTTGGACCGGGAGGGCTGTACGCGAGGACAAGAGCGAAGAAGCAGGTCGCGAGAGTCGGGAGATGGAGCGAGTAAATACCATTATGAATGTCTAAAGAGCAAATGAATGGTTCTCTGCTGTTCTGATTGTTCAATGGGTAATAAAGTAGGAGGAAGCTTGGGAATCGCAAGCTTGTACACTATTTGGCGGGGAGCGGAGATAAGGCCTAGCGCGATGTACGTCAGTTTTCCTCATTCCCGGCAACGTCACGCTTCCAACTCACGGCAATTGGGTCCGATATTTTATGGCTTTTTGGGAGTTTCAGATGTTGACAAATTGTTCAATCCCTGGAGAAGAAGTCTGTAAGGATGTGAGGAGCAGCAGCAAGCTTTTAAAGAGTTGGTCTTGGTTCATGCGGGGCCTGGCGGAGAAGTAACGACGGTCTTGAGGAGCCCGCTCGAACTCTGGTTAGCTTGTTACGTCAACCTGTCCAAGCTTTGTCGCTGCTACTGGCTCGGGTTGTATAGCCATTGATGGTATGTGGATTGCTTTGCCCCGCCTGGTGGATGGGCCTCCGCGACATATACCTGTTTTAGGCTCAAGAAAGCCGTTGCGGGGTCACCCTTTGTCCTAGGCGGTTAGTCTTGATATCTCATCTCGATGAATGGTCGCTATGATTCTGCTTATACCGGCTTAGAGCCTCTCATCTCATAGCGGGAGGACCAACATCCTCGAGGATATTGTGCCCTTGCAAGAAATCCGTCATTCGACTTCCGCAAAATTCATCTAGATTTTTCTCATGTCTCCTCCACTGTCCCAACCTCCGCGTGCTCTTCTGGGGCTGTCGCCTCCCCGCACGCTTGTTCTCCTCCTCCAAACCATGAGAATCCAGGATAGAATGTGAGAGTGCAATTGGAGACACCTCCGAACACAGGTTTGTCGGTGTAGGTATCAGATTTTTTCATAGATTGAAAATGTTGGTGCCTCTCGTCTATCGGACGACTCCCACATCTCTCCAAAGTTCCACAGCCCATCCGCATCACTTGGGTCGAACGGCCTATAGATCACAGTAGCTTTGTCTGAGAGCTGCGAATGAATGCGGCTCATGTGCTGCCAGTCGGCAAGGTCGAAATGTCCAAGAAGCTTAAGGTTGCGGATGTTCTCACGGCCCAGGTCGCCAATTCGCTCAAGCCAGTCTAGAATAGCGCCGTAGCCTTTCTTGCAGGCGAGAGCATGTGAAGCTTCATCGCTGGCGTTGAGACTCTGGAAAGTGGCATTGCCCTTGGTATAGGGTAGGTTGAGATCGACATTGAAGCGAAAATAGTGATGTTGGTAGAAGATCGCAAGTCCCTCAGCACGAGTCTGCTTACATATGGAGAAGAGTCCTGGTTGAAGAGTCGTGAGGTCAAGATCAGGGTTTCGGTCGCGTCGACTGGCATCGCGTCTCATAGCCAGCTTGCCAACAGCATCGCCACCATCCACAGTGATAGTCTGCCACGAGTTTGTAGATCTCGTTGCGAACCTCACCTGGCAGCTCGAAGAAGCGGAAGGGACTTTTGCAACAGTGAGCTGAGGTCCTGACTTGCATGAGAATGTTCTGAGTGCTGCCGTACTTACTGGGCTTCATCGTATGCTTTCAACCGCGCTGTCATGTTTGCTTTCGTGCCTGTCCAGCGGAGGCCTCGTTTCTTGAGTATTTGGCTCAAATCATGGTTGCTATGCTTAGAGTAGCGTTTCCGGGATAGCCAGTACATCTTGCTAGTATTCATATATTCTTAGTGGATAGTAAGCCGGGTATAAGAGAAAGAGAGAGAACCGGAGAGTGATGTTCAACGTGTTAAGTACTAGTGCCACGCGTGTTACGGGAAGACTTGTTGCCGAAAGAGTGAAGTGTGAACAGGTTCCTACTCAAGAGCATAACCCTTCACAACGCAAGACAGTGATGTAGATCCGGAGAGTTAAGTGGTAGCTATCAAGACAAGAAGCAGCCGGAGAGTTTTATAATGCATTGGTCGCAAGGTGTCTATTTGCAGAACCGTCCCCCAAACCATCCTGTTACTGCCTGTTGCTGTCTCCTTCCGTCTCAACAGGGCCGCTCCCTTTTCCGACCCATCCCATCTGAGGGCGAAACGTCAATGACGTTTGCCCTTCGACCTGATAGCTGTGCGTGAGTGTGGTGCATGGCCCACACTCAAAACGATTCAGAATTCCCGTCCAAATCAAGGTGGCGAATGTTTCTGCTACCCAGATCGCCGGTGATTCGAACCCATCGGAGCAGGAGGTTGAAGATGCTTATGCGGGGCATCGGGTTGATGAATTTGCACGAGAAATGATGGTGTTGATAGTATAACACGAGCCCTTCTTCCCGGATAGATTTGCACACAGCGAGTAGACCTGGCTGCACAGCCATGAGCTCGGGACTGCTGTGTAGCTTTACACTCCTCCAAAGTTCCACGTTCTTGCTGAGGATACTCTCAACGTGAGGATCGCGGGATGTCAAGGGGCATTTGGCGACGTATTCGTATATGAGGTTCCGGATTTCACCTGGGAGGTCGAGGAAGCGAAAGGGACTTTAGGTTATCGTTAGCATGAGCTTAATGAAGAAGAAAAGCTTTGCTTACTGCGTGTCATCGTAGTCGTTCAAACGTGCACTCATTTGTGTTTTGTTGCCTGCGCATGGAAGCTTGCGACGCTTCAACATCTCCTTCAGCTCCACCTTCGTGTGCGCCATATAGGAGGGTTTTGCAGTCCACGGCATGGTGAGTTAGTTAATGTTCAAGTTCTTGGTCCTCTCTGTTGGAAAAAGAAGTCATGTTGTGAATCGAGTGATCTTGGCCCCATTCAAAGTAGTTAACATTTAAATTATCGCGTCACATGATAATTATCACTATTCATATATGGTGTCGAAGATTTTATGAATGTAGCGCAGAACCGTACCAGTGTAGACAGCAGGCCGTTTGAGGTAGTCCCACCTGCTATGATAGCTTCAAACAATCTTCAGACAAAAGGGCGACTCGCTAACAAGGCAGTCGAGATGGCAAGATAGTGCATGAGTCTGCCAGGAGTTCTATTTCTGGATATCTCTGTGGAGAGACTTTGGTATAACATTACCACTTTGTGGTTACAGCCATGAGAGCGTATCGTTCTATACACAGAACATTAGCTACCACGACCGCACCCTACGGATGGCGCACAGTCTTCGGTAAGCTTCTCTCTTGCAGTACCTAGCTTCCCGCTCGGTCCTTCTTCCCAGACCATGAGATTGTCTCGCAACATCGCTTCCCTGAAAATGCTTTGAAAGCGATTAAACATACAATTGCCACTGTGCTCTATATCTGCACGTCCTCATCTGATTCGCTCTCATCAAGACCATCCTCTGTCCCGAACCACCCCATGCCGGGATAGAACGTCAGCGTCGATCCCCTCAAGTTTCCGGAAGGTGCCGAGTCGAAAGTCGAAAATCTCTGGTGGCCATTCGTCTCAAAGACAGGCAGTTTGTTTGGATTGCGCTGTCTGTAAGACCTCCCAACAAACCATAAATCACGGTCCGTATACTTCTCGGGATCGGCTTCCCAAATCACGGTCGCTTTGTCTGACAGCTCCCGATGGAGTCGGCTCATAACTCGGGCTCTGCTGTTTGCTCTGTCCGCTCGAAATCTAAGGTAGCGAATATTTGCACGTCCTACTTCGCCGATATGATCCAGCCATTTGAGAAGGGGAGTCAGGGCTCTGGAAAAGTAGGTAGGATCGATTAGGTAGCACGCAAACCTGTGATATTGATAGTATAGCCCCAAACCCTCAGCACGGATCTGCTTCGATACAGCAAATAGACCAGGCTGAACTATCATCAGCTCGGGACTACCGTGGAGCTTTTCACTGACCCAAAGCTCCTCACGCTTTTTTAGGACAGACCTAACACGAGGGTCTTCGGAAGTCAGGGGGAGTGCAGCAACAAGTTTGTAAATAGTGTTGCGGATCTCAGGAGGTAGTTTTAAGAACGGGAAGGGACTATATTGAGATTTAGCAGCGGCTCGGAGGTAAGTATCTAGAGGTTCACTTACTGTGCCACATCATTTGCGTCAAGCCTTGCACACATTTCTGACTTGGTACCGGAGTATGGAAGGCCGCGCCGGTTGAGTATCAGGCTCAGCTCGAAATTTTTATACGCGCCGTACGGCGACTTGGCAGTCCGAGGCATATTGCTTGCTACAATGATGATGGTAGCCGGGAATCAGGTTGCCGATGAAGAAAGAAGTCTGACAGATGAAGCGAAGAGCTGAGAGTACACACTTGAAGTGTCCCAAAACGAAAGTCTGCATCACAAGACACAACATTGGTAATGACGTGTTGAATGATAATACGTGTTAAGCAAGTACAAGCTCAAACAAGCAGTGTGTTACTTTGCATACAGGTCGTTCCGTCATTGCGAGATCGGTATTTTTCATTTTCCCATGCACCCGTAGAGGGTTCGTTATAGGGCTGAGTCCCGCCGTCAAGCCAAACGAACCCAATTGCCACCGGTGCATGGGATACATAGTAATAGCCACGCGAAATCCTCTCTCGACCTACAAGTCTCACACGTCGTCCTGTCTCTATGAAAGCCTAATTTCCATCTGGCCGATACATGAGGCTCATGAGATCACTGTTACCCAGGCTGCTGTCTGGTTGTCTTCTTCCAATACCTGTACTCGGGCATGCTTCTTCTTCCCAAACCACGACATTTCAGGGAAAAAGATCAAGGCCGAAGCGGTCCCATTTCATAGTGGTCAAAGACGGCAAGGTTGCGTAGTCACAACAATGCCTAGAGCTTCCAAATTCAAAGACGGGGTACTTCTCTTCATCCCTCTCCTGGAGGGCTCGTCCAATATTCCATGGTATCATAGCATCACCCTCAGCATTACTCTCGCAGCTAACAGCAGCATCTTCGGAGAGTGCTTGATGAACATGGTCCATTCCCTCTATAATGGTTTCCATGCCACAAGTCCACAGAGACACCACAAGGACAGTGAGATTACGGGTGTTCTTGCGTCCTAGATCGCCAATCGTGTTGAGCCATTGTTTCGACTGGCCACCTTGAGACTGCTATATTTACCGAGGTCGTTTACTTGCCTTCTAGAAGGATGTGAGGTAGAGCATCGAGTGGCGGCGAGTTTGTAGATATCATCTCGGACTTCGGGTGGAATTCAAGGAATTGGAAAGGGCTACTTGATAATTTAGCAAACGCAATTAACTTGGAACTCGAGAATATAGGACTCTGCTCACTGTGCTTCGTCATATATGTTCAAGCGCAATGCCAGTTTTTCTTTGGTACCAGTGTAAGGCAGGCCAAGCTGTCTGAGCCGCTTGCCGAGCTCAGTTTTCTTTCAATGAAGATAGGAGTGATACCGAGCACCATGCATGGCGCCGGCTACGGTTGGGACTGTGGACGATGGTTTGCGGAGTGTAAGAGCATAAGACTGGGCACGCGAATCGAGGATGTCGACTCTAGCTCAAGTTTCAAAAACAAAGTTATTACAGAATTAAAGGCTCACAAAAGGTTTGAGTCTATCAATCTCGTGCTTTGGCTCTCACTGTTTGGGGCAAACGCGATTCGCACCGCAAAAATAGTTCTAAGGAAGAGCCTCCTTGTGTCAATTTTGAGACCAATATGACAGCTTTAAGTTCGGACACACCTCAATACTTCAGGTTCTTTCGAAGCCTATTTCGGAGCTGAAATTCGCTAGCACCGCTAGAGCCTAGTACTAGTAGTTCACCCGATGCTTACCCGCAGGCTCCTTTGCGGCTGCATATGTACCTTCTGCAGTATCACTGGACATGTGAGATACAAAAAACCCCCACGAATTTTTCCACCTATCTTCTCTCGCAATGACAAGACCGATGTTGATTCTTCAACGAGAGCCGCAAATGAAGGGTCGGTATTGATATTAGTTCCTGTGGTTCGTAAAGAGTTCCAATTAAAATCTCGGGCCAAATACGCGTCCCTTCCTCGCCTTTGGTTATCTGTCGGAAATTCAAGCCGTTCTAGCTTGCTCTTCCCCACAGCTCAGATCACTATTTGTAAGCAGCAGACTCTTCCACGAGTCTATCGAGCGTATGCTTCAATCAACATCAGCCAAGATTCAAATCACCTCGACTAATTTAGATACCAGCTTGTTACAAAGGACGTAGAGCAGTGTATGTGTAGCCTATCCTACCTTGCTCACGAAATCAATTTTCCGCCCAACAGGTCGACAAAGCTACTACTACCTTATGAATCGATGGGTTGAAGTAGGTTTCCGGCCCAAGAAAATTGCAGATATGTTTCTGCAGGATCTCGCAATGAATACCGTCGCGGCGAATGAAGTAACGATTTACCAGTATGGAGAACGGCGTTCTCTAGCCGTTCTCCATACTGGTAATAGGCGGTCGGAGTCTTTCCCGTGGTTATGGCTTTTTCTAGGATTGCGGTCTGTGAGGCTGGTTAGATACATGGTTTGCGTTGAAGGATTCGTTCAAGCTGAAAAAGTTGTGCCGTTAGATGGGCGTAACGCTCGTCACGTTGATATTTTGGCGAGAAAAGTGGCTGTTATTATGGGCTTCGGGGATTCGATGCGAAAGCATAGGTGTAGAGCGCTAGGCAGAAACCAATGGCAAGAGGCGGGGTCACGCATGATCTGGTTTGGAGGGGTTTTCCAAGGTTACCAGGCTTGACCACGTAAATCTTACCTATTGCAGCATTCATGAAAGACTCAGCCCATTCGACTCTCGGTGAAGTTGTTGTGTTTGAGTCAATTCCTGAGAGCTGCTTTAATTGCTATCATATTTCCTTGTGAATCAAGTCAATACCAAAAGTCCGATTCAAGACGTAACAGCGTCCAAGGATTGGGATTCAAAACACGAAGGTTCAGCTCAGACCATCTGCGTCGGATCTTTCTCATCTGACCACCAAGCACTCGACCTACTCAAAAGCATCTTCAAAGAACTCGGCCTCCTAGTGACTGGACCCATCCCGTCAGGCTCCGGCGTCCGAGCAGGTCTTGCCATCAGCTTGACTATACTTCGGACATCGACTTTCACCAACGTCTTTCCCGCACCCACAATATCTGGCCACATTACCCAGATCAAGAAAAGTACTACGGTGATTGGCAGCGTTGTGGCGAGGAAAAGCCACCAATCGCGGCTTACAGTGAGGTTGCCGTTTTGAGTGTTGAAGAACGCCATGCCAAAGAAAGACGAGACCGCGGTTGCGGGGAGGAAGATCATTGTCAGGGCCGCTATGGTTTTCATGGCTGCGCTGTCGTTCTTGGTGGCCTGGGCGATGGCCATGTTCGTTTCGCTGTCTTGTTGGATTACTAAATTGAAGACCTGGTTCATTGCGTTGTTAGCTGGTAGGTATGACGTTTTTGAAACCGAGGTTCGACTGACCATGTTCATTGCAGTGTCCTTCCGAGACTTATAGCTCAATATCCAGCGCCGCCGAGCCTGCAAGGACTCCACGAGATGGCCCAGTGAGTCATCAATCTGATGATATTCCTGCTGTAATGTAGCATCAGGTATAATTTCCAGGGTGTCATGCGCCGAGTACATCCTCTTTGCAATCATACTTCCCATCTCAGCGCTCGAGACAAGCGAATCAGCGTCCTGCGAGACTCCGTGCAACTCATTGGTCAGAGCCTTAAGATCGGCACGGTCAAGCGCAAGTGTTCCGTTGCCGTAGCCATCAACTTTGTCGAGCTGGTCGTAGAGTCGAAAGCGCAATTTCGTGATCACAGGTTTTGACTGAAGAAAGGATTCTTGGGCGATGATGTTATGGAGAAAGAACGGGTCGGGCGCTTCCGCTTTCGAGGGGACACAAATATCTCGTAGCCTTTCCTTGGCGACTTCAACGCAGGTATCTTGAAGGCCGGAGACTACTATATATATAGTGTTTGAAGTTTCTTTCTGATAGCTCATATAAACAGAACAAGGTTGCATTTTGACGTGGATGTCCCATCGCGGATGTTGACAGATGAATTCTGTCATGATTATCAGCACTTACGCCTCATACGCAGTAGATGTGCTCTTCTCGGGAACAATGGCCAGGCTTTCTGCACAAAGCTCGCCTTCTCTCTTACCTTGTTTGGACAGCTGACCTTGGGAGTCGTAGCTATTGTATGTTCCTGGAGCCGCATAGTCTGGTTCGCCGAGAAGCGATGGAACAAAGTGAGGGGTGATTGCAAAGCTTTGTAGCAGCTCGAGAGCTAAGGCCTGGCTCAAAGAGACTTGCGACGCAAATGTGGTCCCGATAGACCGTTGAGATGTGAGGAAGCTGTCTTCAACTTAGCTCGGTTTCAAGGGACTCAGCATGATGTCTTACAAGATGCGAGTGGAATTTGGGGCTAAACCAGATGCTCGGATGCATGCACAAAGTTCCTGTGAAAGTTTTTCGAGTTAGAAGCATGCCATCGTCGAGCAGTGAGAGTAGTCACAAGACGTGCTTGGCCTGTGCTTCTAGGAGTATTACCTTATCGCCAAGATCAGTCCTCATGTCACCTATACCGTCCGCACCTAACTCGAACACATCGCAATTCGTTCGCTCAGCGAAATTGTTCCCATTGCTCAGAATCGCTTGACAGTATACCAGGTCTTGTGTAGATCTGAATGGCAGTGTCGCAGGATATTGGTCCCTCACAAGTGCGTGCCTTTCCACAGGTTCGTACTGGCTGGCAAGTCGCAGGCCGCTCGGCTTTACGACCTCATTATGTCTGTTGGACATGTTTAGAACGTGCAACGATTTTTGATACGTTTAGAAGTGAACGAGAGGTGTATATCGTGTCGTGGCATGGGGCAGGCGTCTTGCGAGAATCAGGTAAAAGCAAAAAGCAATCACGAAACACCTACTATATTTACCGGTATATCTGCTGTACTATAGGCCGGGCGCTAAATAGGAGGTCCAGGAACATCCGGTCCGAAATCTCGAACAAGCCATTTTGCGATTCGCACTGTTTCATGGTGGCTGTGCCTGCAGGTCGGCGCTGCACGAACATGCAGATTCCGAGGGTGTGATGTATTGACCAATAGCATCCGACTCTTAGCGCCGCGGTACAAAAGAGGCTAGTGTGATTCGCGTGGTGGAGGCTCGCTTACCTGATGATGGGATGGGAAGCCTGCACACGGAATTCTCAGTAACCGTGCGGGCACCTCGCTCTACTCGAATCTAGACAACTCTACGTAGTATATGGAGAGTCTTCTTTCTTGCCGTAAGGCGACTATCATGATTAAATTCAAGAAGCCAATTGGCTAATCAGATGCGAAGTAGGTACGACGATATCTTGAGTCTTGGCGGGACGACTGCCATCTCTTCGACATGCCTTTCGTCGACAGCGCTCTTCCAAATGACTTAGAAGCACTTACCCTAGCCAAGTTCGATGCACTTCTTGAAAAAGGCGAGATCTTTTATAAGCCTCCGCGAATTGACATTGTACATGCCGACCGATTTCAGGTACCTAAGAACCCCCGGGTTCCATTTTGACTTCAGATGAAGTCTACAGTACTGAAATGTCCACGGCCACAGTTTCAACTTTCAACCACATCAGTATTGAGCATCAAGCCCATCCTACCAGCCGATGACCCCGGCCGCTCAAAGGCCATTGGTCCATTCGTCAATCCTCCCGAAGACTTTATCGTAGCAAAAATCGGCAATTCATACAAACTGATCGTGAACAAATTCTGCGTTTATAGACCAATGCTGGTCCTGCACACGACCTTGTTCGCACGGCAAACTGATGATCTGAACATTTCGGATGTAACTGCTGTGTGGGCTATTCTACGGAATTTTCGCACACCGCAGATGATTATATATAATTGTGGCGTGGAAGCTGGATCTTCGCAGGGACACAAGCATCTGCAACTTTTTCCTAGACAGTCCTCTGAGGAGTTCCGGGTGTGGCCTGAGGAATGGGCGGCGGCGGAAGGTAGTACTCTTACTTCGAAGGCCGAACGATGGCTAGGAGAATTCTATGTGGTCGTCAAGCTAACCTTCTAAAATAGGAATCATGACGAGAGTGCAAGAGATTCCCTTCGAGCATTTCCTGATCCGACTTCCCACGCATGCCTCGGCTGATCATGTATATACGCTATATCAGATGCTTCTTTTGAAGACCAAAAATGCATTGCGCAATGCAAACGCAGGGAGTGACTATAACGTTGTGTTGGTCTCTGAGTGGCTGCTATTGATACCACGCACGAGCAAGGGGCACGGATCATTTATGGCCAATGCCGCTAATATGGTGGGCTTGATCATGATCAAGAGTGATGTTGTACGAGAAGAAGTGCTCAAGATGTCTCTGCTGGACACGCTGGCAGATTTAGGGATTCGACGTAGGGAAATAAGTCCCTCAACATAGCAGTAATTTGCGTAAAGTATCGTAAATACATCGACCCATTAGATATCAGACCGCCATATGTGATGCTCTGTAGATCCAGACCAATGCCACGTGATCGTTGAACCCTCAAGATTTATCCCAGACTGGTTTAGCGCTCCTGGAACCAGTGCCAAGGATTTCCAATAGGACGACTTTCATCATGTGGCTGCTATCTCGCTTCCCAACTTTCGGGTTTTTATCGGCTACAGAGTACTCTAACAAAACCGCATCTCCGATGAAAAGCGAACGGCCGACTGCGATGTCGGACACCTTTGGCAACAGATTCACACGACCTCGTCAAACCCCAAGCGCACCCTGCCCGCTCCCATCAGGAAATCTTGACAACAGATACAAGTTACCAACTTGGAAGAAGGAAAATCAATGATAGTGTGGCAGCACTCAGCCTTAATTTCTCGCTAGCTCGTCTGCGGCTGAACTCGGCAAACGATGAATGCCACTTCTTATCGACAAGAGGCTGCGGCTTGCTTCAGAAGATTCTAGTACACCGATCGAGATAAGGTGAGGTCAAAGCGTTGACGTGAGCCGCGAAGCAAGCCTTACCGGTCGAAGATGTATAAGGACGAGCTTCTTCTTGATCCTCTCTCTCGCCATCCGTCCGTCCCCACTCGAATCCGAAGTATAACAATATTGGGTAGGCCAATAGCCTGGTCTCCTATCCCTATCTCCGAGGCAAAAAGGCACTGTGCGTAGGAAACTATCATTCGAATGCATCATAAAGTCGCTCTCGCCTTATTGTTATCATTCATATTTCTGCGTTCCTCCGCCGCTTCGTCTCTTGTCTCATGCCCCTTGGACCTCAATGCTACAATCAGCCCATACTCAAACACAACATGGGGCCAAGCAGCCAATAGCGGCATCCAGCAATTCAGCGCCCCCTCTTACCTCCGCCTCGGCATTCGGTGGTGCCATACACCTTTGGATTTACAAAATCCTCGTCATCCTCGTCGATTACCCCGTCGTGATCATCCGCGAGGTCAAATGGCAGACAGCGCAGACATGGTGTCTAGCTGCCACCCCTGTTCACGATAGCGATCACGATCCAAGGATATGCTTCAACCGGTTTTAGCTCCGAGAAGATCCTGACATGGACGCCACTGTTGCTCGTGATTAACGCTGGGAGTATGGCGCAAGTCTTCTTCTTAATCGTCGAAGATTTCAGCCTACTCAAACGCCTGCGCAAAGCTTTCTCTCCACACAAGTCTCAAACTTCCGAGGATACCCTCCTCCAAGACTACGAGCAGTTCAAGACAAGCAACCTCGAACAAGGCGTCACCATCGCCCTCCACGCCGTCAACGAAACAGCTTAAACCACCATCCACTTCACCGACTCCAAATACCCACCGCTCGTCACCTCCAAACCTCTCTACATCGCCATCATAGCCTTGCTCCTGCTCCTCACAGTCTTTGTCCTCCAATTCTTCGGCGTCTCGCACACCGTGCACGCCGCCAAAGCCACGGCCCCATCCGTATCATGGTGTTCACCTATCTTTCAATCGTTCGGTATCAGCGTCCTCGACGGCAGCTGCAACGTCTGGCCCATCGAGTAGACATTCACGAAGGGTGTTGGCTGCATCTTGATTTCCGGCCTCCAGTAAAAGTCCTGTCTCAAAACCACCATTGCAGGCACGTCGCTTGCTCTTATCTTCGAAATTCTCGATATTGGCATCTTAGCCAGCGTGTATAGTAGCGCGAGGTGGAGGGGCGTGAAGACGCGCAGGCCGTGGTTTACCATGTTCAGTGGGCTGGCGGTGTTGGGGTTGATACTTGTTTTTGAGGTGGTGTATGCAAGCATTTTCCCGCCGGGGATCAGCCAGAAGGTGTGGGTTGTGACGTAGGTGGGGGCGGTGACGGTTTATGGGGGGGTGGTTTGGGGATGGCAGGGTTGAGGGGCGCGATGATTGGGTGGGATGATGGGGTTTTTGGGGCGTGGGGGACGACGTATTTTTGTAATTCGGCTGGGTCTTGACTTGACGACTACGTGTGGTGATTAATGACTGCGCTAATACCGAATTTTTCCACCTATGATGTAGAGTTCCTGTTGCAAATAGCGAGGCGTTGGAGTAGAGTTTGTGGATTTGAGGGGCTTTGCCATGAGTAACACGAATTAGCAACAATATATCTCGTGTGCAACGTCGACCTTACCGATGCTGATGTCATCGACAGTGACGTCTCGCTTGCGACGTCTACAATCGACGTCACAGCACATGATGCCCCGTAGCCCGGCACAGCTACACACTAGTTGATCATGGTCTGTCCTTGTCAGGTCATACCTAGCCTGAACCGCGGGATCTCTTCTCCACACCCACCCATCAAGGGCAGCGCGCAATGAAGAACTAAATCTTTCAAAAATTCCCATACGATCCGAAGACCATAAGGAGTGGTCATAGTATAGTTTTCAACTAGCAAAAACGCGATCTCGGACGAATCCTCATTGATACGCGTAAAGCCCTTGCACTTAGATGGAGAAGAGAAGAAGAGGGCGGGATGCGGACCGCTTAAGTAGACTTTTTTGTGGCGCTAGTGGGCGCCGGGTTGCAAAGGTGATTTACGCTTGGCGCCAAGGTAGGTCTTGGCATGCTCTCTCATAACGTACGAGACAAAGGAAATCCTACCACCTTGTCAATTAGAATCAGTGCCAACTGGGAGAAGAAGCTCAATTACTTCGCTTAGAGCAAAGCTTATACCCTTTTGAGATTGAGCGAAGAGGCTCTCTCTGAATGCGAGAATCCCGCTAAGCAAAGAGGCTGGCCTTGGTTAACTCGATGCCGATGATTAAGCTTGTCGATCAGAAGACTCAGATTGTGACCAGCAGTTCGATTTATCGGCATAGACAGGTTTCTAGCCACATGACTGCTACCAGATATCTGATCAACTTTTAGCACGAGGTTGCACCATGAAGTCATGATCTCGGAGTACTGGCGTGAGTAGAAGGCTGCAAGGATGAAGAGCTTGCAGAAACAGTATTAAGCCAAAAGTGTTCTGTGGAGCGTTTTTGATAAGGACGGCCTAGGTAAGAGGGTAATTCGCTCGATATGAGCAATCAATACACCTACATTACTACTCTTCTCGGTTCACGATGCTCTTCATGAGTAAGGGAATATAGACAAGACATTTTCCGCGTCTCGAGCTCATGCTCCGCCGGTCAACCATATTGCGTAGAGACCCGCCTAGCAGAAGCAGGCTCGAGGTTTCGAAGAGAGATACGAGAATAGAGTTTATTTCTATTCTCTTGTCTGATCAAAGGCTATTCATGTGCCGATTTGTCTTGCATAAAGACTGTAGAGGTTTCGGATTGATGCCCACCTATCAGGGAGATGCACTAGGTGGGTTACAAAAGGTCTCAGATTGGGGATGACTGCACTTCTCGTGGAACCTCAAAATAATTATTCTCGGCTTCAATCGAGCGTGATCTGATTTGCGCATTCGTGGAGATGGAATCAGGGTTCAACTCTAAAGAGCTTTGTTATTTCCCTGGGAAATCTCGCTCTCAAGTCAGGACATTTGAGAAATTAGAATGACTTCATCGTTTCACCTGCTCCGAGATCAGCATGGCTTTCGCCTGTGATGACGATCTTGGAATATTTAATTGGTAGCAATGTTGCTGATGTTTTGGACAAGGCAGACTGGAAATGAGCTGATGAAATATATAAGAACAGTTTTAGCCCCATAAGATTCACTCATCAAAGTCTTGTATTTTCGCTGTTCCATTCCTGACCTTGCAATTATATCAAAAACCCATCATTAACTGTTCTTCTATTTACATTCCTATAGAAGCCACCATACAGCACCAACAACAATGCATTCCAACCCAACCCTCACAGCTCACCCTCTTCGGGTCGCTTGCAACAGCAGACTACACACCTTCAGGCTGTTATACCTGCTTCCCTAAAGGAACCCAAAGCACAAACCGCGACGATTGTGAGGCGGCCTACCAAGGCCTTTGCAACGACCCCGGGCTTGGGACAGTCAAAGTCGGGACCCCATTGAACTACAGTGTTGGCAGCTGCAATGTAAGCAACTGTCCAGGCCATGCCGCTCAGCAATTGAAGCACTACCTTTTCTTCTCGGCTAAATCACATGATCGGTAATAGCAAGTACGAGCCAGCGGAGGACACCGTAATCCGAGTTGGTTCGCCGCAAGACTGTCTCAACACCTTCCAAGGCATTACTAATGCCTGCAACCCCCCAGCAGCGGGCCAGAGCACCAGTGGAGGCTGGGTAGGTACCTGATACGGATGAACTTCGTGCACTTCTCTCTCCCTTTCTATACTCGTGTATAAGAACCAATTAGCTAACAATCCCCCTGGCAATCCGATAGGCTACGCTGGCTATACCGCCCCGGATCCCTCCGACGGCAGCGCGACTGCCTTGTCGACGGAACCACATTTCACACTTGGTACGTCTGGGTACCATTCTATCGACTGTGGGCCGAAAGCCGCGGGGCCTGGCGGCGGTTTGAACACGGCTGGGAAGGGATTGAGTTCGAGTGAGGGTGATATTGAATGAGTGGTTTGAAAGGAATTGGAACGGAATGTGGAGCTGATACTGCGGAGCCCGAGAATATAATAGCTCTGGATTAGTTCTTCATTTCGTTTATTCAATCCTGCTTGTTTTTCAGCACGTTGCGTAAATTCCACGATTATAGCTAGGACAAGGTTGAAATTACATCAAAACGGAATATTTCACATGATACATTAGCATAAGGTCGTTTTGATATCGACCTAAGCGAATGGAAGTATGTGTGCGTATGATTGTGAAAAACCATGTATGAAACACGTAGGAACCCATGGGAATGTGTCGAGAGTCTTCACACGGATAGAGAGTTCTGTGCACAAAAGCCATCATGCCCAGCAGAACTTTCTGCCGTTCTTCTTTGCCCACGTAGAATTTTGAGACGAATTTTCAGAAGTTGATAGAGGATGGGGGATGCCAAGAGCGGCATATAAGCTAATCCTGTTTCGGTATCCAGTCTTGGCGCTGCGCGTGTCCACTTTCTTTCTTCAAACAGCCTGTCAACGCTGTAAACGACAGGAAGGTCAATTGAGGCCTTCATACGTGGCTTTCTGGTTGAGGAGGATATGTTACAGCTATGGCGCTTTTCAGCGCTTGGTATACTACTGTCATTGTTGACACTAGCCTGGGGGGATATTGTGCAAGAAGTGCTTGCTGAGAACGCAAAGCTCTCGAACGAGTCGCTACTATGGGGACCTTACAGGCCGAATCTGTACTTTGGAGTTAGGCCGAGGATACCGAAGAGTCTGACGACAGGCTTGATGTGGGCGAAGGTGGATTCATTCCAGGGCGTACAGAATAGTATGGTCTTCTACGTTCTCCTGTTGGGACTTCCGCCTTGCATGACTCGTGACATAGGCAATAGCTGACAATATTATTGATCTCTAGACTTCCGCCACACATGCGAGCAACACGAAGGCATGGCCGGCTACGGCTGGGATGAATATGATGTCCGCACCGGCGGGCGCCAAACCATCCACGACGTGGGCAACAGCATCGACATTACGACCGAATTCGTGAAAATACCCGGTGGCACGCACGGAGGCAGTTGGGGCGTCCGAGTCAAGGGTACACCCAGGGAAGATGCGCCAGCAAGGCTGGTCAGTACGGTGCTATTTTACGCTGGCATGGAAGGCTTTGGGAGTCTGAATGTAAAGAATGAGAAGGACGATTTGGGCATCGAAGGCGACGTTGTGATGGAGGGAAGCAGTGATCAGTTAGGGGGTTTTACGCTAGACGTTTTGCAGGGCGAGGATAATAGGCATCCGGGGCCGACTCATCCGAGCTATAAGGACAAGCCATTGGATAGGAGTATAGTTACGAGTTTGCAGGTGCCGGAGGAGAACATGTGGCAGGCTAAGCGTACGTCGAGTCACCTACACCATCAGTTCAGAAGGATCGTGGCTGACCTTGCGACTGGAGTGAAGCTCTTATCTTTACCCAAATGAAGACCGAGATTGATGCTAGCATTGAACAGTACGGACAGGAGAATGCGCCACCGCCATGGTCAGTGTTTACGATGCCGAATGCTGTCGGACCGGGGAATATGCATATTGTACAGAAGGTCTTTGAAGGGCCCTTTGAGTTCGATATCATATACTCTTCTGGCTCGGCGGAGAGTCCGGTGACATGTAAGGCAATTTTTATGGCTACTGTTAGATTTGTGGCTGACGAGTCAAAGCCGACGTTCTTACCGGAGCAATTGAAAAGACTACGGAACAATTCGCAGACCGCTTCAAGAAGATGCTTGCCCCCCAGGCTCCGTTCGACAAGAAGAAGTACCGAGCCTTTGCCAAATCGATGTTCTCGAATCTCGTCGGAGGCATTGGGTATTTCTATGGAGATGCGATTGTTGATAGATCCTATGCTCCTGAGTATGAGGAAGAAAATGAAGGCTTCTGGCAAGAGACTGCTGAGGCTCGGTCACGTCCAGGGGGCGTCAAGCTTGAAGGGCCTTCAGAGCTCTTTACGAGCATCCCATCGAGACCGTTCTTTCCAAGAGGTTTCCTATGGGACGAAGGTTTTCACCTGTTACCCATTGCAGATTGGGATATGGATTTGACGTACGCAATTCGACAGCGGCTGTCCGTAAAGACCTTCTGCTAATGGATATTTAGCCTTGAAATCGTCCGAAGTTGGTTTAGCCTCATGGACGAGGATGGCTGGATCGGTCGTGAGCAAATTCTTGGACAAGAAGCGCGCAGCAAAGTTCCCCAAGAGTTTCAAGTCCAGTACCCGCATTATGCAAATCCTCCAACGCTCTTCCTGATCTTCGAGTCCCTGATTGACAAGTTGCAGTCCAAAGCTGCTATCTCGAAATCTGATGATCCATTGGAGAACATCCGTAGCGCTCAGCTAGAGAATCCTGATGTCGCAATTGATTATCTTCGAAATCTTTACCCACTGCTAAAGCGCCACTACTTCTGGTTCCGCAAAACACAATGGGGTGACATCAAATCCTACGATCGAGATGCTTTCTCCACAAAGGAAGGGTACCGCTGGCGAGGCCGAGACACCCGACAAATCCTGACTTCTGGCCTAGACGACTACCCACGAGCACAGCCGCCTCATCCTGGAGAGTTGCACACCGATCTGATCAGTTGGATGGGCATGATGACGCGCTCTATTCGTCGCATTGCCGAGATCATTGGCGAGTCTGATGACGTCAAAGAATTCGAAGGCTACGAGACAGCCATCGTCCGCAATATCGACGACCTGCATTGGGACAAGAAAGAAGAGACCTACTGCGACGCGACGATCGACGACTACGAAGAAAGCGTGCATGTGTGCCACAAGGGATACGTCTCTATATCCCCGTTCCTGACCGGATTGCTGCCGCCAGATAGTCCGAGATTGAAGGCTGTGCTGGATTTGATTAGTGACCCTGAGGAACTATGGAGCGATTATGGTTTGAGGAGCTTGAGTAAGCAGGATGCGCTGTATTCGACCGGTGAGAACTATTGGCGGAGTCCCGTTTGGATGAATATGAATTATCTGGCTGTAAAAATCTTGTTGGTACGTCTAGCATCTCCTTCCCTTCACCCTTGTCCCCCATCCTTCTTCCTCTTGACTCATAGCTTACAGAATATCGCTACGCAACCCGGCCCCAGTAAATCCCAAGCAAACAAAATCTACACCTCATTACGGAAGAATCTCGTGGAAAATGTCTTCAAAGAGTGGGAGGAGACGGGTTTTGCGTGGGAGCAATATAATCCCGAGACAGGTGCTGGACAAAGGACTCAGCATTTCACAGGCTGGACGAGTCTGGTGGTCAAGATCATGACGATGCCGGATTTGGGGACTGAGGGGGTGGAGCATGGGGAGCTCTAAAAACAGAGTCTTGAAAAGCAATGTCTAAGTATACCTATTGTTGCACTTCACATAGCATCTGACTGGTAGGAAGCGTCATTTTTGGAAGCGCCGATTAGGCAGAAATGTGCTGACTATGGTGAGTCCCATCGTTTCGATGTGTTGTGGCGACTTCCTCGTCGGGACCGGCATCTGCAGTCGTTTGCTTGCCTGACTACCTTGCCGCAAGTTTTTTTCCCGTTCTCTCCTCGCTCATCGCGGTACGCAGGAAAGGTCTGATTTATTTTTGATCCACTTGAAGCAATGCTCTGATTCCTCATATTTCTAGACATCTACCCTAACATAACACTGTCGAATTGCAAATGTTGGATGGAAGACAGATGACTCAGAATAGATGGTTCAATGCCAGCAGCAAAAGCGGATGGTCTATTAAGAAAGCTACAGCTAAGTCTAGCGACTTTTCTCCTCGGAGCTGAAAGATAGCGAACCGCTCGCAATTACTCGCCTCTCTAAACGCACCTTTCTCTGATGTCTCCAACAGCGCGGCCCAGAAGGACTTACGACTGAATCGGGCGCACGCCCGCTAAAGCGACCTACGGATCTTGGCTTGTCGGGTCATTGATCTTATCAGGGGCTGAGATGACCTATAAAGCTCGTCACTTTTCCGAGCAAGAGAGCTTCTTTCGGTCGACACCTTCGCAGCACACCGTTGCACACTAATACCTATCTTCGAATCGTACCAGATACACCATTTCTCCGGTGATGTCTCAAGTCAGCAATACAGCTTATTGCATGAGTCCGCATGTCAATCCGACTGCCGCTTGCTGGAATTATTTGAATGTGACGCAATCTCTTGATACTTGGTGGATAACGAACAAAGCAACATGCGACTCCCCTCCGTACCAAGGTGATGGTTTTGGGTCTTGCTACCAGCAGCTACACGGTGTCCTTGACACTGCTTGCGGCGACGTCAGCCTTTCCTGCATGCCCAACCTCAGTTTCTCGGCGTACACTCCTCAAGATTTTTACGTACTGCAGAGTATGCAGAACTTGTGGCACTGGTACTCTTCGATATGGTTTGCCGCTGAGGATGCTTCGCTTTTGACGGATCTTCAGGCCGCTCAGATTGTTCAAACCATCAACCCGGTACATCCTGGGAATACCTCTCTTGGAGTACTGTTGTCTGCACTCTGCTGGCTTTGCTTTCCTTGGAATCCCAGCAGGCCTTGGTACCATACCAGCAAAGCTGGCAGCCACAGCCGTTGGTCAGAGTCCTGGCCTTGTGAAAAGTTTACTTCCAACGGGATCGTTGGACTCTGAATTCACCCAGCTTGGCGAGATCGAGAGTGCTCTAGAGATTGTCTTAAAGCAATTTCAGATCAACCTGGCGGATACGCTCAACGCAACTTTATACAGCTACACGAACTTTCGAAGTCTTGTCTCGGATGGTGCTTTTATGGTGACAGAGACGACATCCTTGAATGCATCAACAGCACAGCTCAAGCGGGTTTTGAGCACCTTCATCGTATCACAAGCACTTCAAGCCAACAACATCATTGTCACCGTTGCTGAAGGCGTGAGTCCGTATAATCTTACCCACAATCTAACGAAGCACGAGAACTTTTCACTACCCTTTTCGATCCTACCTCAGAACGCATGGCATGTCAACTGCCAAGACGACTACAACGATGTTGGAGTCTGCAATAATTGGTGGTTTGACTCGGTACTCGGAGACGCCTACGCTCTTTACAAGCTCGATTCAATTGGTGAGAACTACTATGATCTTATGAATACCCTGTTCCGAAACAAGTGGACCTCAGGGGAAGAACTGTTCCTTGGATCCATGAATTGCCTCGTACATAGGAGCTCTGAGGGCTCTGCCGTGATTGGTTACGAGAATGCCTCCAGCTACCATAAACTCGGTCTTCTTGACATAGAGACGCTGGCAGAACTTTCGCTGATACACATTGATGCTACTACCTTACAGACAACTTGTAATGCGAATCTTCGCACGTGTATCTGGAATCAGACCAACAATCCAGTGGAGAAGAATGGGCTAGAATTTGTCGCCGCAACAACTCCTGAGTCATTTAGTATATATGGCTGTTCCTATGCTTGGCCGGACGCATGCAATTACACATTTACTGCGGGATTTGTACAAGACGGATTACCCCTTCCACTGGCTGGGTGGAATTCCACCAGTCTAACAGGCGTGAAAAATTGCCACGACAATTACGACGATACGGGCTGGGGTGGAGCAGGATACCATCAGTCAGACTCCGAGTGCGACAAGTACCCAGCTAGCTACTTGGGGCCTGGCCTCTGGCTGGATACGAATCTCTGTGGGCCTTCAAGTACTCCGACACACATATTTTCACGGTGTCTAGCAAGAATAAGTTCGTTGACGTATAGATGCAGAGATTTTTGGCACAAGTTTACTTGTTTGATGACATGCACCCTTCAATGATGATTTCTTTCCTTATCCCTCTAGCTCGTAAGCGAGGGTCAGTACGTTTTCAGAAATTTAGGTCATGGCTCAGTATTCAGGTGTCAAATAGGAAGCCTTAGTAGTGAGGAGGGATGGGAATAGTCTAAAGCTTTCTCGGATTGAGCAGCTTTCAGGCTGAGGCAAGTTCGATGGCTTCTCTCGTTAGGAAGATGATCACGGAGCTGTGCTCCACTTATGTTGATCCAGCCTGACCTTATCATGGTAAGACGAAGCAAGATGGGTGGCTGCGATTGAGGCTTGGCTTGGCAGATCAAGCATGAATTCAACGTGAGGAAACAAGCATCATTCAAATTCAAATACTCGCGGAACGTAGCCTTACACACGGACTTGAGACCTCCCGCAACGATTGGAATGTTTTGCGAGATGTATGTCGATTTTAAGCACCTTCTCTTGCCAGTGCCGAGTTTCCCGGCGCCAGCGGGCCAAATCCGGCCGGGCCGGCTAAATTTCCACGCCAAGAAATCGCAAGGCTGATCCCCGCAACCACGCCCGAGGGGCCGTCATCAAACGGAGTTGTAAGCACTAGGTACCCCAGAGGCAGTGCGGTCCTTCGGCCTCTTACGTCTATGACTTTATCTTACATCTTCCCTCCCTTCGTTCCTCATCTAAAAGAGACTCAGCCAATGCGACATCAGTGGAGCTCTTTGGGTCCGATGACTTTCTGTCGCCATGGGCTCTACAACTCTTAGCTTCCACGATTTCTCCTGGAAAGGCGATCGCAAATGGGAACACGCTTCGACATGGACTGTCTACGGCCCGATCGTTGTTTGCTTTTTACTTGTCTTCTCGATCGTCCAGATATCTTGCGGTTCGATATGGGTTGTTCAGCTTGGAAATGATTTGACTGTGTACGACTAACTCCCAATATCCCATATACTTGCCATCATTACCGTTCCAGATACTGATATGCACTAATACAGACCGATGATAATCCAAACCCTCCTCATTCCCGGCTGCTCCTTCTTCAACACCATCCCCTCCCTCCACCTCCACATGCTCCTCCGCAACAACCCCCCCAAACTAGCCCTCTGGTTCTCCTCCATCTTCGTCATCGTCTACCTCGCCTCCGCCCTCCTCTCCCTCGCAGCCTGCGACGGCAGTGGCGCAGGCATCCCTGGTGGCTTGAGACGAGCAGAATGCCCGCAGGGTACGGTGGGGGGGCCGGCGCATGGTGTGCAGAAGGCTATATGGGATGTCATGGTTGTATTTCAATTTCTTAGTGTGGTGGGGTATGCAATTCATGGGGCGATGGCGTGGAAGGTGCATAGGGTTATTAGGGGGAGGGAGGAGAGGGGGGAGATTGAGGCCGTGGATCCGGATGAGGAGGCGGCGACGAGGCAGAGGGCGAGGGAGTTGTGGCATAAACAGTATCGGATGGAGGGGCTGTAGGAAAATGATCTAATTGTGAGGGGTTTGTTCATGATTGATAAAAGAGATTTTATGGTTTGATCCGTGGGGTGCTAGCGGATAGACCTTGAGATGGATTGGTGGACCGAAGCATATTGTAAATTTGGGACAGGATACCACAGAGATTTGGTATGAGATCTAAAGGCTTATAAGCATTGGATAGGCGTATGGAAATTGGCCACGGTGGTTGGCATTGGGGGTTTAGATTGACGATTTCCTTGATTACCTGCGCGTGAATTTACGATGCATAACAAGATGCTGCGACTCACTTATCAGATCTTTGTTTATTACTTGAGCACTGTATGTGTGAGATTTCTAGACGGTATTGCGAGAGTCAGATGGAGTCGGGCTGCTGCTACATGGCCCGTTTGGGTTCAGCGTCTTGGCGAATTCGTATAACTAAGGCAAGGTTTTCGGTTCTCGTTCTTATGATTTGATGAAAGTATATACGTCATTTGCAAGAGGCAAGATCATTGCTCTAGCGGCGCAGGAGGCATACTAATTTCAATTGACAAGTATACGTGGAGCTAACCGCATATAAAGACACCAATAGAGGCTGTCAACCATCGGTCGAAACCACTGGGCGGAGGTAGATACTATTGAATTTGCCTGGACTCTCGGATCAAAGAATGGTCGCAGGCGTACTCCGAGAACCTTTCGCCAGGTATTGATTTGCTACTGCGACTAAATCGTGCACTCGAGAATGAGAAACGAGGCCTTCAGCTTCAGACAGCGCTCTAGGGCCGTATGGGATTACCTAATTTAACAAGATCATCAGCATTGGATTCGAGGCCACGCACTGGCAATGAGCCTCCTCCTACAAGTTCTCAATCTACCCAACCCCAGTGACCGGAAGATGATGCCTTAGATGTCGAAAAGGGGATTTGACGAATGAGACGAGAGTGCCAAATCTATCGTTTTATCTCGTCTCTCTATGTCGATTAATCGTAGGGACAGCCGTGTCAGTATCGAAAGCGCCGAGATGAGTTGTCGTCAGCTAAGCTTTGAGAACGATCTTTTCATTGCAAAAGTGTCTAAGAGAAACTACAGAACCGCATTGATCCACACCTCGCTTCATCAGACTTCCACGGCAGACCGCGAACTAAGTTTGAAGAAATACGAGTCGGCTATGAGCGCCAGAGCTTTCTTCTATGCTTGCGCTGGAGGTGATGTTCAAACAGTCAAGATGCTTTTAAAGGAGGGGCATGACGTCCATGCCAAGTTCACCACACCTAAGGCGACAATGTCATCCTCGCGGGTGGTGACAGGATCGAAGGGAGCTTCTGCGCTATTCATCGTGCAGCGACCACCTATAATCTTGAGATCGCCAAGCCATTACTGAATAATGGCGCAGGTGCAGACGATGTTTCTGATGTCTGGGGCCTACGCCCTCTTCATCTTGCTGCCCGCAAAGGTGACACCCCTATTGTAGATCCCCTTCTGCAACACAGAGCCCAGGTTGACGCAAAGGGCTTGGATGGCAAGCAAGCCATTCATTTCACTGCCTGGGTAGGGTCTACCGCTGTGATAGATAAATTGTTTCGCGAGGGAGCTTCTTTGAGCTCTGCCAACTCCTTCGGATGGAAACCTTACTATTGGGCAACGTCATTCAAGAACCATGAGGCTATTTAATTGGTATTACGAAGGCCTTGCACGCGGTATTTGCCAAATTTTCCGAGCCCCACCACATATACTTACCAGCTTCAGTGCCGTACTTGAGCCATGAGAATTCATGTTTTATAAGCCGACCCAATGCATCCGTCAATATCAATATCAACTTCTGGACCTTTCGGGCAACAGAACACATCCAACGTGCAATCGCCGAATGTTAGTCAGAACCCACACTACTCAGCCCAACGAGATCACTTAAACCCAAGCCTGGGTATATTATTCGCGTTCTGGCCTAATAAGGACTGTGGTGATTCTCACGGCGTTATTTTATGCAGTACTCCGATGGTGCCTCACGAAGATCACACCAGGTATTACCGTTGGCACTGTTTTGATCTCGCGGAATGCTGTTGGTTCTGTCCTGAGTGCAACTACAAGGGCCGCTTTGATGGCATGTATTCCGGCTTAGGCAAAGTTGGATATGCATAGTGTTGACGCGAGGGAGTCCCATGATTCTGACGCTGTGTAAGTAGTTTATGCAGTATCGCCATGATGGGATGCCGGTTCTCGATACTTGGGAGAGTGGTTGGGTATGCTAAAGAACGTGTATTGGCGACACTTTCAACCCGAGATGTCACCTAGCTTCCTGCCTACGAAATCATGGAAACTTCGAATGTCTCTCCATCTCGCAATACCCCATACTAACGACTCGTCATTGGCTAATCTCCATCCAGCAAGCGCACTCCCCTAGGGTTTTAGGGATTTAAAGGCAGGAAGGCTTTAAGTAATCAGCTACTCCAAAGCTGGGCAATCTGTACGAAAAAATTGGGATGAGTGGCTAGAATGGTATTTAGACCAATGGAGAAGACTATGGGCAGTCCTTAGCAGCTAGCCGTGGGCGGGTTTCGATTCTATGTTTAGGTCAAAATTCGGGCGCTGGAAAGACATGCTTGTCTTGACTGTTGCTACTCACTTGCACTGATCATGGAGGTCTCTTTGATCCATTCTAGATCTAGCTACTACGCTGTGGATTATGGATGCCCTTGCCTCGGTCCCAAAGACCTGCCGAGCCCGCTAAGCCCCTTCGGGTTAGCCTGCCGATTCCGCAGCTGAACCGCGGAGGCCCCATAAGCGAGCCCCCAAAGCTCTGTGTTAATTATTCAATTATTCGAATAAAAAAGTCGTTATTCGTTATTCGAATAGAGTAACAAGGACGTTATTCATTATTCGAATAATTTAAGACTAGGTTATTCGATTTATTCGAATATTATTCGAATAATATAGAAAAATTTGAATTTTTTCGCTTAAACTCTATATATACTAGGATATTCGCTTAATAAATTAGAAATAATTATATCTATATATAGATATAATTATATATTATCTATATATAGATATAATTATATATTATCTATAAATATATAAAATAACTATATTTAATTAAATAATAATAGAAGATAATATTAAAAAGAATTTATTTAATATTATTATTAAGATATCTTATTTACTATTAGGAATTTAAATAAAGTTCTCTAATAAATATTATTTAGAATAATCTAAATAATCTAAATATAAATTTTTTATTTAAGGTGATTACTAAGCGACGTTAAGGCGGGATCTACGCTAGTAAAAAGAAAAACTTTCTACTTCGTCTTTTAATCTTTACTTCTTTAATATTCGCCTAAAATGGCCCAAATTCAAAAATTAGATAAGGGGTAGATCTATTTATAGATTCCCTTATAAGCCTATAATATGGCTTCTTCTAAAGAGAAATACGGCTCTATTTACGAACTTCCTTCTATCGAAAATTAATCTTATCTCTTTAAAGATAAATTCTTTAGTTAGACTCTATTACCTTATTCCGAAAATCAGCCTAGAAAGGTATATATTATATCTATATTTAGTTATATATAACTAATTTTTATTAATAGGCTAGTATTCGCTACTTGGCCCGAAATTGCAAATATTCGAAAATCGAAAAAATTCTAGTCTTAACTAGTAACCTATTCTCTTATTATTCACATACTTATAAAAATATTCCTATAAATAGGACTAGTCTTATAAGGCCTGAAGTTTAGACGGAAGGTATTATTTTTTATAATAATCTTTTTACTTTTATTTCTTTATTAATTCCTTTTAAGATCCGATTCAGGTCCCTCTATTTAATTTATACTAACAACCTATCCTCTTCTTCGAAAAAGATATTCGAATATAGGTCTAAATTAATACTATACCTAAGAGGGTTTAGTTTAAAGAGTACTCGAATTTTTTCTCGAAAATAATATCTCTCAGAAAGCGATTTCTAGTAAATCTTTTCGAAATCTACTAGATTATACCCGAGAGTAGGTTATATATCTATTTTTAGATATATATATATTAATTTCTTTTAATAGTGATATTCCGAAGCTTCATTACAAGAAAATTCGCTCTGAACTTTAACTACTCCTTCGAATTAACTCCGAAAAAATCAAATCGGAAGTCGAGACTATAAGTTTTATTTATAGAAATTATTTTTCTCTTACTTTCGACTCTTGGACAGCCTCGAACTAAGCCGAATATATAATTATTATTATTCATTATATGAATAAAAACTAGGAGCTTATTTCTCGACTTTTAGAAATAACTCCTATAGACGATCGGAAAAAAGCTACCTATTTATTAGGGATTCTTAACGAGACTTTAGCTACTTAGGGTATAGAGGATAAAATTCTCTCGTTAATATTTTATTTTTTAACTAGTTTTTTAATTAATTAATTTATTAATAAATTAACAACGGATAAAGCTTCCGAAAATCTAGCCTTATTAAGGACTTTCAAGAAGTCCTATAAAGCGAAATATAATACTACTATATTCTCTTTAGGTTATATAGCTTATACTTTTAATAACGTTATAGGAGACGTATTAAACTGGCTACTACCTACGAAAAAAGATAAGGAATTAGTAGTTAACGCTATTAATTCCAAATAACTAGAAGAGGAGGAAGAAGAAGAAAATCGGGAGCTTATCTCAGGTTAGTTTTTTTAATTTATTTATTTATTTTATTATTAGTTTTCTATTAAATTTTTAATTAACTCTTTTATTTTCTTATTTTCTAATTTATTTATATTTTGATTCCTTTATTAATTTTTCTATTTATTTCTCTACTAATTTTCAAAATAATTACTCTATTAATCTTTTACTAATTTTCTTATTTAATTTTTTAACTAATTATTCTATAGCTAAATATCCTATTCGAAAAATTCGAAAACTAGCCTTAATTTTTGAAAATCAGCACGAATATTCTAGAACCTTAGAAAATCAAATCGAGGTTCTAAATATAAAAGGATCTAAGAAGCTAAAGATTAGTAGGTTTTTCTAATTTTCTTGATTTTTTTTGATTTTTTTGATTTTTTTGAATAGATATTTACTCAAAAATTTATTAGATACCGACGTCCGCTAGAATAGTACTTTTTAGCTACTAGAGACCTTTCTTAGGCTCTGGCCGGCTATAGAAAATATTATTCAAATTTCTAGAAATTTTCCTAGTCGACAGGATTATCTTCTAAAGAGTAAAGAACTTATTTATATTCGAGAGACTCTCGATATATTTAAAATCTTTACTAAACCCTTAGTTATATTTTAGAGGGAAAAGTATCCTACTCTCAACCTAGCTTATCCTTATATTCACTAGATAAGACGAAAGCTAAAAGCGAAGAGAGATAATCCTAATTTAGTAAATTTATTATTCCTATTAATTATTCCCTATTAATTATTAATAAATATACTAATAAAAAATAGCCTTAGATTCATCGAAATTCCTGCGTTAACGGGCTTAAAAAGTTTGAAAAATGGCTTCCAGAATTTAATATTCGTAGCTGGAAAGCTATTTATATTAATATCTTTTTCGCTACTATTCTCGACCTAAAATTTAAAGCTCAGGCTTTTAAAAATTTCGGTATATTAAATCAGGATGCTCAAGCTATACTAGCTGAGTTTCGAAGTTTTTTTAAAAAGTAAGTCTATTATTAATATTAATTTTTTAATAAATAAAAAACTAATTTTTATTTTTAATTTATTAGAACCCGAGACGAAATAACTAGCCAAGAGGCTACTACTAGTCTAGATTCAGAAAATCAAGATCTATATAGTGACGATGAATCTGACGATGAATCTCGAATTCTACCTACTAGACTATCTAGCTCTAGTAGTAAAAGATCGGAATTAAAAAGATATCTTTCCGAAGATCCTCTATCAGGAAAGGTAATAATTCCTTATTATTTACTATTATTTATAATATTATATTAATTCTATATATAGATTAATCCTCTCGAATATTGGAAGACTAGAGTTCTAGATTATCCTATTCTAGTTATTCTAGCTCGAAGATATCTAGTTATACTAACTACTTTAGGTCCTTCCGAGTCGATTTTTTCTATAGCGGGGGATATTATTACGAAAAAACATAATAAATTATCTGATAAGGTTTTTAGAAGGATTCTTCTTTTAAAAAACTAGGGTATTATACCCGATAACAACGAGGATAACGAGGAAGAGTAGTTTTTTTAGTTAATATAAGGCGTTATAGGCGTTTATATTTTATATATAAAGATATTCAATATATCTTATATATTTATATATAGTTAACTAGTTAGTTAAGCTATTAATATAGTCTTTACTTATATAGATTTTCTTATAATTCTTGAGATTAATAAATAATATAAAAAAGAAATTATAGATATATCTATTTGGATACTATATATAGATATATATATATCATTTTTATATATATATAATATAGATAACTATTTAATTAAATTATAAATATAGTAGTTATCTTTATAAATTTTTTCTAAAAATAAGAAATAATAGAGAATATAAGAAAACAATTTTGATTATATCTTTATATATAGTATATATAATTATATATATACTTTTTATATATATATAATATAGATAATTAATTAGTTAAGTTATAAATATAATAGTTATCTTTATAAGTTTCCTCTAAAAATAAGAAATTATAACGGAGAATATAAAAAAGTAATTTTTAAATACAATAATATCTTCCTAGATACTATAAATAGATATTTATATATAGATATTTAAATTATATAGTTAACGTATTATATAAGTTTATTTAAAATACAATTTCAAAAATATTACTAGATATCTAGATATATTAAATATTAACTTCTACTAGTATATTATTCGAATAATATTCGAATATGAATAATTTTTTTCCCACAGAGCCCCAAAGCGAGCCCCTAAAGGCTCCCCGAGAGTGGTTTTAGGCGCTCGTAGGAGGATCTCCCGGCTCGGCTCCGGGGCAGCCCGGGCCTTCATTGAATTTTATTTTTAAGATGACGTGCCTAGGACTAGAGCGGTGCTAATTACCACGGCGCCAAGCGACCGATCAGGCAAAAAGTCGTCCCTAAGAATCTATGGGTTCTGCCAACAGCAGCGTTTCATTAACTGTGGCAACAGTCTACTGAATCGACCTCGAAGAACGGTGATTTGATCAAATTCATCGAGCTGGCTCATCAAACATTAGGATCGACGATATCTGCCGATTTTGGTGTCCTCCCTCGCTGAATTCTGCGTCAAAATTCCACGTAGACTTCTTCGCACATCCCTGCGACACAGGTCTATGTAATCGCAGATCCTTCGCTGTTCTGCCGTCGCATTAATGGTAGCATTGGATATGAGATATGGCACAGGTAGCACGCGTACCTCGAATGTGTTGACCCAGGACTATCCGTCTCGTTCCTCCGCCCACCCCATTGAGAAGGTACTGTCTCTGCTTGACACGACTATCTGACAGCTGGTACAATGGATCCTGTTTCAATCGTTGCCCTTTTGGAAGGCTCGATTGGAAGGCTCGATTGGCTTGGCTTTACAATGCGCGGGTACTGTCAAGACCCTCAACGATATAGCCGGCAAGTACAACAATGCCAGGCTAGCCATATCCTCAATGGTCCAGAATTTAGATGCCATTCAACTCGCATGGGAACGAATTTCAACATGGGCAAAGAGCTCCGAACTGGACCAGAACACCGAGGACGCTGCTTTCATTCAGCGGTTGGAGAAGCTATTGGAGGGTGGGACCCTGGTCATGGATGCTCTCGAAGATGACCTGCTCTCCTACAATAATACGACAAAGCTGAGCTTCTTTACAAGGTCGAAGTTTGTGTTCAATGAGGCTATACTGCAGGGCCATCAGAGTCGTCTTCGAGATCAAACGATATCTATGACTCTTGTACTGGAAGCCTGACAGCTGTAAGTGCGTTATTATTTACGTATACTATGATGGTGTAATGTTTTGGTAAAACAAGATTCAGAGTGTTTTCTTACCGCTGGTGGTCTTGGTATTTTCCAACCTATGCTAACTGCGTTTAGTCCTACGCCTCCTGACAGGACAAATTTCATCGGTATTTCAGAGGAACAGTTTCGAGATCTGACGAAAGCGCCTGTTCAATCGTGCCTTCAGCTGAGTCTATTTCCGTCCGCTGGCTTGATAGCTGCGAAAGTCTCCGAAGCCAAGCAGAAATGGTTTATCGGCGACTGAGCTTTGAGAACGAATTATTTACCGCTATCGTATACAAAAGGAACTACAGGACACCAACAATCCGACGGCTTCTCACCGGCAAAGCCGCTGGCAAGTCGGACGTCACCACTCGCCTTCCAATGAGAGGTTCGCCGGTGAAGGTACCTCTCGAACGCGATGAGGTCGCATTGTCGTCAAAGCAAGCATTCTTTGACGCTTGCAAGGACGGCGATCTCGATAAGGTTGAAAATTTCTTGAGAGCCAGATTCAATGTGAATGAGAGATACCCTAACCCAGGGACAGCTGCCTTTTCCGATACAGCTATCAAAAAAGCAGCCAGGAATGGAGATGTAGAATGCGTAAAGATCTTGTTGAGGTATGGAGCTGATATAGAAGTGAAGGATAGTTCAGGATGGCGACCCCTTCATACAGCAGCTTTTAGCGGCGAATGCGCGATGGTACAATTCTTGATAAAGAATGGCGCCTGCGTTACTGCTTCCTCTCATCATGGAGAACAGCCAATCCTTATCGCTACCGAAGGGAGCAGGAACTCTGCTGACACGATAGAGATCATTCAAAGTTTGATTGATGCAGGAGCAACGGTTCATTGCCCGGACGAACTCGGAATTCAGCCAATCTACCTGGCATCCATGAGTCGGGATCATACAGACGTCATTAGATTCCTTGTCAGTAGAGGGGCGGATATCGAGGCAGGAACATCTGACGTTGATGAGCCCTGGCGCCCCCTGCACGCGGCGTGTAGACGCAATCACGTTGGCAATGTTCGAGCTTTGCTTGCTCTAGGGGCTAAGACTGACCGCGGGAATGCACCCCAATCTCCTCTCGAAGTTGCAATGACGCACCATTCTGCGTCAGCTGCGGAAGCACTACTTGAACATGGTGTAGATTTGATTTGTCAAACGCGCAATGGAGGTAGGGCGTTTCATCTTCTAGCTAATAGTGACGACTTGCTTCTTCCTCCGCATGTTGTAGCAGATGTGTCGTCAACCAAGTCAACTTTCGAACTGTTACTGCAATTCAACTATCAAATGGATATTCACGCAAAAGATGAGGACGGTGATAACGCGCTCCATCAAGTTGCTAGGAACTCTTCCTTGTTCCGTTGGGCCAGACTATCAGTCAAAGTAATGCTGGAGATTGCAAGCCTTCTCATTAGTAATGGCGCTGATTACAATATATTGAATCGTAATGAAGAGGCCCCACTGTATCTGTCCGTGATGTTGCGCGATGGCGGCCAGCTAAGCAACCTTCTGATTGAATCTGGCGCACGGCTCCTATCCAGCAACGAAGAAGGCACTTGGAGCTTGCAAGCTTTGACCGTTGCCGACTCCAAAACACCAATACACAGCTTACACGTCATGGACCTCGTGCACAAGATTGGCGATGATGAAGTCCGAACTTACACGATTCCCCGGAGTCCAGTCTCCGAACGAGCAGCAATCGAATGTTGGGAGAAGGAAGAAATTGTTTGTGAAATGTGTGATAAGCTAGCTTAGGGCATCCGATCGATGATAAGTCTCAAGAGCAGTGCCGACCGTCTCCCCGGCCTGAAGGAGACGTCCTTTGGTATAGAAGACGGATGAGAAAATAAGATGAGATAATCGAATGTCGAGAAGGCTGTCACAGAATTATCTTCAGCAAAGAAGTTGCCTGTGACTTATGGCATATAACGCTCCGGCCATGCCTCGGTGTTCATGTCGGCGTCACATGTTTTTTTTTTTTGGAAAGGTGTTTTTGAACAGGTGCTGAAGGGCGTCGAGTACGGGAACACAAGATCTCGAATCGTCATACTTGCGTTGTGGTCATTTCTGAGATGTTCATCAGGGCACATCATGAGTTTCACGATGTAATGAGTATACACTGTGTGAATCTGGCAAGTTCTTCATAACGCTACAACGCTTCGGCCTTAGACTGTCAATTCTCCCTGAAAATAATGGTGTCACTGCGCTAGCTTCTTATTTGTAAAGTTGGGCTATCAGAAGGCAAGGGAAATCATTTGTTGAAGATGATATTCGAAAGAATACCTTCACAGACTACATAAAGCTTCACCACTGGACATCAAGAACGAAAGAGACACGACTTGAGCGAGAAGACCGAATGAGTCTTTCTGATCAAATCATTTAACGTAGAAAGGAGCTTAGGTCCGCCTAAGATGCTACTCTTGACCCCTCAAGTATGATCAATTCTGTGGAAATTTGTCTATTCAAAATTTTTCAAGCCTTCCCTCGGTAGGTATCAGGAATGCAAATGCCGCTTCTTATTACTAGGCTGCTACTGATCCCCCTTCGGCCTCGGAGTCTCCGTTCCCACACACTAGAGCGGACACTGCACCACTTGCCCCGGTGTCCCTCCCGCAAACGAGACCTCAATGGACCCGGAAATGTTCTGGTCGAGATGCCAGACTAACCCGCTCGATCTGGGCCTATTTTGAAATTATGTGCAAGCGAATCATGCTTGAGGAATGATGTTGCATGCCGAAGCAGAGAGGGCAGCAAGGTGTCTCCGTGTCCTGAAATTGTATGTTCGACCTGGGTGCCCCTCGGCAGGTGGTGAAGCAATACATTGCTCTCTGAAGAGTAACGGCTTTGCCTTACGACTAATCTGCAAATGCATCTAAGATAATTCAAGGTACAACGCAGGAAGATATATATCTAGGTGGGACAAGGGTTCGGAATGGAAATGCTCGCTGTCAGCCACAGGGTATTACCGTGGGTAAGTAGTCGCGACTCCTTGATGCTTCGCGGTTTCTATTGGTACTTGGCTTCAAGCGTACCGAGGACCTACCGGGGGTCAAGTTCGGCTTACAAGCTTGTTCTTCGTGATACGGTCAGAATTTGGGCAGAGTTCTTCAACTCACTCCCACGCCGGCCTGACAGAATCAGCTTCTATGCATAAGTGAAGGACGATCCCCCACGGTCGCCTGTAATCGCTTAAGCATGAGCTCGAAGGAGATGTTGGTCGTCCAAGATTGAAGATTTAAGACATTGTGTAATCGTTACGACGTTTCTCTATGCCAACACCGAACCATTTGGAAGATTAAGAGATTCTCCTCGCGCCACGTTTAGAAAACCTCCTCAAGGTATCGCTCATTATCAAGCCTACCGCCCATCACACTCTCAAAAGCGCTCCTGCACCCCCTAGCAGCAGGCTCATTCGCACACACAAACACCCACCCTCCACTCTCCCCACCCTCTAATCGGTCTTTAAGACGGCTTGCGACATCCTCCCTTACAAGCGAATCCTGCACGCGCCTCTTCTCCGCATTACTCTCCACAATATGCAACATATCGATGATCCCAAGCTCAGTCGCCTCATCCAAAACCCGTTTCGCAAGCGGCACATCAGTGGGATGGAAGCCGAGGATAAGGGAAACGTTCTTCTGCTGGGCAGCAGATCTGTCACGTCGAGCAGCTGCAATACGTTCTTGCAATAGACAGCGCACGGGGCCGAAGCCTGCTCCTGTGGAGACGATGACGAGGGGCTTGGATCTTTTGGAACAGAGATGGCGTAGTCTGGGACCGGAGACGGAGTCGACGATGCGATATTTGAGGCTGGCTGGTAGTGTGGTGTGATCGTTCAGGAAGGTGGAGCTGAAGCGACCGTTGGGGATGCGCTTGAGCATTATATCGAGGGTGTTGTTATTTGATGAAGATGTGGTGGGAGGGAGGGAGGAGGCAACGGAGTAAGTTCTTGTGTGTAACAGTGGCATCGATAGTAGGATTTGCTGCAGGAGGATCTTATTACCACCGAGACGGGATAAGAGGTTGGTTCTGTCCAGGAGTTCGAGCGTCTCTAGGACGGATAGGTGGCGTAAGATTTGTTCCATTAGACCCGGCGACGAAGCAGCTGTTCCGTTGATGGAGAACAGCCAGTCGAGCGATTTGAAAGGTAGTTCAAGATCTGCAAACTCTGTAAGGAATTTTGCGCAGGTGATGTTGAATGGCTGGGTTGCAAAGCCAAGTGCGGTGGTGGCGTCAACGTTGAGGGCTTTCAATGCGCGGTCCACTTTTGACTGATGATTCAATGGGAGGATCTGAATGCAATTCCCATCTTCATATCTTTTGCTGCCAATATCCAATGACAAAGTCAAGGATCTCTGTGATGAATTCGGGCTCGCTGGGTGACTCTTCTTCATCGAGGCGTCCTTGAAAGAATACAAGTCCTTTGCATGATCTGCCAGACGTTCTGTTGCTTCATCGATAGCATTCGTTGTCTCGTCAAAAGTGCCTTCCTTGAGACCATAGTTAACGAGTACTGTGTCGCGAACGGCGTCTTTGCTGATGAGGTTGTTCACTCTTGGCTCAAGGCTAGTCCACCAAGTATTCACCGCAGAGTACGGTATAGGTTCCAAAGCTATGTCACCATTGAAGACCTTGCGTATCAAAGGACGTCCACCAAGCTTCTGCATGTGTTGATGGATCGTCTTTGCTGCACCATTGTATGTTGCTGAATAGCGGCTATCTCCGTTGCCAAAGACAGCGAAGCTCGTTCCGCTACTACTGTTGAGTGATGATGGTGTGACCTGGAGGAAAGCAGATCCATTCGCTGGCACCTCGCCTTTCCCCATGGAGCTCACAACTAGGAGGAAGATCTTATCCGCAGTCATGTCTGCTGGCTTAAGATCGTTCAAGCATTCAACACGAGGGTGCAAAGCCCCGTTCAGCGACTCCTTAGTAAGGGCTTCGACGCGTTTATGTAGTCTCTTAGCGAGCTTTTCGGCGATGGTACCAGTGCTGCAAAAGTAGATAGCGATGGTCTTCAAATCGGTGATCGTAGAGGTCACCGAGAGGTTGTCCGTTCCGTCTCCGGAGAAGTCGTCAATTTCCTCGATGATGACCTCTGGCTGCTTCATGGAGATCAATAGTGGAAAGGCGGCCGCGGTTTGCGAGAAGGTCATGAGCTTTGTAGGCTCTGAAGAAGTCGCAAATCTGTGCTTCTCTCGCCGCCAGGCTTTGATTGGGTCCTGCACATGTTTAGAAATCATGGGTTTCGGCTGGTAATTCGGTGCACCGCCTCGATGCCAGATCGGAATGATGGATCCTTGTGGTGGGGCAAGCCAGTACGGGTCTGCAGGCAGTCGGTATCCATGTTTTTCTTTGAATTCGTCGTCGAACTTGCACCACTTCTTCGAAGCTGTCAAAGAGTCTGTCATCGTTACACCAGCTTGGTTAAATGACCATTGAACGGCGTAATTGAGTTCAGATTGGGCTCTGGATAGCATTGCGAGTTGCTCATACTCCGGAAGGTCTTCAAAGGAGTCAATCCCATTTTGAAACTTGCCGTTCGTCAAGCCCAAAGTTTGGATAACATCTGGCAAGACGTTATAACGGAAAGAATCTGCAAGGTTGCGAACTCCTATCTCGGCATCCATGAACCAGCCGATAAAAGGGGCTGCAGTATACTGCACCCCACCAATGTCGAAACCTAGCCGAGTCAGCGCTGGTGCGGCCTTCCACTTCAAACCCAGTTCCGCAAAGGACGGATACTGGGGATGATGGATATCGACCAAGGTGGAGAGGGGAGCAGGAATCTCCATCATCGCTGGTTTGTCACCTTCAGCCATTGTGACAAGTGGTAGAAGGTCCCATCGGCCTCGAATCTGCGGCGGTATCCATCCGAGCTCCATAATTGATTGGGTCAATTCGACGTTTGCAGGGTCTCCCAGAACGGTGCCATCTTCCATTTGGTAGCCAGCAAAGTCCATAATTTGATTGTTCCAGACCATGGGTCCTCGGCTATCAATTTCTCGTGGGGGGAAGACGAATACCTATAAAGGCTCCGCAATCAAAAATTGCTCTAGCAGGGCGGGAAATGTCCAGATGATGCTACATACTTTAGGTTCAACTCTGCCATTGTTGAATGCCTCCACTGCATTTCGTAAAATCTCTTTTGCCATTTCAGTGCTCGAAGTCACCGATCGAAGATCGCACAGCTTGAGCTCCTCTGAGTGATTTCGTGCGATACATTTACGCGCATTCCTCCATGCTCGTCGGAGTCCCCACTCGAGTTCCTGGGGTGTTTGCGTCCAATTTCCACCTAGTTGTGTTCGTATCTTTTCTTCTCTGGTAACACCTTCCTTTGAGCCGTGGAGAATCTCAGCATGGACTGCCTGCAGCCTTGCGTCAAGCTCTGCTTCGTTGGCGAAGACATTGTCGTCGTAGAGGTCTCGCAAGAAATCGGTGGCCTCTTGACAGACAAGGTGCAGGGAGCGATTCTCTCCTATTCGAGGTTCGTCTGTATGTATAATCCGGCCAGCTTGACAGAATTCTTTGGAGCAACCTGTTGACGCGAGTGTACGGTGATTTTCCCGGATGCGCTGATGTTCAGCGCTCATGAAGGGACACTGGGCGATGTCTCCCATGGAACCGAGCATGATGGCAGCACGCGACAATAGCAAGGAAGAAGTTGAGTCGTGAATCTCCTGACTGTAGCTTGATGTTGTTCTTCGACGATCAGCGTCTGAAAAAATCTTAGGTAATTAGCTCTCTTACTTTGACGAAATGCCCGATACTCTTTAAAGAAGATGTTGATAATGACTTCGGAATTATCCTGTGAAGAGATTCATCTACTCTTTATGTACTTTCTGTGTCAGTGCTCGCAAAGGTCTGGCCGACTGACAGACTCTATAATCGAGATCTACTTCATTTTCGGTGCATAGGTGAAATGCTTCGTCCCGCTAGCCAACCAAAGCTCAGACTTTGGGTCTTCATTGGGACCTAAGATCTGCAACAACCGATGGTTGGCCGAGAGTCTTTACAGAATAGACGGCTGATTGCAAACGCTAGATGCTAACGTTATTCCCACTGCAGTGGGTGGTCTGGATGAGCAACAGTATTTGACGAATCGATGCCTGTTGTTGAGCCGTGTGCTCGCACTCAAGACGTACTTGCTGTCTAGTGAGTAGTCAGGGCTAGATTCATCTTTCGCTTAGCTAGTCTTTGGAGACATGCATGCACATGAGCAAATCTCGGTTCTTTGTACTGTATTTTCTTGAACCGGCCCAACGGGGTAAGATGATCTCTGATACCTGGTCAAAACTCACGGCTGAAGGTTGATCGGTTCGTTTCTGAGGCAGTTAAGTAGTCATTGGCGTTCTGTTAGTCTTGCCAGTGGAGTAATCTTTCAAGTCAATGTTCTTTCTCTCGATCTCGTTCATGTCATAAACATCGCATCTCTGAGCAGTAAGACAGCATGCTAGTAACGGTCGCGGTGCCATATGTTGTCATTGCAAGGGCCATGTCCCAAAGTACAAGGTAATCTGACACAACGTACCAAGCCCCACATTCGGCTACTTGGAAGCTAGTGTGTGAGATTAGGTAAAGGACAGCCCCGTAAATACTGGGTTTTAGCGACTTAATGCCGGCTTTCAAGAAGCGGAGAATTTTAGCGATGCACCGCGTGGAGCATGCAGAGCACGGTCGATCCTCCACTAGGTGGGTCATAGAATGATATCATCTGCCGTGGTCTTGTCATTAGTCTAGTGCTATAGAAGACGAAATTTGAGTCAGCCAGTCTGCGGCTAGCACAATTGCCCTTGTACGATGTTCATTTTTGAACAGTATATTCGTCTAGCAGCAGCTGAAGTAGTAGAAGAGCCAGTGGCGATAGTATCGACAACATTGAGAAGAAAGCTGTCAATGATGTCTTCATGGCCTGAGGTGGGCGCCAAGTGCCAAGGCGGGAGTGCCGGAGAAATACTGTAACCATCTAAGCTAGTCTTAACCGTGCGGGCACCTCGCGAACTCGCGAGGCGCCCGCACGGTTAGTGAAGTTGATCGCCCCCAAACTACCTTTGCTAACTAAGAACAAACCAGGAACAACCTCATTGGCTTTTTACTCCGACTCTCAGGTGCACCAAAATCAGCCGTAGAGTGTCACCCAGAAAATTCCCAACCTGTAAGAGCTTTTGCGTCAAAGTAGCAGACTTTCATCCCATGCCAAAACAGCAACTATAAGCCAACCCTATGTCACAAGCTCAAGTTGGTCCTCAAATTAACGCTCTTCCCCCACGGCCTTTTGTTTTCGAGAGCATCATGCTCAAACATTTCTCTTACTTGCATACCCCGACATCTCGCAATATCGAAAAACCCAGCAAGCCCCTTTCTTCCGAGGAAGATGCTAGACATCAGCCCCACCTCTTCCTCCTTTTCCTCGGCGAGGAAATGTGTCAGAGAATATGCAAGATTCTCATGCTGATCAGGCAACCATAAGCATCCCGCCGCTATCACACGCTGGAAAGTATACGCGTTGGCATCCGCAAAGCCATCCTCGATGTCACCCAGTTTGTGGCCTTCGATGGCTACTGAAGAGTCCCACCTCTGTTGCCATCGAGCGAAAATATTTCTATCCACGTTTTGCTGGATATTGTCAAGGATTTGTTCATAAGGGAAATCTGCCACGACCATTTTCTCTGCCCCGGCAAGTGGACATGTAATACCCACCAGCCCAGTGCCCCCGCCAAGTTCGAGCACACGAAGCCTTTTGCCGCTCTATCTAGGGTCATAGCCGTATTGCTTCGTCCCTGCGCTCAGCTATAATGTGCCATAATTTCAGCGTTGTCCTAGCTTGGGACGGCTAGTAGTTTGACCTTGATGTCTCTAGATTGGTTTGACTCGTAGATGGCGGCATGGTCAAATCCCACAATCTACCACATTTTGAGGTACTCTGGCAAATTGTCCTAGCCTTGAGAAATGTTGTTTTCAGCGTGAAGCTTATTGGAAAATGTATTAGGCTCATTTGTTGTTTCGATCAATGAGATTAGGGATCCTTCCACGTGGTGTCGAGTAGAAGAAAATATTATAGCTAGAAAGATTGGCCGATCTTACTCAATCCATTCGAACAATAGTCAACCGATACACCATAGGGGAAAGTATTTGTTGATTAAGCAAACGAATACCTCACTACATTAAACGAATTCCAAGTTCGAGGTGAAGAAACATAGCTCTGTATTCTTATTTCTCAATGGAAAAGTCAATGAGAAGGAGTCGAGAAGCGGTATAAACGCAATCTCTAATGCTTTGAGCGCCTGTGGGGATAGAGTCCCTGCATCTGCTCTAGGCCGACCAATTGAGAGGAGTATTCTGTCGAGAGTGGTAGACACCTAACCCTCATGTTCGAGCCACAAATTCTTGATACCACGTGATTAGGTACGGGGCAAGGCCGCCATACCCGGATCCCTGTTTCCAATGCCCGGGGTTTGGATATGTCCATCTACAGAACAAACTCTCAAGGACCCCCTAAGGTAAATCCTTCTGTGATTAATAGAAGATTGAGAATCTTGTCTACGGATATCCGTTCCCGAAGCATGCCTTGCAAAAGATCTGGTAAATTTTGTACTTCTGCGGCAGTCAGGAGTGTGTCTGCGGGCTCAAATAATTGCAAAAATTGGTCCGTATACAGAGTGTTACATGAATTTGATTTTTCTCGAAGAAAGAAATCATAGGCCTTCGCCGCGGACCTATCTTCTGCTCTACGCCTCTTGTCCTCTTCATCCTCTTCGTCAGGGACGCCAAGTCCTGCTAGCTCGTGTAGTAACGAAGAATGCCGTACAAATTGTTCTCGGATCCTGTCATAATTACTCACATATCGATCATGTTCCTTCCATACTTTAGCAGGAGTACTCGGAGGTTCACCGTGAACATCGATCATATCTTGAAGAACGTCATACTTGCCCCACTGCTCTGGACCACAGACCTCACAGCAGAAATGCAACGCGCGAAAGAGTGGAAATCCGCCCCTCATTTCGTAGATGGTGCAAGCTAAGGGCCCATATGTCTGAGTAAGTACTTGCTCGAGACTTCAGTATAGACTCTGGAGATCGGTGAACCCAATGGTGTCCTTGCCAGTGTGACCGCGGATCCGGTGAACATCCAGCTTTGGCAAGAACAATAAATTCAGAGAAGTGTCTCGATCCCACATTCTCGGAAGATGCGGATTCAACGGGGTAACGCTGTGCGGTAGAACCGAGAGTATTTCCCACGCTTATCCCTTGGTTGCACGGCTGTGTTCTGTCCAGCTCAGGATCACTAAGCGTTTCGTAGACACGCTCGGTAGGACGTGAGCTGATCGGTTGAAATTGAAGCAACACGTTCCTGGGTGTAATGTCTGTCACAGGCTTTAGCCCAAGGATGATGATGACAAGCATTGAATTACGCACGTCCATGGACGACGTCAGCCGAGTGCATAGAAGAGACCACCTCTGCTAATTGCCTGGAGAATTGACCAGCTGAGACGCCACGGAGACGTACAGTACCAAAGACCTGTCCCTCTGCTTGCTCTACCATTCGTGTCATGTTAGAGCCCGCTTAATCAGAAAGATGGGCGCGATCAACCCGTCTAGGGCTACCGGGAGTAGAACGGTCGAGAATAGTAGGGAATCGAAGCATAAGTCTGGAGCTGCTGCCTTCTCGCAGGGCGTGGCTCGGACTCACGGTAGCGCGAAGCATTTTGTCCCATACCTCAAAAACCTTTTCAGGTTCTACCAGCGAAGTCACACACATGCGTGCTCCAGAGAACACTCAATTGATCATGGTCCAGACGTCAGGTCAGGCGATTCTAGGCCGACAAAAGATACCGCCCTTTTCACATTTGCAAATGATCGATGTTGGTGAATCATAGCTTCTTTGATGGCATAAAATTATGAGCTCTGCGGTTATTCCTGTATTTCACCACTGGCCTTATTCCATTCCCAGTCTGAACAACTGTACACAATGAAGTTCCAAAAGCCAAGCATGTTTGGCGCGCCTCTAGCGCCATCCTCGGATTGACTGTCCTGTTCGATAGAAAGTTAACAATTCTTAAATAAGCTCATTGCTGTCCCAGCATGGAGACTGGGCTTCCGTGTGAGTTGCTACATTCTTGCAGCTATCCACTTTGCTACAGGATTTGATCCGGCAAGAGAGAATGTCCTCATTTTGATCAATTCCCTCCATAACCTCCACCAACACGTCTGTAAGCGAAGCTCTTGACCATTCTTCCTGTCAACGAATCGTCGTCTAGTAGAGGACCACAACTATCTTATCTTTTGGGCTAGAGGCCAATTATAAATCATGGCGCGTGCGTATCGCCATTCAATGAGTGGTAAGAAGAGCAAGTTGCACGGTCAGGAAGATGATTAGATGTTGTTAGGTAACCACTGTAAATTTGATCTTACACAGGAGTCTACTTTAGTGCATTTTTCCGGTCTGATCGCGACAGGATCAAATTACTACAGGAGCAGGTTCATGCCTGAACCATCCGGTTTGGGAAAAACTAGAACCTTTGGGGGCTTTCAAAGCGAAGATGATATGACTACGGGTATCTTCTAGAAGAATGCTAGAAGTGGGGAAACCCCTGTGATCGGAGAATTATTAACACTAAATCGGAAGACACCCCCTTTGCCTACATAGAAACCCCCTAGATCGCTACATGAACACCCCCCCCGTTTGCTGGGTTTCCATACATATCATATTGGGTTCGATTCCTAATGGCGCTGGTTCAATGGTGTTGTGGTTTTGTTCGTATTCTTTCTTGCCAGCGGTAGACTTACTAATAGTTGCGGCAAGGGCGGCCACTAACCCAATATAGGGGGGTGTTCATGTAGCGATCTAGGGGGTGTCTATGTAGGCAAAGGGGGTGTCTCTGTAGCACCTCCCCACTAAATAGCTTCATCTTGTGAATCTCACGCCTGGAAATGGCGCTGGTACATGAACGCCAGGGTCCAGATGCCAATCTTGTCAAAGCCTGAAAGCAAAACAAAGTAAGTGATTCTAGAAGCGTCCCAATCAGGATACCTCGTCCTCAGACCCCCAAAAGCCTTAGCTCCCGTTGATACGTGTGTGAGCATGACTTTTACGTGCTCAGTCTTGGTCATTACAACGTTCACTACGGACGTGAACTTCAGATTGAAAAATTGGTGCTTTGCTCACATTGCAGCTTGATGTGGTATTCATCATAGCATCTATGGATCCAGGGTGTAGGGCTGGTCGGGGCCCTCGATAGCTAAATTAGCCTCGCAACCTAATCGAAGCCGGCTGCACGCGCAGGTCTGAGCGCTTTGGCACTCAGGGACTCAGGGAAGTGCTCGGGGACAGAGTCAGACGTGCCAGACTGTGTCGTATAAATACCAGGTCATGTTTCTCCGAGATCTCTCATTGCGATAAATTCTCCGAGAGTGCATCCCACGTACGCTATACAGTCCCGCGAAGTGCTGAGCACGGTATACCGAAAGCCCACTTACGATGCCGTCTCCTCTCTCGCCAACCGAGATCGAGTATGAACTCGCGCACCTCCATGACAACCGAGGACCGGATATGACTGTGTCCACCGTCATATGCATAGCTTTGGCCAGTGTTGCCGTGATTCTCAGGTTCTACGCTCGGCGTCTGAGCAAAGCCCGGTTGTGGTTCGACGATTACATGATGATCGTAGCTTTGGTATGAAAACTTGGTCATCGAGAGAGGAGTCTCAGCCATTCTGGAACAACCAGTTCGCTTATGATCTTCTAGGTCGTCTGTATGGGTCAAGTCGCCCTAGTCCTCTACGCTGTCCACCTCGGAGCTGGCAAACACGTCATCTTTTTAAAAGACATCCCCGCCTTCGCCAAAAGCATCATAGCAATGGAGGTCCTCTACTGCGTCGGAACATCCAGTTTTAAATGATCCGCCCTACTCCTGTTCCACCGCGTCTTCGGCTCAGTTCCTCGCTTCACAGCTCTCCTGTGGTGTCTCGCAGCCATCATCCTTGTGAACAATATCGCCGAAATATTCCTCTCCGTCTTCCAATGCAACCCCGTCCACAAAGCTTGGGACACGAAAGCTAAAGGCACATGCGTCAATATACTGCCGGCGGCAGTCATCCCAGGCACGATCAACGTGGTTTCGGATATAGTGACCGTCTTGCTCCCGATCCCGTTGGTATGCAAGCTGCATATGCAGTTGAACAGGAAAATTCAATTGGTTGGCATCTTCCTCTTGAGTGGCTTCGTCTGCATAGCCAGTATCTACCGCACCATAATCGTCAAACGACTGTCTCACGAAGATGCGACTTGGGCGGCCGTGGATCCCGCAATATGGGCCGTTGTTGAGAACGCCGTTGGTATTATTAGCGCCAGCCTTCCGACAATGCGCCCGATATACAGCCTTATTGTCTGCGGGCATTACTGCAATTCTGTGGATGCACGGTACTGTGAAAAGTGCTCTGCTAAGTCTCCGAAACAGTCTGGAGGCATCAATACCATTGGGAGCGATGATACCAAGTCACCGAGGCGGTTTAAGGGGTCGTATTCCTCAGACCCACATAGTGTGGAGAAGGGAGAGACAACAGCGATGGCGGTGGAGATGTGTTGATGTGGTCGATGAAAGCAGGCTTGGTTCATTTGTATATAGTTTGCCGTGAAGATGTCGTACTTCCTACCTTAAATATATGGCGCAGTATGGTGTGACGTATTGGCGTTCTACTCTTCTTTGGCGCCAAGATGGAGTAGGGTTTGGACATTCTCTGCTTGACTGGCATGGCATGCCTATTGATGAGGCCGAGTAGGCAAATCTGTGGGGCTGGGAAATGAAGCCCTAGGTTCTATATCCGCCCCTTTGTTGACAAGAACTGCGATCTGGTCTGCCCTGTCGTGGTACTGAGATGCAAGATGCAGTGGTTGGAGACCCCAGAGCTATGCGATGTCTACCAGAACTCCTACTTCAAGCAGAATGCTGGTTGTTTCAAGAGAGCCCATATGCGAAGCAATATGATGTAGGTGCGAGCCCTGGATTGCCTTCGCCTGAGCATTTGAAAGATCTCGGCGCCATGCTTCCTCATCAGATCTTCCGCTTTTTCTCACTTCCAGCCGAGGTCCGCACTATGATCTATCGCCATACAGATGTTGATCGTTTTCCCATGATAATATCAATGCGCCACTACCCCAGGCCAGACGTATACCACGGCGCTCTACGCTTTTATTGCAGCAGAACCAGCAGTCTGTTCTTGACCAACCACCAAACTCGTAGCGAAGCTCTAGGCCTTTTCCACGTAGAGAACACCTTCGATCTCCAATTTTGGAAATAAGCACAAAGGAGCGTTCTTAGACGACAATGCGATGTTCCATGTCACAGCCCTCGCCAAGAGATTGAAGGCACGCCATCAGATGCAGTACTTCGTCGTCGTCGAGGCTACTACTGTTGAAACCAGAGTATACGGCGATTGTCTCAGAATATTGCTTACAAGCCTGGCACCTTTAAGAAAAATACAAGTGTGTCGTTTTGAGGGGTTCGGAAAGTTACCGAAGCCGGGCCTTCGCGCTTTAGCGCGCCTGATGATATGAATTCAGTGAACAAATCGGAGCGTATCTTCACCTCATTTCCTTGACAGAGAGAACGGTGGATGAAACTGCAGCTACGACAGATAGGCCAGAGAAAGTGCACGATACAAAGGTTCGAAATCTGTACTCCGCTCTTGGCCTTCCTTACACATCGCGGATCGTGGAGGAAGAATAAGGGCGTTGGCACTGGTCATTAGCTCCACGGCAGGCAGGCAGGGCGAAGGTTGGCTCGTCGAGCTTGCAGGGATGTTGAATTGGTACTGGCAGCATGGGCTTACATGAGACAGAAAAGGTGAGAATAATCCAAAAGACTTTTGTACCGCGGCGCCGGATACATTAGGTTGAGGCATATTCGAGGTCATATTCCCTGACAGAGACCTACAAGCTGACTTTAGCCTAAGCTCCTTGTACCTACGAGCGCATAGTTCGTTGATCTTGCATTTCATGAGCTCAATCTGTCCGCAACGAACACAATCAAGAGCTCATCACCATGTTGCTCCTTTATATTGGCAGATCATACAGCGTCTTCGGTCCCGATCCCATGACATAGACCTCACAATAGAAGAGACTTCAGCAACGGTATGATTTTACTGGCTCAAATGTGCATTGCTCAAGTCTCCCAACCATATATACAGCCCCAACCCTAACCTTTCAGCTCCTTCCCCACCGCCTCCAAAACTTCCAATTCCCCTCCTCCCCTTTCTTCCTACCCCTATTCTTCACCCTCCAAAAATACACGGGCACTCCCGCCGCCACAAACGCCACCACGATAACCGTCTGCCCAGGCTTCGCAAAAACAGCTCGACTCAACAAAAATAAGCTCACACAACAAAAGATAATCGGCGTACTGATCCACGTCTTGTACGGCCGCTCCAGATACGGTTCTCTGACCCGCAACACAATGAGACCGAGTACGGTCAGAAAGTAGAAGGTGTAGCCTGCAACGCCGTAGAAAGTGACCAGAGTACCGAATTCGCCAACGACGATATAGGCGCCTGTGAGGAGCGCGTTGAAGACCATGGCGTTGATGGGTGTGAAGCCGAATCCACCGTCGTCGTCGCCAATTAGCCGAGCCACCGTCCTGCTAGCCCAAGATCTCTTCTGCAGGCGGTTGATAGGCTCGCCAGCGCCGGGCATGCCTATACGTCCTAGTAGGCCTGGTAAAAAGCCTTCTTTGCCTGCTGCGTAGACCAAACGTCCGCTTGTGAAGGTTGTAGCATTGAGAGCGCCAAAGCAGCTAGCTGATACGATCAGAGAGAGCACGAGAGAGCCTATTCGGCCAAAGACCACGGAGCCGAATTGAACTGCTATGGTATTGGATGAAGTGATGACATCTTGGGGCAGGACAAAGATGTAGGCGACACTGGCGAAAAGGTAGGAGAGAATCACGAGGGGCATGGCGGTATGGATAACGCGGGGCAGGTCCCGGTGGGGATAGATGAACTCTCCAACGACGTAATTGGTGTTGTCCCACCCATCGAAGGCCCATAAGCCAGCATACAGCGCGACGGCCCAGCTACTGAGATCGTTGCTTGTACCTTCAAACCAACCAGTCGTCCTCCAGTCGTTGTTAGGGGTGCCATGCCAGTTGAAGCCTGTAGCTGCGACGACAATGCCGACGATGGTGATGCCAAAGAGGGCGATGAATTTAAAGAACATAAAAATATCCCCCATGCTTGTGCCGAGCTTCGTCGATACGCAGTTGAGGATGGTTACTAGCGCCAAGCCGGCCAATGCAACCCCTTTGTTTGTCCATGCGCTTGCATTCTCGGCGTCTGCTCCCACGACAGCGCGGACCATGTATTCTCCAAAGATGATTGAGATAATAGCTGCGGATCCAGGCTTCAGCACAAAGACCGCACACCATGTGAACAGAAAGCCTGCCCAATCACCAAAGATCTTTGACAGATAGACTTGCGCCCCTCCATTCAAGGGTATGGCGCCTCCCAGCTCGGCGTAGCTTGCTGCCCCGGTCCATGCTAGTATCCCTGCTACCGTCCATACCACCAATGAAGCCCCGTATGATCCCGCATTTATGTTGACCTGGGCTGGAGACGAAAATATACCAGAACCGATGATCAGCCCAACAATAAGGGAGAGGCCGTTCAGGTAGGTGAGGGACTTGTGTTTCTCAAGGGAGGCGCCATTGAGGTCCACGGGCCTCGAGCTTGGGTCGCCGAGGGCGGAGTATCCAGCAGCAGTCGAGGATAGGGGAAATAGATTTGAGGCAAAGTCGAAGGCTGAAGAGACCGAGTAGGAGCGGCCGTGAGGAGTTGGGCGGCTGGCTGCTGGATTCGAGGCCGCTAACGGGTCATCATTCGAGAGGGAGAGCTTTCGGGAAGAGGAGATGCCGGATGGAGAGGAGGATCTGGAACTGTGAGAAGCGCCTGCATCAGAAGAGGCGAGGGAAGCTAATTCGAGCGAGTCTCGAGGGGCTTGAAGATTTGCATATTGGATCCTAGACATCGCTTTCGTGGTTCAAGGTTGGTTATTGCTGCGCCCGCAAGATCATATTGCCAATTACTCCGTCTGGTAGCACAAGAGAAGCGGAAAAGGTCGTTGCACAATGTTTTCGTTGGATATAAACAATTGGAAGCCGCGTGCAGAGAACGGCGGCAGGAGACTTTCCAATTGCGGGCCGCGGTTGCACCTTCCGTTTCTGGATTAGATTAGCCGCTTCCAAATATCGACGTGATGAGCCTAGAATATTCTATTGCATATTTCCATCAATTCAAGAACTCCTTCCTCTCTAGAACTTCCCAATGCGTGGAGCGCTCTACATTCGAAGATGCAACGGGTATTCAGGACTTCGATATCGGTGCGGTGACATTCAAAAACCTTTCCTTTTCAACTTGGCACGCGGTTATGCAAGCCGACGACCTCCTCCAGGCTTTGGCGCAAACCCGCCATCACATCCAGGAGCCAGACCATTCAAGGCTAAACCCTCCTCGTTCGAATCAAAGAAGACTCCCAAAGCGCAACCAAGAGGTACCGTGGAAGAATCAACGGACGATGTCAGCGAAGCCAAACCACCTCGTAGATTCCGTATAAGACCCGGAAAAATAGTCCTCTTCTCCCTCGCCGCATTCATAGGCTACAAAGTCTACATATGGCAAATCGACCCCTACCGCTCCGTAATACTAAATCCTCAATTTTTCAATCCTTTCATTCTCAAAGCGAGACAAAAGGTGTCCTCAACCAGCAGTATCCTCAGTCTTCTCTCTGTACCCAAAGGCCAGAACACGGTGAACGTCGCCGAAGCATGGAAGACAGGCGTTTGGAGCGTGCAGGTGATGCAGCCAGAATTGCAGATTATGCGCGCGTATACGCCTTTACCGCCAGCGGATGATACGGAACCACAGGTGTTGAGGCTTTTTGTGAGACAGGAGCCGCAGGGGGAGGTTTCGAAGTTTTTGCATACGATTAATCGGGGGACGCTTGTGCATTTGAGGGGGCCGCATGTTGAGTATGAGATGCCGCAAGATGTAGAGGAGGTTTTGTTCATAGCTGCTGGCACTGGGATTGCGCCAGCGCTGCAAGTTGCCCATACCTTGTACAAACATCGAACAGCCTCTTCAGAAGATGGCCCGAAGATGCGGATTTTATGGGCAAATAGGCGGAGAGAGGATTCTTATAAAAGGCTGGAACCTTCCTTGCCCCAGCAAATACAGGAAGGTGCGGTTCCGAAGCTGTTAGGTCTGGTTGACAATTGGCAAGGAAAGCCGAAGATCCAGCGTAAGGATACCGAGGACAAAAACCCTGCTCCAGAAGTATTGTTGCAAACCCCGCTGGTGGAGGAACTCGAGGCCCTAAAATCCAAGCATCCAGGTAACGTCGCCATCGACTACTTCGTCGACGAAGAAAGTTCTTACATCACAGAGAGTCTACTGAGAAAGTATCTGAGCCACGCCGCGTCATCAGGGCAGTCTACCAACGACGGTGCGATGCCGAAGAAAATCGTTCTGATATCTGGACCAGAAGGCTTCGTCAATTTCTACGCCGGCGCAAAGTTGATGAAAGGAGGGAAGGAAGTTCAAGGCCCGCTTGGTGGCATGCTTCGGAGAATTGATCCCAACGGCTGGGACGTTTGGAAGCTTTAACCGGTACATTCGCCTTCTAAGATGGAGAAATTGTGCAATGTATATGTTTGTACACAGATCCACAGCTCTATATTAATAGGTTTCGTTGCTCTTCTCGTCGCTTGTCATCTCATTGCTCAGCTCCTCCCTGCCTGCCTTCTCGTCACTTTTCACAAGCTCCTTCGTCGAATGAACGCCCCTCAACAACTCCTCGATGACCCTTCCATTCTGGATAGTCTCCTCTACAATACCCCAAACATGCTTCGGCTCGACCCTACCATACCAAATTCCTTTCCCTGCTAGGGGACTAGTGTTGTCACTCCCCCTCAGCTTCCACTTCTTCGGAATATATATCACTACATTCCCAGCGAATGCATGTCCCCCGATGTGACTGATCAGCGACACAGTCGAATCTAGCAGTGGATGCATCATACGAAGGTTCGAAATCTTGCCGTCCCTCGAGACGAGCTTTTTGGACCCGAGGACACCTTGAGGTTGCTTGCTTCCCTGATCAATGCGATCCATGAACTCCTTCTGTAAAAGGGGCCCTACGATACCGCACCTGGTGTCACGAGAATTGTGACCGCAAATAAAAATGGATGGGCTACCAAGTTTGTGGTGGTGGACGCGCTCCAATGTTGCTAATCTGCCCTTCAAACCTGTCGTACGTTTCTCATGATCCAACATCTTATTCTCCCGGATATGACGTCTCCATGCCAACTGAGAGTGCTTCTTCTCGGTCGAGATGAGGAATCGCTGTACGAAATCCTCGCAGCCTTTCTTATTATTTGGTATCCTTAGAACTAGGTTTTGCGGGTAAACATGGACGGCTTGGAAGTCGGTGGGGGGATTGGAATTCTTATCGATGGAGGCGTCGCGAATTTTAGAGCTATTGGTGATGAGAATGGGATGGGACGGCTAAACGTAAATGCTCACATTAGCTACCAAACTCAAACGCAACTCTTTTTTATGTTTCTCAGCCTACTCTGCGTACCAAAACAGGGACCGTGCACCTACGTCGTGATATATGCCACCCCTCCCCACCAGACCCTTCAATCTCATTGCTAGGTTCCCTCCACGGATCTCCGCTCCCAGCGTATGTTTCTCATCTTCTATCTTACTGCTCCAGTCTGATCGTCCTGTTCTAATTACCACATGCTGTGCGTACGGTGGCATGGTACCGTTGAGCTGTTTTTGGTGGTCTATGTCTAGCCCCTCTGGCATCGCTACACAGGTGCACTGCGATGGCGGACATGTTGGCGTCGACGGGAAGTTGGGCTGGAGGTTCTGGGAGCGGATGGTGCTTGTGGCGATGGCGCGACGGTAGGTTGGGGGAGGACGAAGCTGACGGACGAGAGAGTAGAGACGCAGTGGAAATGGATTGACGACCATTAGGAGAAATATACTGGACTAGGCCGCCATAACAACATTTATCAGCTTGATTCAATGTTAGGTCCATATCAAGCACTCCTGAATAGGCTAGTATCGATAAATGTCTAACAGGGTCCACCATCCTCGGCAGAGAGATTCGATGTTGGATCCATATCAAGTGCACTCCTCGATGAAGCTAGTGCCATCTCCTTGATTTGGGTCCAACATTGAATCAAATTAATCGAAATCACAATATGCAGCATCCAGTAGGACCCATGGAGTGTCTATCGAGTAATCCGAGAGCCACACTGTATAAGCCATTTTGTTGAGATGAACTGGCAGCGACGATGTACAGCCTCCTACGCACATGTTTGGCGCCAACGATCAATACTGACCGCATGGAGGACGAGGAGATACTGGTTCCATCCTATGGCAGTGAGGATCTTAAGGTGCCTCTTCAGACCCATGGTTAAGCTCATCAGTCTTGAAAATGGGCAGCTGTACACTAGTATAGAAGAGGTCACCCCCTAACCGTCCACTCGTAGGGCTGAAGCCTATACACCCCTAAAAGGGCACCCTAGAGCCCGCCTTCCGGATACCGAGCCGGAATCTTCCGGGGACTGTCCTTGTCGCCTAAGCAACCCGTTCTAGGGCCACTTCTCCGGGGTCTACGGGCCTCAGCCCTACGAGTGGACGGTTAGGGGGTGACCTCTTCTATAAATATCATCCTCATGGAAAGGGATCCTCCATCTAATCACGCCCTGAGGTCCTTTCTCTCTTTCCTAAGGCTCCAGAGATCGGGCTTTATAGATCTTCTAGTCCGCCTACTCTAATCAATTATCCCCACGTGTCTTGCAACGCAGCGAACAACGATTGCAAAACGCCTACTAAGACTCTCTTGACCATCCTTTCGTTTTGGAGGCTGATGTCGTACCCTGTCACCTCATAACACTCTTTGTTGAATTTGACAGACATAGACATTGATACCCACCTCATTTCGAGACGGGACGAGCGTTTCAAACTAGGCCCTTCAACAGGAAAGCCTGCAGCTCGCATGCACTTCTGGCGCAACATAGAGATACAAAAACCAGACACAGCGTTGCTCCCGCCATGGCTGGACAGAGTCCCGGGAATCCTCTAGTGATTGCGGATCCGACGACTCGTTGATCCATGCTATCAGTCTGAAATGGTAATGGACCTGGGCGCACCAGAGAGGATTCATGTGGCATAACAGCCCGAACTATTCTTTCGATAACACCAATTTTTACGAAAGAATGCTAGGAAGATATTCCTCTTGGGTAACCGGAATTCCCAACGTCATTCAGAGTTCCCAAGAAAGCTTACAAGGGCAGTATCTTCTACGAACCCTATTTCTAGGCCGACAGTGCTATGGCGTATCCTTCGAGAGATCACCAATACTGCGAAGTGCAACTCAATGGACGCTATCGCTTCGACCTTGAGTTGTCTTGTCCAAGCAAGCGGCTGATGAACGACCGCTGGGACCCATTCGAGTCCTTATATTTAAGGAATAGCTTCTCTTAGGCCTCCCCGAACTGCTCGACATATGGACACAAGCGAAAGCACGTAACAAGTGGAAGCAGCTGTGGTGCTGTAGAGCCGGCCATTGAGTATAGGCCAAAGGCCCCCAGATATGTGGCACAAGGCGTAGACGAGCTGGAGTTTTTTGGCCAGGAGGGTTTCTTCGGCGAACAGTGGTTTCGCTGGTAACGGATGAGCGGAAGAACCTCATTAGTAAAGTGATCTCATAATCATAGGCATACGAGTCAATCAATCCCTCGGGCTTTTCTGATTTTGAGTAGATTTTCTTTCTCTCACTGAAAGAACGATTTGGTTCCCTCCCTCGTAAGAGCAGCAAGTACATGCATCATAACACAAGAGCAAGTACATAACCTAGGACAATGATGAAAAAAGCTCAAGATCATACTTCCCGAACTGGTGGAAGCAGAGATCGTCGTTAGTTCTAAACCCGCATCCTGACTTTTCGATTGGCGCATCGCCAAGCCTTCAGTCAAGAACGATACAACCCACTGAGAAGAACAAAAGTAATGTGGACTGGAAACCTTCCAAAACAAGCAGGGATGAAGTGGGACTCTTTGGAGAAAGGCAATTAGTCAAGGACATAGAAATGCCGACAGGTAGGCAGTCGAGTTTCGGATGAATACAGCTATCAAATTTTTTGGGTATGATTTTTGGTTTGCATTGGGACTTGCAAGAGCTGCACATCCTTGGTGACAGAGTAATTATTTATTGAATTGTATCCGCACCTGGAAGAACCCCTGGATTCCCTCAGTCCGGCAGCCGCGCTATTTCGCATTATTGGGTAAGTACAAGAGGACTGACGAGACGAATGGGACTCGAGCTCACTTCTTTACCGAGCTGGTGGAAGCAGAGACCTTCGCTACCTCAATTTTGAGATCGCACCCTACCTAGATTTCCGATTGGGGGATCGCCCTGTATTTAATTGAGAAATATTCGGTATAGGGTCTTGAATTTTCCAGAAAAGTGGGAGATGAGTGGAAAAATAGTAAGCCTGCTCGGAGAAACGTATTTAGTCAGAGATAGAGAAATCTATAAGCAGGGAGTCAAGGCTCCAACGAATACAGCTTTCAGACATATTTTGGTTCTTTGTTTTATTATTTATCACCATCGAGGCGCCGTATACGGCAGTCCCGAGAGACTGAATAAAAGACTAAACGAAAATCTTGATTACAATTTGTTGCATTCTCATTCAGGACTGAGAGAAACCTTGCCCAGGGGATTCTCTCACTAGAAGACGCATATTTTGCATCATTGAGCAAGCATAAGAGAACCATGATGAGACGGAAGGGATCAAATCCGCCTCTACCGTACTGGTGGAAGGAGATTCGCCGCGAGCTCTGATTCCTCCTTACCACTCGACCTCATATGCAATTAACAAGGAAAGGCTCTCATACGTCTGCGGACTTTATTCATTGATTTTCCCCAGATACATTCACATAATAGACCTGGAAGACCTTTATCATTAGAGAAGCACAAAATTGCCTGGTAGGTGGTATTTCGGGGTTTCTTCTTCTCCGCAATTACAGCGGCACCTTCGGCTTGACGTCTTGAGGTCCGCCAGGTTGAGCGGATTCACCACGGAAGTGTAAATGAGAAGCGCAGTATAGCTCACATCAGATTAAACTGGGAGGAAGAACCGAACATAGATCTTGTGTCGAGACATAGCTTCTTCATATGACGAAATGATCTTTCTTTAACGCCTAACCTCACAACAGCCAGGCATGGTATTAACGCTTGTCTTGTAGTAGTAAATGTGCGTAGATGATTAGACCGGTATTGCAGTTTGTTTCAGGTCGTAGATTGCTTGTGTACTGTCATGATGCTGATGCTTGGACGTTGCGTCAGCCATGACTTTGTTTAGCAGAGAGCACGGTGATTTACATAATCAGGCACTACTGGTGGTGGAACGTCTTGGGTATGTCGAGCGGGCCTTCACCCAGCAACACACAGACGGGGACCAGCACAGGCAGGCGAGGGGGTGATGAACACACAGCTTCGGAAAGTCTTAAAAGATCGTCGGCCGGCACTCCCATTGCCATACCCTCGTTCTTCGTGAACGGGTTTCCAGCCGTGATGGCCCCCCAATTCTTTCCATCCATTGACCGCCTTATTCTTTTCCCCGTGTATCTCCTTATAGACGCACTGCCCCTTCTGAGCCTCACCCCCACCAACTCTGGAATAACATTCCCATCCCTCAGCCTCTCCAACCCAGCCGCCGCAGATGAATTCCACTACACGATGCTGCAAAGCTCGCATAGTAACAGTTCACCCGGCGTAGGAATCACGAGGTACGAACCGCTGCGCATTGTGTGCCTTGGGAAGGGGTGGGTGGAGACAAAGGGGTCGGACAGTACGTGGAGGAATTCAAGAATCTTTGGCAGGGGGTCGAAGTAGGCGTAGAGGTGGGTGACTATTGTTGGGGCCATATATAGAGAAGAAAAGCCCGGAATCGTGTTGGTTGCGAGGAGTCTCTCCGACTCGGATTGTTTACCTAAGAGCGGCTTGCTCAGTGTTAGGCATGGCAGCTTAGGCATGGCAGCTCGGATATCTCCACACCCTATATGAAGGGCGAATCTTCGACAAAAACCACGCCATTTGCAATTAGAGAGAGATGGGGTGAGCGAGGCGAGCGACGGTGAACACGGGTGAGGTGGGGAAAAAGAATTTTGAGTGCAGCTCGGGCGGGAGCTGCCGCAACTGTCGTGTCTTAAAACGCCAAGACATAGAATCGATCAGCCGCTCAAGTCTCTCGGCGATACAACAGAGAGCCAACCTTATGGATCGAAGTTTACGCTAGACCACCTACCTGGACAATGGCTATGATCACTTTGCTGTGGAAAAAGGCTCCGACACCCCACAGCTTGTCCATTGTACGTTCACGTATAGCGCGTTGAGCTTACAATTTCAGAATTCGATGTCATGGAGGACAGTGAACCCTCGCTTGCACGCCAGGACAGCGAGGCTATCATTGTGAAAGCCGATGAGGTGGACGAATCTGGCGCAGATATATCCACCATCTCGCCCAGTGACGCAGCAGAATCAGAGTCAGAATTCAACGCGCGCATCGAGTCCAGAAGAGCCCAGGATGCACAACCTCGTCCTCAAGGAAGTCCCAAGGTCTTGGCCAATGCTGTTCCTAGTCCCCCCAAAGCTGTCGCTCGTCCGATCCTTCGACGAGAAGGTTCAGCTCCCGCGCCGCCGCAACAGCCCCCTCCTCCTGCCCCACCAAAAGCGCAAGAGGAAGCGGGTAATGCTACAGATTCGTTGAGCTTGCTGCAATTAAAGAGGCTAGTCACAGAGTTACCGAAGCTTGAGCCCACTGCGTATGCCTACGACTATTCGGAAACGAGGTCGTTCCCGGAGGAGCTTGAAGAATGGTTCTCATACACAGAGGAGGAGAGGTACATGCTGTTGCGAGCAAAGCAAACATTCGACGATAAGTGGGGACAAGCACAGGCTGAGCGGCCTGATCCCTCAGACAAGGCGCTAGAATGGACGGATGTAGAAGCAGAAGATCGGGAGAGCTTCATCGTTGGGGCTATCAAGGCACTAGAGAATCCCGAGATCTCGTCGCGGGTGAAGAGTTTGGAATGTATATCCTACGTTGCTCTCGGAGTATGGGGAGATACTGCTGGCTTGGACATCAAAGGGGACGAGATAGAGATACAACCTGATGACGCCAAATGGTTAGATTCTCAAAGTACCAAAGCGAAGCTCCAGCTTCAATGGATAGTCAACGGTACAAGGTTGCTCTGTAAACAAGGTGCAGTCCAAAAATTGCTTGACGTTTTGGCCAGATTGTGGGAAAGCGAACAGTCAGTTAGTCCACTGCTCTCGTCCACCGGTCTCATTTGGGCGACGTCCGCTTGCTAATAGCTGTATTACAGAGATGCCGATGCTTCGGCTGATGGGGCATCCTCTCAGAGTGAGACAGTGGCTTCTGAAAGATTCCTCAAGTTGATGGAAGTCAATCAGACACTTACCTCGTTGTACTTGCTTGTTGAGGCCAGCCGATGGCAACGCTCTAAGCATGAAGGTAGGTCCATGCGAGAGACTGTCGGTAAGTAAATTCAATGTTTAGATGTAGTGTACGGTAGAGCTCATTAATCCTCTTCCAGCCAGTCTGAAACCAAGTATTCTGCTAGTTTTGACAGAAATCATGGCAAAATTGCGATGGGAGGAAATCTCGTATATCCCACTTCCAAGGGTATGCGTGCTCTCATTGGAATCTTCGAGCTGTCAGCTGACTCCATTTGGAAGGTTCTACTTCTATTTTGGAAAACGACCTTGCTACTTTTTGGCGATCTGAACGACATAGAGACCAGCAAAGGTGCCTTGCGCAGGAAGGCAGACATTGGGGAAGACGAGCATGCAGAAAGCTTCATCACTGCATCACCACTCGACTACCATTTGTTTCGTCAAGAAATAACCTCTAAGTATCCTGCATACAATCCTCCGCCCCCTCTGGTGCCTATTGAGCTTGAGAATAACTCGATTTTGCCACCGCTGCCAAGTCATGCAAGTCGACGAACGAGCCATGACAACCTGCAATCTGTCATGGGAGCGAATGTCAGTGGTGGTGGGGGCTCTATCTTTCATCAGCCAGTACACATTGCGACACCTGCGCCCTCACCACCGCCATCTCCAGCTGGGCCTGGTGGCAAAGGTGGCAAAAAGCAGAATTACCAGACTAACCAGAACTTTCCATTTCTGTACCCTCCTTTGGATGATTCAAGTGATACGGTCGGTGGCAAGGGCAATGCTGAGCGGCAGGATCATTTGGTCGGTAAAAGATGGGAAGGTAGCGATGTTCCAGCTTCTATACTTGAAGCTGGGCAACTGTTTGCCAGTAGGATGAGAATGTCGAGGTCAATACGGCAGCTGTGGGATGTTCGAGAAAGATACATCAAGTATGAGCGAGGTTGGAACGGTTCACTCCAATATAATGATGACTCATCGCCGGAATGTTCGGAAGATGAGGACGAAGACAACGATGACGAAAAAGATGATGATGACAGCGACGAGGATCAGGTAGAAGAAAGCCATAAGCTGCCTCGGAAGCAAGTCAAAGGCGGCCAGGCCCATGAGGGGAAGGAGACGGATAATCAGGTTGTGCAAGACCGGCTCGATGCTGTGAACGAATACTATGTAAGTGCCACCACTATGCGAGATGAGAAAAGAGCTAATCTGTGTCCTAGCGCAACACGTTGCCGCATCTTCAGTCTTTGGTGATGGTACTTTGGCGAGTCCTATTCGGCAACGTGTCTGCGCTTGTGGCCCAGAATGGTCAGAATGGAATCTCATTCGGAGATGATGGGCCTGGCGATGGGCCTGGCAAGCGAAGAACCAATCCAAACTCATCAGCCAACATCAACGGCCTGGCAAACGGCCAGCTCGGCGACAATGAAGACGGTACAGACCCTATCGTCGAAGAGTTGAACGCAGTCCGATCTAGAGAAATCTCATCGAAAGCCGTATCTGGTGTGCTTCTGATGCTGTTGAAATGGTTCAAGCTATCTCGTAAGTCTTGCTGAGTCTGCTATATAACCTCATAGCGATTACACTGACCTTGCTAAGACATCCTCAAATACGAATATCTGACTCAACTGCTTCTCGACGCCAACTATCTACCGCTTATTCTCAAGTACTTTGCGCACCAAGATGTAGATCGAGCGGTCGACCACAAAAATGATCGCGAGGATCTCGAGTATGTTCGCTCACCTACTCCGTTCCATTGTGCTGACTGATGTTCAGCTTCTTCTGCTTCTGTCATCTGAACTCCCAACATCCTCCCACATCACCACCGCAACCTGCGTTATCTTCTTCAACGTCTAGCGAGGATGAAGCCGCTCCTCCACCAATTCTCAAACACCGCCGCTCACCCACTTCACAATCTCCACCACCATCTCCACCACCACCAGCCCCCCGACCTGAAGTGGATGAGCTCGGCTACCCGACGACAGGTGCCCTGCCACAGACCCCGCTAACATCCTTCGCACCTCGCTTTTTTCTCACAAATATCAATCTCCTACGCCTTCTCCAGAAAATCACGAAGCGGAAAGCGCACCGCGCGCTACTTCTTGTGCAATATAAATCGAGCACGATCCTCCGCAAGGCACTGAAGATACCCCAACCAGATCTTCGTCTCTACACACTTAAGCTCTTCAAGTCCCAAGTACCCTACTGCGGCCGCAAATGGCGGCAAACGAACATGCGCGTCATCACGGCCATATATCTGCACTGTAGACCCGAGCTCAGAGACGAATGGCTATGCGGCGGCGACGTTGATGGAGTTGTTGAGGAAGCAGTACCCTTGGAGCAAGCGGGCAGGAGTTTGGTGCATTGGTGGCATTTGAGGAATTTCAGAGAGGTGATGGAAGGCAAGAAGGCTAGCGGAGGCAAAGTGGGAGGTGAGGAGACATATAATTTCTTTGCGCGGGAATTGGAGAAGATGGGGTGGGGTTTGAGCGGGATTGGTGGAGAAGAGCAAGAGGATGGAGTTGGGGGTGGCGAGGGAAATGGGCCGGCGGATTTTGAAGGGGTCTTGCCGATTGAGGGATGGGCGTGAGTGCAGATTCTGGATACCAGTTTAGCAAGGAGTGAAGCGGAATCACTAATGTGTACCGAGGTTGCTACCAATAACATCCGTCGGTGGTACCCTTTCTCTGTATCTTGCTCAGTGCCATGCAACAGCTGTCAAATTGCGGATCTGCCGCAATGCTTAGCGAGCTAATCGGCGCTCGCAAACTTCTAATGCAACCTCAATGCGCCCTGGAAACATCTCGATGGACTCAGCCGATTGTTACATATCTCTCAAGGATCCTCCCCTGCAAGAACATGACACAGAAAATACTTGTCCCCGTGTCATGCCCGTGGCGTCGTGCAACGCTTCCCACGGGCCAGAGAAGTAGGCTAACATTCAAATCACAGCCTGATCGTGGATCCCATCGTTACGGACGGTCGGCAAGAGTAAGGTGTATCTTTGTCGCTGAGATCTCGAGATAATTCAGAACAAGATGAGTTCTATGAAAAGCAAGGTCAGAGCTCCATAGGATGGATTCGAGTAGATGGCGCTCGGGGAAGAACAGTGTCGTTCATACCACAAGGCTATCATTTTCTACCCCGTTTCGGATTCTTTACAACTGCTTTCCACGTTGGCGTTAAAGTCTGTTGATCTGGCGCCAGGATTCTGCATCGACCGAGTAGTGAGTTTTCTAGCCAATGCGCCTAACCGTGTCGAGGGCCAATTTCGGGAAGGCACATATTGAAACCGGCAAGCACCAAGTGCGAGGGAGCTGGCTTCGGCCCCGCGATCTTTCGTTCTCTACCATTCCTTTATCCCTATTGTACTTTCTCTTGAATTACGAATGCAGACCTTTGTTTCGCCATGCTTCTCATCCTTGTTTGCGTGTTTGGCCTGAGCCAAGCTCAACGGCCAAGCAATGCCTCAACGTGTGACTCCTTCCAGCCAGACCCAGTACGACCTCGTTCACCACATCATTGCGCTCGCCTTCGGCGGCCCTCCGCCCAACAACACAATATTTCGTCTGATATCACTGGCATTCTGAACCCTGGTTCCTTCGAGAATCTCCATGTCAATATGAAACCCTGGTTCAATGGTTCAATGGACTCGACAAACCTCAACAACCAGGCTGTGAGAATCGATTGGCTTGATGAAGGAGGACTCGATCTGCTGCATGCGTATCTCAATGGCTCAGCGTCAAGCGTCATGTTGATAAATACGACATACCAATAGCACGCACCCATGCCAAACACCACTTCATCTACTAACTAGACCATCCCAGCCGACTCTTCACCCACTTCCTTCATGCTCCCAACCCCCTCCTGCCGCCCCCAGCAGCAGCGGCGGCAGCAGCAGCTAACCTCTCCCCCTTGCCTATGTCCACAAATACATGAACCCAAACTACACCAAGTTAGGCTATCTCATCGACCAGCTCTCCAAAGCAGCTGCCCAAAACGGCTCCTCAGACTAAGATAGCCAGGCCCTCAATACAAACCTCAGCAGCGATTAAAAAGCCAAATACCCACCGCGCGTTATTCAAAATCCCGCCCAAGGACCTCAATTGCCGTCGCTGTGTCAGGCGGATAATCGCCCGCTGGCGGTGCCAAATACGGACTGTGCTGCCAACGTGAATTCTACAGCGAATGGGATTCCGTCTGCTGCGCCGTCTGGCTAAACCGTAGCCTTCACCCCCACAACCGTCTCCCCCACATCCTCAGCCACTGCAAGCGCGAAGCCCCCAATCTCCTCCACCTCATCCAGCCCAGACCTCAGCCCCAGCGCTATTGCCGGCATTGCGATCGGCGGGGCTGCGGTTTCAATCTTCGGCATTGCCGCCATCATTTTTGCGTTGAGAAGGCGCAGACCGGTCGAAGCGAGGTCTTTTGAGCTGAGTTCTTTGGGTATGGCGGCTCCGCCCGGCGAGTAGAGGGCGTTTGCGAGCTTTACGAGTCAGACGCAGACGAGTCAGACGCATAGTCCGGTGTATAGTCCGGTGGGTCAGGGGCAGACCGTGGCGGAGATGGATACGCATGGGGGGGGGGCATGGGGATGGGTGGAATGATTGAAGGGATTGTGTGGGTGAATGGTCGTCCGGAAGGAAGAGCTGGAATTGAAACTGGTTGGGGTGGGATAGGTGAATATATATAAGTAACCTTACATATGGAACGAGGTTTTGTCGAGGCCGTCCGATAGTACCTCGTGACCTATCCGAACAACCATGAGCGTGATATTTGACCCTCACTTGGCAAGGCACCCGTGGCCGTCTTAGGGCGATAGGGAATGGTGCTTCTCGGAGGAATTGTTGAACAACGAATCTGCAATACTGCCTGATAAGAGTAAGGGCAACCAGGCTCGTTACACCTTCTGTGCGGCCCAGGGAATGCGGAGGATATGGGCCTCCCGAAACCCTCATTGATACTGTCAAATCATGTACCCATCCCAACTCTACAAACCTCCAATTGACCTCCAGGCCAGCACAGCTCTCCCATTCCCTTCGCCCTTCACTCGGATATTTCTCCTGTCGACATCGATCGTCTTCCTTCCCTCTTTACTACCACCCTGCTCGGGGTAATCCCTCCAAATCTCACAGCCAGCCCACCGCCTACTACCCAGGATCATAGCCGCAACCCGAATCGCTTGTGCTAGATCCGCCACTTCGACTAACAATATCTTTGCACGCAATGACCTAGCTAGGCGTAAAATGTGTGGATAAAACGTATCCCCATCTGCTATAGCTGGGTGGGCACTCATCCCATGCTTTGAAGGCACAAGAGCTACTTTAGGCTCATATTTGCGCACAGATCTGGCTGTCGTGGTGTCAAAGTCCCGAGGGGAAATGTAGGGCGGATTCGAGACAACAATATCCCATGTAGTGTTATCGATCCAATGATTCTCCGTCCACGCTGCCTCCCCATCTTGTTCAGCGCATATATCTCCCGCGCAGAATTTCAATTGGCTCTCTGCTTTTTTTGGTCGCAGATGTCCAAGCGCGATGTTGTGTGCTACATTTTCCTTTGCCAGGGCGATAGCGGCGGGCGAGATGTCAACACCTGCGATTTGGAGGTGAGGGAATGTTGGGGCGAGAAGGGCGTGCAGGAGGAGTGGGATACAGCCTGTACCTGTGCAGAGATCGAGGATGCGGAGGGGAGATTTGTGGTGGTAGCCTATGTCGCGGATTAGGTCTAGACGGGTCTGGCGACAAAAAGCCTCGGTGATAAGCGAGGCTAGGTGGGTAGTAATGGATTCTGTTTCTGGTCTGGGAAAAGGGACAACGGTCAGTGACACTCGTTGATATAGGGAGGGAAGCGCCGCTGACCGTGGTATAAAGACGCCTGGTCTGCATATAACGTCGAGATCACCAAAGGGTTGAGAGCCAAGAATGTATTGGAGTGGCTTCCCCTTTGAACGCTCGATGCAGAGACTGTGAAGTCGCTGCTGCCATGTCTGCTGAGTAGAGCCTGACGCCCTGGCTGGCTGCTTCAAGGCATGTTCACGAAGCCAGCGAAGCTCATTGAGAGCTGAGGGAAGATCGCGACAAGGACGAAGGAGAAGTGGGAGGAACGGATCTAGTCGGCGAGCACGGCGAAGCAGAGAGCTGGTTAGACGTGGCATTCATGGCCATGATAAGTACGGTAGTCGCCTGGCATCATAAAGCGATACCTACGTATGGAGAGGACAGATCATGGAGAATTATATGGATCCAACATCAAATCTCAAGAGACCCTCCAACTTCCGACATCTCTGAAGATTCTGGATGAGCTTCTACGAATTGTAGTAGAGTATCTAGTCATAAGTCGTGTTGTTGGTGATCTATTCCAATTGGCGCAGGGTCAACTTTTTGAGCACCGCCTACGTCCTACGGCGCAAATATTTTGGATCTAAAGTTCCAAGTAGGTTACTGTGGATCTAGGAGGTCTAACTTAGGCTCATGTCATATAGACAGAACCACTACTGTTGTTAAAAACCTAGGTTCCAATTCGCAGATCAAATCAAAGAGAGAAGAGACGACTAGATATGATTGATTCTTTGCGCGTTGGAGGCTACAATACCTGGTATGACTGGATGTGGTAGCCATTCGCTGGTCGTCTTGATGCTGTGGCAGACCCTTCACTTGTCTTCATTCCCCTTTGCTATATCTGTTGCTATATCTGTCTCCATTCCCCCCTTACCCTCCGCCTTCGCACCCTCGAAAGGGGCAATGAGGGACTAGATCTAAGATCTGTCCCTCAATTTCTGCCTCCATTGCCTCCCGAATTCGCTCCAGAACCTTGTTCCGCATCCAACTTCTTCCGCAATGCATCTTTGACCGCCCTATGCACTTGTGCTATGGCCTCTTCTATGTTGTTTGCCCCCTTTGCGTCAGGGAGAAATGCATTGAACCATTTTCCCTTCGGTTCACATGGATCACCGCATAGCTCGAGGAGATCGGCGTACCAGGTCAGGTAGTCGTCAGTGCAGCAATCGATCTCGATGTCTTTGTTAGGCCAGAGGGCTTTAATATCGGCGTTAATGTCTGTGCTAAATGATCGGGAAGGTTGAGATGAGGCCATAATGGAGGTATGGTATCGGTATTCGGGACAGATGGTGGTGAAGTGATTGATAATAAAGAACGGGTAAGATTGTAGAGGATGAAAGATGATGGAATAGAGGTTTAACAGAGGATACACGCGGAGAATTAGTCTCAAACTGGTGGAGATTCTCCCAGCAGTCTTCTGCAAACGCCGGTACTGGGGGAGCAATCAGTTACTCCCGTACCGTAACAACGCCAATCAGAGTCTTTCATTACTTGATCGAGGCTGCAACATAGATGCACAGGAGTTTAACGGCAATGCAGCTTGGCACCTAGCTTGCTGGCGTGGTATGAAGACGCTTGTCAAAATCCTGCTATCGAGGGACGCAAGGGCTGACCTAAAAGACCACCGCGGCTGTAAAACACTAGATCTCACGCGGGACGAGAGGATCAGTGAGCTTCAATACTCAGAATAGACGAGTGATCCGGGTGAAACGTGTGCGGTCATTGAGCAAAACTCGGTACAATTCCTTTCAGTCGGCTCTTCTGATATTACTGGCTTAGCTAGAACCGAGTGAACAGTATTGGGCAAGCTTTCTCCAGTCTCCTGCTCCTATGGTACTCGATACGGCAGACATTGAATGAAGCTAAGTTGTAACGAGAGTCTCTTGGGAATTGGGCGTTTTTGGGGGTGGTTTATACGAGATTTTACGAACATGATTATACAACAAGTTTGTACTGCTCATGGTACAACATCAAGCGCGCAGATATCACCTCTTACATGCGCCTGTGAGGATAAAACAATATACTCTCTAGTGGGAGAACATATGTTGTCCTGCGAGAGCCAAGGATTTTTGGATAACCCACATGAAGACCAGCACTTTTTTCTTATTAGATATCTTCAACTCAAACTAGTAGTATAATGGACAGGCCTTCTACGGAATGGTATCAGTATATTATTATTAGGAATCCTATCGGGGCTTAGTCTAGACTCTCGATTTTGGCGTCATCAATCACGAAGAACAGAACGCCACCTATCACACAACGATCCAAAAAGTGGCCATGGACCTTGTAGCCGGTGTACGTAAAGAAGGCAGTCGGTACGTCAAAGCCTTTCCCCCCAACATACGACAAGACAGACTGACAGCGTTGCTCTTCCAGCGGTGGGCGCGGCGAGTTCAAAGTAAGCCTTCCCTCCTTACTCTTCCGGTCGAATACGTACTTACGGCTCCTAGTGGGAAGATGTTCGCGACTCCCAACACCGCGAGAACTACCTCGGACACTCCCTTATGGCGCCCGTGGGTCGCTGGCAAAGAGGAAAAGATCTGAACTGGTACGCCAAGAACGACACTTCACCTGCCGCACTGTCGGCCGCAGAAGCTCGTAAAGAGGAGATTCGCAAGATCAAAGAGGCGGAAGAGAGTGCGTTGAGCGAAGCGCTAGGGTATGGACCTACGGTGAAGAAGAACGCGAATGAGACGCCGATTGGGAAGAAGGAGGTCGAAAGAGCTATCAAAGAGACGGCTGAGGGGGATGAAGAGGACGGAGCGAAGGGCGTGGGCTTTGGAGTTTTCTCTGCGGGGGGGCCAGCCAAGGAAGAGAGGGACGTGCTTGGAGGTGTGGGATTGGAGGCTGGTGGAGACGAGGCGATGAAGGGGAAGAGAAAAGTCGCTGATGATAGAGATCATAAGAGACGGAGAAGCAGGAGCAGGGGCGGGAGTAGGGACAGAAAGCATCGGAGGCATACGTACGGAGACGAGCGGCCAGATTGGAGACACAGATCGAGGAATGGGACGAGGCGCAGGTCAAGGGACATATCCAGAGACAGACATTCGCATCGGAGAGACCGATCCAGAGACTACGGAAGATGGAGAGATAATGATCGACCTCCTAGAAGGCTTAAAGAAAGGAGCTACTCCCCTGGTCCAGAGAGGCGTAGAAGGTATTCTGGAGATAGAGACTACGATGACAGAAGATGAATCAAAGAAGGCTTTCTGTTCGCTCGAAGCCGAAGCTCCAGAGCAAAGACAGACACGACGGACGATAACCAAATATTCGACTGATAGGCCTGTGAGCTCAAAATCTTTCTAATTCGAGTCTCCGGACTTGTAGCATGTTGAGAGCCATGCAAATGGGTATAAATTTTAAGAAGCTTGCAAGAATACTGGGTTCTTCCACTTTGAGCATCGGATCAGAGGGTTTGGAAGAAGACTTCAAGGATTAGCCAAGGTACGAGGACTGAGCAAGGGGCAGATCTTTTCACTAATTACAAAAGATAAGCGTCGCCACCGTGATGGATGGTTCTGCCTCGGTCTATCTATCAATATTTTTCGGTGCTCCCGTACATTCACCTTTCCAGCAACAGATTGGTTTGAACAGCGATCACTATAGATCACTTCTCTACAGCTCCCACGGTCTTTGGCTACTCTGCGCCTGTGCGAAAGGTGCAGTTTTAAATCGCCCGTCCTGCCCTTCAATATTCTCCAGGGTGGTGAATTCCTCTTCCTGATCGTGTACACGAGCATGCTGCGTGAGGCCACTCTGCGAGGTGCACGTCTTACCGCATTCGAAGCACACGTAATATGGCCTTTCATCGACCCCCTCTTCGAACTCGTCTTCCCGTTCATGCTTGGCAATATGCCTCGAGAGACCACCGTAATTCTTACACCATTTTCCACACTCACCACATCTTAGTGCTGAGTTAGCAGATTGAAGGTCGGGATGGTACTTACCATGATGTTGTCTCAGTTTCCCCCGATTTTGGAACTTCTGCTTGCAAATAGAACAGCAGAATCTTCGTCTTGGATCTTGTCGATCTGTCGTCGGTACCATCGCCGGGCCCTTATGACTGAACCTCCTAGCTGCGTCAGCGTTGCTGCGAATCCCGTTCCAGGCCTTATGTGCTTCAGATATTGGCGCTCGTCCTTCCTTAGTGATAGGGCAGTAATCACCAACATTTTCCTGTTTGATATCCATAGACTCTTCCTTAACGCGAACGTCTGGAAATAGGTCAGCCATCGGGGTACCATCAAGGCCGGGACTTACAGGTCCTTCTCTGACACGTTCATCAGAGATACCATCACTCGCAGCATTGAAATCGAAAAACGTCTCCTCAATCGAAAGCGCGGCCGGCACTGGAGTTGGCTCGTCGAGGTAAGCCATTGTCATGAAAAGCGACACCTATGAAGATATTTTCAATCTGTACACTGGTTTGAAGGCTTGTGGTGAGTGCGTGTATGACCTGTAGGTGCTGTGCAGACCGGATGTGCCAAATAAAGTCGGTGTGCAGAAACAGGATAGTTTTATGTTGATCCGTAATCAGAGCTTGTGTTGTCAGGAAAGAAAGAGCCAAAGCATTTCATTCATGCTAGAATCTCTGTAATACAATAGCCTTGTACTCTCAAAGGAAAAGAACAAATCATGTTGTCGGTCACACAATAGACATTGAAGGACCAACTAGTATGACTCCCACAAAGGTAAGTGGCTCGAACTGTACATACGACGCTAGATTCACTGAATCTTTGTCTTTACGATTGTGTCGACCGAGTAGAGTCGATTTTGGAGGCAGGCTAGTAGAAGCTTTTGTCTATTTGGTCAAGTCCTTGTAAAGCTCTTGGACAGCCGCTGTTTGGTCTAATTGTCAAAATGAAGGTCTCCCACTGGTCATTGTCAACAGTTCAAAAGGGCCAAACGGCCAACGGACTAGATTGGAGACGCCGTCATAAGCTAGAGTGGTGCAACAGAATTCAATCCATTGAAGATCAGACATAATCCACTAGCGCATTCCGCATCTTACAAATCCCGCATCCCGCAAGTATTCCGCATCCCGTACTACAAATCCCGCCCGCCCGCATTTAGCGTATGCAGAAAGCTGTAGAATCCTTGGCTTTTTTTTTTTTTTTTTTTTTTTGCGCTCCCTCATATGTACAAACTCAAGTCTACGATCAACGTTTTTAAGATATCAGCCTTGTATATATAGATAGCTTGATTTAAGGCGATTCTAACGCCGTAAGAATAAACCTAATCGATTTATTAGTACGGGATTCATTAGAGGTTAAAGTTTACAGCCAAAATCTTAGAGATCAGGCGAAGAATTCAGGCTTTCTACGTTAATTCCTTAGCTTTTATCCCGTCTAAAGCCCTACCTACCCTACCAAATCTACTATTAATATTTGAAGCTTTATAATATAAAGACTATCTATCTAGATTAATTTATTCGTACGGTATTTAAATCGCCTTAAGTAGAGTTATTTATTAATATAAGTTTAATATCTTAAAAGCTTTATTCGTGGACTTAGTTAAACATATAGTACGCAAAAAAAAAAAAAAAAATGCCAAGGATTCTACAGCTTTCTATATACGCTACGAGGTTATATTTTAAAGTATTGGAAATACGCTAGAGGGCGATTATAGAATATCGCTTTTTTATTACTAACGCGTAAACGATAAAAAAAGTCGTTTATTTATAAAATAATTATATTTTAATCCCGGTTTATTAATTATAGAAATTATTTCCACCGTTATAATCTAAAACTTAGTTATATCGATATTATTAGTTATTAATAAACGGGTTAATATCGTTTTCTATATTAAGATTTTTTTATCCTTTTAATTATATTATTCCTAACGCCTCTTTCCCTTTAATAAAAGACCGGCGAGTTACTACGCGATTCTTTATAAAATTCTAAATATACTCGATAAGATTTAGATCTAGGTTATTACCGGGCTAGTTTAAAAAATTAATATAATATTTAATAAATAACGGTTCCTACTACTACGATATATAATTATTAATATCGTTTTATATAAGGTATACTAGCCGGTTAAGGTATAACGTAGCGAACTAGTAATATACCGGTAGTAGTAATAGTTCTAGAATATATTTTTAGTACTAGTACTAGTTAATTCTACCCCGTTTTAAGTGTTTATAGGGTAAAAAGTTAAAATATCTAGAATAGGATAAAACCCGGCTATATATAACCCTCTCGCTGAGAAGAATCGCGACTCTCTTTATATATATAGTCTTTTCCGCCTATTTTTATAATATATCCGTAGTTACTAAGTAGAGAATAGATTTTTTTTTTAATTTTAACTCTTCCGGTAAATAGATATAATATAGGCTCTTCTAATTCTAAATAATTACTCTTTAAAATATAAACGTTATATAACTCGAAAATGATTTTTTTATATACTCCGGCTCCTACTCTTTATTCTTTAATTTTATAACGTAGTTTCGGCCCTAGTTCTCGCTTAATTTAACCGAAGTTTCGTTAATATAAATAATTAAATCCTAGCCTAAAATAAAGCCCTAATATACGTGATCTAGGTATTAACGGTAGTGTTTCTCCCGTATTTCCAGCGTTAAATAGGGTTTAGAACACGGAGAGTATCTATTATATCCTATTTCGGTAAAAGCTCTTTCTACCGTTATTCGCGAAGTTTTAACGCCTACCTCCTAGGCTATCGTTATTTATATTTTCCGGCGGTATATATAGCTAGATATAACTAGCTACGTTATTCGGTCGATTTCCTTTTAATATAATAATAGGGGCCGGCCGGAACGTGTACCGGGAGCTGAGTTCTGGCTATATACCGAGTTATCGCTATAGATTTTAGCCTGTTTGGCGGAATGCTGGGCGTTATTCTAAATTAAAGTAATAGGTACCCCGGTACGTACTTAAATAACCTTAAAAGGTGATCGTTAAAGGTTCCGGGTATAAATAATTGCCCTACGCGTAGCTAGGCTTATTTCCCGGCCTCGTTTCTGTGCAGATATGGCTTAATAGGTGGTTATTTATATGTAAACAGCTGTTGCTATGAGGTTTTGATGGTAGGGCTGAACTACGGGCGCCAGGCTTGGCTACAGTAGCCATTTTCTAATACTTTAAAACATGACCTCGTAAATCCCGCATCCCGCATCCCGCCCGTATCCCGCCTGCATCCCGTATTCTATATCTCGCAAAAACTCCGCATTTCGCGTCGGGCTATAAGATCTCGTCCGCATCCCGCATCTCGTACGAATCTCGCGTTTCGTGTTCCGTATCCCTTAGATCTCGCAAAGATCCCGCCCTAAAAGTGTTTTGCGCGTCCTGAGTAATACATTACCATTGACAGGATTACGGAGAGTATGGACCTGAAGCTAGCAGCGATCATTGGGCATATTGGATATCAGGACTGCATATTCTGGACTCTTTCCCTTGTTATGATACAATGAAGTACATCGTTTCTCGTATTACGGAACATGGAATATGAGCTCAGTCATTGGAACAGTACATGGTGTCTTCTACTCATTGCATTCGAATTTTCGTACATTATTTTTGTGGGCGACGGTCTGAGCCAAAAGACCTTTGCTTGCTGGTTTATCAGTAATCGACATGACTTGTCAACGAGCGCACACTATCATATTTAGTCCGTCCTCCATTTACCATCATTACCACTGACCCATTTCAACTAATACCTACAGAAGATCAGTCTCAGACCACAGATCACAACAATCTCTAACCATCACCCCACACACCTTGCTGGAACCGAAATTCGGCAAGCTCCTCATTCCTCGCATCTTTGAGTTCCCCAATCTCTTCCACAAGCGTAGAACGAAGCTTCTGCATCAACGTCCTCTGCGCAGGATCTATATCGGCTCGTAAAGAGACGGTAAGTGCCTCAATCTCTTCCTCAATGTCTGTGACGGTGTCCTTGCAGCACTTGAATATATCCGCCTCTGTGCGACAGTAGCATTCGCGGCAGAGAGAGGGGGTTTCGATGAGGTGTTGGCTGATGATGTTACACATGCCCATGCATCGAGATGTCTCGCTATCGAATTGGTCGCACAAGGCGACGGCTTGGAAGTGTTTTTGATGACCGCATTGGGAGTGGAGGTGTAGGTGACCGGTGCACATTCTGCTTGGGTTTGAGGATTTGAGGTGGACGATTTAATTAGCGTTCTTTGGATGGGTTTGATGATCTCGAAAGTGAAGTCTTGATACTATAAATACCCGACCAAGTGTTGAAAGGCATTGTTAGCCGGAATTTTGCTTTGATCAAAGACGACAAAGCCCCGATACGATCTTATACTCTCTTCCAACAGCGTTCATTGTTAATTTTACCCTGACAAACTGTGCGTTAGTAGGCAGGACCGAATTTCTTTGACGATCCAACAATGGCTTAGACAGGAGAACAAGATTATCATCCCAGCCATTGTCACCTTTCATGCCTTTCGAAGGTATCAAAGACCCACTCTGCGTAAATATACGGCATGCCGCCCACAATGAGATTTTCCTGTATCCCACTTCCAATACACAGGTCACAAGGTCAACAGCTCCATTCAGCTCACTAATAATCTGCAGCGCAGATCACAGAGATCTCTGAAGTAAGCTCGCAGCGACTTTTTAACGACACGGATCATTTGACTATGTATCCAGTCGGTCCAGAATGCGTGCGTCGTTCAGAAAGACCAGTCCTCGCCGAGACTTTCGACGTGGACTTCAACATGGACTTTGACCAGACCATCGGTTCGAATTTTGGCCTTCATAGTGACGTCCCAGTCACTCGCCAGCACCACTTCCATCGCCAGATTCCTCTCACGCAGATTGACGGCTTGAGCGAGAATTTACAAGCTCTTAGTGGTGTAGTAACGGACGTATCAACGATGCAGGAGATGGATCCTGCATCAATCCCTCTGTCTGATAGGCCCACCATCCCACAAAACCCTGACGTTCCAATCACCCGCAAGCATCGCCGCGACCGCCACGCTCCTCTCACGAGCACCGACGGCTTAAGCGAATACATGCAAGCGATGATGCCTCTAAAAGAGTCGGTCAAGGGTGCGGGAATTCCACGGAGGGACTACGGTAATCCTTCTCCCCAAACGGCTCTTGGCTCACATGCACCAACAGCCGAAGAGATTGCGTGGACGAAAAGGCTCGAAGCGAGGATGCAGATGCGAAGGGCGCGGGCAGTGAAGGCTGCTCTGAAGGTGGAGAATGCAATAGTGGTGTCTGGAAAGCGAGGGTTGGGGTCGAAAGATATGAGGATGTCTCTAGGCGCTAATGTCCATGCTATCACAGAGAGTGGGAGAGCGGCTGCTGGAACGACGTTGATGGCGAGGGCTGTGAGGGCTGGTATCTGGGGGGTGTTTTCGAGAAGGTAAGCTGCTTATGGCTGGTCGGTCACTTTATTGGCAACTTCCTATCGCACAAGGCATTTTCTGGTGCGGCTCTGCCAACCTTCGCGCTCAAACTTTGCTGCCAGCCTAAGTAACACCAGACCAGTCTACAAAACTCGATACGTTCAAATTCTAGGTAAAGTGTGACCAGCTGACACCCAAAGATCTACTTCCGTGCGAGGGACAATAGACTTTCATTCTGAGTATGTAACATTCAAGATGCCTAAAGTTGTTGAACTTTGTCAGTGAGTAAGTTTGTCACCAGCCTTCTAGATGAAGATCGCTACATATCTCGAGTATCAACTTGGAAATCAAATCATTGCAAGAAGCTAGGCTAGTTGTTATGTTAAGCTTCGGGACCATTGTCGTTAGGCGCTCGAGCCTGGGGAAGATATCGCCGAGCTCTGGATTGATGACATCGACAACATTGTCTCTGTACGTCTGTCAGTACGGAGCTGGTCGAAGTCAGAATTCGCGTAGCTTACAGGGTGACTATGGCTAGAGCCAGCTGAAGGCTATTGCAAAGGGTATGCATGCGAGCTCAATTGATAGTGATATCGTCAGCGCTCATGTTGAGCTGAAACTGTTTCCCAACATTTTTTGGGATGAGGAGGCTTCGCTGTCAGACTGGACTTCGGTATGGCCCTCTCGAGAGCGGCGACCGTTCTTGGAGTATCTCGTACAGCGTTATCAATGACTTGCCAGACCCATCTACTTGTGGTCAAGCGTCTTTTGCCATGGTCTCCATAAAAGTTTCAAGACTGTTTTCCACGGCATCGAGTACATCTTTTGTAGACTCTTGACTTCAGACTGCAGCGCTTCTAGTGACTTGTCGACGACGGTGGCCGATGTAATGAAAGTGTAGAGCAAAGTGTAGAGCAACGTTGAGACCGAAAACACTGAATCGCTATTATCGCTCACGGCGCCCACGATTGAGCGAGGATCCATCTTCGAGTTCAGCGTCGGTTGATTGAATTTGCTGATTCTGTAAAAGTGTAAAACGTTGGAATGTGGATTGCGACAATCGAGCGGGCTGGTGGGGTACCTCCCAAGAAACTGACCTGAAAAGTGCCCGGGCTGAAGCGCGGAGTGAGCCGCAGCCCCTAGAGAATGCCCCAAAATTTCATCCCCCGGGCTACACTCAGGAAAGATCTGGTGGCGGTGGTGGCGGTAGCCGGGTATGGATAAGGAAGGACCCCAATGTACTAACCAAAGACCCCACACACTCTATACATAGACCCCAATTACAACGCCAACTATCGAGAATCTAAATGAAATTGAGTAATTTGTAGAGCCAGCTCACTCATGTACTAATGAACACATAATCACACCCTCATCAGCCATAGTTGTCGATGTAAAGTCGTCTTTAAAGTGGAAATTTTGGCGGGTTGGAGGCGGGCGTGGAGGGGTACGCTTCGCTCTAGGGCTCCTAAAACTCAACCGACCACGCTCTACAACTTCATCATAGAATTTCAAGTCTTAAAGTCACTCGTTGCATTCTTAGGGTCTATATATGGGGTCTATCGTTACTAAGCTGGGGTCCATCCATATCCGTACCCGCATAAGAGAGAGGATTCCTGCTATACTCTTGAAAGGACTTCTAAGTTTACAGCTATTGCTAGTAGCTGCACTTGAGAGGCTGTCGTTGGCAGAGGTAGCATTCGAGGCTCGAATACCTGTATGCTTGTCTAGATGCGAGCCACTGGAGCTGTCAGCGGTGCTTGTGGCGTTCTCAAAAGACGAGCTCCGGTCGCTCGGAGGAGTAGTAGTTCTTGCAGCAGCATCCCCTGCGGCACTGCTTGTTGCGCTGCTTGTTGCGCCGCTCGTTGGGTCTTCACCGCCATCGCTGGTCAGGCCTAGGCCGCCTGCTCCGCCTCCTGGGTGTTCATGGCCGTGATGATGATGAGCATGGTGGTGAAGGTGGGCGTTTACAGAGTGAGATGGTGTTTTCAATGTGCTGTTCACAGCACCTAATGAGCTAAGATTCGAAGATGGCTTGTTGGGGCCGTCTGTCTCAGTGCTAGATTGACTGATACCGAAAGTGTTCGAAGAAGGTGCGCTGAGCGCATGTGTTGAGTTGGTAGAAGCATTATGATTTCCTATGCCTATCATACCGAAGGGCGAATTGTATGAATGTGTGGAAGTGGCAGTCAGTGTGGGGGTAACTGTTGTCCTCACTGTGGTATTACGAGGTTCCTGTTCATGACTTGTGACAAGAGCAGAGACATTAAAACTTGCAGTGCCATTACTCGCTGTAGAAGAAGCGCTAAGCGATCCAGTGTCTGCGGGCTGCAGCGAAGACATCTCTCCTTGGATCGTTTGAATTGACGGCGTAAACGAAGAGGTTACCGTCAGTGCTGCGACAGAGCTTCCAGCTGGGTCTGTTGTTGTCGGGCATGCTGACGACACTGTCAACTCTGAATTATTTTTGGTAGTGCCGAAATTAGCAGTCGGACTTCCCAAGGAGCTTGCCAAGGGCAACGCAGAAGAAGGAACGACCGCGCTGATAGACTGGATACTGGCGGCTGGGCTTGATTGCGAAGTAGATTCAGATGGTAGAGAAGTGCTTTCGCCACCTCTGAGCCATTCTCCATCTATCAGACTGTTAACTGCTCCAAGTATCTCTGTCACATGGTCTATGCTCGGGCTGTCGGAAAGTGTATGATGACCAGGAAAAACAGTTGGTACAGTCTGCGACAGGTCTGTAGCTGGCATGTGCGGCGACGTGGATATGGCTGTCGTGGGCAACGATGTGCTGGCTTCACCATTTGGTATCGTGTTGAATGATCCCATGGCTGTGGATGTGGCAGGATCGGCAGGCGTCTCGATCAAGCTTGAGGAGAATGTCGATGCCATTAAACTTGCTAGACTCGATGTTGTCGCCTTTTGACTTATCGATGAGCTTATGATCGGCGAGAGGCTCCCTGAGGACGGCGGCGCGCTTGACGAGCTAGCTACTGCAACTATGTTTTTCGTACTGAGCTCTGTAGTCAGACTTTGTGATGTGGCTGACGATGAAAGCGCTGAGCTCGAAGTAGCAGTGTGCGCAAGAGACTGGCTCGTGAGGATTTGGTTCGAGGTGGATGCCTCCGATTCGGAATCACTTATCAATAGTGCGCCCACGGATGATGCACTCGATGAGGATTCGCTTGCCACGGATCCAAAAGAGGAGGGGAAATTGGGAGAAGAATCACCGAGGGAAGATGTGATCAGTGCCGGGTCCACAGTCGTTGATGATCTACTCGGTTGGGAAGCAGTTGACGAAGACGCGCTCGATGAGAACCCATTCGATGCAGGAGTAAGCGATCCAAATGTACTTGATAAGCTCTCAGTCGACGAAGAACTAGCTAAAGATGAGGATGTGCTTGTGGTAATTGGGAGAGCTGAGGAGGGCGTGGAAGAGACACCGCAGGACGCCGTGTCGTTGATGACTTGAATACTTTGCCAGTCGCCGCTGTGATCGGTCCAATTATAACAAGCTGCAGGATATCTGTTCCAGACTGTCACACTCTTGACGTAGAATGAGTAACCTCCGGCTGGCGGTGGAATAGGTGTCATGCCTGCAGACCAAGGGTTATAGTGGTTGGGATCACCCGCGTCCCACAGCCCGGCCATGAGTTTCATTGGAGTTTGAGGGTACTGGTTGTTCGTTCCCAGGCAATCTGACGCTTGCAGAGTACGGACGATAACACCGTCTGCTTCCCAATTCACTCGTTCCGGTGTCCAGTCATAAGCATAGGTATGGAACTCCTTCATCGGTGTGGGGACGTTCGGAGTGATGGAGTGATTATAGAGCCCCGTAACGCCTTTCCCAAACCAACCCGTTTGCACCTCCCAATCAAGTGTGCCTCGGAACTCCCAGTCTAGTTCGTCGAGATCATCCGACAGCAACATCATGTCACTAATTATCCCTGGTCCAGGTGCGGCTTGGACTACAAACTCGGCACGACCGAAGAGGAAATAAAAGTTACTGTACAGCTGCGGCGAGTCGTATTCTTGCAGGAATTCGAGCTCTGCTCCGTTCCGTCTTCCTTTGGTGTTGTACGTCACATTGCACCATGTTGGTACGGTCCAGTCTGATGGCTGACTCGTCACTTGAGTGAAGTCGATGGAATAATAGCTGCTGTCTAGACCCGGAGTTGGTGGGCATGTCACTGAATTACATTAGTCTAGTACATTATCATCTTAATGAGTGTTCCTCACCGTTTGTCGGATCACAACTGGTATACGTTTGAGCGAAGATCGTAGCTATCAGCCCACAGGCAATGCTGTAGACACGGAAAAGTCTATGAATATGCATAATGGAGGGCGAAAAAGGAAGGATAACAACAGCACATGTAGGGCGTTCAGTATCGATATAGCGGATTGATAGCTCGAGGCGGGCCTAAGCGCTCTGGGAGTATGAAAGGTTGCGACAAGAGTGCGAAGAGAACGTGAGGCAAAATCGCTGCCTAAATTCACCTTGCTCCGACAAAAAAGCAGAATCATAGTCTGTGCAACTTGAGTCACGAAAATAGGATGAACCATAATCTGTCGAGATGGCGAGCATGTTACAAAGGCTTAGGCATTGTTCATAGGGGCAGTGGACTTTTTATCGCCGGAAGCGGCAAACGCTTAAATCCCATCTTCTTTGACCACGAGAGCGCCAGACTACACGCGTCGACGATTTACATCTTTAGGAGGATAGGAATAGGTCCTACTTTGCCTTTGTTTTGATCTTAATCGGCCAATAGACACACAGAAATTGGTGCTCTCACAGGACGACAACGCCGACAAAGCAGGAAGCAGTGGTGATATCCAGCTCTCGTATCGATAGGAGAAGGAACTCCCACAACTTGAAACCTTTTGGTTCACTTGGCAACTTAAATGCACATTTTGAGGTAGGTGAGAAGGTATAGAAGAGATATCATTAAATCTTTTCGGAATCATTGTGGCGGCGTTGAGCGATTCCAGGTACCTCTTCTACTACATCCTTTGTCTTCAAATTTTTGGATCGTCTAATGAATGGCCAAAACCTCCATTAGTCCCCATCGTTCTTCACTTGCTCCCACGCCTGCCCCCACACAACGATAGATCCAATTTGGACCTGTCCGTCCGAGCCGGGTAACAATTTCCCGGATATTCAGATCCAGGAATGCAATCGCGGTCGTCATCTTTGAGGTTCTTTTCGGACATACCACGTAATCTTGGGGCCGAAATCAAAGATTTGCGATGCTTATCCATGTCGTTTTCTTTTGATGTTCGATCGCTGCTCGACCTCCGCAATCTTGTCGACAGACATCGTTGTACCACAAGACAGTAAGGTAAAAGTGCAAGCTCTCTTATAATTTTTCATCAATGAGGCGCAGAGAACATGACCTTGCCGAAGTTTATGAAATCAATCCCTTTATCCACCCTTTCAACCTCACGCCAAGGCTTCCCTTGGCTGCCATAGTCTTCGATCTCTGATCACTTTCGACTGAACAGTCTGTTCCCTCGTCGTTCATTATGCATAGACTGAAAGTCTTTGGTGGGTGCAATAGACGATCGTTAATCCGCCGGTCTGACAACGATTCCCACCACTTCTGTGACTGTATATCTCGCATATACTGCACTGAAATCAAGGACATTGTTGAGGTCACCCTAGGCAGGCGTCTCTCTGGCTCACGTTTAGTGCTTCGAGAGACCCAGCTTGGCCATTCTTCTAGCATTATGGCCTCAGTAGGGTCATAGCTGTACGGTATGTTACCACCGAAGACTTCATTCATCCAACAGTACCCAAGCTCTGCCACTGGTTGGTTCTCAAAGAAGGGTTCATTCGGTACCGCGAGTGGTTGATTTTCATGGCGAGATTCAAGAATGGCTTTCAGGAAGCTGATGTCGGCGGCGAAATTTATGACGTGCGCCAGCTCATGACATGATAGAGAAGCCACTTGGAGCTGAAGGCCGAGAATTTGTTTGTGCTTGATATATGGGCGTTTGAGAAGTTGTTGAAGAAGTCGGAGAAACCTTCTGTTAATCTTCACGAAGCCGCCCAAGCCTGTAACTTTCTCAGCGGGGATGATACTGATGCCATTAGAATTGATACCGAGGCAAGGTGTCGCAACGGCACAGCTGTCGTCGACAATATCGTCTAGGAATTGGAACGAGAGCGACCCGGCCAGCTTTTCTAAAGCATACAAGGTCTGTTCACTGACTTCTGACTCGGGCACGCCGCTTCGACTAAACTCATATACTGGCAAATTTCTGTGCGTCGTGGATGTTTGGCGTCGAGTGGTATAGATGATCGAGTGATAGAAGCGAAGACTTGCCGGACTAAGCAGTAACAATGACGCTAGACGGAGCATGGGCTCCAGACACTCGTATTCCTCGATTGTCAGGGAGCCCCACCTTGGCAAGCTTTCAATCTTGCCATACGGCTTCATCGTCGTCATGAGAAAGCCGAAAATGGGATGAATTGAAGACGTCAGTGACGTACACGACCGACTCTCGCCTTGATCAAGGTAGCCGTGTAGCTTCCAGGTACTCACTGATATCTGGGGATAGGCATCTCGTGATCTTTCGTCCATGGTGGAGGTAATAGAATGATATCAAGTTCTATGAATTCAGAGATGTTTAAACTTAATTAGTAGGCCGCATATACAACTCACCTGGATGCTATGGCTCAATGGAACATCCAGGGCCAAGACAAAGGCGGTGGCGCTTAGGAAACAATGCATCACATACTCCACAAAGACTCGTCTCTTTCCCACCATTTCCTTTATTTTGGGACCAGATGAGTCCAATTCGTCACACTCTTTGACAATGCCATTTTTCAATGGCTTTTTACTCGTAGGTTGTTTTGAGTATAAGCCCATTGTTCCGCTCAAACGCTTTGTCATTGCAATTGTTAGAGAAACCTTTTCGTATAAAATCGATGTCGGCCGTTGGAATCATAGAGCGACCGAACGATTAGGAGAGTAAAGTAATACCTATAGCATACACTGCAACCATTCGACACATTCCGCTTAACATCCGAGAACCTCGCCAGATTTCCACAAAATGGCTCACCTCTTCAAGCGCGCGCCAGGACCTCTCGGTCTCACGGCCAAAGAAGCACGTTCTATCCTCCAGCTCATGAGAGGTCCCATCAACGACTCAAGCGAACGTATACCTGGCCCAAAGACCTCCAGAACCAAGATGGTCACCAAGAAATCCAAGAGCAAAAAGAGGCAGGTAAGCAAGAACCACTGTCCTAAAGTAATAGAGACCACAAAGCCTCGCATAATGCATACTACGCTTGAAAATCTCAGAACCGAATATCGAGCACCCAGCCCCCCACGAGGAGATAATTGCCACTGAATCAATTCCAGGAGGTGTGGTCGCATCCGAAGGAACAGTATCGGAAGCATCGGAAGAAGTCCTCCGTGAAATGTGCTCGTAATTCTGTCCTACTCAAGGTTGGTTGCCACTGAATCATTCATGCGTTCACATCTCTGGATTATGCTATGGTTGTGGCGCGATTTTTGAAGGTCATTGGAGTGGGATCTGTCCTGGGTGTACGATTGCTCAAGAGACGAAGAACATATCTCAGAGGGAAGTGTAAGTAGAGTGATGAATTCGACCTTGGGGGCCAACATCTACTGACTAGGGTAGGACCTTGGGTATCTTAGGTAGACAGACGAAGCAGGAAGGTTCAGTCATCGATTGAGAAGATGGAGAAGCCCTATAGAGGTCGATATCCTCACTCTCAACGAGATAGCTCCAGACCAGGTAGCTGTGGAATTTGTCAGATAGTTAAAGCAGTATGTCTATTGTTGAAATGAATCACCATTGAGGGTCCTCCAGCCCCCTGTTCAGTCTGCGTATTTTGGTGAAGGTAACCATTTCTCTGTGGGATTGCCCTCACTTTTAGAGGTCCAGCCTCGGCTGTTGTCTCTCTTTAACGATAAATGTTCGAGATGTCCATCCAACCGCCATTCGTGATCCAGGTCGCTCCCAGTATGGCGTATGGATGTTGAAGAGAGACATAGAGAGTATTATTTGATCCAGCCAAAGAACTTGGCTGTGGCGGTCGAGGTGAGGCAGCGACAGAAGGTGCGGTTTAGTACAGTGAACATGCCAGGGTCTCCTTTTAGAAACGACCATACCTGCTTGTTGTGTTGGGAATGCTGCGAGCGTGAGTAAGCCCCCCAGCTCAACGATTTTTCGCGGTATACTATTATCAGGGACAGAATTATCAGGGACGGTATCGGTGAGCCCTTTATAGGCCTCAAGTTCCTGTAAGTATTTGCATAAATTTTAGCGTTTTCCTTATCCTTGACGGAAACATCCAGATCTGATGTTACCACTGGACCTCCTCAAGCAACTGTAGCGGGGCCGGATCCACATCTCATGGGATCAGACGAAGATGTTGGTAGAGGCTAGAGAGTTCTATGCGTGTTTGCGTCAGGACTACTACGTCGGTAACTGATAGGAGGTATTCAGGTAAGTTGCGAAACTTCGGGTATTTTGATACGCGCTCGAAGGTATTGAAGAACGTTGGTCTATCAAGCTAATTGAGGACACTAGCCAGTTGGCCGTGGGACTCAGCGTTGTTCGCTGTCTCGCAGAAGGCAAATAACCCGCCCGCTGACCGGCAAAGAACCAGTATAAATGCCAGTACAGTGTATCTGAGTACAACGCCAGATTGAGCTTACGCGCTCTTAACGCGTCTAATTAGCCCTGCGCCACACAAGCAATTAGCATCAATTTCTCCAGTCCGCCACCTTCGACTAAGAATAACACATTCACCCATTACTAATACTCTATGGGGGATTCTTTTTTGATTTTGTATTGAGACAATCGCTGGGATTTCATCGTGATCTTACGATCTACGAAGTTCCTTCATGTCCGACATCCACACAACCCACTATGGCCGGTGACGCCGGTGAGGAAGAGGCCGAAGATGAGCGAGCGCTGGAGCTTGAGACTGTTGCGGCCATATACCCAGAGCTCAGGATTGATTCTACGGGCTCAGACCGCTTCTCAGCCTCGATTGATGTGACTGTGGAGCCTGCCGAACCTCTATTGATCCGGTTTCCTACCATTGATAGCGTGCCTCCTGGGGATTTTACACCACAGAAATCCACGGACAATGGAAGTGATCTCAAACAGGCTCTTCAGACAGGGATAGTCCCAGTAGCTGCTGATAACGATGTTGGACCAGATACCCATCATTTGCTACACCTACCACCTCTAAGCCTGCAGATGGTCCTCCCTAACGGATATCCTGCCACGAAACCTCCTCAATTTTTGGTTGATTCACCATGGCTACCACAAAAGACCTTGCAACAGCTACGAGCAGCTGGACATACGATATGGGAGGACATGGGCAGGGATCAGGTGGTCTTCTCGTACATCGATCACCTGCGTGAGGCGGGAGAACGGGGTTTTGGTCTTGGTCAGGGTGGGGAGGACGTGTTGGCAATCTCCTTAGATCTGAAAGTGGCCCTGCTTGATTTCGACCTCAAGGCCAAGCGTGCCAAATTCGAGCAGGAGACATTCGAATGCGGAATTTGCCTAGAACCCAAGAAAGGCGCCGTATGCCACCGCTTAATTGGCTGCTCACATGTCTTCTGCGTCGAGTGCCTTCAAGACTTCTTCAACAGCCTCATCACTGAAGGAGATGTCAGCAATGTGAAATGCATGGCCCCTAATTGCGGAGCAATGGTGAATGGAACGTTGACCACGGAATTGGATAGGACTCTAGAGCCCAGCGAGCTCCTACAGATACCATTAGAGCAGGACACAGTTCAAAGATATATCAAGCTCAAGCGGAAGAAGCGCCTAGAATCGGATCGATCGACGATCTGGTGTCCCCGCCCATGGTGCCAAGGTCCAGCTCGATGTCCGAACAAGAAGCCTCCGAATCCGGTAGAGCAATTTGGAGAAGCTGAAAAACCCCAGACTTATGACCGAGTCACCAAACCAGAACTCCTTCCCCCACCTGCGCAAAGACTAGCCATCTGCGAAGACTGCATCTTCGCGTTCTGCAAAGTGTGCAAAGCAAGTTGGCACGGAGAATACTTTGTCTGCTTTCCTCGAGACCGTTTTGAGCTCACCGCCGAAGAAAAAGCATCGGAAGACTACATGTCGCTGCACACCCAGCCATGCCCGACCTGTGACGCTCGGGCCCAGAAGACCTTCGGCTGCAACCACATGATCTGCTTCAAGTGCAATACTCATTTTTGCTACCTTTGCGGCCGTTATCTGGACAAGGGCAACCCATATCAGCATTATAACACCAAGCAAAGCAGCTGCTATATGCGTCTTTGGGAGCTTGAAGGTGGCGATGATGGCGAGTTTGGCCTGGGGTTTGGTGGGGGCGCTGATCAGATGCCCCTTGGGTTTGACGCGGATGACGACGAGGACGAAGATGGGCCTTTGGGTGAGCCAATCCCTTTAGCTCCAGTACCACCACGAAATCAGGCAGCGGCCCAAATACCTCGTGCTCAAGGGGCTGCCGCCCCAGCTAGAGCAAATGAACGGGCACCAGCACCTGCGCGGCGCGCTCGGGGAAGAGCTGCAGCTCCTCCAGGTCTGCAGAGAGCTTTGCAGATGATCGAAGATGACGAGGAAGACGAATGGGACAGCGACGAAATGGAGGAGGAAGATGAAGAACTCTTCAATTGGAATTAGGACTGGTCTTTGGGAGCCGTTCGATCGGGGCCAGGGTTTCACAGCTCAATGCTTGTTGAAAGGCTGACATTCTTCGGCGTCAAAGCGACCCACTCGAATTTTGTGTAGCATACTTTCTGATTTCGATACCTTGCTGCACTCGCGGATTGTGATCTGACGTTCAGCGGGAAATGGGAAAGACAACATACATAAGCACACTACTGTACATATGCTGCATAGCGCGGGGGTGGTTCCGATGGCTGTGCATCACGAAGCCATGTACTTTCAGATTATTGACAATCCGAGCCTCTCTCCCTGTCGTCGCATGTACCCATTCGCGTCACTACCATTGCACTATGCCTCGATGAATGAGCATTCAAGCCTCCCTCATCCCACCGTTGCCATCAGAAAAATGTCACACTCTTTCCGCGGAACAAATCGGCTTAGGTTCGTGGAGTACTATTCCATCATAAGGTCTAGCATATACCCTTCCCAATCATGAGGATGTTGTTGTAGCCAGCCTTCCCCTGAACTCATTTCGCCAGAAGCTTGGTGAGATTCGTTGTGCCAACAACATTGCCAGCAGATGTAGCTGATGACCACTAGGGCTGCCACGCCGAAAGCGATGAGGCCGCCAATCCAGCGGAAGAATACTGGCATGATGGGGCATCGCCGATTCGGAAGGGAAATTGTCATCACGTGGGTGTAGCTTTGAAGGTGATTGGAGAGAAAGTGTACGTTGATGTTGGAATAGATTTGATTGCTGATCTGAGTTTTCATGTGATATAGTGGTGGTCTGGCTTTGAGAGAAGACCTTGGAGGTATGTTGATCTTTCATGTAGAGGAGTCACAGTATTGGAAGCACCACATGGTTCATGCAGAGCACAAAGACAGCAGGAAGTTTCATCGGATCCCCAGCATTATCCATCGACTAAGGAGCAAATCACGGCATGACTCCCCACTCGCATATGGTTTTCCTAATTCAATCAATCTTCGACTCATCCAACTTCTGGTGTATTAAGGCATCGTGTTCGGGATCTTGACGATTTCTAACACTTCACTGAATTAGCCTGTTCATTCCCCGCCAGACTCCCCCCACCCCCAACAAATACCAAGGTATAATCAGAGTAACATTATCCTCCATTTGCTATAATCGCGGCTCACAATCAAGATCTTAATCTCTGGTGTCACAGAGCGTCACAGTATCCCAGCTCTCCTGGCCAGGCTTGACCACCCTAATTGCAGGAAGCGCCGCAACATCTCTGGCAAGTGCCTCCAAGTCCTTTCTGCGAGCCTCAGGTAACATCCCAAGCTCTTCGTGAGCTAGATTCGCTTTATATGCCTGTTGTTTTTCCCCTCTATTTTCCTTTCGTTGCAAGAGAGAACGGACGCAGCTGATAAGACAGAAGATGGTAAGGTGCAGCAGCGTAGCCGCGAAGATGAAGAGGATGATGTACACTCCAATGAAGTAGGGGCTAAACTCCATGTTGAACGAGTTTTGTAGCTGATGGCAGTATGTAGTGTTTTCAAGACTGTTTCGGTGGGGAGCTCGCTTGGTATAGATTTGTGTCTAATGATGGGTCTTGCTGAAGATGTGTAGAAGGGAGATCGCTCTCAGAGTGAAGATATTGTGGAATGTATTATGGTATCAATCAAGGGTTGACAAGAATGCTACAAGTCTGGATGAATGAGAATAGAGTAGGTGAGATTCGCCCTCCATGTGTCTGGGATTTAGGTAGTACTGAAATGATCAAAAGGTTTCATGATGAAGCACAAAGGCTGCAATGTGCAGACAAGAGGTCGTATTACGGTACTAATATTGCCTTCATTGTTCGCACTATGCTTCTTAATTTGATGCGTTTTTAGAACCCTCGGTAAGCGTAATCTGAAGCGCCGGGATTGGTGGTGCATTCACGTCGTCGAATGACACTGAGCTAAGTGAAATTCACCCCTCCAGCCCCTGCATCCTCCCTCCATCACCGCTGACCCAGTGATCAGATATAGCAATTCCAGACATATTCCACACTGATCCCGATAGTTACTGATCTGGCAGATATTCAAACTGTCTCGACTCTCCTAACCCGCTCCACAGGCGGTGCACCTCGCAGCATCTCATACCCTTCTATCGAAGTGACATCATTGCGCTTTGATGTCCCTGCTCGCCTCATCTTTCTCGAGCAGCAATTCCAGCACCATTTGCCTATATTTTGTCCGTACACAGAGAGATAGGTTACGATGATGAAAGCTATTATTCAGCCGAAGGCATAGAAAAAGTCCCAGAAAAGAGGATCGACTTTTTCAAATGCGGTTTGAACCGATGTCATTGTGATTGACTTGTTATTTTGGGGCGTTGTTGGTCCTAAGTTGTGATTATGATGTCGTTTGTCCTTTGGGAATTGTGTAAAAAGAGAGTCGCATGATGATTCTGCTTTGTGTTGGTGGTGGATTTGAGAAGATTTTGGCGCTGAGTCGGAGTGCCCTGGGACAGGTGAAGGTGAGTGACACATCTACTTAGTTGACTTAAAACAGTGCGAATATGTCACTTGCTTCCCCACGCTGCTTGAAAAGGACGTGGTTGCACGATGCTTGAGATCAGTCATTTCAAACCAATAAGAGTAGACCCTGGGCTTATATTGCCACACCCACGCTGCCCCGGCCCCCAATCCAGCAGATCTTCGCATGACCTCGTTCGACTGGCTTTGCCTCACAGACTGTCACATCATCCATGCAAAAATCGTCTCCATCTTTCATTGGTTTGACCCTCAACAGTCCATACTCCTCAAACACTATCATCTCTACCTGGCTTGTTGGCATGGTTGATTGTCTTCTCCTTCCATAGGTACAGCGTCTTGAATGGCCATCTGCCGCATGATGGTTGTCGTAAAGGCGAAGAATGTAATATACACCGATCGGCACAACTGTTGCAAGTAGAGCGAGGATAATGCACCAGATAAGAAGACTGACTTGCATCTTCAGTATATTTGATAGACCGTGATATGGAGGCAGCCAGACGTTTAAAACGTTTATTTATGTTTTCGGTATTGACTCTTTCTTATGAAAGTGTAGATTAAAGTCAGAGTCAGAAATCGGTCACAGCACGAGATTCGTGGTGAGCAGACTCCGGTCAGGAAGAAGAGAAAGTCCCACTCTTTGCATCCGTCATGACAGACATAAATAGATCTTATATCTGTATGCTAGTACCGAGTCAAGGTAGATGCCTGTCGCTAGTCACAAGAGGAAATTTGACATCATTGATAGTTACACAATCCCGCTTTTTGTCCTATCAGTGATACCAGTGACAAATCATTCGCCTAGGGGTCACCATCTTCCGCTTCCTTCGCCTTCCGATCGTGAAGCGCTTTCTAATCATCAAGAGGCAAATATTCACTCTCACGCTTCACCAAATACGTCTGTCATGTCTCTGACACCTCAGCCTTGCCGTCATCGATATTGTGTTGCTTGTTCTCGGAAAAAATTGCGAAGGACGGCTCTCGCCTGCAATGGATGGAAAAGATGTCATATAAGACGAAGCAGACACCAAATGCTAGGAACAGGAGTTGAGAATATGCCATGAGTGCTATCCCGCAGATGAAAATTATAAGGTTTTGCAGGAGCAATCTTCGAGGCATTGCGAGGTCTTGCTGGTGTCAACGTAAGTAGTTCCAAAGGGCGCAAAGCGCTAGGATAGAAGTCTTGTATGGAGACGGTCTTGTCTTTGGATCGAGATGGTTTTGGCTGCTTTAATGTGATTACTAGTAGTATTTGTGGAATTTTGGACCTGATAAGATGCGAACATATCTATGTAAGATCCGGTTATACACAGATAAGTGACGCACTAAAATATTACATGAGTCACCAAAGCCTCGAAATTTAAGTCAGCATTCATTTCATACAGAAGTGTCAATTGGCGTGTGAGTGGCAGTAAATAATGCCAATTTACGTTGACAAGCAATTCGGTTGATTTGATCTTTGTCAAAGAGGTCGCCTTGCGGGCGGGAATCGGAGGGCAAAGCAGAGCTATCTCGTGTCCTCGCTAGATCTAGCATACATGTCTGTATGAGTGAGGATCCTTTTGCAATAAAGACCACAACTTTTAGAAGACAACAATGGGTAGGTACTGGATATTCAATGGTTCTGCTAGCGTCTATAATCCTCCATGGTTCTTGCTACAGGGTTTTGGGCCTTTGAAGACGCCACCGACAAGCCACGGCCTCTGACACAATACTGAGCAAGACGACGTGATTCATGACTTGGCCACTATCACGACTCATGTTGTGTACCGGCATTCGCAGTCGATGAGGAATAGCCCAGGACTTCCAAATGATACCTGTCATTTTTTTGGTGATAGGATAGGACTTCACAAGTTGCAGGCATCAAGGTATATCGTAGAGCAAAGAAGAAAGCATCAAGGATTCAAAATAGCAAAGTTCGTGAATGTCTCACGCAGTCCGTCGAATAGTCCTGGTTCTACACTTTAAATCCCTGCTAAGAATCTTAGAGCACTTATGAAATACAGATACATGACATACTAAAAAATTTTGAGACGGAGAGGAGATTATGCCTCACAAGTAGCTACACTGGCGCGAGCCTCGTGAACCGCCGTAGAGGCATATAAGCGAATTTCTCCTTCAGACAAGATCTCTTTTATTCTGACCTGGCCCAAAGCATAGTGATGGAGATGACTGTCCTTGGCTTCATGCTCTCATGTTCCCACGCGTAAGACTCCAACATTCATTTTCAGTGCCACGCCTATCAACAGCAACTATCATCATGGGTGCTAAGATAGCATGCACAGAAGGACAAACAAGCGCTGAAACCGTTATCACAGCAGCACAGGTCGTGGTGGTTACCAAGAGCGTCTAATAAGTGCCAAATAGACGACGACAGCGAATTTTTATCGCCACAACGGAACAATATTCCGCACCATGAGACAACATTCAGAGCAAAGATTGAGGCAAGGCGGCTCCGCGATGGCTCGACCTTTGCTTTTTCCCTACCTCCGTCCTCAGTGAGTCGTGGACTGAGGCAGTCCACTGCTAGCTCTTGTTGGTGTTTATGTGGATAGCTGGAGGCTCCTTAATCCATGTTAGACGTGGTGCCGGTCGTCATGATAGGGTCAAGTTCGGCGCGTAGGCCGAGTTGCTAGATTAAAGGTCGATATCAATATCCCCAAAGAGTAGTTCTCGATGTCTTCTTATGGCTTTCGAGCAATTGAGTTGCAGAGATTGTCTTATTGAAATCCAGCGGCCAACGAAGGGTTGATTGAATGAGATCTTCCTATGGGTGCTTAGTCGATCCGACCTGGAGTTTGTTTTCTGGATCAATACGGAGAGAGTCTCCCATTCTTTTGTAGCAAGAGCCCGAGAGGCCCGGGTTGAAGAAAGTTGTTGTAGTTTGCTTCTTTAATAAGGCTGACTCACGCATACTGCGAGCGCTGAGATTTTGTCAACTTTATGACTAATGTGATGATACCGCTTCATTCGCTGGCAAAGAATTGGCGCTACTGAATCTGGAATATATCAAAAATAGACAAAAGCGATCACTGAATCAAAAAAAAGCTAGGTAAGACTATTTCTTAACTAAGATCACTCTCTATTCCATCGCCATAATTAGCTCTGCCGCCACATACCGTGACATAGTGCGGCTTTCAGCAGGGCAAACCTTGTCGATCCTGTCATTCGTCGGCGCTGAAAGTCCATACTGCGTTGATATTTCCGACCATTATAGATGGCCCAATTCCAAACCAGATCTACCTATCCAGATCCAACGACCCAGTCCCGGCGACCCGATATCCACCACCCCTCCTCATCAAAAACACCACCTCCACCTCCACAAAGTCATAGTGAGAACCCCAAACCATCAGCCCCACCAGCGTCAGACCAAAAATACTATGCGTCATCGTCGAATCCGATTTCATCGTTAAGACCGCACGGCCGTCCCTCCACAACCGATTCTTGGCGACTGGGACGTCGTACTGGCTAGGTAGTTGCTCCATTTCGTACCTGATCTCGATCTGTGCTTCAGCGAGGACGCCGAGGCCGTCTAGAGGGGAAGTATCGCGGCCGTAGTCGGTTACGTTGAACAAGAATTGGGTGCTGGGAATTTGGTAGAGGAAGGGCTCTGGTGGTAGTCTGGAGAGACTATGCTGGTCAGTCGTTTGTGGCCTAATCATTGATTGGTACTTACTTTGGACTTGAACTTGGCGAGGCGTTATTTATAATGGTATCTGTGCTTGGAATTCTTGGGGTGCAGTACGGTGGTGTTGTATAACTCACGGTCATGTTTGTCAAGGAGGCTCCATTGCGGCATATATGGGCTGGAGTTGTTAATGCCAGAGTAAGCGCAACAAGTTGTAATACGCCAATGAGAGTAACATTGTGGCGAGAAATCCGAAACCATAGCTGCAAGGCCACAATTATCGATATTTCGAGATAAGATCTGCAACGAAAGAACGTAAAGAAGAAAGAATGTCAGGGCGAATGACGTGACCAAGAGTCCCGACCGCATGGGGACACACGCAACGGTGCCAGACAGGTTCTCACTGCTGCAGCGGAAATAGTTTATGGATCAACACCCATTGATGGGCAGGAAGAGGCAAATTAATTCCTGAGCATGAAGAGTCATGCAAGTCTCGAAGCCACGCCTAATCAGTCACAGGCGCTCATAACCCAGCCAAGCTAGCCTTGTCTTCCCAAGCTCGAGTGTAGCATCGCTGGCAAGACAGTTATCCCCAGTTGAAAAGAATGCTGGTGGCCATACCCATGAAGACGATCAAACATAGAACAATGGTCCCAAACATTATGCCTAGGATAACACCGGCAAGTCCTCCAGCACTGAAGCAGATGTGGTCCATGATGGTGGCTTTCGACGGGTGCCTCGGTCTCACGAAGAGAGATGAACAAGGGCAGGTTTGGTGGAGCTTGATGGTATGGTTGAGAGTTTTGGTGGAAGGTTCAATGGTGGTGATGATCTGGGTGTTTTCTTTCAATGTTTTTTCTTGGTAGTAACCTTGCGAAACGGTAGAAACTAGATGTTTTATATACATTGGCGATTGAAGACACAAAGGCTGTGACTCCGCAACGACGTTTCATGTACGTGAGTCATGCTGGTCGTATAAATGAAGACGAGTGCTTCGAAGGGGGCTAAGCAGGCATGAGTGCAAGTCAAGAAGACAAAGAAACTCAGAAGCTGTTGCAGGGGCTCTGGCTGGTCCCACCGCTCAGTTATAATGGCTGGTGAATAGCTCTAGCAGCTTAAGATACCCTAAATTCTCCTTCACCTGTTATGTTGATTGTAGACGCCCTCACAGCCAAGACTGCAAAGCACACAGATCCAGAAGATCACCCTGAGCAGCGAGCAAACCACTTGATAGCCCACGATCATTCCGACGAAGATGACCAAAATATCCCAAGGTCTGAGGAGGGCCTGAGATGGACACTGCCATGTCATACCGGAGGATGTGAGAGTAGCGTTGAGGTCCAAGAGAGTGGCGTTGATGGCTGGCATTGTGATTGAAGGGAGCTGAGGTATGGTTTCTGCGTTGAGAGTTTCTGATGGTATGTAGCGGTTGCGAGAGTGGCGGTGCGTAGGCAATGGAGAAGGAAGGATGTTGTGTCTTGAGTTTGTTGTAGGCTGGTGCTTGTTCGACTATGGTGATAGTCTCCTGAAAATAGAGTGTCCAACAGGGCTTGTGTGAGATATTCTTCTGTTGAAAGATCGCTTCAATAACACGTGGCTTATATACAGAGCCATTCCGGCCGAGGTTGACTCGATTTTTCAGACGTACTCGAATTTCCAAGTAAAGATACCTTCACCGCTTGCCCTCGGCGAACTGCTTAAGATACTCGGCCAGCTTCTGCACATTTACCATTGGGACGGCGTTATAGTTAGATATCCTAACCCCACCCACGCTCCTATGCCCTTTTAACCCCTGCAGCATCCGACTCTCTGCGCCTTCTAGAAATGCCTTCTCTGTGGCGGCATCACCAACTCGGAAACAAATGTTCATCCTACTACGCGCAGCTCTGTCGTTGACTGGCTTGAAAAGGCCCGGGTTTTCGTCAAGAATGCTGTAGATGACCTCTGCTTTTGCGTTCGCCATGGCTTCTTGACCAGAGACTTTTGAGCTGCCGTGAGTAGCCAGCAAGTCCCGCATCACTTCGCCAGCAATCCAAATTGAGAAGATGGGCATTGTGTTGTACAATGAGTTATTCTTTGCGATGGTTGGCCAGTGCATGATAGTAGGTGGTGACCAAACACCGACGGCGTGAAGGAAAGAGGGAGACGGCACCATTTCCAATATATCTTTTCGGACAATTACTAGAGTCACGTCCGTTATTCCAATATTCTGATAAACTCAACGGATCAGTATTTTCTGTTCCATGATAGGTCTCGAAGTGGTGGTACGTGCACTTGTGGAGAAAAGGATCTCGTGACTTAAAACGACAAAAAAATTATAGAATGGGAAAGGCCTACCTTCTGAGCACCGCCATATATAACGGCGTACTTGCCAACGTCGACTTTCCGACTGAGGAAGTTGGAACTCATATCAGCGACCACAAGCCTTGGGTCTTCACCCCCGAGGCTCTTTGGGAATCTCGGAAATTCCACGCCACTAAAGAGCCTCATTATCAGCAGAGCTTGTTCAGATCGGACCATAGTCCTGGGGTGAAGCAGGACTGTGCTTATGAGCATAGCCAAACGACCTAAGACGAAGTAGAAATATGCGTACAAAGCTACAAAAGCACAACTTACTCCACTGTTTCGTTGTCACAATAGTACACAAAAGCACTGCCTGCACCCTTCGAGGGAGTCAATTGCCATTTGTCTTCTCCCGGTATTGTGCCAAATTTTCCGTTTACACTCCGCGCATCGGTGACAACATTCACGAAGCTGCGGCTAGTCTCCCCCGCTTTCAACGGCTCCAGCAAATTTGCAGCTTCTTGCGAGGCTTTGAGGGACCACGAGCCTGTTACAACATAGTCTAAACGCAAGTCGTCGCGGACCTCTTTCTGGACCCTCTGAAGAATCTTGTCTGCATCATTACCGAAATCTTGTTCCGCCAGCCTCCTTCGTTTCTCAACCCAAAAAGCTACAAGGTTGAAAACGACGGCACTGAACTCGCCACTGCCGCCACCGTGCATAAAAAGGATCTCATAATTGTCGGGAATGTCAAGCAAGGAGGTAAGCGCGGCCTTTGTGTCTGCAAGTATGTTGTTGGCTGTCGGGGAACGATGAGATATTTCAGCTAAACTCAAGCCAGATTCTTCATAGTTGACAAATGCACGAGCGCCTTTCTCGAGGACGGAAGTTGGGAGTGGTGCTGGACCAGCTCCAAAGTAGGCCACCTCTTCTCTGCTAGGCATGACGTTTGAGTGAACGATGATTTAATGCCAAATGATCAATGACTTTTAGAGAAAAGTATAGTCTCGATACATGGTGAGTCAACCCAATTTATATTGATGCCAAGAGCGCGGAAAAGCTCCCAGTAAGGGACCGAGCTCGGCCCGATCTTTGGGATAGGACCAAGATAATTTTTTGTCACAAAAAAACAGCTCGAGAACAGTAGTGCTGGAAGCGTGATCCACTCGATTGCTCCAAGGGTTACGTATCTGTGCCTTGCCATGCACACGGTGCTGGTCTGTAACGCAAATTCTCGTAAATACCGATGAGAACGACTGACACGAAGGCAGAAAACCACTGGGGCTTTACTGCTTCGGTGTAGAGCATCTACAGTATCCTCAAGACGCGCATTTCCCCTTTTCAAACCTTACGCATACCATACTACGACACCGCGACGGCATGCAGACGTTTTCCCCTCTCAGATGCAAGATGCGTCCTCCGCCGCCACCCTCATCTCTCTCGCCATTGAGTCCCGAGTGCCCCAAACCCTCACAGAGAAGATTGTCCAGCGCTACTCGCTTGGCCTTGCAGAGGACCAACATGTAAAGGTAGGCGACTATGTAACATTGTGCCCGCATCATTGTATGACCCATGACAACTCATGGCCAACAGCCTTGAAGTTCATGTCCATTGGGGCGTCCAAGATTCACGATCCCAGACAGATCGTAATGACCCTCGATCATGATGTGCAAAACAAGAGCGAAAAGAACCTCAAGAAGTACCAGCAGATTGAGGAATTCGCCAGGAGGCAAGGGGTGGACTTCTATCCGGCCGGTCGTGGAATTGGACATCAGATCATGGTTGAGGAGGGATACGCATTCCCAGGAACAATGACGGTGGCCAGCGACTCTCACTCAAACATGTATGGGGGAGTAGGGTGTCTTGGAACGCCCATGGTCCGAACCGACGCAGCATCAATATGGGCAACGGGGCGTACATGGTGGCAGGTCCCGCCTATTGCGAAGGTCACTTTCACTGGTGCTTTACCGCAAGGTGTCACTGGAAAAGATGTCATAGTGGCTCTAAGTGGGTTGTTTAATGATGACCAGGTGCTGAACCACGCAATTGAATTTACGGGATCAGAAGAGACTATGAGAAGCCTGCCGGTCGACGCTAGATTGACCATTGCTAACATGACCACCGAGTGGGGTGCCCTGACCGGATTGTTCCCTATCGATTCAACCCTAGAGAAATGGCTCAGAGCCAGGGCTACGATGGCCGCCGTGCATCAATCTAAAGACTTGAGCTACGCTTTGACTGCGAAGCGATTTGCCCACCAACGCTTGGACGACTTGTTCGCCAATCCAACAACTGCAGACAGCGGCGCAAAGTACGCCAAGTATCTGCATATAAATCTCTCCACGCTGTCTCCACATGTTTCGGGCCCGAACTCAGTCAAGGTGGCTACGCCTATTGAAGAGCTCTCGGCACAGAATATAAAGGTGGACAAAGCTTATCTGGTCTCTTGCACCAACAGTCGTGCGTCCGATCTGGCCGCCGCAGCCAAAGTATTCAAAGACGCAGTCAAAGCAAACGGGGCCCCAGTCTCAATTGCGAATGGTGTCAAATTTTATATTGCGGCAGCTTCCCTGCCTGAACAGCAGACCGCTGAAGATGCAGGCGATTGGCAGGCCATGCTAGACGCAGGTGCAATAGCCTTACCACCCGCGTGTGGACCCTGTATTGGACTTGGTACCGGGCTTCTCGAGGATGGTGAGGTCGGCATTTCGGCTAGTAACCGGATTTCCAAAGGCAGAATGGGCTCTCAGAAAGCGAAAGCATATCTTGCAAGCCCTGAGGTAGTGGCTGCCAGCGCATTATGTAAGCCTTTTGTTGGAGCTCTTGTATCTCCCATCCTGCCTCATCTTGAGAGGACAATGCTGACTCCAGAAAGACGGCCGTATATCAGGCCCAGGATGGTATGAACGCCCAGAAGGTTGGTCCGGAGTTTCCATGGGCACTGGTGAAATTGTAGAAAAGGGCCCCCAGATCATTACGGCTTTCGAAGCATTGGAGAAGGTCATCGCGCAGATGGACAGCTCGATTGAGGCTGCGGAAAGGGATGTTGCGCCAGAGCAAGCAGCGCCAGAGGAGGAAACTTTGATTGATGTTCTTCCTGGCTTTCCGGAGAGAGTGGAGGGAGAGATCTTGTTTCTTGATGCTGACAACATAAGCACTGACGGTATCTATCCTGGTATGTATATTTTGCATCTCCTGCTTCCTCATTGGCATTATCGTTCGCGTTGGGAGGCATGTCTCGGCAAGTCTTGCCTAGAGTATGGTTCTATGTGTCCTCGAGACTAGGTTTAAGATGTATGGGTTATATCTAATCGATTGTCTTATAGGGAAATATACTTACCAAGACGATGTCCCACTCGAAAAGATGGCGCAAGTCTGTATGGAAAATTACGACCCTGCTTTCTCCACCATTGCTCGCAAAGGGGATATTGTAGTGGCAGGTTTCAACTTCGGCTGTGGCTCTTCCCGCGAGCAAGCCGCGACCTCAATCCTTGCCGCTAAAGTGCCACTCGTCGTTGCTGGCAGTCTTGGCAACACTTTCAGTCGCAACGCAATCAATAACGCCCTCCCTCTTCTTGAACTTCCACGCCTGGTCCAGAGGCTTAGGGAAACCTTCTCTAGTAATGACGTGCAGACCTCGCAGCAGAACGCTAAGGAGCCGTCAGAGAATCGCGAATCGTTGGACGCGGCGCCATCTGCGGCTCAGGCTTCTCCAGAACAAGAGAAGAAGCTGACAAGGAGGACTGGGTGGACTTTCACATGGGACGTCAGGCGGAGTCTGGTAATTATAAAAGAGGGCGAAGATGGAGAGACTTGGAGCTCGAAGGTCGTAGCGCTACCAAAGAACATCCAGGAGATCGTCTCGAGGGGCGGATTAGAGGAATGGGTCAAAAAGGAGATCGAGGCAGGCACATGAGCGCTCGACCAGTTGCGAGGTGCTTGGATCACTCTAGGACCTACCAATACATTGCCGACACTCCAGTTCCTGTTCGGCGCCCGGTATGGACATAGCCTTTTGCAATGCCTCACACCAGCAGTTCCAGGGCACGTCTGCTGGCACGAAGTGGTGGCAGGTAAATGCTCGGCGCCGCGAAGCACAGCGCCTTCTTCAACGCCAAGGCTCCTCTGTGTGTAGCGCACCTGATATAACGACGTGATAAAGCTATTAGCGCACGCAGACGGAGAAGCGGTAGAAAGCTGCGAAGAAAGAGGGGTAGTGGACAGATGCCGGCACTGGCCATATGCCGGAAGCCATCTCTTCGCAGACATTGAACGCAGCATAAGCAATGGCTTTCAGACCCTCATTCCTTACCAGTCTTGTTGGCCTTCAGGCTTGGTTGGTATCAGCTCTACCTCCACCATTGTCATTTCCCTCCTTAGCCTTGTCATGGGGCTACTGTCTCCTCTCCAAGAGAACAGATCAACCTCCACAAATTGAGTTTCGTTTGGCTCATCCACCAAGCCAGATGACTTGAACTTTCCCTCTCACAGCCGCTACCCACCAACAGACCCCTTCACAGTGTAACCCGCCCCCGAATACCCTCACCTTTTTCAATTTCGTCCGTATCATTGAAAAGCACGACGCAGACCAGTGCGTCTTGCAAGCCCTAAGCAGAGCTTACTGCATGCATTTCGACCATGAGCTACTCGAAGGCGAACAAATCCAACATTGTGGCATGGCAATTATTCCGCTTATGCCCTAGAACAGCGGCGATTTGCTCACTTGGAAAACTTATGCTATACTTATTGCTCTGTTCTGGAGAGATTGGGAGGTGCTTGGATTTGAATATGTAATCAAAATAGGGGGGGTTGGGTGGTAGGGACGGGAAATCTGATTGAGTTGATGGGTTGAGGTGAAAGGAAGAACTGTGGAAACTGGTATCAGAGAAGATAGTTCAGGACTTGACGTGTATGGACTTTCGAATGGGTTAGGTTTACTAAGGACCAAGTTTGCTAACTTCCCTTGACCTTCCCTTCCCAGTATCACGGATCTGGGTGTGTTTTTCCTAAGAAGCTTGTCACTCGACATGGAATGGACGTCTTAAGTCCCGTTTTTCGACACCGCTTGAGTGGAAAGATTGCCTCATCTTGTCTCTAAGTCTATCTTAGTGAATATCACCCGCCGAAACCGGTTCGAAGGGGAAATTTGAACGCAGCGCTACCCGGCGCAAGAGAGGCGCACTTGGGCCGAAAAGCGACAACCACAGGCTAGCAGTCCAGCAACCCATTCAAGCGCTTCCTCAAATCTTCAACCTACCATGATAAGGCTCACCGGACAGCGGGCCCTCCCATCATAGCTATGTTGAGGTTGCTCCGCTCGTTAATGCTGGTCCTCATCTCTCGTCTCCAAGTTGTCGCGCTGCCTCCAGCCTTACTGCCACTGGCGTTGTTGAATAGCCCGAACACCAATGCCACCATCTTGCCAAATGGCTCGCTGTCCCACCAATTACAGTGAGTGCCTCACAAACCACCCCCCAACGAAAGACTCCTAACAAATTCCCACCCAGCGACCCCATCCCCAAAGAACCCTACCGCCTCACAAACCTCTATGTCCACCCACCCCTCGCAATCCTCTTCGCTGGTTACGGCGATTCCATTTCCCGCGCCGCCGCAGATGTCTGCCTCTACCTCGCCATTGATGAATCCCTAAATACCACAACGCATACACCGCTTACACCAATCGATGTTAAAGACCTATATTATACAAGTGCACGCTTATCTCTAAGTTTTCATACGATGGAGTTGTCAACGATGACGTGGAATGAGTGGTACAACGCGGCGCTGATGGTGCTAAGGTTTGTAGATATGTTTGATACGAGGGAGTTTATGTTCACTGTTGGGGCGCTGGATGGGGGGGTGTGGGTGGTTGTGGGAACGGGGTCCTTGGTCAGTTTCTGATAGGGCGAGCTGGAGGGAGAGAAATGGAAGGTTTGCGTGCAGGATAGGAGCAGAAGAATTTGGAATGTTTATCCTTGGGGACGAGAATATGTGGCACGACAGCGACTCGATGAAACCTGTTGGAAAATGGCAATTCTAGGCAAAATAGGTGAAATTCCCGAAGCTGGTTCCACAAGCCCAATACCAGCGCCAATCGCACCGTGAATTTGTAACCTAGATGCAGCACTGGGCGCAAAAGTGACGCGCCCATACGCGCAACCATGAGCGCCCCTACAAGCGCTTTCTCACACCTCGAAGAATGGACGACGACACGCATTATAACGACGGACCGCTCCACGAACGAACGCAATGCTCATATTGCTATATTACAGCTTCGTGCTCCTTGTCTTTAAAGATGTACTTGCATTTCGTCCCTTGATTCTGCCCGCACATGTCAACTCGACGCTATCATCCAATGGAACGCTTTCACCCGCCCCCAAGGAACCGCACAGATTGATCAACATGTTCGTCCACCCACCCGTCGCCGTCGACTTTAGTGGCTACGGGAATCCCATCTCTCAGGGCAGTGTAGATGTGTGCCTTTATAAAGCTCTAGATGAGGCACTGAACACCCGCCAGCATAGTATGCTTACTCCTATCGCTACGAGAGACCTTGATTACAACAACGACAATGTTTCGCTCAACTTTGATTCCCTCGGCCTGGCGATTTGGGAAGAATGGAAGAACGTGCTGTATTTGATACTGGGATTTGTGGATAAATATGACACGAGAGAATTTTTTTTTGCGACTCAAGTTCTTTGTGGGAGCGAGTGGTATCGTGTGGGGAGAGGGTATCTGGGTACCATTTGACAGTACTTCTACAGGATAAAGGTCGGGTCGGAAATAGAAGAGGAGCATATGGTACAGTGGAGCAAAAGTCACGCAAATCAAGAGAAGTTTTGGTCCAAATTTTGAGGCCAAGAGCGAGATATACCTGAGATGATGATTACAATAAGCAGCAATGGGTAGATTTTGCACCAATATGTAGATGAGCTTCATGTGGCCTGGACTGGCGCAACTGCAAACACCGCGTAGCCACCATGCACGGGCTTTTACTACATTCCCTTATCTTCCGTGGTCTTTTGTGGCTAATTTGCACAGAATGGTGGAATGGGACCAAACAAGAGTTGCATCAAGCCAGCTCAATAACAAGGCTTCTTCCTTTATACCTACCTAAGGCAGTGAGAGCTACATCATTCACGATTCAAGTTCCATAAAACCTCGTCACTAGTCATGCACACTCAATTGAAATCGTTTCAATCCGTTTACTCCGTCAATGCAGAAGCTCCCTGTCTAGGCCATAGCTCTTACTAACAGCCTTTCCGTCACCTCTTTGTGAAAAATCATTGGAAAGTCGTGCCTGTGCGTCTGATCCTTGTACTTGGACTCCAAGCAAGCCAATACGGCGCTTTGGTAAGGCGATCCCATGAGATGGGCCACCCTTTTCTTCGTACGATCAATGTACATCTTTTGCAAACCCATCGCGTTAATTGCGCCCGGTTCGAGTCCTGTACGCTTGAGCATTTGGTGGGCTGTCTGCCACAAGGCAATCTCGAGCAACACTACACCGAGAGAGTAGAGGTCGTGCACTTTTGAGAACGATGAGCGGGCTACGTCTTGTATTTCAGGATGACGGTATAGATTCTTTTCGTTGTTATTATCACGCAGGAGCAGCGTTGAACCGGATTCTGGACGTGAATATTCGAAGTCGACGAGATACGGTGAGGTAAGTAGTAGGTGTTTGTCGCTTCTATCCTTGAAGAAGACAACCGACTGACTGCGGACACTCTTGTGCACCCAGCCATCAGCGTGAAAGGCGCCGATACTTCTCGCTATACTTTGTGCGATTTTGAATCTAGTGGCGAGGGGCCAAAGGCTTGTTGATGATGCTGTTTCTATGACTGAGTGCAGTGACTCGGGCGCGCTGATCTCCGTAGCGGCAGGAAAGTAGAAGAGGAACGCATGCCTTGACTTACTGGGCTGGTCGATAAGACCTTTGAATGGAAGGGTTCCCAAATGGTTCGATCCAGAGGAAGACAGGAGACTGGCCAGCTGATGGACTCGAGAATTGATGCTTGATTGGGTCCTCACTACCTCAGAATGCTCTAATCCTCCCAGGATCGGTGGATAGTCTTTATATTCGATAAGCACACTCTCTTTCGTTGTGTTACCTTTTGCGATGTCTACTTCACAAGTACCGATATGGATCGTTGGCGCCTCATTGTCTGAAAAGAGACTCGCATTTTGGAGCATGAAGTTTGTAGTATTGCTCTCTGGCTTGGCCACAAGGTGTCGGATTTCCACGTGAGCGGTCAAACCGAGCCGCCTTGAGTCTTCATCACTCATGAGAACGCTCATGGCCGCTGATTGACCCTGCTGCTGGGTAGCTGTGGCCATTTGCAGGACGTCTTTGAGTCTCGAATTCCTTCTCCCAAATTTGTCCACAGTTGCTTCGAGTCTCTTCTTGTCCCATAGTGCCCACCTTGAAGCGAGTCCAGCCTGTCTGATTTTGGCTTTATTGTCATGCCACATACGAGGAAACATATCCAGAAACGAAGACTCCGCCACATTCGGCACAGTCTTGTCGATGTCAAACTCAATCGCGGCGGTAGCCTCACTATCAGGGTTGTACCATGGCGAGTACATTTTGTAATCGTTATCTTCTTGACTAGCCAGCCGCGTATAGTCTGCAAAATCCATTCGCAGTCGTTCAAATATATCGGAAATCTCGGCCAGCCATAACTATGCGAAAGTCAGTATGGGACCACAAGTAGATGAGTCGAGATATATTACCTCATCAAGCTGAGCATCATTTACAACTATGCCATTCGTTCGCGAAAAGTATCGTCCAAACGACCGGAGCAGTAGCAGCTCCCACCGCATCTTTGAGATGACATCTTTACGGTCTTCTACGCTGTTCTTAGCCGAATTGACGGTTTGGTATATAAAAGTGGCTACTAGATATGTTTCTTTGAAAAGAGTGATGATTCCCACAGATAGTGAAAATGGGTCAGTCATGATCATTGTGGGTAAAAGTAGAACGATGAAGATATTGCTTCAGTTTTTGAGTCATTCAGGTGTACACCTAAATGATCCTTCGCGTGACGCTTATGCACGCCCCACTACTAGTCGCAATCAAAGCGGACGTCGAATCGTAAGTTAACTTGTAATTTATGGTATCTCAACTTTTTGAAACGACTTGGCAATCTGCCGTTTGGAGTAGCCAATGAACCACTCTATCTGTCACCCAAAAGTTACGGTCTCCACCTTTGGGGATGGTAATTCGAACGCTAGTCGTTATGCTTGGTAGACACGTATCGTAATCCCGGTTCTGGCAGCAGCTTGTCTAATTAGTACTAGCCTGGGGGCTGAAAAATACTCCGCCTCAAACAAGTCTACCGCGGACGATAAAATTGCTTTTCATCTTTCGATCACTCTACTTATACGCTACGAGGTCTGCTTCAAAACTATTGGGAATACACTAGGGAGCGATCATGAAATATCGCTTTTTTACTACTAACGCGTAAACGGTAAAAAAAAGTCGCTTATTTATAAAATAATTATATTTTAATCTTAGTTAATTAATTATAGAAATTATTTCTATCGTTATACTCTAAAACTTAATTATAGCGATATTATTAATTATTAATTAACGTATTAATATCGTTTTTTATATTTAGATTTTCTTAATCTTTTAAATAAATTATTCCTAATATTTTATTCTTTTTAATATAGAGTCGACGCGTTACTACGCGGTTCTTTATAAAATTTTAAATATATTTAATAAGATTTAAATTAAAGTTATTACTAGGCTAGTCTAAAAAATTAATATAATATTAAATAAATAACGATCTCTATTACTACGATATATAATTATTAATATTATTTTATATAAAGTATAATAGTTAATTAAAATATAACGTAGTAAATTAGTAATATACGGGTAGTAGTAATAATTCTAGAATATATTTTTAATATTAATACTAGTTAATTCTACTCTATTTTAAATATCTATAGAGTAAAAAGTTAAAATATTCGGGATAGGATAAAACCCGGCTATATATAATATATCGGTAAAGCGGTGAGCCCGTATTCTATCGAAAAAGGCGGAAAAGGCGCTTAGATCTATTTAACTCATATACTAGCCCTAGAGATCGATTTAATACCTACTTTCATTTAAAGTATCTAAATATATATTTAATACCTCGATTTATTTTAAATAAATTTAAATAAATAGGAATAAGCTAGTCTAAATAGTACTAGTAAATAATTAAATATATATAGTTATAAGTGAATTATATAGTCTATAATACCGCGCTAACTTAGGGGGTATTACGCGCGTATATAATTTTCGTGAATCGACGTAATTTAAAATCTAAATTAAATTAGTATAGTTATAGCGCTTTATATAGCCTTAGCGAGCTACCCGGCGCTAGTAGAAAATTACGGATTTAAAATCTTAAATCCGAAGTTACTATTTTTAGGTTTTTTATTAAAAAAATTTTTTTTTTTTTTTTTTTTTTGAACGTTATCTTTTCGTTATTTTTCCGCCTGAAGCCGGTAAAATACGTATTTAGTACCTCGACTCTTCTTATACGATCTCCCGCTTTACCGATATACTCTCGTCAAGAAGAATTATAACTCTCTTTATATATATAACTTTTTCCGTATATTTTCGTAGTATTTTCGTAATTATATCGTTAAATCTGGAAAAATAGTTTTATTTAATCGCTATTTAATCGGTATATAATACGTATTTCATAGCCTTAATAAATCTTGATATCAAGATTTCAAAGTTAGAGTTAAAGTCTAGGCGGGAGAGTTAAATTTAATTTTAAAAAGTAATTTTATAACTTTATAAAATAGCGTTAATAAAAATTTAATTAAAAATTCGAAATCGAGGCTAAAAATAGATTAAGTAATAAAATTATATTCCTATATAAAGGCCCTAGTCTAAATACTATTAAAAGTTAAAGTTAAAAAAAAATTATTTAATCGTTATTTAATCGCTATTTAATTAATATATAATATATTTAGAATATAAAATATAAATAAATACGTATTTCTAGTACTTTAAATACTTTCGATATAAAATATATAGAAATCGGGGTTTCTTAAATAGACGTTTTTCTTAACTCTAGTTTTTCCGATAAATAAATATAATATATACTTTTTTAATATTAAATAGTTATTCTCTAAACTAGAAAATAACTTTTGTATATACTCTAGTTTTTACTCCTTGTTTTTTAATTTAATAATATATATTTAACCCCGTTTCTTTTCTTATTTAATTGATATTTTAATAATATAAATAACTAAATTCTAGCCTAAAATAGAACTCTAGTATATATAATCTAAATACTAGTAATAGTATTTCTCTCGTATTTGTAATATAAAATTAGATTTTAAATATACGAGAATATTTATCGAGGTTTATTTAATAATATTATCGATTTTAATACTTTTATATATCGGTAAATCCGGGAAAAAATTATTCTATAAAATCGTTATTTAATCGGTATAAAATACGTATTTTACGTATTTCGTAGGCTATTAATAAACGAAATATAACGTAGTAGAATATAATTAAATCTAACTTATCTTAGTTATATTTAAATTAGATAAATAATAATATATTATTATATAGATAGTAGTAGGGATAATCGAAATATTAAGAGTATATTTCTTTAAATCTAGGTTAAATCTAGGTTAAATCTAAACTAAATCTAGACCTAAATTTAAATAGTATCTCTAACTTCTTTATAAATATTATAAATATACTCGATAATATATTTATAGATTAATATTCTTTTTTTATTATTATTTTAAAGATTTTTATTAATAATCTTTAATTCCTAGGGCCCCGTATCGATCGTAAATTTAAAAGGAGATTAAGGAATATATAGTTAAATACCGCGTTAAATAGCGGTAGATATAATTAAAATATTAAAAGCGTAGGCTCTTAATAGCGAGTTTAAGGATTAAATAGAATCTAGGTTAAATTTAAAAAATATCTAGACCAGATCTAGGCCTAAATCTAAATTAGATATAATATTCGGTTTTTTATTATCGTTCCTAAATATAATAGAGTAGAGGATTAGAATCGTAAACGATAATAACGTACTATAATAAATATTATTATATAGAAAATAAATATTATTATATAGAAAAGTATATAAAGAGATAATAAATTTCCTAGTTTCTATTTAAACCTAAATATTTAATAGTTTAAAAATATATATTAAGGCTCTCCGTTTAATATCTTAATATAACGTCGATAAGACCTAGGTTAATACTCGTAGAGAGGAGTATTAAGAATTAAAGAATAATAGGTTTCGTATTAATATAAAATAAAACTAGATAAATTTAATAAACTTAATTAATAATTAAATAAATATTTATATTTAGAATTTATAATTAAAAGTTTTAAGGGAAGTTAAATACGAAGTTTTTATTTATTAAGAAAATATATAATTTATATAAAAGAAAGAAACTACGCTATTTATTTATTTACTCGTTTATTTTAATATCGAGTAAATAAACGGTTAAGCGCTTATTTATTTATTAGTCTATATACTACGTCGAGTAGTAAATAGTCCCTTAGTATATTAAATATACTAAATTTATTAAGATTTTTAATAAATCTTAATTATAATATTACCCCTCCCTTCTAATCTTTTTTATCTTTAAAAATAATCCTATATCTTCTCGTTAAATAAAGTAACGTAATAACTATAGGAATAGGTTATTTCTAAAGGTCTTATAATTATAATTATATATATATATTATACTATACGTTAAACCGAATATCGATTATCCTCGTTATCGTCGAAGTACGGGGAGTATATTAGAACTAGGAAAAAATACGAGCCTTTAAAGTCCGTTATTAATTTCTTAAGAATTAATAAAGTTTTAGAATATTTAGAATATAAGGAAGAGGAGATTAAGACTATATAAGAAACGGCGAACGAAGTTATTAATTAAAAGAATACGAAATTAAAGAGGTTTCGTTAATAAAAGAAATTCCTAAAGGAGCTTAAATAGAAAATATTCGATAAAGATTTTATAAATATAGAGGAGTTAGAGTATCTAAAAGAATTTAAGAAATTTAATAAAATAAAATATATAATAGCCTCGGTTCCGTATTTCGACGACTTTATATCTTTAAAATCCTTTTCGCTAGGGACCCTCGATTAATTTTTTTATATTATTATTCCTAAAACTTCTTTAGAAATTCCCGATAATTAATTAAATTCGTTAATAACTCCTAAATATTCTCCGACTTATCGTAATCTTTTTATTTAATAAGGTAGTTTTAACTTTTTTAGCCTAAAATCTCTTTTATTTCGAACTCCGTTTCTTTTTTAATTTAAAGATAAAAGGTATTTTATAAAGATATCTTAAAACTTATTAACTTTAGTCGAAAGATATAAAATATTAAATATACTTTAGCGTCGGCTAGAAGATTTAATTTATAATTAACTAATCTTTTATTCTTTTTAATCGAAAATAATTTAATTTTAATATAATTTAATTTCTTATTTAATCTCTTATTTATTATATTTTTTATTAAGAGGTATACTTTATCCCCCTCCTTTAACTAAAAATACTCTTTTCGATATTTATTTATTATTAATTTAGTCCGAGTATTTATTAATTCAATCTAGGTTTATATTTCCTTATATAATACTTTTATATTAATTATATAGACTAGTATTTTATATATATTAGGTACTTATTTTAGGTCTAAAAACGTATTAATATATTTATTATAATTTATAAAGAATAGTATAAATTTCGTTATATTAAACTATATATTATTAAACGCTAGTTAAGTTATAGGTAGAAGTTTTACCTAATTATTCTATTTCTTATTTACGTAATATCGTAAATACGTTTTTATTATTTAATTCGTCCGCTTTATCTACCTGTTTATTTATAAGTAATATATAGTTAATATTCGTAATTTAGTTCCGATAGTATTAATTAATATCTTTTAATAGTTAAAAGTAAATTATTTATCTTAACTAAAAATAATTAATTTAGATATTTTATAATCTCTAATAAATCGATTTAATAGTATAAAAGCGATTTACTCGGCCTTATAAATTTCCTTAATTAATATTATTATTATATATTTATTAAGTTTATTATAGATTATTATTATAAAATTAAAATTTCCGATATAATAGGGTCCTTTGATTTTAGTAACTTAATAACGAAATTTATTATAATATCGTCTTATAATATTTCCGGTATTAGGGCGAATTAGATTTAATCGTATTTAATATATTTTATAAATTTATTCTACTAGTATTCGATATATTTTTTAATATATTTTTCGACGTACGACCTTAGTCCTAGCGCGTTGTATTCTTTATATATAAATTCTATAGTTTTAATAACTCTAGAGTATCTTTAAATTAAATTATTATAATAATCGCGAATAATTTCTTTAAGATATCCTTTAGGAAGATAAATCTTTTTATTATATTTTAATAGTTTAACCTATAATTATTAACTTTTTAATATAGTAGTTAAGATATTATTTTTATATTCCTTCTAAATACTATTTATAATTCCGGGAATAAAGATATATAATATTGTTATTAGTTATTATATTAAGATTAATAATCTATCCTATTATTAAATAAGGACTAGTTATATTACTATATCTTTATCCTCTATATAGTCTTCTCGCTTATTAAATATATCGGCGCGACCGTTATCCTTTCTTAAGGTATAGAAGATCTTGAATTTATACTATTTTAATAATTCTAATTATTTAATTTATCTTCGATTTAATTACTTTATTATTATAAAATTAAGAAGATTTTTATAGTCTGTAAAGATAATAAGATTTAAATAGCTCTCTATATATACCCGCTATTATTCTAATATAAATACTACTACTAGTAATTCCTTATTATAAATATTATAGTTTTATTCTATTAATAATATTTTCCTAGAATAATATATAATAAAATACTATTTATCGTCTCTCTACTAAAGTATTTAAACGCCTATTATTAAATTTAAAATATCGGTTTCGATTCGAGTTAGTTCGTTACTTCGAAAGGAATATAATACCGGCGGCTTCTTATAGGTCTCTTTAAATATTTTAAAAAATCGTTATTATTCTTTCCCCTATTAGAAAACGATATTCTTTTTTATAATATCCGTTAATAATAAAATCTTTTTAGAGTAGTCTTTAATAAATCTTTTATTAAAATTCGTAAATCCTAAAAAACTCTATATCGTTTTAATATTATATAATATAAGTTATTCTTTAATACTCCTAATCTTTTTAGGGCTTATATAAATACCTCTAGTATTAATTATAAATTTAAGAAATTTAACCGATTCTTTATAAAATTCGTATTTCTCTAGTTTAAAGAGAAGTTTAACTAGTAATAAATAAATTAAAATATCCTATATATATTAAATATATTCTTCCTTATTAGTAGAGTGAATTAATATATTATCGAGGTATATAATTACCGTTATATCTAGGTATACTCGTATAATATTATTAATTAATATTTAATAGGTTACTAGTATATTAATAAATCCGAAGAGTATTATTAAATATTCGTAATAATTATATTTAGTTTTAAAGGTAGTTTTCTACTCCTCGTCTTTTTTTATCCGAATTAGATTATATACGCCTCGAAGATTTAATTATATAAAGATTTTTATTATTATAAGCCGATCCTATAACTCGCTAATATTTAATAAAGAGTATCGATTCTTTATTATAATATCGTTTAATTTTCGATAATTTATATAAAGTTCTAGACTTCTATCCTTCTTTACTATAAAAAGAATTAAATAACCTACTAATAATTTAGATTCTCGAATAAATTCTTTTTTAAAATTCTTATCGATATACCCGCGAAGTACTCCGAGTTCTTTTTCTAATAAAATATAAATAGGTCTAAATATCGGTTATTTATTAAATTCGAGTTCGATTTTATAATTTTATAATTAATATTTAGGTAATATTTTTATAATTATTTTTTCTTAAAAAAAATACTTTTATCGTTAATACTCTTTAAGGATATTAAGAGGTTTATTTTTATTTTTAAAAACTTTAATTTATTCGCCCTATTAATCTTTTTAATTAATATATATCGAGTTGGATCCTTTTATAAAGTTATTTATATACGAAGATAAAGTATTATAGGTTTTAACCGGGCTACGGTTCGACTTCTTATCTATAATTATCCTTTATAAATATATAAATATTATACTAGTAACGTCTTTAATATACGGAAATATAAATACTCCTCTCGTTTAATTTATTATTAGATTATATTTCTTTAATTAAGGTATTCCTAGAATAATATAATAAATAGTTATTTTTATTATATTAAAGGTAATTTCCTTATAATAGCGTTAAATAATAATTAGTAACGGGAATATTTCTTTATTTACTCTCTTTATTAATAACTTTAACCCGTCGGTTAATTAAAGTTTATATTATTCTTTTTTTTCTTAAGTTAGTAGGTTAATTACCCGAGTTATTATTCGAGATATAAAATTATTAATTATTTCTAAATTTATTATTATAACGACCCTATATCCGTTAACTTTTACTAGTATTCGTATATATATACTATATTAAATTAAGTATAAATATTATTTTAAAATTAATATATTAATCTCTTTATATTTCTTTTTAATATAAGGGACTAGTCTTTTCCCGACGAAGATAAAAATCCGTAGTACTCTTTAGACTCGAAGTACCTCTCGTAATCTTTAATTAAATAATAGTACTATTTATCCTAGTTATAGTATTTCGTTTTCTTACTATATCTTATCTAGTTTCGTAATTATAATTATTATTCTTTATTATAGCCTAGGAAGATTTAGTTTTCCCTTTTCTTAACTAAATACTACGGGTAATTATTTTTAATATAGTTATTCTATTAATTATAATTATATTTTAATTTTATAATATATCTTTACTCTCTTAAGCTATCGTAATAATATTTATAATATTCGTTTATATATATTAACTAGTATATCTCTCTATATCTTAAATAATATTTATTATAAATATAATTAATTTTAGAGATTTATCTTTTTTCCTTTTTTTTATCTTCGGGTTTTTCTTTTAATATAATAAATTAGATTTTAAAATTATCGAGGTAATTTATTACCTAAAGTTACCCTTTAGAATTTATTATATTTTTATCCTTCCTTTAAATCTTCTTTTAGAGTTTTATTATTATTATTATTTAATTCTTCGAGCTCTCGAATTATTTAAGTGATTTTTTCTTTAATCTTTCTTTACTTCTTAAGTAAATTATTAAATATAAAATCGTTTTATACTAGATCTTTAGGGGACTCGATTATATTATCTAATATCTCCTTCTTAAATACGTTTAATTATTATCGATTTATTATATTTTTCGAATAATAGTTCCTAGCGATATAGCCCGGTTTATTATAATTATAATAATTCATTATTTTCTTACCTCTTTATTATTATTTACCTCTTTTTTAAAATCTTTTTATAAGTTCCTTCTTAGTAAAATCGAGTTTTATTAATATATAATTATACGGGTTAGATTTTTTATAGCGGTAACGGTTAACCGAATTATATTTATTATTATAAACTTTTAAATATCCTTATTTATTAACTCCTCCGTTATAATATTTCTCTATTATATATTTATATAGCTTATTATTAATTTTAATTATTTATTTTATAAATATATCGAGGTCTTTTATAACGACTTTTATTTATATAAATTCGTTTTTTATATTACTTTTTAGTCCTTATCAATATATTATTATAAAAGTAGTATCGTCCTAGTCCGTAAATATTATATAATATTAGAATTATACCGAGTAATCGGATATAGACCTTCGTTATATTAAATATTAAATAATACGAACTACTATATTATTT
>JAABUS010000412.1_pt1 | contig 109168 bp, 111 predicted proteins | sample 5560161 | NCBI WGS metagenome assembly JAABUS01 (sample SAMN10711885, study PRJNA513376) | rock metagenome | isolation source: Antarctica rocks | place: Antarctica: Victoria Land, Trio Nunatak nord | collected 2016-01-04
TGCAGTCTCTGAACATTACATAAATAGAAGCTTTTGTATCAATCTTCTTCTGTATTCTTAATATTCAGTTATAGCTATCTCTAAAGATCAAGCACTATTCAACTCTGACTTTCGCTGATTGACTCATTTAGACACGATTCTGACAATTAAGTTTATCAACAATGCTTGAAATGCTTTTCAGAAGCTGAAAATCATCTTTGCTTAAAATGTTGTTTTTCAGCACTTCAATTCTGCAAAAGTCATAAGATTGAAAATAAACATTTCTGAATTTGCAGAAAGAATGATGATGTCTCAATAAACAGATATCATACTTAAGAATTTACATTAACATTTACTAATCATTTAATTGAGAAAGTGATAATCAATTGAACGAAACTATGATGCACATGATCAGAAAATGCTGATGATCATTGAAAGCATGAATTATTAAAAACATTATCTAGAAAAGACTTGACATGAAATAAAGATAATCAATGATCATGCAAATTGTTAGAATCGTGTCTAGATGAGTCAATCAGCGAAAGTCAAAATTGAATAGTGCTTGATCTTTAAAGATAGCTATAACTGAATATTAAGAATACAGAAGAAGATGAGTACAAGAGCTTTTATTTAAGTAATATTCAGAGACTGCGCTAAGCTCAAAGAGAATGTGTTTGTAACACGAGTAGAATGTGATGTAGAAAGAAAGATGATGTTGAATAAAGAGATGTTGATGAAAGAAAATAAAGACTGAATCAGATCTGAGCTAGAGACACTGACTAGCTTTATTCAGTCTTGATACGCTCGTAACAACTTCTCGTCAGCAGTCAAGAATTTCTTTAAAGTCTGAGAGACTTTTCTGATTCTTCTTGCAAACATTAATAAATTGATGATCTTTTCAAATAATTTAATAATTATTCTTTCATGATTTTTGATGCTCAGAGTCTTGAACTGTCAAGTGAAGATGATAAGTGTTGATGTTGATTGACTCAAGAAATTCTTCAAGAGTTCTCTCATATATGCTAAATCATAAGTAAACTCTCTCTCATTTACATTAATATCTTTCTCATAGTTGAGTCTTCTTGATGAATCATCAACAAAGTTGCTCACTTTCTTTTGATAAAAGATCTTGAAGTTATATGCAGTAAGTCTGTTGACTCACTTCATCTGTCTGCAAGAAAGCTTGATTGTTGTCATGAAGTATCAAAGATTTGCATGATTGTTGATTATCTTTATTTCATGTCAAGTCTCTTTTAAATAATGTCTTTAATGATTTATGCTTTTGATGATCATCAACATTTTCTGATCATGTGCATCATAGTTTTATTCAATCAATTGTCACTTTCTTGATCAGATAATTACTGAATGTCAATATAAATTCTTAAGTGTGATATTTATTTATTGAAACATCATTATTTTCTTTGCAAATTCAGAAATGTTCATCTTCAGTTTTATGACTTTTGCAAAATTGAAATGCTGAAGAATAATATTTTAAGCAAAGATGATTTTCAGCTTCTGAAAAGTGTTTTAAGCATTGTCAATGAATTCAATTTGCTTCATTTATTCTTTGAGAATTCATCTCTTCTTTGCATTAAAAAAGAGACTCATTTTGAGATAATCAGTCAAGAATGATGCTATTCTTGAATAGTTTTTTATGAATCAATGATAGAAGTTGATAAAGTTGAGAAATGTTTAAATCTTTTTCATCATTCTTGATTGTGATCAATTCTGAATGATTTGCATTTAATTCTTCTTCATTGAAATTTCTCTTTTTTCTATTTTATATTTTAAAAAGAATAACTTTTTCTTGAAAAATTTACATTCAAAGAGCTTGATGTAGAGCTTTAAAATCTGCAGTTTGTCAAGAATTTGTTGTACATGATAAACATGTTTCTTGCGAGTTTCACTGAATATCAGAATGTCATTCAGATAAATGAGACAGATGATGTTGAGAAATTTAAACAGAATTCAATTCATATAGATTTGAAAGAAAGTCAATGCATTGATGAGATCAAAGAGTATCATGAGATACTCATATAAGTTAAATCTTGTATGAAATGTCGTCTTTCATTCATTTTCTTTTTATATGCAAAGTTTGTTGAACGTGTTCTTGATGTCAAGCTTGATAAATCACTTAATATTTGCAAAATGATTGAGAGCTTCATTGATCAGTAAAAGAGAACATTTATTCTTGAGAATGATCACGTTGAGTTCTTAATAATCAATGCATGATTGCAGCGTTTCATCTTTTTTAAATGTAAAGAGCATGAGCATTTCAGCTGAAAAGATGAAGTATCATATCATGTTTGTTTAAAGTTGTTTCTTGATATACATCTTTTGTGCAATGAATTCAACTGTGAAAAGATTGTACAAAAAATCTCAAAGAATGATATGATTCTTCTTGATGCAAATAGCGTGATCATGAAGCTTGTAAGTCAAAAGAACTTTGACTTTTTGAGTGAAAAGATTTGCAAAATTCGCAAATTCTTTTGAAATATTTAAGAATTGATCAACTATTGTACTTTCAATCTGTGTAAGTTGAAAGTTTTCTTCTGTCATTGAGAAACTCAAAGAATTATACAGAGCATTTAAAAGCAGTTGAATGTGTATTATAATGCTCTGTTGCTTGAGATTCTGAGTTAATTGAGCGCTTAAAACTTCTCATTTCTTCTGATGATTACATCAATGAAAAGACTTAAGAATAACTTTTCTTGCAAGATTAAATTGATGAATATTGCATGCAAAAAGACTTGATATAAGTCTTGCTTTATTGAACATCATGTAAGATGATTCTGAAACTGCTCTTCAATGAAATAGTCTCTTTCTTTCATTCTGAGCACACAAGATTCTTCAGCTTAAATGTTAATAAGCAAATTTATGAATGAAATTATGCTTCTCAAAGAATGAAAGATTTAACATGAGATTCTCTGAAATATATTCAACAATGATAAAGATTTTCAAGATGCATAGATTGCTCTCATTGAAGTTTTAAATGTTCAGATCAAGCAGTATTGTTTCATGTAATTGCATTGATTTATCATCAAAGAAAATTTCTGTAAACTTTCAAGAATGAATATTCTCGATCTTATTTAAATGTTTTACAAGACTGTGATGAATCATGTTTAATATACACTCAATGTTTATCATGATTTAAGTTTCAAGAAAATCAAGACATTCTGACTTGATTTTAACTATGAGAATGAATGATGTTGTGACTGAGTCTGAGTTCTTTGACATTGTTAACACATTCAATTCAACAGACAGTTGATTAATTAAATTGATTCATTGAGTTTTATACTCTTCAATTGCTCTCTTCTTTTAAGCAATTGATAGATTAGCGATGAAACTAATCTGTACGCGATGCTGACTACGAATCTACTGTCTAGCTACAGTAAAGTCTAGAGATTATCAAAAGTTTAAATGACATCGAAGCGCTGCGTGATGATGAAGCGTTGTGCGTTGATTGCATGTAGAGTTTTCGCGATCGCGCAGACTTTGATAATCTCAATGCGCATGTTACAAGCAATCTGCACGCAGATGAGAAAGTCAAATAGAACGCAGAACTACGAGGAAAATCGCTTATGAAAATTATTCGATTCAGTATCTTGTCATCGCGACGATGAGAACTGAAACAGAACACTCTCGCGTTTGATCTGTTGAGAATGATTAGCAGAAAGAACTTGAATCACGAACATTCTTTAGATCTACATGCTAACTACGTATAAATCTTGTTAAGACTGCGTGTCTGTTACTACGACACAAGCAACTTACGAGACTCGTTAAGTTCAACACGAGCAAACTCGAGAATCTCGTTAATATCGTTTAACAGACGTTCAAACACAAACATTCTATACGTGAGCGATACGCTGGCGAGAAGACTTCGTTAAGAGAAGAGAAACACAAGCGAGTTAGTAGAGAATGATCAAACTACGCTGTCTGATTAGAAGTGTAGCATATGAACATCTCTGCAAGACACGATTGATCTGCACGAGAAAGATCTCTACAGATAACGCGAAACAGATGAGTTGCACGTCTTACAAGCGAAGCGAGCGTCTGCAGAGCGTGATATACAATGACGACAACTGTCGATCTCGAGAATCTCATTTCTTCACTGAGCTCTGACTTTCGAATGTCTTGATGATAGAATCAATCTCTAGTCGAAGACATCGTCTGTATAGCTCGAGAGAACAGTAGCGTGTGTCGATGTGATTAGAGAAGAAATCGACTGCGATACGTCTGCGACTCATGCTTAAGAAGTAAACTGCCGAAATCTGAGCAGTGAGAGATTTCATTCGTCTTGAACTGTGAATCTGTCGCGAGAAAACTCTTTGAGTAATCTCTCGAGTCTAAGAAGAAAATCAGCATAGAGATCGTGCTTTATGTATGTTGCATGCAACGTATACAACATATTTTCGATAGGCAAAATGAGCTAGAATCGAAAGTCAGCTATCTAAAAAGCTTTCTCAGTTTTCGTCACTGAAGCGAAGCGACATTGATCATATGATAACGACGTTCGAGGAAAAAATCGAGATACTACGAGAAAAGTTCTTTCTCTCATCTTCTCAAGCGAATGTCAGCAACATCGCAGAATCATTCATATCTCTGACAGTCTCATTCAATTCACGCATCACAGAAGATGAAGTGAAGCAGACAATCAAATGAGTAAAAGCAGACAAAGCGTCGAGCGCTTCAGATATTTCAAACAGAGCGCTTCAAGCGAGTCTTGCAGAACTGATCTCAGTACTGACGAGTTTATTCAACGCATGCGTAACACACAAGTATCATTCGAAGCAGTTCAAAAAGACTCAGACAATAGTACTATGCAAATTGAAGAAAAGCGACTATATTGATTCAAAGACGTATCGACTCATTGCTTTGCTCGATATCATGAGCAAAGCGCTGAAGTCAATCATGATCAAAAGACTGAGTGACATAGTCGAGACTCATCACATGCTATCAAATGCTCAAATGAAAGCGAGACGCAAGCAATTCGTGATCTTGACGTTAAATCTACTAGTAAATCAAGTTCACACAGTGTAAGGCTGTGAAACCAAATATGTGATCTTCATGCTAAGCTTAAACGTCGTCGAAGCGTTCAATCAAGTCTCACAAGTCAGACTTCTGCACACGCTGAAAATGAAAAGAACGTCAAGCTACATAATCGAATGAACACGCAGCTTTCTAAAGAATCGAGAGACGTTACTAATATTTGACGAACAAATGAGCGACATGCGCGAGATAAACGCAGGCATATCACAAAGATTTCTCATTTTATCGATTCTCTTTTTATTCTTCAACGCAAGTTTAATTGAAAAATGCGAAGCACTGAGAATTAAAATCGAAGTGCTTGACTTCGTAAACGATATTAACATTCTAGTCTACGACAGATTCACTGAAGAAATCTGCAGAACACTGAGCAAAGCACACGACGTCTGCACGAAATGAGCTTGCACTCATGACGCAACGTTCGCATCAGAAAAGTACAAGCTCACGCATTTCACTAGAAAATCGAAGAGATTTGACATGACGACTAGCATACAAATAAAAAGCTCAGTTATCAAATCGAAATCAGACGTACGAATTCTAGAGATGCAACTGAACACGAAACTGCGATGAGACGCGCATCTTCGACAAATAGAGACGAATCACGTCACAAGAATGCTGACACTTAGTTGTCTCAAAGTCTTCACATAAGAAGCTATCTTCACAAAAGCGAGACAAGTATACTCAGCAGTAGTGAGATCAGAAATTGCATTCGAAGCGTCAGTCTGACATCAGCGTGACAAGAAAGATGAACTGTCGAGCAAAGAATGCAGACTAGAAACACTTCAGAATCAGACTCTGCGTCACGTAGCAGAAGCATTCAAAAGAGTAAACATCGAAACTCTAGAGGCAGAAACATACATGAGTTCGCTACATGTTCATCTGAACATGCTACAGAACAAGATCACGCTACACAGTTGAGTCAACGATCGAACGCAAGAGATCAAACAAGCATGCGAACTAATACACGCTCGTTTGACGAAAGTTAATCGCGTCATTTCTCGCTCACTTGTCATCAAGAAAATAGTACTTCTAAATGTCTTCATTCAAGAAGATGCGAAGATACAGTTGAGATGCAGACGACACACTCTCTTCTTCACAATGATTTCAACAAGCGATAGCATTGCAATAATGCAGTATCACAAAGATCAATGAAATCAACGATGAGAAAAGTACAGAGAACGCGTTGCAGACATCAACGCAATTTCAGCACAAAGATTGCATCTGAGCAATAAGATGATAAAGATGCGTGATGATCTTCAGAAAGCAGAAAGCACTCTTGCAATGCACATCAGAATTAAATGCATAGATCTGAACACTTATCTGCACTCTAGAAACGTTTCAAGCATGAATAGTTCGCGATGCGACTGCGAATGAAGTCATTAGACGACGAAGCATGTACTCATGCACTGCTCAAACTGATTGCATCTGCGATCAAGAATGTTACAAGATGCTGACTTCTTAAACTATTGAATAATCATCATCATCACGAAGAGTCTCAGAGCAGTAGCGAAGATGATGATGAAAACGAAGCTCTTGAAGCAATTTAGAGTGACTAGAACACTCGTTTTCTAACGTGCAATCAACGCAAACAAATTTGATACATAGTCTCAAAACTCACTGTTTCGACTGCGTGAAGCAGTCGTGTAGACTGCGAGTGATTTTCTACCTCAGAGAGTTTTGTTCACTCGATACAGATAGCATAGAGTTTCTCATGAGTTGATCTAATCAATGTCACAAGAATGTATGAATTTATTATTATTATTAAGCAATTGATAGATAAAAGAAATCTATTGAGTTAAGTCTTTTCTTGAAATGTTAATAATGAGAATGTTGTTAAAAGCAAAAGAAGCTTTTGAGAAGAAAGTTTCTGAAAAGATGAATCATGAGTTTGAATAATTTAACTTTGCGTGATCTTTAAATTTGCATCTGATGCATATTTTCTCACTGATTCTGCAATATTATTTCTTTCAAAAGATTGTTTTTCTCAGTTTTGATTTTCATTGCTCTTGTTAATCATTAAAATATTCTTCTTTTTCTCAATTATCAATTCTTTGCAAGAAACTCTGCAAACTCTTCTTGTGTGATCAATTCTTGAGAAATGAGTTCGTTTTCAACTGTTAATTCTGCAGAGCATAGTTTAAAGCATGTTGCATGTCAATGTACTTCATTAATTCTTGACAGAACATTTTGCTTCATTGAGCGAAAGTTAGTATAATTAGCTTGATTTTATTCAAGAAAAGTAACTCATTCAGAAATCTGAACAATAGCACTTTTTCAAACTTCATGACTTTAACATGATTTTGAAAATATGTCTTGTTAAGTTTCAGAAAGAACAACATGCATGTTTGATTGCTTCTTTTTATAATGACATTTCATAAATCATTCATTCAATTCTGAAGTGACTTTGCGTCAAGCAAGCATTGCTGAAGAGTCTTGAGAAACTTCACTCATGTGATTCTACAATCTTTTTTCTCGACAGTCTTCTTGATCTGTTGAAGATAGTGCATCGCTGTGATCTTTATATATTTCATGATGTAATCAAGCTTGTCATTGTCTTTGATGTAATTCATTTTGATGAAGTTTAACTTTAGTTTTCTGAGAAACAACTTCAGATTCTTGTTGATAATAAACTTAAACTTCTTCTCTTTTAAGAATTTATTCAAAAAAATAATCTTAAAGATGATTGTTCTCTTCTTAGAGAAATTATCATTGATAAAAGAACTTTTTATGACTTTAGCAATAACTCTTTTGCAAAACTTTGATTTAAGATAATCAGATGCACGACTTCATCATGTTAAAAAGTAATCAAAGTTCAATATGCAAGATGTTTGATTTAAATCTTTTAACAGAGTGATGTTTTTAATGAACAACATTTCACGTCAAGCACACATTTTCAAATAATTCTGTTGTTTCTGCAAGATCTTTACATCGTCAATAATGCTTTGAATTTCATTGAAAGTGATGAATAAAAATTCATGCTCAACAACTTTCATTCTTGTCTGAAGCAGTATGCATTGTCTTTCTTTTCTTTCTACATCGACGCAAATGCTTTTAATGTTTTCATTCAATGCTGCATAATAATGAATCTTTAATAGATTCTTCAAACTAACGCTTGTAAAATCAGAAAATGATTGAATTAATGAAGTCATGATGTTGATGATGATCATTTGATGCTGTGCAAGACTTTTTATTGAATTCAATTGAGATTTCTCTTTATTGTCATAAAAAGTTTGATCAAGCAAAGTGAGTGCAAGCTCTGTGAAAATAACAAAAGTAAATGAAGCAATGTTCTTGAAAAATATGCAAATATTGCTTTCAAGAGATGAAATTGCAGCATCAAGAAAAATCGTATCTTGATCATGATGCTCAAAGAATACATTTACAACGTCAGTGATAATGATCATTTGAGTCAAAAATGCAGAAGCTTCAAGAATGAGAAAAGATTGAGATTCATTACAAAGATTAAGTGTCATATTTGAAGAATTGCTGTTTAAGTCAATAATTTTTTTTTGATTGTATAAACTATCATCTTTGCAATAGAGTAGAGTGTTAAAATTGTGAGTAGCTCAAGAAATGTACAGTTACACTAAAGAATATGCACATAGATAATATGATCAAATTTGATAATAGCTTAGTAATATTTATTTGTATAGAAAGTTAACACTAAATTACAAAATACAGAAGTGAATTCTTCTTTATATATTCAGAAGACTAAGCTCAAGCATCATCAATGAGATCAGCGAAATTACATGCAACTCATGCAAGATTTCTTGAAGATCATATGTGACTTGAATTCTTATTATCAATGAAATGTTAAAATTTGTATGTGATTTGAATTCTTGTAGATTCAGAGTCTCTGAGAATCAACAATAGAAATTCTTGTAAACTCAATGTCTTTGAGAATTGACAGTAAAGTCTCTTGTAGACTCAGTGTTTCAATTCTCATAGATTCAGATTCTTGTTTAAGAACTTGATGATAACATTGAAGAATAATTCTCATGTTTATTCTTTATTCTTTGAAAAACTCTGACTTTCATAGATCTGAATTCTGACACATTTAACTAATAAATAAATGCTAAGAAAGAAAAGTAGTTACAGAAAAAAACTCAATTCTTATATGTATGTTTCTCAATTCTGTGCTAGACTTGAAAGAATTAATGCTTTACATATATGAATGCAGAAACTTAATGACATCACATTTAGCTCAGATTCTCGCTTAACTCGATTAGAATGAAATCAAGACGAAGATTAATCATAGAATAAGCAAAGACTAGAATTGTAATATTATTTTTCTTTCTCAACTATTCATGTTCACATGAATGTTGTTTCTAGTGCAATTTTCTTGAATATTTAATATGAAAGTCATCAATCATCTTTTAAACATTCATAAACTCGTCATCATCAGCATTATATCAGTTAAAATCATTGTCATAACTCTTTCATTTGACTTTATATTAAAGTCATCTTCTGTAACATCAAGAGTTCAATATATCGTTGATTTTTCATTCATCTTCATCGTTTATCATTATTGACTTCGAGAATTCATTCTTTTGATCAGACAGAGAGTCATTGATAATAGAACGAAGAAGATCTGAATGAAACACGTCATGTATATGCATAGTGTTTAATAGTTTCAATTTATAGAATGAGTCAACAGAATCAATGATTTGAAATGAATCAAGCATTTTGTCATTCAGCTTTTTGAAAGATTTCGCTGTAATGATATTTCATTCGTTCAGAAATATCTTTGATTCAATTTTATAATTGACTTTCTTTCTATGCTTATTAGTTTGATTCATCATTTGCTCTTGTGTTTTGATCAAAGCTTCGCGAGCGAAGATCAATGTTTTATTCATGTGATTGAATATATTCTTGACTTGATTGATCTGCAAGCGTTCGCGAGTGCTTTCATACTCAATGATGTCAGAGTTGAAACTCATATGAGAATGAAAGTTTTTGTTCATGAAGAAGAGAATCAAGAAGATGACTGAGAACAAGATATTATTGTCAACAAACTTGATCATGAGTAGTCACTTGAATCAGTCATTCTGCATGTATGAACAAAAGAAACGCAAATAGCGCTTGATGTTTTGATTGACTCGTTTGCTTTGATCGTTGATCTGAGAATGATAAATAATGAACAATCAAAGAGAAATGCTCAGTTGTTTACAAAGAAACTTTCATAAAATAGAGATGAATTGCATATTTCTATCAGATACAATGAAGCTGAATAAATCATAAGTTCAATATACTCACTGAATTAACATTTTCGCTGTTCTTTTGACTGTGATTTCTTCATCATCAGTAATGCAAGAAATATAATGTCTTTCTTTTGATAATTTGCAAATGACAGGCAGAATAGCATTGTAGTTGAACGAATCAGATAAATTGATAATGAAGTTCATTGCTATATCTTGTCATCACTGTTCAGATATTGATAGAGATTGAAGCAAGTCATTTGATTTATTTCTAAATGTCTTTGATCGTTGATAAACATAGCAGTTTCAAATATATTGATCTACTGTCTTTTGCATGAATGATCAATAGTAGTTTTGTTTAATGATCTTCATCGTTCTAAGAATATTGAGATGATTTATTGAGAGTTGATCATGTATCTCATGAATCAGATTCATTTGCAGAAGTTCATTGAACAAAACTCATAACTGACTGTCTTTGTATAAGATTTCATTCTGAACTCAACAATTCTTCAGCTTGATGTCTTTGCATTGTGCTTCGCTTCTGATCTTTGCTTCACGAAGTAAAGTACAATTCTTGTTGATTTCATTCACGTCAAGAACTTGTTTATAAATTGACTCGCTGACGTTCTTCTTTAAATCAGCAATCTTCATTCAATTCAACGTCAGAATAATGATTCATTGATAATAAACATGTTCATCATTGAAATCTTTGAGTACGAAGTCAGCTTGATGAATTAATGCATCGATCTTAATGTTTTGTTTGTCAGATCAATACATTATCTTGAAGTTAAAATCAACTAGCTTTTGTATTCAGCGCATTTGACATCTGCTCAGCTCTTTGTCTTTCATCAATGAGATGAGTGCTTGATGATCGATGAACATCTTGATAGAAATGTCAGTCAACTTCAGTTTGAATCATCAATGCTCAAATACTCAAATGATGATCAGCAGTTTCTTATTGTATATTTCGTAGTTGCACTCAGCAAAAGACATGTTCTTGCTATAGAAAGCAATTGAATGTAGTACTTCTTCGTCATCATATTGAAAGAAAACTTCGTTCTTTACGTAGTTAAATGAGTCAGTTTTCAGAATAGTATCACAAGTCTGATCAAAGTGACAAAGTATAAAAGTCTCAGTCATACATCTCTTCATGTGATCAAATGCAGTCTGACAAGTCTCATTTCATTCAAATATGATTTTCTTTTGAGTAAGTTGAATCATTGAATGAACAATCTTCGAAAAGTTCTTGATAAAGCATTGATAAAAGTTGCAGAAGTCAATGAATGACTGAATCTGAGTGAGATTATTGAGAATAGATTATTTCACTACTGCTTGTATCTTTCGTGAATTCATCTTCAGTTCTTCAATGAATATCAATAGTTCTAGAAAGATGATCTCTTGAACATGAAACTTGCATTTGTTTATGTTCATCTGTAGATCAGCTTCTCATAATCTATTTAAGATCAATCATACATGTTGCTTGTGTTTCTTCAAGATCTTGCTGTAGATGATAATGTCATTTAGATAGATCTGACAAAACTGATGAAGATATTCAAACAGCATGTCGTTTATATAATGTTGATAGAACGTCAATTCATTGATTAATTCAAAGAGCACTACATGATATTTGTATGAGTCAAAGAAAGTGATAAAGATAATCAAATTTTCGTTATCTGAATGCATTCGCAGTTTATTGAATGTGACAATGATGTTCAATTGAGTCAGATATTTGCTTTCTTGTATTTGAACGAGAATCTCGTCAATTAATGACAAAGAATAGCGATTTCGTTTGATCAAAGCATTGAGCTTTTTATAATCAACGCAGAAACGCAGACTATCATCTTTCTTTTCAATGAACAAAATGAGCGAGACGTATGAAGCGAAGTTAAAGAAAATAAATTCTTTGTTCAGATGTTTAATCAGATACTTCTTTATTTTCTGAAGCTTGTGATTAAACATCTGATACAGTCTGCTTCAAAAGAATATTTTCTTGTTGATCAACTCAATCTTGTGATCATAGAAACAATGAAATGATAGCTGATCAATTATTGTTTGATTGAACACGTTTAAATAGTTATGATATTCAAAGAGAAGCTTGATCTTAATCTGCTTAAGAATCTTGACGTGTGAAAGCTCATGTAAATTCACTTTTTCAGACTTGTTTTCAACTGTAGTTATAAGTCAATCGATTTTCAAGATGATAACAGCAAAGATCTTGACATCTAATTATTTGACTAACATTCTATAGATCGCTGTTTCTATCATTGATATGTTCATTGAACTAGAAGCTGATTTCAGACTGAACATTGATTTAGAATTGACGCTAGGCAAAACTGCGTCAAGCAATTTTGACTGTTCAACTGACTTCTCTTTGAACTGATTGAAAGAGAATGTAACGAAGATAGTAAATCTCTTTAGAATATGAGTAGAAGTCAAGCTTTTCTGTTTCAAGATTGTTTTATGACTTGAGAATAAAACAATTAATTTCAAAATAGAAGAATTGAAATTCGAAAATTGAAGAAAATCAATTTGCATATCTATTACTAAATTGATCTTGTTCATTCATGTTTTTTCAAGAATCATTTGATGTTAATCTAATTGAGTGATTAATATAGAAGCAATTTCAATCGTATGATTTTAAACAGTCAGATTCAAATAGATGACATGAGTAATGAGCTTTTTTGCATAATGATCGTTGAATTCTCGTATTGACTTCGCTTTGATCAAAGTCAAAGATTCAATTTGCAACTGATCATAAACAATCTGTGCAATCACTTCATCAATGAATGAATAGTCAGCAGCTTTAATATCAATCAATGACTTCAATGAGTAACTAATTTCATTGCTAGATAGTATACATTCAATAGTCAAAGATTCAGAAGCAAAAGAATCATTTAACATGCTTGTTGTTGAAGAAATTAACACATTTTTCATTGCATCTTTGATGAAAGTCTCTAGTTTTTTGCCTCACTATTCTTGAAGAAGAAAGTCATTTTCTTATTCTTTTTATTCTTTGAAATGATGATTTCATGTAGACAAGAAATGAAAACATGAGATGTTGAAGTATTGATCTTGTTCTGAGAGCAGTTCTTGAATAAGTAATCTGAAGTCTTACAAGTATAGCAAACGATAGATGATCTGACTGACTCAGATGTAAAAAAGATAGTCAACTTAACATATTCAATTATCGAAGTCATCACTGCTGACAGAGAAGTAACGCGCTTTTCAGATGCAATGATGACTTTGACAATGATCATGCAACGTTCGCTTCAAAGCTGATAATTGACTCGCTGTTTATTATTCACATTCTGAAGAAAGCTCTTGAGACGATGTAGAATGATAAAATCTTTCAAGCAAATTAATAAAGCATTCTGCAAGTGATTGTTAATCTTATTCTGAAGATTGTTCATCAGAGTGCAATCATCGTATTCTAAATAGCTGAATAGCTTCATAAAGTTGAAGTAAAAAATGTTGAAGAGCTTGTCTGCTTGTCTCAGAGCGTTGTACTTGCAATGACACTTTCGATTCTTATTCTGATTCTCATAAATTTCTTCTAGATGCTTGAGTAGCTTGTAGATCAAGATGTAAGAATGCAAAGCATCATGATGATGTTAAGCGAAGATATGCTCAGCAGCATCATCTTCTAGTCTAGATATCACATAAACAATGCAGATAATCTCATCAATGACGTGATCAACATTTGTCTGAAGCTTGTCATCTATCTTGATTCTTCAGCTATTTCATGTTAATTCATCTTCGTTGATGAATATAAATGAATTCAAAAACTTGAAAGACTTGTAATGATTATTATTGAATAAAGTGAATGACTTACGTTGAGTATAATTCTTGATAGATTGACGAGATAAAGATTTCGTAGAAACTCAAGATTCAGTAGATTGATGAAATCAAGACTGATTTGCTGAATGTGATACTTCTTTGAGTTTATTCTTAAGATTCAACATCTTCTTTCAATAGCATTTGTTTATCTCTTCTAGAGTGTTTATGATCATCTGTTTGATCTTTAGTTGATTCAATCTCTTGTCATGTTCAACTTGAACAATGATTCACTGCTCGTTGAGTTTCAAAGTTATGTCTCATTGAGATTTAAGCTCATTCAACATCTTAATGATCTTGTTTGACTGATCATGAACTTATTGAAGAAGCTGTTCTTCTGTCTTAATGTTTTACAAGATATCAGCATTCTTGATGTTGATTGAAGCATTGAAAGAAATAAGAAAAACTCATTTATTAGCATTACTTCTAAGCAAACAAGCTGTTTGTGACTCAACTGATTCAAAGTTGCACATCATTGTAAGAAAGATAAGATAAATTTGATTAAGTGATTGATTTAATAAATTTAAGTAAATTTGTCTGTGTGTTTTTTAATGAAAGTAATTCAAAGAATCTCTTGCAAATTTTCTGAATAAACGAAGTAGATTGTTTCGTATCATTTACATGTCAATAGCAGAGTAGTTGATTAGCATTTATTTACTGTTAGAGATTGATCTAGAGCAAGTCATAGAAATGTCATTTAACTAATAAATAAATGCTAAGAAAGAAAAGTAGCTACAGAAAAGAACTCAATTTTTATATGTGCATTTCTCAGCTTTGTGCTAGACTTGAAAGAGTTGATGCTTTACACATATAAATGCAGAGACTCAATGATATCACATCTAACTCAGATTCTCACTAGACTCAATTAGAATGAAATCAAGATGAAGACTAGTCATAAAATAAACAAAAACTAGAATTGTAACAACTATCTGCATCTGAAACATTTCTGAAGTGCAGATAAGCATTCAGATCTATGCATTCAATTTTAATATAAGTGATGAGAATGCTTTTAACTTTCTGAAAATCATTTTGCATCTTTATCATTTTGTTAAACAAATGCAATCTTTGTGTTGAAATGATGTGAACATTTGCAATGCATTTTCTATATTTTTCTCATTATTGCTTTCACTGACTTCTGTGATACTGTGCTATTGCAATGCTGTCACTAGTTGAAATCATCACAGCGAAAACTAATTGCTCATGTTTTTGCTGTATTTTTGTATCTTCTTGAATTAAGTTGTTCAGAAGCATCACTTTCTTAATGATAAAAAAGCGAAAGATGATGTGATTGATACTCATCAGATGAGCGTGTATCAGTTTGCATGCTTGTCTGATTTTCTGTGTACAATCATTAATTCAATTGCATAACGTGATCTTGTTTTGCAGCATGTTCAAATGAACATGCAATGAGCTTGTGTACATTTTTGCTTTCAGAGTCTCAATGCTTACTCTTTTGAATATTTTTGCAACATGATGCAGAGTCTGATTCTATAATGTTTCAAGTTTGTATTCTTTGTTTGACAGTTTTCTCTCTTTTTCTTGCTGATGTTAAACTGATGCTTTAAATATAATTTCTGATCTTATTACTGCTAAGTATATCTGTTTTACTTTTGTGAAGATTGCTTCTCATGTAAAGACTTCAAATCAACTAAGTGCTAGCATTCATGTAACGTGATTCACTTCAATTTGACAAAGATGCATATTTCATCATTTATTGAAAATATGTTGCATACATTGCATGCAACATACATAAGACATGATCTCTATGCTGATTTTTCTCTTAGCGAGAAATAGTCTTTTCTCATCACAGATTCACAGTTCAAAATGAGCAAAATCTTTCATTATTTAAATTTCAACAGTTTACTTCTTAAACATGAGTTGCAAACATTTCATCAGCAATATGCATGCATATTGCAATCAATTTCTTGTTTAATCATATCAATATACATTACTGTTCTTTCAAACTATACAAATGATATCTTTAACTAAAGATTAATTTTATCATCAAAACATTTAAGAGTCAAAGCTCAGTAAAGAAATAAAATTCTTAAAATCAACAGTCATCATCATTGTATATTACATCTTGCAGATGCTCACTTCACTTGTAAAATGTGCAATTCATCTGTTTCATGTTATCTGTAAAGATCTTTCTTGTGCAAATTGATTATGTTTTGCAAAAATGTTTATATATTACACTTTTAATCAGACAGCGTAGTTTGATCATTTTTTATTAACTCGCTTGTGTCTCTCTTCTTTTAACAAAGTTTTCTCATCAGCGTATTTATTGTTCATGTATAGAATGTCTGTATCTGAACATTTGTTAAACGATATTAACAAGATTCTTGAATTTGCTCATGTTGAACTTAATGAGTTTTGTGAGTTGCTTATGTCATAGTGTCAGAATCGTGTCTAGATGAGTCAATCAGCGAAAGTCAGAGTTGAATAATGCTTGATCTTTAGAGATAGCTATAACTGAATATTAAGAATACAGAAGAAGATGAGTACAAGAGCTTTTATTTAAGTAATATTCAGAGACTGCGCTAAGCTTGAAGAGAATGTGTTTGTGACACGAGTAGAATGTGATGTAGAAAGAAAAATGATGTTGAACAAAGAGATGTTGAGAAAAGAAAATAGAGACTGAGTCAGATCTGAGCTAGAGGCACTAGCTAGCCCTAATCAATACGCAGAGTACTCGCTAGCATACTCTGTGAATTGATTAGAGCTTCAGCCTTTTTCAGCCTTGATACGCTCGTAACACATAGTAACAGACATGCAGTCTTAACAAGATTTATATGTAATTAGCATGTAGATTTAAAAAATGTTCATGATTCAAGTTCTTTCTGCTAATCATTTTCAACAGATCAAACACGAGAATGTTCTGTCTCAATTCTTGTCATCTTGATGACAAGATACTGAATCGAATGATTTTCATAAGCGATTTTCCTCGTAGTTCTGCGTTTTATTTGACTTTCTCATCTGCATGCAAATTGCTTGTAGCATGCGCATTGAGATTATTGAAGTCTGCGTGATCGCGAAAACTCTGCACGCGATCAACGCATAGCGCTTCATCATCACGTAACGCTTCAATGTCATTCAAACTTTTGATAATCTCTAGACTCTACTGTGATTAATATTTAATCAATCATAGCTAAATTGAATTTCAGATATTCAAGAAGATTAAAAGTTTTTGGTTCATCGACGCTGTTATCTATTCAATACCTTAGCTCAGGAAGGCGAAATTATGCGCATGGTCGACTGAGCTTGCGCGATCATGCTCGAATGATCGGCATGGTCGCGTGATCTCTAGCGTTGGTCGCGCGACCTGTAGTCTCACCTGTTTCCCTCATCGCTTTCTGTTCGATAGATCGCCTTGGGTACCTGAAACGTCGGCCGTTGATCATTGGACAACAGCACAAGAAGGCGCACGGAAGGTATTGGAAGGTGTTTTTGATGCTTCACAATTTCCGATAAATTGGACCCTGTTTCCAACGTTCACATTGACCTGTTGGGCGTCCATCCCCTGCATCTTGGTTTTTGGATTTCCGTATTGATTTGGAATGAACCTACTACATACAGTATACTACGGTACTTCAAGCTACATGACCTGCCTCGGAGAAATCAGTCCAACTCTTCTCCCTTGGATATAATAATCAGATTTGAGATGGGATATCCGGCATGAGTGGCTCAGGAGAACGAGGGTCAGGAGGCTAAGAAAAGAAGGGTCCTTCGGGGCATTTCGAGGTCTGGCGACCAAGGTTCTTGAGGCGGGTGGGATACATATTCTACGTGCTAGGTACCTACTCTAGACTGTATTTGAGCTTCAACTGGCGCGGAAGCTGTGCCCATCTAAAAGCTGAGGCGGACTTGCGGACGCAGCAGCAAAGTGACGAACTCTCTCTGCGAGACATGAACCTCCCAACAGTGTTCCACAGCCTGGAGGAAGAGGGTCCATGGAAGGGAATCCCCAAAGACCCTCAACTCTCCATCGGCTGATGTTGGTCGTCTGGAACATGCGTCCAGCATACCATAACCCGCATGGTCTGTTCGCAGGCGCCAAGGGTACAGTCAGTAGGAGACAAGCAAGGGTACAAAGTACTTTCGTACCTCGGTCGCAACTCGTCCAATGGCACCACGGATGGACCGGCCTAATCGGGAACAGGACAAGCGTCCCAGCCGAGGCGGCCCCAGTAAGGTATACAGTACCACAGTACGGAACACCTAGTAAGTAGTGCGGATGGACTCATGCAAGACAGAGTGCTATCGATGCTTCGTCTTTGGGACATCCACTTGACCCCGGATTTTGGTCGTAGAGGGTTTAGGCTCGGTTGGAATAACAGTGACTACCCGATGGGCTTCGACCGCAGATGATTGACTACTTTACCTTACATACCTATTCTAGCAGGACTTACTTACTTTAGAGCCCTCCCGTCGTACCTTGATTGCTTGGTGCGACAAGGATAGCGCAATCTTGGAAAGTTGGCGTTTGGCTTCAACGATATGAGCTGCTAGCAGGCGGGCCTAACAACGAAACATGTAAGGTAACGAAAGGACTGTGCTCAGCGCTCAGTGCTCATTCATTTAATTAATGACGTCCTGCTACTGTAATGAGCTACATTCATTTATCGTCACAGCTTTCCCTCTTGATGGTGATGAACGGTGATCGACAGAAAGGGTGGATCCAAGTCTCGACTTGTGCCATCGGTACATGCACGTGCAGAAACATGCATAAATTGCTCTCAGCTCGGGCTAGAATGTCCCGGGGCTGTATTCCGTAGGGAAGTAAAGTATATAATAATAATATCCCAGTGCCTTGGAGTCCCGGTCTTTGATCGAAGTCGACGGTGCTTGTTTGGATACCTGGTTGGTTCCCCAGCATAGAATCCCACCACGGCCGGTTCCGGAGTCGCTCAGGATAAATCCAAGGGACTCCAGTGGCAGCGACACCATCGAAGAACGAGCCATGGAGACTGGGAAAGATTCTGTGGAAAGTACCTTACCATACCTTACTTTCGCCACTTGGTATGCACGAAGGGTAAAGTACCGTAGTCGTAGTCGTAGTCGTAGTAGTCAAGGTGCTTAGTTCCCTTACGAATCCATGCCCTCTTAACTCTGGCCTATCAACTTCATTATTGGGAATATTTAATGGCTCATTTGCATTTCTTGTACTCGACACGATCCTATGACCTTCGAAAACTCCATCAGGTGATGAGTTGTGTTGGAGCCCGGCAGGCTGTACGGAGTACATTAGGCTTAAGTAGGCTGTAGGCTGTAGGCTGTAGGCTGTCTGCTCTCTGCTGTCTGCTGTCTGTACCTTGAAGTACTGTAAGGTGGAAGTATGCTGAACCTGCCCATGCTCCATCGGTCCCGTGCTCCTAAGCCTGCCGCTGTGCAGCCTGTGCTTGTGGCCACTAGAGGAAAGCCGCCACAAGGAGCGTAATGCCGTCTTTTCCCTCAGACTCAGATCATCACCATCGCTGATCATCAAAGCTGCGAGCCACTTCTAAAGTAGTTTGCTGCAAAGCAGAGTCAGGGTTGTTCCATGTTGCAATCCCATAATAATAAACAATTGGAATGGTCTTGCGCTGCTTGCTTGCAAAGTCGCACCGAAATCTTCTTGAGTGTACGAGTGAGGTAATCCGTACTACGACGACAACAGTCTACGGTACCAGTTACGGCCGCCTCGAGTACTTACCTGCCTGCTGGGAAACATCCGATAGTGCTGAAGGTAGTAAGTAGTAGTAGTAGTACTTTCCTGAGCTTGGAAGTCAGCAACAACAGAGATTCAGAAAGTAACCGACCAAGTAAATCCATGAACCACGGGCTGTACGGTGAGATACATCATACAACCATTACTTCGAAGTATCTACCCGTCGATCCTAAGGCATAACGAAGGGAATTACTGTCGCCATACCTCGATGTACTTCCGTAGAGTGCTGTGATTCTTCTAGGTACTACTTACTGCTACTACCGCCTGCAGCAAATATCTTCTGTCGAATTCGTATTGACCCAAGGCCCACCTCCCCCTACCCCCACCCCTGACCGGATTCTCCAGAACGTCAAGGTACTTACCGAATCCAACATCCATCCAAATAATTCCCGCCAATCACCGAACACCTCGATGCTGATCGCGCCGATTCTAATTCTCAACCTCGTTCAAGGGCCGGCATCACGTTCCTTGACCCAATGAAGTCCGGGCGGTAGAACCACGGCCTCGGGTGACGTCGAATTTGCCATCACCCCCAGACTCAAAGTTCCAGCAGGTGTGTCAGTCTCCAGATCCGGAGCCAAACTTCCTTCATCAACCCTCATCGTGAGAGGAACAGTGTCGAAATCTTTCGTCCTTTCCCCCACCCCAAAAACCCCGTACATACTGCGCGTCGCATCCACTTTCTAACTTCCCCCCATCGAGCAGTTCGTGAAAGGCTCCTGCTTGGGCCTGTCGCTTGGATCCTGGTTCGCCGTCCTCTTCATTGACGGACTGCTTCCGATTTCCCGCCTTCTCGGTCAATCGTCCTGGGAGACAGAACATTATATTATTAAATTTCCGATAGCGATTGGGCCTTTGCGCTGCCTGCGTACACGGTCGGCCTCGAAAAGCTTTATCGATAAAAGCCGTCTCGTGGTGAAACCAGGGCTCCACAGTAAGCGGATTGTTTCGCTGGGTAAAGCGAAACACCTAGGCTGCTTCTCTTCTGCAAGCAGAGGCGCGGGAGGTCCTGAGAGATCGCTGCACTGCGCTTTTCCCCTGGGGATCGCCGTAATTGGAGAAGCAAATCGTTCTTTGTATTGTTATGATCTGAGCAACCCGGGGCTGCTCCATTGCCTATCCCGCGAGATCGGAAGTCAACGTCGGCTTGCTGCATAACCTTTTTACCCGCCTGGGTCAAGTGGGCACGGTGAGCAATCAGACTCGACCCATGCAGTATTTGCTCTTCAAACGTTCCGCAGACTGATAATACCAAAACGACAGAAGCAGCATATCTCTTTACTGCAACAAGTCTTAGCATTTAGATTTTGTACATTGAAAGCTTGAACAATCGTTGGTCTGGCTGCCCACCGGTGTTTTACGTTTAAACCTGTGCTGCTCGTAATACGTGGAGCCAAGTACTCGAAAAGGCTCATCGAGGGGTCTCACAAGAATTGGGCACTGTATTTTGGTTTCAATCCCCATTACGCTACACTACATTGTCGGGAGTCCCATGCACTTCTCTTGACTAGTTCTGAGATCTTAGCAGATACGACAATGAGCCAAGAGTCGGCAACAGGGCCTTTGTCCACTACAGCTGGTACCTCGAATGGGGCCCCAGGCCCGAAAAGTATGACCAGCGGTGGCAATGGCAATGGTAAGCAATCTCGAAGACCCATCTGAGAACTTCAGAGCCCTAGTCTTCTCCACTTGTCGCAGTTCCCAAAGCTGATCATTGGATTAGCTCGTCCCCATACAAAGTCCTTGAACGGTACCCAGAACGGCAACGTCAACTTCCCACCTCCAAAGACCGACAAACCAAGACCCCACATCTGTGCCACCTGCACTCGATCCTTTGCACGACTTGAACACCTGAAGCGACACGAGCGATCACACACGAAAGAGAAGCCGTTTGAATGTCCAGAATGCACGCGGTGCTTTGCGAGGCGGGATCTGCTCCTCAGACACCAGCAAAAACTTCACATGACGGCGATGCCAACTTCGCGGCAAAGGGGAACCAGGCGAGAAAGTACGAGCAGCGCTGCCACAAGCGGCCCCGCCAGAGTCCGTAAATCTTCAATAGCAAACGGCGCAGCGGGTGGTTCCGGTGGCACAGGGGCTGGCTCCATGCGCCCACGGGCCAATACAATAAGCCATGTAGACAATGCAACCCTCGGAATGATTGCTGCTGCCAATTCGTCCGTCGCTCGGCAGGATGGACTGCCGCTCGGCTTTGGTCATCATCCCAGTATGAGTTCGCTGCCAGGTGTTGGAGGTTACCATTTTCGAGGCATGTCCACCGCCACTGGTCACCATGGCAATCCACATGTCTTACCAAAACTTGATACGAATGGCTTAAACAATGACGTGAGCGCGAGCTTGCGTACAGCTCCCCCGTATGGAGGCTTCGGTGGTGAAATCGATATGGAAAATCTGTGGTACGGGCCAGGATCCACTGTCAATCCGGCCCAACTTCACTTTTCCAATTCGCCACAATCCCTCGCCTTTGATACGCCAGCGTCACCTTATCAACAGGGGTTTCAAGGTATCCCGCCAGCCCAGGCTACCATGAATGAACAAGGTAATTTTGCCTGGCTCCACGGCTTTGACAACCAATTGTCTTTCAACCATACGAACGAGCAGGCTATCGATCTCTCTTCCCCTTCCGCACATAGTACAGGCAGCCACAGTGGATTAAGCGAGGTGATGCTGGATGGTCCCAACAATCCGGTGCATACGTCGTCTATGTGGCAGAATCCTATGATGTCTCAGGTACCCCTGGCGCCAGAATACTCGATGGACTTGTCCGGAACTCCTTTTCCGGATCTTCTCCCGACCGGTCAAATGTCGCCCAAATCACTTCATGATCCCATGGCTAACGCTGACCGATACTTCTCCACTCCATCACCTTTGACTTCTCAGACCCCATTATCCATGATGCATGGGCTGAATAACCAGTACTTCCATCCCCCAATGGCTGCAAATTCAGAAACGCCTAGCAATTCCGCCGCATCCATAAGCAGCAGCAACCGTCAAAGCTCAGTCACCTCGGTTTCCACAGACTCCATCACCGACGCAACTCGGCAAGCCCTCGTCAGCAGTCTTTCCCACCCCTCACTCTACGGACACAATCACTTGAAAACATCTCAACCTCAAATAAGCTCGCCGTTGTCAACGGCTTTTGCTGCCAGGTCACGTAGCATGAGCGGGGTGCATCTACCAAGTACATACGATCTCCAACGTTACGTCGCCGCTTACATACAATACTTCCATCCTCACCTCCCCTTTCTGCATGTCCCATCGTTGTCCTTTGATTCGCCGGCTTACACTAACAGCCTGAGAGCATCCAGTGGTCAGATAAATTTCAGCCAATCGGGGATTGTGGGAGGCGGGGGTTCTCTTATACTCGCAATGGCTGCGATTGGTGCACTGTATGAATATGAACTAAATGCGTCTAAAGATCTGTTTGAGATGGCCAAAAAAATGATCCAACTCTACCTGGAGGAGAGGCGCAAAACTGATATGTCAGCGGCTCTCAACGGGTCCACCAACGCTAGTGAGAGCTCTGCACAGAACACACCGTTATGGCTGGTACAGGCAATGCTGCTGAACGTCATCTATGGCCACAATTGTGGTGACAGAACGGCCGCAGGGATCGCAAGCACTCACTGCGCTGCTTTGGTAAGTTTAGCTCGAGCAGCTGAGCTCGCAAAACCCCTACCTCATGGGTATCCTTCCCGAAGTGGCTCGTCTCAGAGACCACAACATCCTTCCGGGGCCGAGGATATTCAGATGGGTGGCGATGAGTACCATACCGCCAGTTGGAACGTCTCTGGCCAATACAACCTTTCCGGTAGTCAGAACGAGTGGTACGATTGGAAGCTGGCTGAGGAACGGAAAAGGACGCTTTATGCCGTGTTCATTTTATCAAGTCTCCTGGTGTCAGCCTATAATCACGCTCCAGCGCTGATGAATTCTGAAATACGTCTTGATCTTCCCTGTGACGAGGATTTGTGGGCTGCTGACTGTGCCGAGGCCTGGTATGCCCTAGGTGGTGCTACTGTAGCGGAGCAGAAAGCTTTGCCTTTTGCATCTGCTTTGAGCTCTTTACTTACGGCTAGCCAACGGCGGCAGCAACAGCAACTTCAAGTATTTTCACAATACAATCAACCATTCGGATCGACTCTGAAATTGGAGGATCTTCCGGAGAGTGAGATCAGACCAAGTACCTTTGGCTGTCTTGTACTCATCAATGCATTGCACAACTACATCTGGGAAACACGTCAAAGACACATGGGACGGCAATGGACAACGCAAGAAACTGAGGCCATGCACGCTCATGTTGAGCCTGCCCTAAGAGCATGGCAGGCTGCGTGGGCCAGCAACCCACAGCACAGCTTTGAAAGACCGAATCCGTTTGGCATTAGCTCACTATCCGCGGACTGCATCCCACTTTTAGATCTTGCATATGTCCGCTTGTTCGTTAATCTGGGACGCTCGAAAGAGGCCTTTTGGCAACGCGATTTTGATGGCATGGCCGATGAATTAGCCCAAGGCTCAGAAATCGTTCAACATGCTGACCATTCTCCCGATACCAGTCCTAGCGACGGTGGCTCCACTGCAGCATCTGCTAGTACGAATAGCAGCTCCCCTATGTTAGAAACGCCTTGTATCAAGGCTGAGCAACCGGTCCCGACCATGCCTGTGCATCACGAACAGTTAGCGCCCCAATCTTCAGGACAGTGCTCGAAGCGTGAGAGGCATCTCCGGAAAGCAGCTTTCTGTGCGGCAACATCATTGTCTATGGCGGATAAACTCGGCGTGACGTTTGCAGACTTCAATTCTCGAGAGTTGCCTCTCCAGTCAGCAATGTGCGCGTTCGATTGTGCTCAAGTACTGGCTGAATGGGTCTCCACCGTGCAGCAAAGGGTTGGCCGTTACCTCGGAATAATCGGAAAGGACGAGATCGACTTTGGCCAAGTCCCTGGAATAATGCTTTTGGAGGATGAAGATTGTAAGCTGCTGAGGCAAATTGAGGAGGTCTTGGGTAGTGCAGAAGTGAAGCTGGGGGACAGTGGCAACATGAGTGCTACTGCAGCTTTGACAGCAACGACTGGCACGTCAAATATAGAGGATTGTGGCTACGGTAGTAAAATATTAATGGTCACGGCTCGCATGCTGGAGAACGCGGCTGTCTGGCCTGGTAAATGTACCCTGCACAATTACTTCACGTTTGTGTGCTGATGTTTAGAAGTCACCCTCGAGATGGCTCAATCGCTTGAGACGCAAGCGGCACATATGAAGGCAAGAGCAGAAAGCTCTGTCTGCGCCGTCGCATGACCAACGCAGCCCGTTTGCACATATCTTCCATATAAACTCCACATTCTTCTCCATCAAGATCGATTCTTGCGGCCCTTATACCCCAGTGCGTTCGGCTCTCGGATCATCTTCTTTTACGCCTTTCGACACGGAAAATAGGAAGGTCCTAGCGGCCTGGATCTTGTTCTATATATTTGACCCTTGTACAACTCTGCATATATCTGCAAGATATGACCAAAAGTTCTCTTCTATTTACATATTTCACATCTGGTGTGCCGAATTTTGGTTTGTTTCAGCACGCTTTAACGAATTACGAAGGGTATCACTTACATCTATGAACCCTTGCGAAGGGCAGCTAGAAAATTTATGGAATCATCATTACGGTGCTCCTGGGAAGCACTCGGGTACATTGCCTTTGCCCGAAAAAGCCAATGCCAATCTTTTTGTCAAATATTCTGTCCATGCGGCGTGGCAGTGTTGGTGCTGGCGGAGCATCTGCTTTATGTTTTTGAACAGTCTTATCAAGGCTATTATGAAGCTTCTAGAGTAACTCTGCGTTAGCTGGAGTTCCTCAAACAACTCACATCCAGGTAGTTTTATATCTAACTGCATTACGAAAGTATCCAAAACTGTACCTTGCTATACGGCCGGCTCATCTGGGATCGACTTTTGCATCTATTTACAAGAAATCGCGAACATGAGAGGAAGGGGAATGGGAAGAGGAAAGGGCGATTTGAGAGCTTAATAGACGTTGGATTGTAATTTGGTTGGCTCGATCGCCAGAAATATATCATACGTCGTAATGTGCGCCATACTTTGTGCACTAGTCAGCCCTATTGATATGTTGCGAAACTTCATGCCCAGCGCCATAATGTATAGTAGCCGCTCTTGAGTAATACACGCATGCAGTGTTGGAAATAGGGGAGATGGTAATCTCCGCCTTCATAGGGCTGGTAGGGCTGGGGCCCGCCAGTACGAGTAGAGTTTTCACCTTCCACCTCCTAGATAGCCTCCTAACAACAACAACCAAAATACCAATATGCCCCATATGACCTCGTATTCCAACATGCAGCTCTGTCAGTCTCGAGCTCAATGGCGCGTGGCGTGGCATGAGATTTTTGTGATGTAAATATTCTATGGGCGTGAAGGATTTATGCATGCATGCACAGCCTGGGGCAGCCTGACGGCTTTTGCGGCGTCGCCAATACTTATCTGCACTCAGAATTTACTTTCCGGTGTTCTGGGATCCCGTTTTTGAAGCCCATGATTTTTGTGTAATACTGCAGATATAGATATCTCTACCCTGTAAACCCCCTTTCTCTGTAACTTCATGTGTTCTGCTTTAAAAAAACCTCTCGTGCTATCTCGATGAAACGGCTCAATCTGAGCTTTCTCTCGTTCGCAGTGCCGGTTTCTGGTAGGTTGTAGGCATGCAATAAAGCGAGGATCTGATCAGCTAAAAGAAGACTCGTTAGTAGCATGATTATATTATTCTTTATTCATTGAGATATTTTTTGTTTACCTTGCATGGTCGTCAGCTGAGATGTGTTGATTGGAAAGATGGCGGGTGTGATTTTCTGCTGTGGTCTTTATGGCCTCTAAAGGCTGTTGAGAGCTACTGACTGATGATGAGTTGTAAAGCCGTGCTTGTGTGTTATATGCTCTGTTCATATGCGTATGAGCTTTCAAAAGATTTTCAAGTTCGGAAATGAGCTTTACTCCACTGCGATCTTTGAATCAAGATTAGCCATCTTTGTATCAAGACGTGCTATATCAGTACGTAGGCCCTCGATCCCGTCAAGTATTCTTTGCAACAACGTCGAAGCCTCGGATACTGCGGGCAAATTGATGAACAGTCCTTTTTGATCTGCAGCCGTATGCGAATAGTGAGCAACCCGCAGTGGGTCTGATTGAGCCATGGTGCGATACGACAGTGGTATGAGAAAGCCGAAGCCTAAATACTACCGTTGTAGGCGAAACCTGTATCGTTTTTTAGAATTTACCGAGAGCCCCATCAAAATTAGTGGCGAATCTTCAAAAAGTGAACTAGATTTGTAAAATCAATTTCGCTGTCTTTTTGATGCTTCATATGTAGTATATCCAGTGCCCCATATGTGGTCTATTCAGTGCTTCATATGCGGCCTATCCAGTGCTTCATATGTGATCTATTAAATGCTTCATATGTAGTATATGTGATCTATTCAGTAATTCGTATAAGAGGCACTAGATAGACTACATATGGAAGCATTGAATATGAAGCACTGGATATACTGCATATGGAGCACTGGGTAGGCCGCATATGGAGCATTGGATAAACTACATATGAAGCATCGGAATGGCAGTGGGGTTGATTTTACAAATCTGTTTCTTATTTTGCACTTTTAGGAGATTCGCCACTAAATTTGATGGGGCTCTCGGCAAATCCTAGAAAACGATACAGGTTTCGCATACAACGATATGTTGCGAAACTTCATGCCCAGCGCCATAATTTACAGTAGCCGCTCTTGAGCAATACACGCATGCAGCTCTGTCAGTCTAACTCTCAAGCTTAATGGCGCGTGGCGTGGCATGAGATTTTTGTGATGTAAATATGGGCCTGAAGGATTTATGCATGCACAGCCTGCAGCCTGACGGCTTTTGCGGCGTCGCCAATACTTATCTGTATTTTACTCACATAATTCTACTCATATAGTCTTTTCGATCACGCTCGTTACCCACTGTGACTACGATATCAATCTAGGCAGCGGAGTTTTGCATCTTCCTCAAGCTAACGCAATGGCTGAGGAAGGTCCTCAAGTCCAATCCATACAGGCACGCATTGCAGCGCTCAACGTGGGCCACCTTGGCCGAGCGCCAATCACACCTCAGGCTGCGAACGAGGCAGCCTTAGACAAACCTCCCCTCGACAGAAGGAAGACCTCTAATGTCCCTCCGACCCGCAGCCACAATATACATATAAAGCACGGAATCGGCAATGAGCCCAATGGACCAATACGAGAAGGCATACTTCCCCCTCCTACAATTACACGCACCGGCCAAGCAGTCCCACATAAAGCAAAGCCCCCTCCGCCCCCTCGGTTACCTCCACGAGAACGATCTACTCAAGCCTCACCAGCTTTACCCCCGAGAAGGCCGTCGGAGCAGCAGCTGACAAGGCGAGACTCGGTGGAATCAGTGTCCTCATTTACGTCTAATATCTCATCGATATCCGCACTATCAAATGGGACGGCAAGGACATCGACGTCAAGAGCGCCGTCAATAACTGCCCTCTCGAATGGAACATCGAGGACCGCGTCGTCCAGGACACCGTCAATGGACTCGGGAAGAATGGTGCCCCCAGTCTTCGATCCCACCACATTACCACCTCTTCCCCCGAAGCGTACCAAAGCAGAAGTAGAGAAACGTTACGAGGATATAGAGAATTCAAGGATACCATATAGAAGCTCAAAGTCAACACCTATGGTTGCGGTTGTGGAAAAGTCACCTTCTCCGACCGTGCCTGCACTCCCTCTAAGAAGACCTGCCAGGAAAGAGTTGGCGGAATCTACAGAGAGGCTTGAGCAGCCTCCACCGATGCCAGCAAGGAGATCTGCTCTTTCTTACGGGATGAATAAAGATCAGGGGACATCCAATGGGACGAATGGAAGAACCCCTAGCCCTGCTGCTTCACGCACTAACGGAGCTCCTCCTCCGATCCCTCTATCATCTCGCCCTGACCTATCAAAAGTGCAAAGCACTAAGCCCAGGTTACCAGCCGTGACCCAAGCACAACCGTCCTCTGCCTCATGCTTGCATTGTCGTGACTTCTCAGGCCCAGACGCCCATGCTACCAAGTTCCCTCATGAATCCGTCCCTTCGATTGACTGGCTCGCCTCCCAGCTCACGGCCCCATTCACATCCTTGACCGACAAAGCTCGAGCAATCTTCACCTGGCTTCATCACAATGTCTCCTACGACGTCGTTGCCTTTTTCAACAACGCTGTCAAACCCTCCACCCCGGCCTCCACCCTTTCCACCGGCCTCGCCGTCTGTGAAGGCTACGCTGCTCTATTTACCGCCATAGCCGCTAAAGCCGGCCTCGAATCACTTGTCGTTGGTGGCCATGGTAAAGGCTACGGTTTCTCCACTTTACCCCCTGGGGCTCCCATCCCCCCAGAGTCCCATAACCACGCCTGGAACGCCGTCAAAATCGACAACGGAGAGTGGAAACTCATCGACTGCTGCTGGGGCGCCGGAGCCGTCAACGGCAAAGGCCAGCCTTATAACAAATCCTTCACCCCATCCTTCTTCACCATGCCCAACATCGAATTCGGCACGCGCCACTTCCCCCAGAACAAGTCCCACTTCTTCCGCCCCGACGGCCGCAACCCGACCTGGGAAGACTACATCATCGGCGAATCCCGCACCGGCCCCCCGCTAAACACCTTCGCTGGCGTCTCCGGCAAAGAAGGCCTCGCCGAATCCAAAATCCTCCCCCGCAACCTGCACATCCCCGTCTCCCCCGCCGCCCACCCCACCCCCACCATCCGCTTCCAGCTCGAAAAAGTCTGCGAGCACTGGCAGCCCGAGCGCAACGGCCCCGGCAAGCCCTACCCGTACGTGCTCTGCATCAACGGCAGCGATGGCCAGCACGACGAACAGCTCGTTTTTGACACCAATGGCATGTTCTGGTGGTGCGATGTCGAGCCCGCACGGCTCGGCAAGCCGGGGCAGACGGTCAGTGCGATGGCGATTACGAAGGTTGATGGGGGGAGTGCGAGGGGGGTTAGTCCCGGGGAGTGGAGGGGGATGATGGGCAAGGTGGGGTGGCGGGTTGAGGGGGTGGCGAGTTGGGAGTTGGTTTAGGGGGTGAGGGCCCGAGGGGGTGCATGCAGGGTTCTGGGGAGAGGGGGTGGCTGACAGTACAGATCGCATCTACGATACCCGCAACGGCGTTTGGCTTCTGTGTCAACTTTCTTCTAGGCACGGGGGATGTGGAATTAGGCGTCGGCAGTGTTCTTGTAAATTTCGAGTATAATCATGCCGGAAAATCCCAGCAGCACGGAAGGGAGGCGTGTTTGAGAGTGGGATTGATCAAGGGTCGATGGTCTCTATCCGTCTATCTAGAATGGATTTCTCTGCCTCTAGCGTAATGGAGACAGCTTGCTCGATTGGAGGGTTGGGATGAATAAATAATGCGGGTCTTGTTGACGGCTCTAGGCATCGAGTGAGCGAATCTTCGATCTCTTGAAGCCCTTTTTACTGCGGCGGTCTTGTTCCTCTTGGCTTCTCGAATTGCGCGGTTCGTTCTGCTCAGTCGCGCTTTTTGGCCTTTTTTCTCTGATACGCTTTTTTCCATGCCGGATGGTTCGGGTATACCTACCTTATATTTCCCTCACTTCACGGTCTTGGCACTTTATGCACTTCGCCCTACCCACCACCGATCTCTCTGTCCCTCCTTTCCACCCCTTTTTTCAATCCCAACAAGGTCGAGTATCTTTGAATTTTCGATGCTTTCATCTGATTCAGCGTAACTCGCCGATGGTTTTCGCTGACGACAGCGGTGCATAGCAATCTCCATCACCTCGCTTGTTGGAGGCGGAGGATGTCCGCGTAGCTTGGGCTGTGAAATCCTACCCTCTGCAATGGGTAAGAATGCACTCCCTCTTGGCGTGAGTTCTTGATGGTATTCAAAGCGGCGGCAGATTCTCCCGGCAAATCGGACACTGCAACCGATACCGCATCCAGCCCTCCAGGCACGCGCTATGGAAGATATGCCTGCACGGCGTAACCATGTATGCCCTTCTGCTAAAGATCATTGTCGCTAGGGAAGACGCAGTGGCTTCTCCGGCTTCCTCGCTATAAGTACCAGTAGTGACATTGGGAGGGGCAACTGGGACTTCGAGGTTCTGCATGCATATCGCGCAATCGAAAATTCGTTTTCCCTTTTCGATAGCGGCGTCTTCGGGTTTTGTAGTTGCAGAAGAAGGGGAAGCGGTGGTTTGCGTGAAACCAATGGGCAAGCTGGCGCCGGATTCCTCGTCGTGCTCTTCGCGGAGGATGGGATGATAGTCGTACGCCGGCGGCGCCCAGCCCGTCGGAACGAAGAAGCGCGGACCGAGCATTTCTTGGAAGACTAGTGCCCAGACTTGGAGCCAGACCCAGCCTATGAGCACGAAGAGGGCGTTTGTGTCGGTTTCGACGAAGAGGATGTTGCCATCCACGGTGTAGAGGTAGATGAGGGGGGCAAGGCGTAAGATGCTTTGGCCAATAACGAATTCCCACCGTAAGGCCTTACGGCAATTACGGATGACGTTGCGATAGATTTGTGGGAGCCAGAAGGAGAGATAGACGAAGGCAAAAAGATTCGCGTAGATGGAGCGGAGGGTATTTGGCCAGGACATGGCGTGGAGGGAGAGGAAGAGGATGTTGAACATGAGGACGTAGAAGCGGGAGTAGAGGGCGCCCATTCCTTGGTTGGCGCTTCCTAAAGTTGTCTGCTGTGTGGGATCCGCTTCGGCGGCTTCGGCTGCTGCCAAGTCCTGATCTGGAGGAAGGATGATTGGAGTTGCACCGGTATCTGTGGGTCTACGAGCTGTGACAGGGAGAGGGAGGGTATCTGCTCCGGCAGCTGTGACGACGGGAGTTGGAGAATGAGCAGGAGATGCTGGCGATGGCGAAAGTGGATTGGCTGTCGCTTCTCGATGTTCTCTTTCTTGCCTCTCCGGGGCTTGAACAGTCCAGATGTCCATTAAAAACTTCATCCCAAAAGAGTTGACGCAGAGCAAAGCTAGAAATGCGGTGGAGATCAAAGGCAGGAAGGCGGATTCAATAAGCATACTTACCTTTATGAATCCTACAGATGCAAAGCCGTCACCCATTGCCATTGCAGCGATTGCGTAGAAACTGACTCGGCTTCTGGTTGACGGGGTTGATGTATCTTTCATTTGCCTAATGAGGAGGAAGATCTGTCCGCATACAAGTAGCGCAAATACAAGAGTGCAGCGTCTGCCCAGACGAATGTAAGATTCAATCTTCGGGCCACTCAAATGCATCCCCGATTGAGGTGGGTAGTCTGGAGGACCTTTGGACTCAAGAACAAAGCCACAGTCAGGAGAAAATATCACAGCAGACATCTTAATAAACGGAGCAGCCGGTAGCGATACGCCAGTTGGATAACGTAGTTCTTCCTCGACCGAACTCAGCTCAGCACCTGTCAGACCCGTCCGATGTTGCTGTAGGTACGCAATGTATTCGCAGCGTGGAGTTGGAAAGACGATATCTGATACACTATTGGGCGACGATGACCATGGGTTTAGTGATGCAGAGTCTGTAGGGTACTCTTGCCGCTTGATGGCGTCTGTAAGGGTCTTGTTGAGCAGTTTTTGCGCCAGGGCGAAATCCTTTCCGGACAAGGCAAGATGTGGTAACGCAAAAATACCAGCAAGCCTAGATGGGTGTAAGCACTGCTTTCGGCAGGTAGAGAAGAATATCAGACTTCGGACTAGTCGTAGAAAGTAATATCGAGCCATTCTGAGGATAATGTACCCCATATAGGGTCATCTCATAGCCATCACCACTGGATTTATCGTCCCTGATGGTCAATTCCGCACTTATCTCTCTCATAAACCCTTCATTTGACAGCAGCGTCTCGCTATTCTTTTCGTCCAATTGAATCCGCAGGCTCCCATCTTTACCAGTGACATTACGACCATATTCCTCGGTTACATAGTTGATCCGAGGCGAGACAGCAGTGAGATTCAACGTAGGAGGCATGAATCCATCCGTAACCTTGGAGCGAGTCCAGTGCCCTCGAATGATGCCAGTGACGTTCTGATACATTGCTGGAACGATAGCAGAGTTTGTTGAGGATGAGGTATTTTGCGAGGCTTTAGAGACTTTGGCTTCATCCCAAGAGCTAGGAAGTATACCAGCAGATCCATCGCCACTTGGTGAGAGATCCCATATGTCGAGTGCCTTCTGCGACATCTCCCTTGCTCTTGCTTGCACCTGCGGTAATAGATCCCATGCGTAGCCATCCCCTTCACGGAAACCAGTCACATTCATCCAGCGGTTTTTCTCCGTATTCAAATCTCCATAATACGAACTGTTAAGCAAGTCCACCGCATATCGCTCTTCGGCAATTAGCTGATTTAGCTCGTACTGCTGCGAATTCGACGGTGACCTGGTTTCAGGTGATACGAAAACGAAGATCAAGATCAAGACCAGTAATACAACGCGGGGAGTCTCCATTGATAGAAGCTCCTTGCCGAATAAATGCCATACCTAGGCAGGAACCATAGAAGTCATTGGTCCTAAAGCCTGCCCCAAGACCGCCAGACCGGGAAAGGATATCGACTTGCAGAAGCTCCTTTCCCAAGGTCGCTATTCCAGTCAGAGTCCAAGTGCAAACTCGACTTCAGCTTGCTGACTTGGGCCTATGCGATTGTAAACTGTACGATTTGTCGGTTGACGTCGGTAGAGCCTATCTGTTGACTTGACGACTTGATCGTCAAGTCCCTACTTCTAAGAAATCTACGTTGACCCTTTGATGGACATTCGAAGATTTGGGACTTGAAATACCGTTGAAGGTTGGTGATGACTATTAGTACTAAGTGGATAGTCATTTGATTTCGCGCGCGTCACCGTCGCGTAAACCCCACCACGAGCCCCGAAACTCACATCTTCTAGATTTTAATCGACTTATACACTAACATGGTATAGCTTATGCTTCGCTTTTGATAACCTCCGCATAACCAGCCGGCATGACCTATGAGGCCCACCGTCTAGATCTACTGCGGCTTACAGAAAGGCCGCAAGATGTCTTCTGTACGGCGATCAAACCGGAGGCAGCAAACTCGACTAACGTTCTCGCCTCTACCCTCTTCATCTCCAGCAGCTTCCGACTATCCTGACCAAATTCAGAGGCGTGCCGCTGCTGTCCACTACGACCAGTCACCGAGCCCCTCCAAAAAGCGCCGCACTACCAACGCGCCACCCCGTCAGACGGTGCTCACTTCAGCAAACATCCATGGTCTCAATACACCGACAAAGTCATCCCAAGTCACGATTGTGGTAGACTCACCGGAGTCAAGGAAACGCCTGAGGAAGGACTCATTTAGCGATGAGGCGCCTTTGCCCACACCTTTGAACTCATCTCAGACTGAAGTGGGAGATGCACACGGTGAGTTATCTTCCACGTAACCTGCAGATCTAATGACTGATCGATCAAATGTAGAACATGAGACACTTTCATCGGAGTCAGACACAACGTTGCAAAGTAAGCTTAAATCAAGTCCTATTAAACGACGTAAGAGAGGCACAGACCGCGAAGGCGCAACCCCCTCGAGCTTTATAATTCCTGCAAGAAGGTCCGAGGCGAATGTTCTGGCCCCCCCGCCAGCGGACTCTACTGGGACGAAGAGGAACGTTGAAAAGAATACTCTAATTCTCAGTGACGAAGATGAGATGCCACTACCAGGTGCCAGGAGACGCGGAATTGGTTCTACACCAGCAGTACTGAGCAGTGATGATGAAATTGACCCTGAACTGGCGGAACCAACGACTCCTTGTCGAAAACGGCCGTCTTCTGCTGCTGTCCCCCCTTTGCGATTTTTCGTTGGTGGAAGAAGCGGTGCTGCTCCGTTATCCGATTTTCAAAGGCGAAAGTCAGTTAGTTCATCGAAACAGCGAAACGATGCCAGTAAGGCGATAGCGCCCACGTCAACAACGAAGCGCTTTATGCGATCGTCTACTGGGCCTCGAGGAAACAAGAACGTAGTCGAAGTATCAACCGATGACGAGTCCGAGCCTGAAACTTTGCCAAGTTTCCAAACCAGGTCTACCAGAAAGCTTCGGCCCAGCAACTCAAAGTTAGCTGACAAAGCTACAACAACGGACGATGATGGGGATATTGGGACCAAAACAGGCCGAGTAGTAAGGTCGAAATCCAAAGCAATGACTATAGTATCTAGCGGCAGCGAAAGATCGGATGGGGACTTGGTGATCTCCCCAACTCGAAGGCGACTTACAAAGAAGGTAGTAGAACCTTCGTCGTCAGATTCTCAGAATTCCGCGAATGAACTCCAGGAGGACCTGGATGCCCTGCGAGAGACGCAGGTTCTTAGAAACCGTACAAGGACGAGAACAGATACCTCAAAGCGGAGCGAAAGGCAAGCGCAACTTGAGATACTGATGCGCCGTCGTGCTGGTAAAAAGATGGGTTCCAATGATTTGGAGCCCCGGGCAGAGCCAGTAGACCAACCACGCCAAGGCCAATACACTGATGATGAGATCAGTGAGGAGAGTGCAGACTCCGCTACGGAAGCTATACGACAGACCTTAAGTGGGGGTCAAAATCTCAATGAGTATGTGGACGACGATGAATTTCTGGACGATGAGGAAGACACAATAGGTGCTCCACTTGGGTTGGAGGACATGCCTCTAGAGTTCACCCGACATGCCCACAAAAAACCCATAGAGCACTTTAAAGATATTGTTGAGTGGATGATCCATAACAAGTTGAATCCGGCGTTTGCGAGGCATGATCCAATATATCAGATCGCGGTGCGCAAATTAGATGACGAAGTCCAGGGATATTCCGGGTCGAAATTTCTGTCCAGTGCTTGGAATGCCGACTTCCTCAAAGTCCTCAAAGCACGGCCTGAGCTCTCCAGACTCGACGTCCCAACAATGTTTGATCACAAATGTGACGCGTGCAATCGATCGGGCCATCCTGCAAAACATCAGCTCACTTTCAGCGGCAAGCCGTACAATCGAGACACCCTCGAAAACCTCACTGATGACGAGGACGAGGACGGCGACGGCGACGATGAGAAAGAGAGCCGAATGGACGACGAAGGGAATCCTACATCTAACCAGGAGCAGAGCTTCTATCTTGGCAGGTAAGCTAGTCATGATCACAATAATACCCTGTACTTGGTCCTTTGTAGCTGTGAAATATGATCGCTTGCCTGTCTGGATACTAAGTCATCTGGACCATTATCAAACCAGCCCTTCCGTTATAGGGTCGCTGATTTGTTTCTCTACCACAGGACTTGTGCGGCCAACGCAGAGACTGCCCATGCCCTATACCATTGGCGCCATCACCTGAATCAGTACGTTCTCAATTGGCTGAAGAACAACGGCCACATCAACCCTGAGAAGATTGTCGAACGAGAAAACTGGGGTGCAAAAAAGCGAGAGAAGTATGCAAATAAAGTTGTGGATGGGATGGAAGAGAGCGGTGAGACAAAGGTTTTGTACAAAGAATTTAAGCAGAATCTTGACATTGCAAGGGAAGCGAGGGTACGTCCATATCGATGAGAAATTGCGCGTTTGCTGATATATATTCTAGCCTGAACGATTTGCCTATGGACTTCGCTGAGAGTCTGGAATGGATGGGGCTTCGTGTGCCGGGCTTTCTCACAGGCCTCCTCATTTCCTGGTAATTAGAGACGTTCTCCATCATGTTAGGTTGAGGATTTGGATCTCACCTGAATGCTTGGATATCATTGAGGTTTAACAATGACGATTACGCCCTAGACACATGTTGACTCTGCACCTGGGACGGCGATGGCGGTATCAGTAAGGTCTGTCTCTGGGCTATTTAGGGGATCTCGCATACTTTGAATATGAGATATAGTACCAATGTTTCTCTTTCAATACGGACATTGCCATATACGTGATCATCGGGATCGAACCCTTCACCCTTGAACTCTTCCAATGTCCAGGTACTCTCGGTAGCAAAGTCGACAATCAGTCAGTGGCTAGCAGCTCAGAACATCAAATAGTCTATTTTATTGGGCGAGATTTTCAAGCCGCTTAGATCTTATCGAGGTTCATTATAAATGCATTGAGACCCGGCGATTCTTATTCGCTTCCTAATAGTGTATCATAATCGGAGAAGAGGAATGCTCAATATCGTACACCCCGCGCGATCCAGCTTCTCCCCATCGCAAGCAAGTCCTTCCCCATATGCCCTACACCTCAACCTCGTAGTTGTAACCACTCTGGCGAAGCCTTCCGGATAGTCTTACAACATGGGCCTCCCCTGCTGTGCCGACTGGCCTGTCGCTGCTCCTGGTGTCAAAACCTATAGCACAAAAACACATTAGCCATCTTCTCCACTTTAAAATAACCCCGTTTTTTCTTCTCCTCCTCTGGCCCCTTTCCCCTCCCCCCATCCCTCCACAATATCCGAAAACTAAAATCAACTCACCTCCCCCGCCCCCTCCCTAGCCCTCTGCTCCCTCTCCATCTCCAACACCTGCTGCTCCTCCACAAACGCCAGCGCCCACGGCACCCCAACCATCAGCGCGCTCGTGCTCAGCACCCACATGCCCTTCCCGCCCCAGCTGCCCGCCGATTTCACCACACGCAACGTGCTGCTGAAGCCGCTCGAGATGCGACGTCGGGTTGAGGGCGGGAGCATGTCTTTTAGGGCGAGGAGGCGCTCGGTGAGAGTTTCGCTTGTTGGGGGGGCCAGGGAGGAGGTGGAGATTGAGGAGTCTGGGTGTGGAGGTTAGACAGGGCTTGCTGTAGGGGAGGGAGGGGGGGGCGGACCAGTGTCTGTGAAGTCGGCGTCATCGTCGTCGTCGTAGGAGATGGGACCGGGTTGCTGTTGGTCGAGCTCGGGGTCTTCGACTTCTTCCAGCTGGACCATGACGAGGACTTGTTAATGAAAGTAGGAGAATCTTGAGTGGGTTTCGAGTGTTTGTGGAAGCTGGTGATGCTTTGATGCAGGTCCAGGATCTCGGTAAACTTTTTCTTGGGTTTATGCATCTACAAAAGCGGCGCCAGGTTTCTGCCGCATTCGATGTTGGGAGCAGAGTGGTGGAGGTAGGAATTTGTCGGGCAATTCAGATGATCAAGATATGGTCCATTATTATGAGAGGGTATATCTAAGTTGAATTACATCTACATACTATAACAGCGGCCATCTATCTCCTTCCAAGCTTCCACCTCGCAATCCTCTCCTGAATCTCTCCCCAGCCAAATTCCTTAGTCGCTATGCCAGGATGCATACCCTCTTGCATCACTACAGTTGGTGCTCCACTTCCGTGACCCACATTCATCACCATTCCTCCCATGACTTGCTTTGCTACTCTTCTTAGATCTTGTATAGTCAAGGCGTCAATCTTCCTGCACATCTCCTTTACTCCAACTTTTCTGCCGTGAACTTGTACCTGCCGCCCCAGGTCCTCTAGTTCTACCATTCGGCTCTCCAAGTTCATCAACAGGGAGCTCCGCAGCTGGTTCTTCGCACGTTTCACCTCCGTTGGCTGCAGAGCTGAGAAGCCAGTATCAAGTGTCAGGTTTTGCAACTCGCGGCACATGACTTCTAGCATCTGAGATACTCTCGCGGGAGTACAGCTAGCGCTGATGCCGAAGAGGCCGGAGTCCGTGTAGGAGTGATTGAAAGCGATGCAAGACTCGACCCATCCGTGCTGGTTGAGAACATTTGTGTACAGCCGAGAGTACATGCCTTTGCCGGGACCACCAGCGCTGAAAGAACCCCCTCCACCAAGCAGAGTTTGAAGGGTTGCGAGAGCGTAAATGTTTGAGGAGGAAATTGGAAGAGCTTCGAAAGCGAGGTGGATGTGCGAAAGGTGAGGAAGAGCCAGATTTGCTGGAGGTGGTAGTCGAGGGAGGGAGAGGAAGCCACCAGTGTAATGTGAAGGGGCATTAAGATCGAACGATTGTGCTTGTGCTGGGGAGTAGTCTAGGGCAGATACTTGGGCTTGGGATTGTGCGGAGGTCGACAAATTTTTGAGAAAGGGTACCTTGGAAAGTAGTTTCGATGTCTGTGAAGGTGATGAGGGTGAAGTTGGTGGTGAGGTGTACGCTGATGATATCGAGGAAGAAGAGGACCAAGAAGATGAGTATGGAGATGAAGTTGAAGTTGAAGAGTTTGAAAGGGACGATTCCGACTCGGTTCTTGATAAGGTTGGCTCTTGCGGTTTTGGCATGTTGCCAAAGAACTTCTCTGTGAGTTTCAGACCCTCATCATGGCTCACGCCGGCGAAAGCCACAACCATCCTGTCCGGTCGGAAAAAGGTATTCCGGTATTCCTCCACGACGTTTTTATTGATGAACTGTAATCGCTCCTGAGGGCAAAGAAGAGGGTTTCCAAGGGTGTTGTCTTTATAGGCAACTATGTTCACCAGCTCCGGTAGTATTAGCTCTGGCTTGGACCATATCTCTCCTATCTCGTACTCCGCAGTCTCCAGCTGCTGTTGAACCTCGGTGTCGGTAATCATAGGATATCGAATGGTCTCGGCAAGAAGGCCTAGTGTGGATGGAACGGACGAGTTGAAACTTGCGGACTGATACATGAGCGATTCCCTCGATGATGCGCATTGTATGTTGCCCCCCAGGGTCTCTAAAGATTCCAGCATCTCATCGGAAGACCTTGAGCTAGTAGACTTGAAGGCCAGACGATCTATGATGTGACTGACACCCCGGAGCTCCTCGTTCTCGTAACGCGACCCTGCATCGACGTAAACGCCGATTCCTGAGAAGTGGCCTGGGAGGGCTTCTGTCGCCACACGTATGCCATTTGGTAAGGTGGTGATCTGATCGAGCTCTGTAGGGTCCTGCATTGCATTAGTAAAGGCCTCATAGGGTTTTCACATCTGGGTCCCGGCTACCTTGTGTCCTGGGTCAACCACAGTAGCAAGGCGCCTGATTAGACTTGGAGCATGACTTCCTGTGGCGCATTTTGCGGCTGTTGAAAGACGTGTGAGCGCCCGAGTAGAACTTGTCTGCAAACCAGTCATGTTCAAGTTGTCAGTAATCACAATATGAACAAGCACAAAGCGTTGAACATTTCTTCAAGCAAAGGCCGTTGACAGCCGTAATCTTTGGATAATTTAGGATCGGCGACAGGGATCTTTTCCGCCGAAATAATTTCTAACTCAAAGGGGCCACCAAAGGATAAGGAAGGGAGCACACAAGCACAGATTTTTCATGTTGCTACTATCTACAAAGACTACCTGGTATGCATCGCGCACGCTTTCTTCCATAATTTCGACTTCAAGATCTCTTCTAACTCTCCAATAGGCCAACCTTGGCCGCCACCTTCTTTTGAGACTCCCCGCGGCCGAGTAAGCAGTGTCCGCTAGTGAGGACATTGCTTTCCTCAGCATCCGCTTTTGAAATCTTTTTCTATGTCAACTGCCGTTGATGCCCGTCGCCGTCCTAGTTTGTGGTCCTACATCAGCTTCAGCTCTTCACCTCGCAGACGGTCGATCTCCTTACCGAAACCCAACCAGAGCCACCACAACCACGATCCATACGAGAAAGAGGATAGGCATAGGAATAACGGTCGGGCAAATCAGTCCACAAACGTCGTGGAGAACCTTAAGGAGGCGTGGATGACGCCATCTTCGAGATCGAGATATTTGAAGACTGGGGGGGTTATTGCGTTCATTGTACTGTTATTTTATATATTTGTGCCAAATGATGGAGCAGGCGTTAGAGATTTCGTGAAAGGTTTGCTTCTCTATTAGAAATATCTAACAAGGTCAAAACTGCTAAGTACGAACTTCTAGGCCATGCACCTTCAAAGTCTGGAACCTCGGATCCAGGGCCTCTTGGGACGACGAAGTGCTCGAAGTCCTACTCTTCCGACATACCTTTGATACAATATGCCTTGATGATTGACGCTGGTAGTACCGGCTCTCGTATACATGTTTACCGATTCAACAATTGTGGACCCTCACCAGAGCTCGAGCATGAGGAGTTCAAGATGACTGAAAAGAAGGAAGGGGGCTCAGGCTTAAGCTCGTACAAGACTGATACTGATGGCGCAGCAAAGAGTCTGGATCTGTTGATGGATGTCGCTATGGCGACTGTGCCCGATCAGCTCAAGGGATGCTCTCCAATCGCCGTAAAGGCTACTGCTGGGTTGAGAAAGCTGGGTGAGGAGATGAGTCAAGCCATTCTCAAGGCTGTGCGCATGCGCCTCGAGACAGCCTACCCGTTTCCAGTCGTGTCAGAGGCGAATGGCGGGGTTGAGGTTATGGACGGCAAGGACGAGGGCGTCTATGCATGGATCACCACGAATTATCTTCTCGGGAAGATTGGAGGACCCGACAAGTCTCCCACGGCCGCTGTCTTTGATTTAGGAGGCAGCTCAACCCAAATTGTCTTCGAACCGACCTTCAAAAGCCCTTCGAAAGGCATGCCTGAGAAGCTTCAGGAAGGGGACCACAAGTTTAGTCTAAAGTTCGGTGGTCGTGTCTTCGAGCTCTATTCGCATTCCCATCTGGGATACGGTTTGATGGATGCTCGTGAGGCTGTCCATCAGCTTGTCATCCAAGCCAAGCATGATGCTTCTCCAGATGACCCTTCATGGCAGTCGAACCCAATTCCAAACCCTTGCATTGCACCTGGTATGAGCCGAGAAGTCAATGTGACTCTTAATGACGGGAAAAAGGTCACCGCAAACATGACAGGCCCCGCATACGGCAGCCCTGCGCAATGTCGTGCCTTAGCCGAGAAGACTCTCCAGAAAGATGCTGCTTGCGACATTGCACCATGCTCTTTCAAAGGCGTACACCAGCCCTCTCTTGAGAAAACCTTTGCGGCTGAAGATGTGTACATTTTCAGCTATTTCTACGACCGAACGGAGCCGCTTGGTATGCCAGAGTCCTTTTCAATCAAAGAGCTCAGGGATACGGCGGCAAAGGTGTGTGATGGGGCGAGTGGTTGGGGGGTCTTTGAGAGTGTGAAGGGTGCAATTGCTGAACTTGAGGATCGACCAGAATGGTGTCTTGATCTGAATTTCATGATGGCTTTATTACATACTGGATACGAGATGCCGATTTCGAGGGAGGTGAGAATCGCGAAGCAGATCAAGGGTAATGAATTGGGTTGGTGTTTAGGTGCTAGGTAAGTGAACCCTTATATTTGGCGGCATTGAGAACTCGAGCTTGAAGTGACTGATGTTGGAATAGTCTACCCTTGTTGAGCCAGGAGTCGGGTTGGCAGTGTAAGATTACTGAGAACTAGGAACGACGCAACATTTGCTTTTTCGCTCGCCTAGAGGAAAACACTAGACAATTTTGGACGGTTTGAAGTTGTTATATCGGCATTACAATGGAAGATTGATCGCGAACAATTCAAAGTGCTCAAATGTAGGATCTAGAATAATACAATGGGTATCTACCATCCAATTCCTATGTACCTCTTCCGTCCTGAAGACACAACTGCTCTAGCCTGACGAAAACCTCGCATCCCAAGAATGCTCCGCGAGTAGATTTCTAGAAGAACTCGCAATAACTAATCAATCGAACAAAATCCAGGGATTTCTTGACCCGGTTAACACAACAGGAAAAACACCAGAAATCAACAAAGTCGCGCACAGCTAACGACCGGAGCTATTCGGTACTACTCTTTTGTTAACAGCTTTCTCATGTCCCACGTAACGCCCGAAAGCTCGAGAAGATTTCCCCCTAATTCAATGGTACTATAGTAGCCAGGTCGTTTACTTTTTTTTTTAAATTGATTTGGTAAACTTTTCGTTAAAAGTCAGGAAGTACATATGTATCTTGACGTTGGCTCTCCAACCCCTCCCCTCTGCACATCTCACACGCTTTGTTTTTTTTAAAAAAGAAAAAGGGGCCCCCATTCTCTCTCTTCTCGCACCCTTTCCATTCCCAAAACCCTCCAGCAAATCCCGGACAAACCCTCCCCCTACTAAAATCCACCCCCCCCCCCCCCCTTTCCCTAACCTAACTCTCAGCCGTGAAAACGCCCTCTCTGCCGGCTCTTTCTGGCGGCTGTGGAACCATGCTGTGGTATCCTTCCACGGGGTCCCAGCCACGACGAGGGCTGTCTCGGTAGCGAGTCTGCTTTAAAAACACACCGCCCTCGACGCTGGTTACGCTGGGCGGAGATCTTGCTCCTTGGGAAGAGTCCAGGCAGCTGGTTGGGAGTAGGATCGGTGGTTGTAGAGTTGTCTTTTCGGGAGGGGGGGAGGGGTCCGATGCGCTGGGAAGGGGTCTCCTTGTTACAGTAGGAGAGTTTTCGGATATGTAGGTGCACTTCATGGGGATTTACCAGGCGCCAGGGTTGCCTCCAACCTGGATATACTTTATGGGGATCCCTTCTTCCCCAGCACAGCCATCATCATGACCGCCTCTCCCCGCACTATCACAACCCGGATGGAATCTTTCCGTCCCCCGCCCCCTCGAGCCTCAACCGAGCCAGTCCCGCATGCGCTTTGACGATGAGTGGTTGTAGGTTTTCGCGGAGTGGAGCAGTATCTTTTTCTTGAGGTTGAACGGGGGTAGCGACTCGGAGAGCGCTATCTAATACCTTTTGAGCTTGTGGAGGGCTTAGGGATGGAGAAGGGTGGGGGTAGGCTTTAAGGAAGTGAGTTCTAGTTTCTTGGGTTAGGGGGATGGGGTTTGGTGGAGGTTGGTTCTTATTTGTTAGATTGGAGCGTGAAGGCGAACCCCCGCCCTCCCCAACAACCGCGTCGTCTTGATCGTGCAAACCTTCTCCCGCCCCTCCTTCCGGTACTTCCACCGAAGCAGGCACCAAGCGCCCATAGACGGCCCTGATCACGAACGAGTCGCTCAGTTTCCGGCCGCGGGCAGAGCCAGACGCCGGTGTTGTAGAGAAAGCGGCGGAAGGCGTCTTCGGAGTTGTTGTCTCGCGAGTAATCGGACGTGTAGGTGAATGCAAATGGAGCCGGCTGAAGTCGCCGTCCTGGCAGAAGAGTTTTCCCTTGGAGATGCGTGAAGCAGCCTGCGGTGCTGGGGGGGGGCCGCAGATCTGAGTCTCTGCGTGATGGAGGTAATGCGAGGGGGGGCTGGAAGTCGCGGTCAGGGCGTTGACGGTTTTGTGGCGGAAGCGTTCTTCCATGAGGTTTGGCAGGGCTAAGATGCGTTGGAGGCGGTCGAAGAAGAGGGTCTGGTGGGGGCAGAGCGGGACACTTGGGCTTGGCTTTGCGGGAAGAGTTGACTCCTTTGGCTCCGCTGCTACTTGGAGTTTGGAGAATCCCATGGTATCGGTTGTTGGAGTCTCCAAAGGAGTGAACGTAGTAGCTGAGTCCGCCCCGTGATTCTAGGCTGAGGAAGACCCAGGTGGTGGATTAGACCCATTAGGAGATCCACCATGCATGGGCGGGTAGCTCTGGTAGGTGTTGTTATATGGCATATGTGGGTCTTGGTGCATTGGGTGCATGTACATCCCGAACCGATTTTGGCCCCTCGCTCAAGGAATGTAACCTGTGACTCTGGCTTGGCCGTCCTTGGACCCCACCAGGTCCGCCATGAGGATGTCCCACGTAGTGCGGATGAGCGTATGCCATATAGTGGAAGGATATTTTGCTGGCAATTTTTGGCTTGAAGAAACTAAAAGTGCAGGATACGACTAAGTAGGATGCCCACAAGGCGGACTCGAACAGTATGTGAACAATAAGCCCTTACGAGGCCGTCGAAAGAGAAAGGTTTCGGCGTTGGACGACCTATCGGGGGAACAGTGGGGTTGATGTAGAGGAGAGGTTGAAACTGGAAAAAGGACTTGAGGTGGTTATATAGTAAAGCATGCCATTCATGGGTTAAAATGAATATGTCAGACGTGGCACGAGGACTTTGTGCAAGTGTTACGGTGAAATTCATTCCTCAGTGGGCTTCTATCCACCTGGGAACGGTGATTCATACAGATACAGATCAAAGTGACCATGTGTCTGCATGTCTTGAACGAGTAAGAGATGTGTGACGATAGTCCAAGCTAAAGAGTAAAGGAAGAGACATGGCATAACCGTAGTCGAGAGTGAAGAATGTGGACAGTGCAAAGAATTGCGGTACAGACACCAAGAATGTGAACCGCACTGGGAGCTTTCACAGAACAATACAGGATAGGAGGCAAAGGGACATATACGTATACACTAGATTATAAATGATATAAAACGATCCAAACCCCACATATTCCTCTTACCGCGCCTTGTACAGGTCTATTTGCCCGTCAAATCAATGGTCGGTAGCTCAGCCATATGCACATTCAAGCTCCCATACGGCCTCATCGTTACATTCATCACCGTACTCGTACAATTTCTCGGAGCAAGCGGCACAGGGGCTGGGATACCATGATATAGAGGCCAATCAACCTGACATCCGCGGGCAGTAATACTTGTTGGCGGCGCTCCAGATGCCCAGATTGGGTTCGCCAAGGACTCGGTACCGGTACTGTTGGCGTTGCGGTTAAACGTTAAGCTAGAAGGGTCGATGGCAATGTTCCAGGGTTGGGTAGCGGTGATGTTGTACGCGTGTACCTGCGGTGGGGGATTTGCGGGGCCATCAGGGGGAAGAACCTCGACGGTTTGGCCGACATCGAGGGCGTAGAGGAGGGCACCGTAGTAGACGGCAACGGTATCGTTGGAACGCGCGGTGGTTTGAATACTAGCGCCAAGGGTGTACTGGATGGAGTTTTGGCCGGCTGGAATGTTGACAGTGGCCATGCCGGTGTGCCCGTCCGCGGAGGCGGGTTTTGCCTCCTTGTGATCGTTGACGGAGATGGTGGACGAGACGGCCCAGGCGGGGACTCGGACGGAGAAGTCAAAGGCTTTCGTGGTGGTGATCTCATAAGAAAGGGTGCTGTCGAAGGGGTAGTTGGTATTACAGGTGACTGTGACATGAGTGCCGTCGCCCAGTGTTGTATTGGCGGTGGCTGGGCCGAGTAAAGCGTGTCCAAGGCCGCTCTGACCAACTCGGACATAGGAGGCGGACAGATACTTGGGAAGTCCCTGAGGCATGTTGACAGTGCAGCATGGGTAGTTGGGTTCTAAGTTCTGGTTAACTTTGGACTTTGGACCGATGCTTCCAGAGATCTTACCTAGGTCCATGATGATACCGTCTTGGCCGACGTTCCAAAACGGAGACTGCGTGTCAAGGTGGCGGGCGAATGGTGCGTTTGACGTAGCAAGATATTGACGAGCCCAGTGGTCAGGGGTAAATGAAACGGGCAATGCATTGAAAGCCGTACGCTCGCAACTGTCTGCATAACTGTTGTCGCCCATGACCTGGTAAAGGTACGAGAACGAAAACATGGTCTATAGTAGAGCTTTTTAGTATGCAATCTAAGACGCAAGGTATTAAGATAATACCTCAACTGCTGTGCAAAGCTCTGCTCCTCGGTTTGGCGCCAAGCCTATCTGTCTCTCATCGCCGATGATGGAACCGGCGGAGTCTGAGTGGTATTGCATTGTCCAGCCGACTCCGTCTCGAGTAGTTTGTAAGAGACTTTGGTTCGCAGTAAATCGGCTATATAGTATCAGTACGTCATTTTCTGGAAATGGCGGGATAAAAAGCTCACTAGACGACAGCGTTCGCTTTGAGACCTATTTCCACAAGTTAGAAGCTTTACTCTTCTAGGTTTCACTCGAAATAGAATGCTTGCCTTGGCCAGTGTTCACACCGTGTACGAATGGAAAGATGGCAGAATCGCCAGTGATGGCAGGTTGAATCAGATCCAGATCCTCAAAGATGAAAACATCCTTGTTGTAGTATTGAGACCAATCGTAAGAACGTTGTTTCAACAAGTACATAGTTTCCATAAGTAACTGCTTGTTGTCGTTCCCGCTGTCTACCGGGTGTTTCTCGTACAGCCATTGGAGCGTGATCATCATGTCTTGATATCTGACCTGACCCCAGAATTGGGTGAACCCAACGTTGTCGATCAACATCCCGTGCATAAGATTGATGAATTTGTACATAGCGGGGATGGTAGTGGGAGCCTGGGTCGGGTCCGCCTCAATGAGTTGGTATAGCCCAAGGAAAAAGGGGAATCGTCCCCATAGATCTCGGGTGCTGTTCGTTGTTTCCGGGCCCAGCCAACCGTCCGTCTGCTGGTGACCGAGAACATAACTAGCAGCGTTCAAGACTTGAGTCTTCAGTCGAGCATCATCCAAACCGTATGCAAGAGCGACAAGTCCGTTGAACCAATATGGGAAACCTTCGTTCAAAGACGAGTATTCAGAATTTCCTCCTAACCAACTGGAGTCATGGACGTAGTGGTAGAAGTCGTATTCATGGCCAGCTAGTCCATCAGACATCAAACCCAGTTGGTCATGAAGCCAACCCTCAGGTTTGATTGAACCCAAAGGCAGCGGCTCGAAGGTAACAGGGACCACTACAGTTGGTGTTCAGCCGGGTCTGGGGAAGACGATTGGGGGACAACGTACATGTAACGTTGGGGACCACGACGTTGGCATGCACGTTTATGGCATGGGCGTTTGATGCTCCATAGGCAGCGTGGGGTTTGAGGGCGGAGACTGAGTAATTCGACATGGCGTATAGGGGTTCTTGCTGATGAGCAATAGGCCTCTTTGTGCTCCCCGGGAAATCGCCCTCGTATAAGGAATTCCGAGGCCGCACCAAGAGCCAGAGGGGAATGATCAAGAGACACCATTGTGCCCGGTGTAGCCATAACCTCCTCCTTATGCATCGACAATCCGACGTGTGATGGTAACATCGGACCTCATTCAGCAAACCATATTGACTTTGACCCTCAACCTTCTCATTGCAGGTTGGGGCTCCGAAGGTGTGTTTCTCGTGATGTTGGTACGGTCGAGGCAAATGGGCGCCGTTATGTCCTTGTGCCCATGAACGCAGGAACATGATTCGCGCATGAAGTCACTCAGCACCTTGCGACTCGAGCTTGTTGTGCACCGAACAAGGTTCTCCGCAGCCCGTAAAGGAGGCGTTCAGGGGAGTCGTCCTTAGCCGGCGCCTATCATCCCTGTTCGTGGGGTACGTACAGTGTAAAGTACACATGGTGTACTGTGTACTCTACTTGTATTCGATCGGGTAGGATCACGGGCACAGCCAACGCAAGTTTCTGGAAATGACAGCTGCAGAGCATCGGGAACTTCGGGCAGCCTGGCAGTTAGGGTTTTCACCAGCAGCGGGGGCGGATGCGACGTGGAAGCCAAACGACCAGACTTCCCATCCACCGGATGACCATGTGTATGATACAACAAACCACTGCCACCTGCCTCTTTGATAAATCTATTCTTAGTGGAACCACTCATTCTCCTGAATTAAACATTACAGCCGAAACGTCGGGAAGCCAAACAGCCGTGACTCCCATATGTACTGTACTGTGTACATAGTCACATATAGCGCCCGTGCTATTTACTTTGTAGATGAAAACCCTCGACCCTACTCCGTACTTTCCAACGTTCAACAATCGCTTCAGATTTCCAGGGTATCCATGCGCCAAATATCAATGTCACGAACTGTTTCCGGACATCTTCTTTTAACATCTCTCCTATATTTCTGCTTTCCACTTTCCCCAGCCGGTTCCTGAGTCCTCAGCTTGCCAATTTCAAAGAGCAAACTCGCTATTTCCATATATCTCAAAACGCTCCATTCCCCGTTTAACGACTCGCTTCCAATTTGATTTTCATGAGTCCCATCGTCGTGTTCTCTAACTTTCTCGCCAAAAGATCGGTCATCTGGATTTTCGAGTAATCTAAGCGCCTTCAACTTCGGGAGGAAAGGGATCAAGAGTCGAAGAGCGCGGAAGTCCACAAAATCAACACCAAGTCCAAGCTGCTCGAGGTGGGGGCAACTCCTAATGAGGAGAGCGATGTTGTCCGCACTCAGGCGCCATTGAGGCAGGAGGAGCAGATGGCGAAGCGTGCTGCCATGGTTCTTGGCAATATTTTCAAGGTAGTCGTCCTTTAGCCCCAAGGTATCACTGACGCTAGGAGAAGAAGACGTGCTAGAAGCGGGAGAATTTAGTAAAAGCGCAGCACTCGAAATCATCGGACTGGCGCTTCTCGATTGGTTCTTGGTACGTTTCTGTGCTCCGATAAGGTAGAGCCGTTCAAGCCCCGTAAAACTTCCTAGAAATTCGCATTGCTGCTTCGATACCTTGTCGATCCGTAACATCCTCAGCTCTGCCATATTGTGTTTCGGGCGCCTACCTGTCTGGCAACGGGGATCCATAAATACATTAGCTGCTTCATCACCTTCTCCCATAACACTGTTGATGAGCGTAATCTCCCGAACCGTGGCGGTGTCAATCACGTTATCGCACGACCCGTCGTTGTGCATGTACAGATTTTGCAGTGAGATACTCCTCAAGGGCATGGTGTAGTTCGAGGACAAAACCCTCCCAAAGAACGTATTCAATTTTATACTCGGCTCTTGAGCTTCCTTCATGCGTGGACTCCAGTGGAGTTTCAGATCTTCCAGCTTCTTCGATCCAAGTAAAAGTAGGGATATATCATCCGCATAGCAAAGCGGGTCTATCTCGAGGACTTTGAGTGATTTAAGACTTGGTATCGGCGGTGCAATAGTGATTGGTTGGGGATGCCGCCTTGAAGGGAATTTGATTGTGAGCTGCGTCAAGGTCGACTGAGCGATACCTTGCCATACAGTGGGCAGCATCTTCATATTGAGTTCCCAACTGAGCACGTTAGCATTTGCACCTTGCTCCAAGCTCGGACGGCGCATACCTAAAACTATCCAGTACCCCCATCTTCTCCACCGCTACCCGCACAAGACCGTTCAATAACATACTACCATCAGGTACCCTTCCGACCTTTGCGCATTCGTCCACATCGTATTCTTTCCACTGGCCATATACTCTGAATCTTTTCACATATCCTGCTACATTCCTTGTCGCCAACCCGTTCAATCCCATGGAGAAGGGGCTCGCCATGCCACATCCATCAGGTCGTCCAGATTGCCTTGAATAGCGTATATAGTCGTAGGATCGTAAAGACACGGTTGCATAGAGCTGAGGTAAAGTCATATAATGAAAGAGGCAGCAGGTTCGACATACTCGGGCAAGGTCCGAAGGTTGATCAAGCTGTAAGGCAATGAGTCTCAACAAATGTACATCAAAGATACCGGAGTAAGAGCCACGGACATACGTATGATACTATCAGGGCTATCAGGTTCAAAGGAAGTGGGAGAGCTGAGCTTCCTCCAGGCCCATTGCCGTTACTGTGGAACGATTGGTTGAACATGTTATGTATGATATCTGGGGGCGCCATGATTGGTAGGGGTTACCGCGTTCGAGCTCAAGAGGACGTTCCAAGTGATACCAGAATGGAGGAAAGCTACATTGTTGTCAAATACTGAATAGATATCACACGTTCTAGGCGACAACAAAACGCGGTCAAAAATCATCGAAACCCGCGCCAGGTACATGCAGGGTTCACCAATCTAGCTATTGACATTAGGTGGCTCACTCACACAGTCATAGTTACTGTATGTCCTGACGTCGTATTTCTTAATTAAACAATAGTGCACGGTAGTAAGATCGTAGGATATCATAACCCCAGCGCCTTGCTAAACCCAACTCAAAAACCAGCCCCAATAGCTTCCTAAGCCCACCCGATATTCCTCATCCGATTACTGAAGAGAGGATTTACGAAATTCGATCCTCATCTTGTCTTTCGGAATAGACCCTGCCTGTACCGGGAACCGTCTGCTCTGACGAGGCTGATGCATTCGACCGAGGAGGGTTCGAGTAACGTGATATTACTGGCCCTTGACGAGGCCGAGGATTCTGAGGTGATGCGTTACCGTCTTGTCGTACACTTGTACTTGTCAGTACCTGAGCGGCATTCGTCCGGTGACCTGTAGAAGTGGTCACAACACCTTGCTGAGAAAATGCAGGCTCATAGAAATCTGTCGGCGAATAGGGAGTTCTTGATGAGCTAGGCATTGGCGTCAGCTGTGTTGCATTTTCATGCCAGTTCACAGCAGCATTGGCCAGACTGTGGACTTCGCGGGTCGCAGAATTCAAGCCGTCACTCTCTGTAGAGTCTACCCTTTTTCCGACTTCAGGTGTGGCTCTTGTACCAATGAACGAAGTCCTTCCGCTAGGTGGCGGCGCTGGAATGATTATTACCGGCACCGTGGCATTCCCAGAATTTGGTGCCTTTTTCCCACGCAGCCTGTCGAGCGTACTGAGATACGGAGAGGCAGCCGTCGGTTCTGTTGGTATTGTACGAGTCGGTGCCGAGGACTCTGTCATCCTCGAGAGACCTTGTGACACTTCCGGTGGTGGCGTTTTGCGATCTTGTCCGAACACACTTGACCATATCGACCTTCCACTGAAGAGAGATTTCACCTTTGAATTGTTTCCTGTTTTTCTGCTGTTCCGTGTGGGTGTAACTGGCTGGAGCTTAGGCTGCTGAGGACATTCCCCGGAATAATCTGAGCTCGTATCTGACAGGTGTCGTCCCGGCGGATTAGATTCAGAGACTGTATGATGATGCACCACGAGATCGGGGATGACAGCGCTAGTGGTATGACCCCTGCTGATGGGCGAAGCCACTGCAGAAGGTTGAGTTGGGTAATTGGCACATAGGTGGGTTCCTGCTGCTTGGACTTCTTGTCTTAATGCGTTGTGATGGCCAAAATCTCGGCCGGGGTTCTGACCAGCGTGTACAAGCTGTCGAGATCGGGGCAATCGGCTCTGCACAGTTATTGTGCCCTTCCAGCCGGTGCTCGTCCCGCGTCCCGGGCTTCCACCACTCCCATGACCCAACTGATTTTCTCGGTGCGCTTTCGGCCAACTGACTTCAGATGATGGCGTACTTTCCAGCATTTCATCGCCGTCATATATCTCCCTACCAAGTATACCATCTTTTCTCTCCTCTGCTTCGAGCGCCTCTATCCGCTCCACCCACTCCCAAACAACGACACTTGCTGCTGCCGCACCGACCCAGCGTACGTACGTGCCCCAGCCGGAAATGTTAGGCTTTGCAATGTCCAAGATAAAGAATACAAGGGGTATCAGTATAGCTACAAGAGATAGCATGGCCAAGAGGCAGATATTGCGCATTTTTGGATGGAAATAGGCAAAACGTCCCTTCTGGAAAGAGTAAAACATTACCATAGCAGCATATATGAGGCTCAATGCCGAAGAGAAGAGGTAACTCAGTGCTGGGACTGCATTGTCAAAGTTCCGAGGCCGGATTTTGAAACTCTCATATAGAAGGCAGTCTAGAGCACTGAAAATTGTATCGAGTGTAATGAGAACCAATCCGGTCCATTCAATGATGATTTTTTCTTTGTGCCGTGGGAAGAGCTTTATCAACGTCTGCGCCTGCGCAAGCCAGAGGAAGATATCCGATAGAAGTCTGATAGCTTTGATAGCCGTGCCTCTCACCACACTATCCGTTAGAGCAAGGACATCCTGGTACCCATCATTATATTGTGCTCGGGCCACCCTGAATGTATCGACAGAAGCATATGTCAGGGAGACTGCAACAGTCAAAGCGGCGGCTTTTTGCAGCCATGGTCTTCCCTCGGCTCCAATCACCGACGTAGTCCCAGAAGCCCGACTGATCATGCCCTTATGGCCCAAGAAGCCTCGTCCTCCTCCAACACCACCAGCAAATAGAGTTCGGGGAGTGATGAAGAGAATGAGGACCAGCATATAGCTGATCACTGTCGCCGCCGCAATTGCGTAAATCTGTGGGGAAGTCGAAGCGTAGAAGGGATTTTGATCATTGAACACTTGCGAATCGGCCTCTGGGGGCGTCGAATCAATATTTGGGACGCCAGTGCATGCTGGTTGGAAGACAGCAGCTTCGGTGATGGTTAAAATGGTCGAACTCCCAATGTTCAAAAAACCACCGGATGGTAACCTAAACGGCGTGCAGGTTTTCGGTAGGGAGGTAGTGGTGCCCGTTGGGGTCGCCCAAATCTGGCGGCGAAGAGGGTTTAGGTCGGGCGGCATGCTCTACCGAGGCGGAGAGGAAAGGAAATGCTTGCTATATTGTGGTTCCTAAATCTTTCTTGGTGACTTTTAAGCGGTCCAAATCTACCGACTCGACTCCACGACTTTTCACGAAATCAAGGACTTCGGCAACAGGTAATGCTCGGCATGCGATAGGTTGTTGATGCTGTGAGCGGGTGTCTTGAGGTTCGAGAATCATAGTGCCCTTATGAATTAGCTTCCTAGCCAAGTTCAGATGTATACAGTCGACGTGGAGTTTTAATTGCGAGATCAAGTTTTCAACGGTGAGGAATTAACGATGTTGTCGAGGTAAAGGTAAAAGTGGGATGTCCATGTCAGATTTGAATGTCGGGAAGTGGGATGCCGCTGAGAGGAGGCTTAAGCATAAATCAGTTATGCATAAAGCGATGACGCATACTTGGGTACCTCGGTACGAGTATGTCGCTCGAATGTCAAGCGCTCAAGGGCTTCTATTCTATTGGTACTTTAGGGAAACAATAATCTAGTGACTCCACGATTCCATCTGCTCGCTCCCCCCTCTTCGAGCCAATCAGACGCGAGGAAAAAGGTTACATGTAGAATCTTCGATCTCGAATGCTTGAATCTGCTCGGCTCGCGATATCCGTGCCCCGCCCTAAGCTCAGAAGCGAAGGATGAGCTTGGGGCGGGGCACGGATAACCGTTTTGAATCATTGAGGATTACGGGTCTTGTTTGGGTGTTCGTAAGTGTTTCAATGTTGAGAAGCTGAACCAAATTAGCACAGAATCGGGTATAGAATACATGAACCGTGAGAAGTTTGTTACAACCACCCTCCCTAAAATCCGATAAAATACTCATCGAAATATGCAAACTCCACGCAAAACAACCCCGTAACCATTACCCCCAAAACCCATCAACCCAATCATCTCCCCCTCACCTCCCTCGCCCTCTTCCTCAACGCCTCATTCTCAATAATCCACCCCCTCCCCTCGGCTCCCTCCCCTTCCCAACCCCCCACCACCGCCTCAATCAACGCAGCCGCTAACTCATCCACTTTGATCGAAGGAAATAGACTTAAGACCGCGGGCGTAAATATCGAGCCCTCTTTCGCCAGCACCAGCGCAGGGCGCGCAATGATGGGTTCGAAGCTTTCGGGTTGCGGGGCGCTGTGAGTTAGGAGGCGAGTTTCGACTTCGCCCTGTGCTGCTTCGTCAGAGGCTATTTGGGCGGACAAGGGAAATGGAAAGGTATGGAGTCAGGGAAAACGGTGGGAATTGGGGGTGTTACGCGTATTTTTCGCATCTCAGACAAAAACCACAATTTCTTCCCCCGATCGCGGGTGGCGAGGGCGCCGCTGCAGTAGACGAAGCGGAACTTCTTTCCCTCATTGACTAGCTTTGAAAACTCGGAGCAGGCGGAGAGGGTGTAGTCCAGGTTGACGCGGCGCGAGATTTTGGGGTCGAGGGATGTGGTGCCGAGCGCCCTGTGGGTAGAGGGGTTCAGGATTGTTTGGGTAGGTGTGTGTACGAGTAGAAGAACATGAATGCATGTAAATGCCTCATCTGAAAAAAAAGCCGCTTTTTCTCTAGATGTTGAATTTATTGAGGGAATGTAAGATATATGGAAGAACAAACCATATACACCCATCACACCCCTTCAACTCCCCCAGAACCTCCTCCGGCATTCTCGTAAAATCCTCCAAAAGTACAACTTTGAGTTTCGGGTCTGAAACTGGAAGAGCGCGGCGCGACAGAATAATCAGGGATGTTATTTGCGGGTGAGAGAGACACTGGAGGAGGATTTCCTGCCCGATGAAGCCGGTGCTGCCAGTGAGGATAATTTTCATGGTTTTGATGAGGGAAGGAAGATAGATGTTAGATGAGCGGGGGTGAAGAGCGGAGTGTGTAAATGGACGGGGATGTTCCTTTCTTCGTGTGACCGAGATGCTCGCGCAGGGCAAATGTATGTTTTGCGTATCTCCTCTAACAAGAAGAAGAGAAAGCCTAATCGTGCCACGCTGACACCTACTAAAGTACGGAATAGGTGCTGGCCACCTAACGTTCACCACCCATATGACGTTTTCCCCTCACCAATTCTGCGGGGAATCACATACAAAATCGAAAAATCTCTCAAATTCTTTGCACTTTAACAATGTAACAACGCACAAAGACAATGGTATGCAACAAAAGTTCAATTAACTGTTAATTATATGAAGAAACTAAACATGAAAAAAAAATTCAATATATATGTTGATGCGTGCATGAGTTGTGAATTTGAGAAATCGGGAATTTTTGTATGCTTCAATTTTCACATTTTAGCAACGCAACGAGATATTATGATTTTCGTTTCGATAGAGATTTAGATTTAAACATTTTTATTTAACTTCTAGTTTAAAACACTTTATTGTGCGTTGTTATGAAGAGATTTTTCGATTGGTGAGGGGAAATCGCTTACAGAGCTCAGCCTTACCGGAGCAATCGGCGTTGAGTGGATGACATATCGCTGGCTCCCACGGCTCCTACTAATATTATGTACATGTAATCGTTCTTCCTCTGTTTCTACATGCTTCGATATATTCAAAGAGCAACCCAATTAGCATACCAATTTACTCCAAGAACCTCAACTGTTTCGTTCTCCACTCTACGCAATATGTCACACTCATTATATGACGACACAACGCCCGCAGAGGTGAAGAACGCCAAGGTAATACCACCAATGTCAATAGAAGACGAGCATTCATCTGATTCTGGTGTCAAGGGTCTTCATCTCATCACCATGAGCACCCCCAATGGCCAAAAGGTGCAGATCATGCTCGAGGAGCTTGCGGATATCTATGGCACAGAATGGACCACCACCAAGATGTCAGTAACATCATACCCTTCGGCAAACCATGTATCCTAACGAGGTCCACATAGCAACATCATGACCAATGAACAGAAGAAAGACTGGTTCCTTCGACTCGACCCGAACGGTCGCATCCCCGTCCTTGTGGACAATACGAAATCTCCTCCATTTCCGGTCATGGAAACAAGCGCCGAACTCCTTTACCTCCTTAAGTTTGCCGATAAGAACGATGAGTTTGGCTTCAAAGACGAGCTCGAACGTAGTCAAGCCTTGCAATGGCTGTTCTTTTGGCACGGAAGTGGTGCGCCATTAATGGGACAGTTTAACCATTTTAACAAGTTTGCTAAAGAGAAGATCCCATGTATGTCCCGCTACCCCTCATAGATAAGCGGTTGCTGAGCAGGGGACGCAGACGCTATTGAGCGCTTCAAGAACGAAACCCTTCGAGTGTACGGCGTGCTTGAGATTCAACTCTCAGGGAAGTACACTGGCAAGCCCCGTGACTACCTTGCGGGTACCGGTAAGGGAAAATACTCGGTTGCGGACATTGGTACCTGGCCTTGGGTCGCAAAATGGGAGTTTTCCGGCCTTGCAAAGGAGGATATGAAGGGTTTCCCACACTTATTGAAGTGGATCGATCGTATCGCCGAGCGTCCTGCTGTTAAGCGCGGCACCGGAGAGAAGTATCAGTAAAGGACTTTGGAAGGCTGAATTGAAGGCCTTGACGAATAATACTTAGTGAAATGTCAGAATACAACAAGCTCAGACCAAGTACCTGCATCGAGGGCCTAAATTATGCATCGTCCTTCATCTGCTGCAGCTTCCTCCGCTTCTTACAAAACTTTCGACGTATCTTTTTCCATTCTTCACGATATTTCTCATTTTTACTGTATGTTTTCCAACAGCGGTACGGTTTGTATGGATCGTCAAGGACGCCGAAATCACTGTCAGTGACAGGTGAGTGTAGTCGTTGCCTGTATGAGTCTTTGGGATGGGATGGAGGGCGAGATCGCGAACGTGTCTGCGTAAAGTGGTCCATTGAGAGCATAGTGGTTGTTGGTACTCTGATTGGTGGGGTCCAGGCTGTTGGTACATTTATCAAAGAGAGATCTACCTGCCGTGGACGTTCCGTGTGGCAAAATGGGCATGTGAAAAGAGTCAATTCAAGTGTGCGATCCCGAAGCTCAAGATCCGCAGAACAAGTTGGACAATGATCGGCTAGTCGGTCAAACGCAACGCTAGCGATGTTAATGAGGTTCTGTGTTGCAACACCACGAGATCCTATTCCAAGCCAGGGATCAGCTCAGCCTTCATTCATTCTCCTCCAGTGTGGCGGTCTACCGATCGATCTGGGGTCGCCAGCTGCTACACCCGGCCAAGGACTGTTCTGATGGCTAATGGGCGATTGCCACATCGACGCCCCATAAGAGTTAGGTTTGACCCTGGTATCAGGACTTATTTGAGAATCCCCGTTTCGACCTTCGCTATCAAAGACTCCATTAATGATGAATGCGTTGTTGGAGAAGAATTGGTTTCTCATAACGGAGCTTCTCGCAACGGAAGGCAAATCGTTGTCATCTGTAATAGCCAATCCTAGGCCTTCTACTTTCGGTTTCGCCGGGAGTATAAACTTGGAAGGTGAATTGCTCTTATCAGCTATAGCCAATCCTAGAATTTCAACATTTGGTCTAGCTGGCAGAGTAAAAGCCTTATCTGAGCCACCAGATTTGTATTTGGCTACAAAAATCAATGCTGCTCTTTTAGACAGTGTTGATTGCTGTGGACTCACCTATTTTATCACCCTTCGACAGTCCATGCTGTTTCAACATTGATACCCAGTACTGGCTTGCGGAAGCCAGGACGCGCAGACTAACAGCCCAAGTGAGTGCTATGTGCATGTACTGTGACGTTGAGCGTTGAGCTTTAACAGGGCATTTGTATTTCATTCACGGTTCTGGAAACGTCAGTGCAAGATAAATATCACATGAACTTTCATACTGGCCCTTATTGATCTTAGTACCCCAGCCCAGGATATTCTGATAAGTCTAAGAAGCATTGCGGAGAATCGGAATTATCAGTGACATCTTCGGCGCCGAAGCTTGTTCACAATTATAGTTGCTGAACTGATAGATCGACGAGGAAAGGTGGAAAGGAGTATATATATCACTTTGATATCAGATTTTCTATCTTGTGGAACCTGATCGTCCGTACTGCGCGGGTATCAAGTTTTTGAAGAGACGTGGAACTTCAGATCGCAACTCGTTAAATCGCCTACCAGAGACTCGCTTCGTCAAAACTTACAGAACAGCGTTTTCTAGGGGTGAGCTCTCCATTTCCTCGACCGTCAAACTCCTCAATATTGCCCTAGAACCGGATTTTCAAAGAGGAGGGACGAGTAGGCAACGGTAGACATGATTTAGGTGGTCCTTCCATGACCTCTGCGATGTTAACAGGATGGTACTTGTCTTGATCACTCGAGGCGACGGAATGAGATACCGTTCTCCTAGGTTCCAAATCTTCTTGAGTAGTGTCGATATCCTTCCTCAGATCACTCTTTGGGATGCGCACAGGAAATGCGAACCTAGTGCCATCTCTCCGCGGTCTAGCAACAGCCACAGAATCTTTGTCCTCGCCAGTCTTCCCACTGGGACCAGGAGTCGCGGATCTGGATACGCCCCACAGCGCCTGTACAAGAGACCGATTATCGCTGTCGATGTCAGCTTTCTTGAAGGTGCGTGGAGTTGCGCACCTTGGTTCGTTGTGCTGCGTCCATTTTGTTTTTGCGATAGCAAGAAACCCAAGTAGAGATTCGGCCTTGATAAGGGGACATGCAGTCTTTTGTTTGATCTCATTGTATCCGCTCGAGGCATGGAAGTCAATAAGCTCGTTCTCGTGGTTAGCTTCCATCAATTTACAGACTTGAAGAGTCTCGCTCTCAGTCAAACCACTTGTATCGCAGTCCTTGATAGCGTCCTTCACTCGTTTCGCATAGACATCGCAGATGCGATCTTCTTCAGTATTGAAGCAATCAGGACAGAGTGGTTGGGTAGCTGTGATCAGCCGGGGCTCTTCGTTGACAGCTAATGTATGGAGAGAAGCTGAGCGCCCGGCCTTGGTCTTACGGTTGAAGAACCAGCGGGATCGATCAACTGGCTCGGTTGCATCATACACTTCTTTGCCTCTGCCTTTGCCTTTGCCTTCGGCGTTCTTTTGGTTACGCTCTTGACCTTCTGCAGGGGCCGGTTCGAAGATCAAACTGCCTTCGGGGTATTTGTTGGGGTCGTGGTGGCAGGTATGGCCGCAGCCTTCGTAGCGAAGGTCGAAAATTTCGGACATCTCTCTGGTTAGATTGATTGACAAGGTCGTGAGTGGAAGATGAGAAGCAGAAGAGTAATTCTGGATGCGTATATTTTACAATGAGCGCTGTGAGTCAGACATTGTTCACTCAGCGTCGTTGTCTTTACTTCTATAGCCTAATATATGGTAAACGATGCAGATCTTCAAGAGAACAACGACGACAAAGTCATTGTTCACGATTGTCTCCAGAGGTCTGTCACGTGTTTAAGAGAACAGCAAAAACATTGCTTGGACAAAGGATGCCTGAAACATCAAGGCGAGGATTGTCCGAGAGAGTTCTATGAGCATATCTTTTACAATACAATCAACGCATCTCACAATATAGAAGATGAAAAGTGCTGGAGGAAGAAGAGATCAAGAGCAAGGCCTTTGGCATCAAAAGCTAAGGCCACCAACTTGTGACATTATGAGAAGCCAAGAAATCAACCGATTTGATTACAGATCGAATCCCGGTTGGAAAAGGGGAAGTGCCATGTATGGAATCGAAGAAAATCATGAATTTACAAACTGAGTAAGGTCTAACATTCCTCAAAGTTAGGCATTAGAAGAATGTGGTGGACAACCAAATTAGATCTATGAGGCGACCCAATTAGTTCGTTGAAATCAGCATCATCTAGAAGTGTCAATCTGCTGGTAGTACTGCGATGCTCGGTTAATCCCACATAGGATCCTTTGTTAGAACCCCTCGTCGTACGGTTCCCGAAATGTCAAGAAACCGCAAACAGTACTGCGTGCAACAAAGAAAGCCATGACGAGAGGGTGCGTGACAGAAAAGATAAGTAAAGCAAGAGATCCTGGCTTACTTGAACAACTTCAAACCTACAAATATCGCACAGCATCGAAACCACACCGTTGAGCCAACGAAAAGCACGCTCCGCGAAAGAAAACATCTCAGTATCTCCATCTATCCACACCTACCCACCTCCTCCCTCCAGACCCACCACACAACCATGCCCCGAACCTCCCCCCGCTTCGCAAAACCCCCCACCCTCCCCTGCGGCCACCCCATCCCCTCCGCAGTCATCTGCCTCTCCACCGAACCCTCCACCTGCCAAACCTGCTACCTCGCCCAAGAATCCAGCATCTGCGAGCAGCACGCGGTTCAACAACGGCAGCAGCTTGCCCAATACAAGCGAGAAAACAAGCCGCAGGATACCATTGATTGGATGCGCCAGATGTCGGAAAACGATCTTCAAACGCAGCTTACGTACTTCAGGGCGAGGAGGATGGCGCAGACGGATGAGAGTGTTAGGGCGAGGTTGGAGCCGCTGTTGAGGAGGGAGTCGATTTTTAGTCAGGAGTTTTGAGGGTGGGGGCTGTTGGAAAGTTTAGAAATGTCAAACTAGTTGGTACATTTGAGACTTTTGGATTCTAGACTGCCTATGATGAGCGTTATCCCCAATTCTTTTGGTGAACACTCTACAGGTTCTGTATAAACCCAGAAACTGTTCGCGCGCATCTGAACCTGGTTGAGGGAATATACACAAAGAAAGGGATGATTTCCGAAAACAGTGGTCCGAGTAGCCGAAATAAACGCGCGCTTAACATAAAATCCTCCAACTCGAAGCCTCACCTCCGAACATCATGCTCTGTACAAAGATGCTCGCCCGTGTGTAGTGCCACGTAAGAGGAGTGCGCAATCCATCATGTGCGCGTCATCTGACAAGTAGACCTTTTACGAATCCAGGACAACACGCCTCTCCGTCAAGTTGTCCCGGACTCTGTTCTCCCTTTACCATATCGAACTCATGTCTTTCTATGCAGGGAAATTCGAAAGTAAACACATGTGAACCATACAGGACTTTCGTTTGTTCCTCAGTTGACATGACCATACGAGTTTGTCCAGGGTGGCCTACCGGAGCGAGGATATCACTTGTCCTCCATTGTCAAATCGATCATGACCTGCTTCTTCTTCGCAGGCTCGGTCTTCGCTGGCTCGGTCTTCACTGGCTCAGTCTTCGTTGGCTCGGTCTTCGCTGACTCCGTCTCTGCTTCCTTCTCTTTGATGCTCTTCTGCAGATTTCTTGCTTCCTTCTCCCACTTCTCCTCACGCAAACGCTGGGCTAATATCTGCCGCTCTATCTCGCGCTGTTGCTCGACTGTCTCTGGTGTGCAATGAGTCAATTCTCTTGCTGGTATTTGATGATGGGCGAGAGGATCGGGATCCATCTTTACTTGCGGGACAGCTTGAACGCGCCGTGTATCTTCGCGAGGAGGTAGGCGAGAGTGATGAACGTCTGATTCACTGACTTCTGAATCTCTCTTTTTGGCTCCTCCCTCTATGGTCTTTGAGTCAGTCTTTTCTTTCCCTTGCTTGCCTCCCATCACTATTGTCTCCTTGGTAGCAATCTTGGCTTTCTTGTTCTCATAGTTCATTGATGGTTCAAGTTCATATTTGAGATTCTGCAGTTTGTCTCCCTGGGAGTTTGAGATATTATCAGTAGTAGGCGAACACGGACGCTTGGCTCCCTGGAGATTTGACACTGACGAACGAAAAACGTCTGCACCATTATGTCGAATGCGCGTATGTGGTGAGCGAGAGCGTCGACCATGCGAACCGCCATGGTGAATAGGCGAGCGTGAAAGCGAGCTTGCGCTGGGTCCATTAGGTGTGCGGGCACTCTCTACTGAACTTACGTTCACAGGTCGAATATGGTTGTTCACATCTCCCAGAATGGATCTCACAAGCCTATGTCCACAAAACCCACAAAACTGAATGACTCTTCCGTAGCGTTCATCATAATCCTCAAACTGCGCATCGCATGTCCCGCAGTACCTGAAGGTCTCATGTCCCGGAGGTCCGAATTGGCCTGGACGTGTCTCTGCTGGGAGTTGCATAATTACCGCTGTACTCGTGGAAGGATAAGCATCCGTACGAGCTCTATGATTACCCGCACCAGATTCGATGGCTGGACAGGTCGTTAACGATATCAATACAAGGGAGTATGTTCTTCACTCACCTTGGCTGCTTTGCTTGCCTGAAGACTGGCTAGGATCAGTTGGAGCCATTCTTTCACTTTTGCTTCTCAAGTGTTTTACGCAGTTTGCAACTTTCAAGTTGACGAAAAGGTTATGAAGTCGGGTGGCCGACTTAGTCCTTCCTTATCCGACAATAGTATTAAGAACAGAGACTTTTTGGGTCTCTCTAACTTTCTGTCCATGAATTTCTTGAGCAAGGTTTTGTCGTGGTAAGGAAGAATATAGGCGAGTCAAGGTGAGTTTGGATTTGTGTTGATCTCGCTTGGAACAAGTGCCATTAATGGTAAGGCGCCATCTGGTAATCACGTTACGTTTTAGTATCATCACTTCGGCTCGTCTAGTTGCTATAAATGTTACATTCAAGGTCACTTCTTCTGGTTTCAGGTCACGGAATATTACCTGGTGGGATGCAGAATGTTCAAACTCTCACCAAAACTCAACCAGCTGTGCCCGAGATGTTAGGGAAAAATCCGCGCGTTATCATATTGAAAAGGGAACGTTGAGATTGAAAGTCTCCTCAGGATATCAGGTGAATCCACGAACTCCAGGAACCTCGATTCAAGGTCTTCAAGAAGCTTTCCAGTACACACGCCCTCAAGGCTGGCTTTGTGTCTAGATACAATAGGTGTTTACATGGAAGGCGCCCCAGATAAAGATGTAGCCACCAAAGAGCAGCCAGCTTAAAATGCAGAAGACCGTTATCCTGAAACGCCCAATAAACAAGGATATACTTTTGTGCTGACTCCTCATATTGAAGTATTTGACAGTTCACCATCAGAGACAAAAGCACAAATCCGTATGATCAAGGTATTGAGGCGTGCTGTAAGGACGAATCCACCTGAGACTTAAAAGTCCGAGTCGAACGCCTATGCAATAATCAGAAAAATGAAACCGTCTTCTTCGTAAGCGGAAATTGCCAACTGTTTCCGTCTGGCCCAGTGCCTTCACGTACATAGGCTAATTGACAGCCAGGGCATAGCTCAGCTGGCTACAAGAACATGATGCAGCTTGGCATACTCCACTGAGATTGAGATACATCCGCTCATATTTGGATCACACCAATACGATCTCACGGTAACGACCGCAATGCCTGACATATCTCCTAGTCGAATATTATGTGCATTACCGGTGCTGATATCAATCTTCTTTTTTTGATTTTCCGGCTCATCTGTTGCCTCTTTTTCCCTTGTTTTGAATCCCTCAAATTTGAGGGCTTCCACTGATTATACGAATCCTGTTTCCTCGCCTTGTCAAGCCGACTGCTCCCATTTTTCTTCGGGCTACAACCCTGATTCTGGTCCGTTGAAGGCATGGCAAGATTCCCAGGCGCATCAGAGCATGGAGTCACTTCTTCAAAGCGCGTGAGCGGTGTGTGAACCTGAGACCGTTCAGGATTCCCGAATTTTAGCGGCGAGCCAGAGTTGTGAAGGGTCGGGTCCCGGAAGCGAGGCGACGGGGACTGCGGAGCTGGGGAAAGAGACCTGTGGATACCAATGTCCTCAATACCTGCACTTGGAGAGCGAGAGCGTGGAGCGTTATTTCCGCCAACGATCGCATTCCACAGACGGTCTATAACGTCCTGATGAATAGTTTCCAGGAGTATGTCCTGGCAAAATGGACAGTACAGATCGTTCTCGCAGTGGCGTTGATTAAAATACTTCTCACAAGTATCACAGAACCTGGAATAGTTTGGTTCCAGTGCTGTTGGAGAGGATTGAAGTCGCTCAACTAGGTTGTGGACGTCGGTGGCGGGTTGAAGGTCTGAAGTCCTGTTAGCTCACCAAAATGGCACATGTCCTAGTGGTCTCGCTCACTTCCTGCGTCGGAAGATATTCTGATATTGTTCCTGCTGTTGCGGTTGCAACCGTTGCTTCGCTGTAAGTGATGGTTGCTGCTACTGTTCTTGCTGTTGACGTTGTTGGCAAGGTCTCACTTTCATCCTATTTCTCAGTCTCCGTCCTCACTCCTCCTAGTCAAATTCCCTAATATCGAATAACTCCTTCATTATCCGATCATCCTAAAAAAAAACTACAACCGACGTGAAGCTCATCAAGCAATAGAGAATCTCTGCGCGAGCGTTGGTGATGCCAGCAATGATGGTCGTAAAGGAAAGAGAAGGAAGAAGGGAGGTGAGGTTTATAAATCGATGCGTCACCCTGACGCTAGTACCGTTTCCTGAATTCCACTTCCATTTCCACATCTAACCTCCAGCCCAACTCTCTCCAGTCCCCACTCTTTAGATTCGAAAACATCATATCCAAACCATACCCAAGCCCACCCAACTCCCACACCCCCCTAATCCCCACAACACAACCAAACGCTGGAGATACCCATTCACCGACAAAACGCTCATATCGATGTATCCCATGAACCGGTGCCCTAAAATCCATCGGAATCTCTGCCGACGAATAGGCGTAAATTTTCCCTCATTTATGGATCAGATGATCTGGAAACTAAGTAGGCCAAATCCCCCCCCTAGCAAGCCGCCAAAAACAACCAAAACCCCCCCATTCCTTGCCTTTTTCCATCAAACACGTACGTCCCCCAGTATTGCGCGGAGAGAGAATTTGTGCATGGTTGAGATTTTAAGTTACGGATTGCTGGGGTTGGGTTGGATATTTTTTATTTGGAGCTTTTTTTTTGTGGCGGTGTGAAGGGGGGAAGCAGGGAGGGAGAAGGGAGGGAGAAGGGAAGGGGGGGGGAGACGGATGGCAGGTGGGAGTTGGCAGCGAGTTGCTAGTCACTGTCCCCCCGCCACTGGGGCTGGCTAACCGGATCAGTCCGGCGCTCCTGCGGCGCTGCTGTTATGGATGGTGCGGGGCTCGAAGGTTTGACGTTGGGATGGGCGAATGGGGGGGGTTGGGTGTGTATGACATGTTTTCCTGTATGTAGATTCCTTGCTTGCTGTGTATTGGGAAGGGTTGGTTATTGGGGATGGGTGATTGGGAGCGCGGCGATGGAGGCTGCGGAAGGGGGTTTGGCCCAGTGGGGTTAGGAAGCGGTGTCGTATCAAGTTAGTTTTGATAGGAGTGCTTCCCGGGTGTTGCTGGCGGGTGGGATGTACGGTATGTGAGCTCGAGTGAGCGGCGTGCAAATTTTGGTCGATTTCGTCAGTATCCGGACGAGGGAAATTGCCAACTGGAAATGTTGTTTCCAGACGCTCTCCCATGTCTTCGAAAATAGGTCTGTTATAGCTCCTGACAACGCCAAGCTATGCCCCAAATACCCTCCCATGCACGTAAGCCGGACCGCAGGACAGGAAATTTTTTGTACAACTAAAATTCAATCGCAAACCTCTTCCTCACTCTCCCCCCAAAGTAGTAGAACAGCACCGGCGACGGCGTCAACGCCAATGCGCAGAACCAAAACGTCGAGATGCCCCACCCATACCCGACCTTGTCGAATAGTGCTGGTGCAAACAGCGGCGCCACACCCCCAACAATCGACCGAAATACCGTGCCTGCCGCAATCGCCGACGCGACGTATTTGGAGAAGGAATCTATATAGTAATTCTGCACGCAGTTCATAATAGTGATCTGGCCTAGCCCGAAAAACACGGTGCTCAGAATCGTGATGGCCCAGTGGACATGATACTCTACCGTCCACGCAAACCAGAACAGCGACAAGGGCACAAGGACAGCGCCGATGTTGGCGAGTGGGAGGCGAAACTCGGGTTCGGGGACGTCTTTGTTGCGCGCAGTCAGGGCGTTGTAGATGGTATCGATGTGGGGGATGAGGAACAAGACAGAGGCGAGGAAGCCGAGGCCGGGGGCGAGGTAGAGAAGACCGACCTGGGTGGTTGAGAAGCCGTAGCCCTCGCCGAAAATAGCTTGAAAGTTGGTGTAGAGGCTGTAGTTCGTGCCAAAAATTATGGCTTGGTAGATGGACATTATGAGGACGATGGGCTGAGTGAAGAGAATTTTTAGGGGGCGGTTCATGCTGGATAGGAGTTTAGTTCTGAACGGTCTGGAGTCCTCGTTGGCGATTTTATAGTGACCGCCATCGGCTCGTTCGCGGTTCTGTTTACGGGTCTCGAGGAGGACAGGGGCGTAGGTTTCTTTGAGGAAGAGGAAGCCGGCGATGGTGTTGGTGGTACAAACGATGGCGAGGACCCAGAAGACCCAGCGCCAAGAGAGGTTTTGGACGATTAGGCCGCCGAAGAGGGGGCCGAGGGTCGGTCCGAGAAGAGGGCCCAGGAGATACCAGCCGAATATGGAGCTGGGTATGTTAGTCTATGGTGATGAGGTGGAGAGATAGCGGAATATTGAGAGATGTCAAAGAAACCTGCTGTTCGAGGATTGTAAAGCATGATGCGTTGGACGGTCCGACTTACGCTCGTTCGCTTGGATCAAACATATCACTGATAGTTCCTCCCCCATTTGCAATCCCTACACCTGAGGACCAATCAGCCCGAATTTCTTCTCAAGGTCAATCGTTACATACTCCCGAAAAACCCTGACACGGTCCTCACAACAAGTAGCGTCTCAATGTTCGGGCTTAGTGCAGTCGGAACCTGCAAGATTGCAAATACCGAGAAACAAACAAGATACAATCTCCTCCGCCCAAAAGTTTCCGACAGCGGAGCTAGGATTAGAGGACCTATACCAAAGAGAACCAGAAATCCCGTCGTAGCTCCTACAACAGCATTGGGGGAGGTTTTGAGATCGGCGGCTATTTGTTCGATGCCGGGAGTGAACATGGAACTTGCTAGGGGGCTCAGGACTGTGAGTGTTAGTCTGGCTGACTGAACTTTTGGGATTAGGAGAGAGAGTTGGACCGGCCATGAAGGCTATGACTGCCACATTGACGAGTTTCCTTGCTCGAGACCAGTGGCGAGGGTTCTCATCATCTTCTTTGGAGAATTCAATGATCTATTTGAGGTTTAGAAAGCAAAATTTTGAATGGTATCTTAGGTTTTACCTCTCTAGTATCCTCATGTTCTAAGTCTCGCAGTAAGGGACTGCGTTCATCTCTGTCGTTTGCCATCTTTCGATATGTGACTGGAATACGTCTCAGATTTATATAGATGACGAATGTGTGCTGCTACAATTCGTCGTGTCCCAATCTACATGGAGGCGTCCGAGGAGTGAAGGGGAGATGCAGTTCATTCCTCCAACCTGATCACAGAGCATAAAAACATTGAAAGATAATCGAAGCCTACCAGAGCGTTTGACACCATGGCCGATTTCTAGCAAAAAAGAGCGCCCATGTCATATCGCTTGGAAGAGGTTAGCTCATGATCTTATCTTATCTTATCTACTAGTGCATCTGGGCTGTGACCCTCAGATTTATGATCAGGTCAGATTCGAACTATGTACTTTCTATTGTATTGGTGTTGTATTGCACGATGAACTCTCACTCAATTATGGTCTACTAGTAGGAGCGTTGGTTGATCGACTCTGGACGAGTCTCTAAGAGTGAATGGTCACTATGATCTTTAATAAAACTTGGAATCGTTGCTATGCGGTTTCCATGAGCGGTAACCGATTTGACAGCTTGGATTTTTCGCAAAATTAGACCATCATCGCCCATGAAGCTGGAATAGTCAGGCCTATCATGGATTCCAATACTCATGTAAGGTGGTGTTTGATGCCTCCCGTGCTCTTACAGCAACTGCCGGTGATACCATCCATGCCTCAAGTCATTCTTTCTCCTCCCGCTTTCTCTTCAAATCCTCCTTGGCCTCTTTTGGGCTGTCCTCGATCAGTTCGCTCTCGTTGCTAATTCCAGTCCATTTCGGCTTTCCATCCGGAATATCTAGTACTCGCCGTGGGTAGAACATGTGGCAACTGTGGTTGAAACCCCAAATTAGCCATGTGCAGTGCATTTTCCCAGGGTTAATGGACGCTCACGTTATCTCAAAGTTCTTCCTATCTTCAGGCGACTTGAAATTTATCAAAGTCGGAAACAGCAAAACCATGTTCCTGCCCTCGTCCATGATCGGCGTGCGACAATATGCGCAACTGACCTTGCAAGGCAGCTTGTGGACGCAGGTTTTTTCCGAGCTCTCGTACCAGCCAAGATCGTGGTGGCCATGAGTGAAGTTGATGTCTTCTTTGTGGAAAATGGCTGCCCATTGGAACGGTGCACCTAATACCTCAATTAGAGCCAGCATTGAATGCGAGGATTGTGTTTGATGCCTTACCATGTAGCTTCTGGCAGGTTGTGCAGTGACAGAACTTGGAATCCAAGGGCTTCTCCCGGCTCAATTGGTACTGGACCTTGCCACAGTGACAGCTGGCTTCGTAGCGAACGCGGAAATTAGGGTCGTTTTCGTGCACCTTGTAGGGTGCTCGGAATTTCCATTGATTGAGCTCGCCCTCTGTGCTACCGTCGTCTCCATTTGTATTGTAACCATTCTCGGCCGTGTTCTTGGTGCTTCCGTCCATCTTCCTTGTGGTTGTATGTAGATAGACCTGGTCTAGGCGCGAAATTGTCCGTGATGGAGCACTGACGTTGCGGGGGACGTCGATGTGAATTGAAGTAAATAAAAAAGGGCGAATTCTTAGGATTCTTGCGGCCATGTAATTGAAGAACTACCTACTGAAGAAGCTGTAGGAAATATTAAAGAGAGTGTACCATGCGTGATACCGTTTCAAATGGGGTGCTGATGATGACATTATTGAGTTTGTTTGGGACATCCCTCCATTGATCACCAGAATGACGGGGAATCATGACGTGAGGAGTTTCGATGCCAACCTTCAGTCGATCATCACAACAATGCGAAGGCATGCTCGCCTGTTCTACAACCAATAGTATACCTAAGGCAGGTAACTACTAGAGAAGTCGACCTAGAATAACAGAACAATTCCATGCTCCATCAAGCAATAATTATGCCTTTTTGATCAATAGGCATCTTCCGAGTACGTCATAAAGGCTCGTGTGTGCGCCTGCCTGATGTAGACTTAGCGCGCTTTGAGCTTCTCCGCAAAAGTCACGAGACCAAGATACCCTCATTAGCATTCTCTACTTTATACGGCAGAGCAATCCTGCTTCACTTCGCTCCTGTACACTGGAACTTATGTTCATGCTTCTTCAAGACCTGACGGCATGTCCAATTGGACTTCTGTTATATATGTGTCTTTCATACCACACCCACTCTTCCTAGACATCTCGTTTCGAAGCATTTCCATCACTCCTCGCTCAGCTCAGCTTCATTTGTTTGTGGGACTGTGCACGGCTTTCAAATATTTACTTCGCTGCAGAATGTACAAGAGAGAACAAAAGCATTACTTGGGATGCTTGAATCTTTTGTAGTGTACATCTAGAAAGAGGATAAGAATACCAAAGGAGTTACAACTGTACCAAAGGAGCGACAAGGATCCAAAAAATCTTTCATAAAATACATCTCCAGATCGTTCTAAACAAATCATAGGAGTCCTCACCAAGTCACCAACCGCCTCCAACATCCCTCTAGAATCTCACGCCATTTTGTTGTCTACACCTCTTTATTTTCCAACGCCACCGGATCCCATCACGAGGTTACTAATATCTGGTTCTACTCTCACCCCATCGTTGCTGTAGGGAATATTGTAGTTTGCGCCTCGGGATACAGCGTGGATAGCCTGCGTACCGTCTCACGCAGTGCAACCATGCGCGGTCCAAAACTCCAGGAATGCAGTAGTGCCTGATGCGCCCACCCAAGTACTGCCCCAGGAGGTGACAACTACGCAACGGCCGCGAAAGTTGTGAGGGAAGCCGCCGCCACAGCCTGCGTCCATGCTCGGGTCATTGGGGATTAGGATCTCCCCAATGGACGGCGGGGAGGCGGTCATCATACATGCACAGCCGGACGTCCAAGCTCACAGTAGTGGTGTCGAAGGCGGCGCGCTTGACGGGTGTAGTAGTAGGTATGGCGAGCGCGCTGGCGAAAAGGAGAGACGCTGAGACGAGGAGTTTGAAGGAGAGCGTTTTCTTGGTGGTCGTTGTGATGTCGGGTGGTTGGGAAGAGAACACGAGCTAAGATATTGTGTGATGATTTGGGACGAGAATGGGAGTTGAAGATGTTTGGTAATGATTTGGGATCTGTTGACAAGCTTGATGATGTCTGTTCAGTACCGGCGATTGACCTTCTACTTATACACTTTCCGTCTCACTAACGCTTTCTCAGGAATAACAGACTAGATGAGATCTTAACTTCATCACCACATACTCGCTGGTCGCCTCCCCATGGAGATTAAACTTTGTCTCCGGCTCATAGCATGAGTTGCCACAATGAGTAAAATTGAGATCGCATCTGAGTGCAGGCTACTCCTTCAGGCAAGCAGTCCACGAATCCAGAGAGCCAGTCAGAATTGTGGAACAAATTTGCACAGCACATTAGTACCGAGCAGCTGAGGATTCTGGATATCACGATATTCAGGACGATGCAGCGAGATTTGCGAGATTTTGCTGAGTACGAGTAACGTCGTTTGTGGGCTGCATCATTTAAAAACCGTCTTGGATAAATAAAAACAGAAGAAAGAAAGAAAAAAAGCATATCCCCCATCCACAATACCTCTCAACCCTACCATCACTACTTCTTTACGCAAACCCCATCAATATAAACCACACCAGCACCACAAGAAGCGATAGAAGATAAAAAAGAACTAGAGAAAACAATCACGTCCTAGACCGGCGATAGCAAAAAGTCGAGCGTTCAACCTACGCGTTTTACCTTCTCGCGAGAGGACCCCCGAATCAGGTCTCATACATAGCAGGCGAGCAGGCGTAAAAAGAAGCATAAAACCTATCAAATCAGTTCCAAAGAAAAAACAAAGAAAACCACATCGTTTCAAAAATCAACCCTCCCTCCTCTTCTCTTTCCCTCCCCCTTTCCTTTCCAGATCTCATCCCACAAAAGCCACCGTACCAAAAGGATTCGAACTTGGCAAAACAAGCCAATTCCCCCCGGAGAAGGGTGAATGAGAGATAATAGGACTAAAGCACTATAATCACCCCCCCCCCCCCCCCCTTCCTAGCCACATTTTCTTTTTGGGGTTTCGCAAGACATTTAAAAGCCGCCTGGGGTTTAGAAGCTGAGCAGCGAGCTGAAGGTTGCGGAGAGGGGGTAAGTGGGATGGGAAATTAGGGTCGGTTCGGTAGTAGTGGGATGGAGAGGTCACTGGTGTAGTGTAGATGTAATGCATTTGAGCCGCAATCTGGTAATCTGGGTATCTGGTCGTCGCTGAGTCGAAAAGTAACTCCAATGCTTAGTCCAAAAGCTCCATTCCCCTCTGTCATATTCACAAACTCCCAAATTCCCGAATCACACCCAACGCCTCCCCCCCAAAATCCAACGTCTAAAAACTCCCCATTCCCGTCCCCCCTATCATCCACCATGCACCCCATCAAGACCCATCCGGCTTACCAACCTCGGTCCCAAACCACGAATCGTCAAAATCCCCAAAGGCCCCATCTCCGCCCATATCTTCATCCCCACCGCCATCAACATAGTTCCCCGACGCAAAAAAGTCATCGAAATTCGACTCGATGGGTGCTTGCTCCACCGGTACCGTACCAGCCGGACCTGTGGTTCCAGTTACACCAGTCGGATTCGGCAGTGCTATTGAATTTGATTCCGGGATTCCTGTGAGAGAGAAATCGTCGCCAGCGTTGACGTAGTTTTCCAAGCCGGGAAGAAGGGTGTTCAAGTCTTCGTTCGAGGTGGTGTTGAGGTTCTTGACATCGTCGTTGCTCATGGTCATGTCGTCAAAGGCGGAGTCGTTTAGGAAGTCTTGTGCTGTGTTCGTGTCGTTGGTAAAGCCGAGGTCGAGGTCCATTTGGTCGTTGTCGCCGGCTGTGCCGCTGTCGTTGAACATGGATTCGAAGTTGACGTCTTCGAAGTCGGGCACCGTGGGTGATTCTGGAGGTTGGACTGGCTGTGTGGTTTCTTCTACGGTTGGATTGGGGGTTTTTTGCTCTTTGGCTATTTCGGCAGGCTCGACAGAGGCTACCAACCCTACAGGATCATCTGCAGCCGAGTTTATTTTGTGCTTCGGTGTATGTTCGTCTCCATCGTGCGCCGGAAATTGGAGCACCTCAGATTCCATCCTGGCTTCTTCCTCTGCCGCCGAGTACGGCTGCACATTAGCCATGATCACATCCTCTGGTCCTACCTTCTCAAGGTCTTTCTCTCGACTTTCCCCAGAACTCGTTTGCATGGTTTCCAAGTTTTCATGTACCGCCGCGTCCGTGCCCGTTTCCTCTCTGTTAATTGGACTATGAACCTTCAGGCCGGCTGCCGCTCGCTCTCTTTCTGCTCGCTTTGTTCGAATCCTCGCAAGGTCTCGTTCCATAACGGCTTTTGCCTCAAGCTGTGGGGTCTGTTAGCTGAATCTGCTAAGTTGGTCACAAGCAGGACTAGCAGCGGTCCTCAGAGTCCATCCTTCGTTCACAGTCGGAGTATGCTTGTGCAGAGAGTAACTGGGTGTCTAATGAGGCCTGGCTTGGGTCGAGACTCACGATTTCTATTTCTATTTCATCCAATGCATCTTGAAACTCTTGATTCGCGCCTATGATCAGCTTGTTGAGCTTCCCTTTGGTATAATTGAGATGTTTCGGATCGTGCAAGGTAGGATTGCGGAAGAATTTGCCAGTCTCCCCCAGCTACTCCTGTCAGCTTCATAATCAATAAGGAAATCGTTAAGTCACGTTACCACGACTGCGAGACAAGGAAATAGTGTATCTACAGGGCGATGAGAGGGTTGTGGCTGAGCCACATTCACTGAGCCGTTCGCCGCCATGTCGAAGCAACTGTTACCAGAATGGCAACGGAATCAGTTATAGGAATGGAGGGACAACCAGGAGTCCAAGACTCACATCGGAGTTATAGAACAGAATACACCGAAGCTAAACGCTCCCGGTATGTGAAGTATGTAAGAATACTAGCGCTATTGTATACCTTACCTGTAATGAAGGATAAAGCGGTGGTCTCAATAGGAATGGGAATAATACTCATTCACGCCACCACATCAAGGAGTGTCTGCGAAATCCGTGAAGGAACCGTCACAATGAGAGATTTCACTGGATAAACCTGCGTCTGCCTTACTTTCCGTCTCCAATACGTCCACAAACACGAAAAGCCAAGAGCGACACTGGGTATCATACGTAATAAACGTACCTGATCAACTTACCATACCAGGTAGTATTCAAAACCTGCAACCAAGCGCATTGAAGATTCCTCGAAAACTCCCTCCCACCTTCTGGACCTCTCTACCTCACCCACCCTCGCACATATTACGATCAGACACGGCGTCAGGGATTCGAGTGGCTCTCCTCTCCTTTCCCTTCGTCTTTCTTATTTCTCTTTGAGTCTTGTCTCTTCTTGTCTTGCTCGGCGTCGGAACTCGTACACCCTGCGCTCATCAAATTCATCAAATCTCTTGCTGTCTCGGCCACTAGCTTTCCGTTTGCCAACAGCTTCGCCCTTCTTGTCCGCAAATTTCGCGATAGCTTTAGCTTCTAAGACGCCATTTAATAGCTAGCTCAGCCAACTGCAGGTGAGGCTCAAGCCTGCTTGCACTTATCTCTGTGATATTTTAACACATCTCCTTAGAGGTCGCCAAGAAGTTGCAGTCTTTGCAACCCTTCATCTCTGGCTCCAGCTTTCACTTCATTGCTTCGCGATCCTTAGCTCCGTTCAATTTCGAGATACCCAATCAACTCGTTACGATGGCTGAAATCGAGCCCATGTCTTCCTCTTCTTCTATGGCCCTTCCTCCACTACCCCCGACCTTTGCGGGGGCCCCTGGACAGCAGCAGCCGTACGATAATGGCACAAGCAACGGCCAAGGGAATCCTGCGCACATGCCGCCTCCACCACTGCCACCAGTGGTGATTCCCCAAAACACAAATCCCATCCCAACCGCCATGACGTCCCCAACCATCGACGCAAATGGAATGATGTCGCCTGGATCCGCTTCCAGCAGCTTTATCCGTCGTGCTGCCCCGGAACCAAACAAGCGGGCTCTCTATGTTGGTGGACTGGACCCAAGAGTTACGGAAGACGTACTTCGGCAAATTTTTGAGACGACCGGTCACGTGCAGAACGTGAAAATTATTCCTGATAAGAACGTGGGTGCTGTAAGTACCAATCTCTTCTGCTTTTCTCCTCATCATCGAGTATCGAGTACCTATAGCCAGTATCTTTCATTCTTGTGGCCGGTGCGAGCGGAAATTGTTCTTGTTGATAGAACTCGAAGAACGCGCTAGTATCCGTCGAGCAGACCGACGTTTGCTAGTTTTGAGTTTCGCACAAAGCAAAGAAACAACACCACACAATCCTTCTCCTCAACTTGCTACCGCTTCCTTCTCGATTCTTCGTCGCTGATTTGCCTTTCCTTAGAGTAAGGGTTTCAATTACGGTTTCATTGAATACGACGATCCAGGAGCAGCAGAACGCGCCATGCAGACTCTAAATGGTCGTCGGGTGCACCAGGCGGTAAGTCTGGCCATTAACATTGATAGATCCGTAGCTAGCGCCTAACAGATGATGCAGGAGATTCGAGTGAACTGGGCGTATCAGTCGAACAATTCCAGCAAGGAGGATACCTCCAATCACTTCCATATCTTTGTTGGTGATCTTAGCAACGAGGTCAACGATGAGGTCTTGCTCCAAGCTTTCTCGGCCTTTGGCTCCGTTTCCGAAGCTCGTGTCATGTGGGACATGAAGACTGGTCGCTCCCGTGGCTATGGCTTTGTTGCCTTCCGTGATCGTGGGGATGCCGAGAAGGCTCTTAGCTCCATGGACGGAGAATGGCTTGGGTCTCGCGCCATCCGCTGTAATTGGGCCAATCAGAAAGGTCAACCATCAATCTCTCAGCAACAAGCAATGTCAGCCATGGGAATGACCCCTACCACCCCATTCGGCCACCACCACTTCCCTACCCATGGCGTACAGAGCTATGAGATGGTAGTAGCCCAGACACCTCAGTGGCAAACCACCTGCTATGTTGGAAACCTTACTCCGTACACCACTCAGAATGACCTCGTTCCACTTTTTCAGAACTTCGGTTATGTTGCCGAAACGAGATTCCAGTCAGACCGTGGCTTTGCTTTTGTGAAGATGGACACCCATGAGAACGCGGCAATGGCCATCTGTCAGCTTAGTGGCTATAATGTGAATGGTCGTCCTCTTAAGTGTAGTGTGAGTGATCCTGAACGTCGTATAATCCACTTGCTAACTAAGTGCTTGGCTAGTGGGGCAAAGATCGTCCTCCCACCGGACAGTTCGACGGTTACTCTCCTCAACAGCCACAAACTCCAGGCTTTCCTCAGTCTTCGCCTGCATATGGATTTCCACAATACGGCGGTCCAGGACCGATGACCCCACAAGGTGGACCTCACTCATCTAGCTCCGCTAATCCCATGTCGGCTTACCAGTCCAACCACCAATCTCCAATGGGAGGCCCAAGTCCTGGTGGATATGGTCAGCCTCAAGGTGGTTACGGAGGCCCAGGTATGGCTCCTCAAGGCTATGGAAATGTCCAGATGCCAGGCGGCGCTGGTATGCCTCGTAATGCTGGTATGCCAGGCAGTGCTGGCGGATACGGTCGTGATCAACACTCTGGTGGTGGCTACGGGCCTCCAAGTGCAGGCGGCTATCCATCTGGCGCTCATAGCAACTATGGAGGCTACCAAGGTTAACCAACGACCTTCTGGCACGTTTTGGAGGCATGTACTTTATGTGCACATCCAGAGTCTGTTGCGTGTCGTCTTCTTCTGTTGTGGTGGCGGTGAAGATGTGCCGGTTTTTCAGTGCGGTCAATGAGTAGCTGCTTCTGTACAGGGTAGTGTAAGAAGTCTCCGTATCTGATGTTGAATATATTTTCTCTGTTCATCCATAGCCCTTTTTATTCTACCCTTTCATTTAGGTGTGTTGGTGCGTAAATCAGGCGAGCTGGATATTCGTGTGGTCATCTCGTACAAAAGCAGCGGTCCTTTCACTGTGCAGACATCCTTCACCGCGACCTCTCACGAGCGACGAATTCCTTTCGGTGTTCAGTCTAATTCGATTCGTCACGGCTTCAAACAATACCCACGTGTACTTTCCGCGAATTTCGACCGCCTTCCGGGCAAAGTACGATAGGTTAGGTAGTTCAAAATCAAAATGGGCTCATACAATACGTAGGACATGAATTTAGACTGATGCCGTAGGATGATTTACTCCTGCCCAGCTGAAACAGTATCTACTATAACGAAAGGTTGTACGCTCAGCCTCTACCACTTTGTATATATGACATGTTCAAATTCCTAGGTATCTGTGTCCCGAACCATGAAAGACCTCCCTTTATTTCTCATTGGTAACATGTCTCAGCAACCCCATGAACTCTCTCGCAGGGAACACAATGAATGCTGGACGACGAAATATACTAGAACCCGGAAGCTGACTCTTAGAACAGAAATGAAGACTTGAAGAATTGACCCACTGCTCCACAAGTCGTTGACCCTTCCACGCCCCGTAGGGCTGACGTACCGGTTACAGGGATCCGCATTGACGTCTCTTCATGGTCTACCGGTTTCTAACGGCATTGGCTCATTGATGTTGTAAAGACCCTTAGTTGCGCGCTGCTATCATGAATCAGATTCGAATACATCAGAGGACACACTGCGTCCCTTGACTCCCTTCCATGATGAGCCGAGCAAGCATCACTGCGCGACTTGCGCGCTGGCGTCATCCCCAGTTGCACGCCTTACGTCGACAAATGCATCAACCTGCTATTAGTACTGGAGGTTTAATGAGAAGCCAGACAGTACCAAGTTCGCGGCATCATCGAAGGCGAGCCTGGCCATATGGAGCCTACTCTCTTCATAATGTACCTACAGTACGGACTATTTCCTTTGCTCGAATCTTGCCGAAACTGGCATTGAAATTAGTGAGGATACCTGCTATGTTTGGGGCGGCCACTATTGGAGGACTGGCCTATCTGCAGTATCAAGCTACGCGTGAGTTGCTCAATGGCTAAAAACTAACGGCATTACTAAAATATTTTGTATTGCTTAGAGGCCGGCAATTACGCTGTAGATGTGTTCCGGAAGACCAGCGACACGGTGACAGGAGCTGCTGAAAGTATACTTGATGGGGCCAAAGATATAGCAGGACAGACGAGAGCAGGCTGGGATAGGACAAGAGAAAATATTGAGCTACCGACATGGCTTCAGCAGATATTGCGGACTGACGATGGCTCATCACCGGGAGGTGGATCTTCCGAGAATGGTGGAGAACCACCCAAACAAGCCAGAGCTGGAGTTGCAGTAGGCGCTGCGGGTACAGCTGCAGCCCTTGGGTACACCCAGTCGCCAGAAGAGGACGACCGGTCAGGGCCGCAGGTGGCCCGGGATGATCAAATGATGATTTTGACAAAGAAGATGATTGAGATCAGGGGTATACTACAGGTTGTTGGACAATCGGACGCTTTGGTGTTACCATCAATTGTTGTTATTGGATCTCAATCATCAGGCAAGAGCTCGGTACTCGAGGCAGTAGTGGGCCATGAATTCTTGCCAAAAGGGTCAAACATGATTACTCGTCGGCCAATTGAACTGACACTGGTCAACACTCCTAACGCACAAGCTGAATATGGTGAATTCCCGGCGTTGGGTCTGGGCAAGATCACCGATTTCTGCCATATACAGAAGACCCTGACCGATCTTAACCTTGCTGTACCCGCGGTAGATTGTGTTTCGGACGATCCGATTCAGCTTTCAATTTATTCACCTAATGTGCCGGACCTCTCCTTAATCGATCTGCCTGGATACATTCAGGTATCTGGATCTGATCAACCCCCCGAACTGAAGCAGAAAATTGCCGATCTATGTGATAAATACATTCAGCCTCCTAATGTCATCCTCGCTATTTCGGCAGCAGATGTTGATTTAGCGAATTCTACCGCTCTTCGTGCTAGCCGAAGAGTAGATCCACGGGGCGAAAGAACGATAGGGGTGGTAACAAAAATGGATCTGGTCGACGCGGAAAGAGGAGCCAGTATCTTAAGTGATAGAAAATATCCTTTGCGTCTCGGCTATGTAGGGGTTGTGAGTCGTGTGCCGCAAAGTACGGGACTCTTCTCCAGAGGAAGTGGATATATTATCAATGCGATAACAAGGAACGAAAACGCGTTTTTCTCAGCCCACTCATTACAGTTCGGCCCTGACTCTGGGCTCGCTGTAGGCACTACTACGCTACGGAAGAAGCTGATGCATGTTCTAGAGCAGACAATGGCGGCAAGCCTCCAAAGCACAAGTGATGCCATTCATCAGGAGTTGGAGGAAGCTACGTATGAGTTCAAAGTTCAATACAATGACCGGCCTTTAAGCGCGGAGTCCTACCTTGCAGAAAGCCTTGATGCTTTCAAGCATTCTTTTAAGGAATTTGCGCAATCATTTGGCCGAGCACAAGTTCGAGAGTTGCTCAAGGAGGAACTAGATCAGAGAGTCTTGGACCTGCTGGCACAGCGATATTGGAATAAACCTATCAATGACCTATTGCCTCCACCTCCTGAGCTGGATTCTCTCAGTGACCTGCCCGAGGCTGACCATGAGTCATTGTACTGGCATCGGAAGCTTGATGCTTCAACATCCTCTCTCACGAAATTAGGTATTGGCCGCCTGGCTACCACAGTAGTCGCCAACGCCCTACAATCCGAGGTTGATCGGTTGATAGCTGATTCTACCTTCGCCGCACACCCATTTGCCCGCCAAGCCATAACCAGTGCATCGTCTGGGATATTAAATGAGCGCTTTTATAGTACTAGCGATCAAGTCGAGAACTGCATAAAGCCGTACAAGTATGAGATCGAGATAGAAGATGCTGAATGGGCAAAAGGTCGCCAGAATGTCTCTAACGTACTAAGAAAGGAACTCAAGGCTTGCGAGGCCGCAGTGCAGGCCGTAGAAGCTAATGTTGGTGGTAAGAAAAAACTAAGAGATGTCATGGCCTTCATTGACCGATTGCGGAAAGCCGAAGTTGTGCTCGAGGGGGATGGCATTGGAGGTGCTGGCGGTTTCAGTGCTGCTCTTCTGGCACGAGGTACATTCACGGTTCTTCTCTTTATCTCCGTCTTTTACTTACCCGAATGCAGGCCGAGAAGCAGTCTTCCTTCGTGACCGAGCATCGATTCTTCAGATGCGTCTCCAGGCCCTAAGGTCCAAACAATGTGCTACCAAATACTCAAAATACCAGTGTCCTGAGATCTTCCTCGACGTTGTTGCGGACAAACTCACTTCAACTGCTGTACTCTTCCTAAACGTCGAATTGCTTTCAGAATTTTACTATAATTTCCCCCGCGAATTGGATGCGCGGCTTGGAAGGCATTTGAGTGACGATGAGATTGAGCGATTCGCTCGAGAGGATCCGAAGATCAGGAAACATCTCGATGTAATCAAGCGAAAGGAGCTACTGGAGCTCGTTCTGGAGAAAATGGAAAGCTTGAAAATGCTTGAGGGTAAGGAGAAGAGGAGAGAGGCGAGCTTGCAGCAGGCAGCTGGCGCCGCGAAAGAAAGGGGCAAAGGGTGGCGATTGTTTTAGCGGATGGAACGAGTCTGGGCTGGGCACGGCGTTGAAGGCGAGTTTGCATTTCAGCACGTCAGGCGTTAGACGGAAGAACGCCGTAAGCTGTGTGGGAGTCCCCATCATACCCAAAGCCACTCAAATTTGAATACTTCTGTTCTTCGATAGCACCTTAACCATAGTACTCCGAGTAGGGCATATCATATCTGCGATACTCTATACACAATCAGCCTCTACTTGCCTTTGAACTCGACTGCCCTCAATGAAAAATCTTCCATGGGAGCCTTCAGAGTCTATGCGCCTGAATTTTGGATACACATAACATAGTCCTCCTTTACAATACCAAAAAGGCCACACTATGCTGTCTTCCCCTCAGGATTCCGGCCGAAGCTCTGCCGTAGCCGACAGAATCTCGCTCCTATAACTCTTCCTCTTCCAATCCACCGTCCCTTTCACATCCATAATCTCCCTCAGCGTGCCTCCCATTCTGACCATTCCACACCGAATCATCCTCGGATCGATTGCCACTGTCTTCTTCACCACCTCTTGCGTTTCTGGAGAGCAGTCAAAGCGCATGATGAAGTGGTGGCCGCTGTCGTGGCGGAGTTGATGCTTGCGGACGGGTTTGGTGAGGAGGAAGGTGCCCCAGTTTGTGATGCCGCGGACGACGCCGCCGGAGTTGAGGATTAGGGTGCCGGCTGTGCGGGCGATTCTGGGAAGGGAGAAGGGGTTAGCAATGCTGTGGAATGGTGATGGGGTTGGGAATGGTACTCTTTTACTTCGGCGATGGATCCTGGTCGGACCTGATCTGTGTCAGTTTGGTAACGAGGGCAGAGGTATAGCGAAAGACTTACCACTGCTATCATTTCGTATAGCATCTTACCTAAGTCGAATCTTCATCGCGGGTTCTTCAGAGCTTGAACCTACGGCATGAAGGATTCATGTCTTGTGGAACGGAAATATCCCGCCTGTCCGCCAGCCCTACGCTAGTGACGAAGCTCAGCGGTCAAATTACCCGCAGCTTAAATCCCCTCTTCCGCTTTCTCTATACTACATCAATGGCGGCAATTGCGAGGATAAGGATACCCTTGAGGTCTTCAGTGACATCTTCTCCAGCTTTGCCTTCCGTTCAACTTAGATTGCCTGCAAAATGGCAGACCCAGAAACCTAGAGTGACGATACCAATCCCGGGCATAAGACAATTTACAGTATCTACAGCTTGTGAGTGTCAAAATGCACATATGATGCTCCGGGATAGCTGACCAAGCTGACTGACCCTTAAGGGTCAGAGAAGAAGTACACACGAGACCACGAATGGATTGAATTATCTGAAGACGGCAAAACTGGTATCTCCTCCATTCCACACAGCTCCGTCCAATTTCAGCTCACCTCGGCTCCTTCACAGGCACGATCGGCATATCTAACTTTGCCGCCAAATCTCTTGGTGACGTCGTCTATGTCGAGCTCCCCACCCTTGACCTTGAAGTTACAGCCGGCGACTCAATCGGGGCAGTGGAGTCCGTAAAGTCCGCTTCTGATATCATGACGCCTGTGTCGGGAAAGATTATTGGCGCAAACAATATCTTGGAGGAAAAGCCAGGGACGATCAACAAGGGACCTGAGGCTGAGGGGTGGCTGGCCAGGATTGAGGTTAAGGATGAAGGGGAGACAGAGAAGTTGATGAGTGGGGAGGAGTATGGGAAATTTACGGAAAGCTGAGGCTGTGGCTATGAATAATATAGGATGATTTGGAGTTTGAACATAATACTCTTGAGGAGCCTCAACGCTTCTTGTCGGTAAATTACCCATGCCGATGAAGTTTGGCCGGGCCTGGAAGCCTGGGGTGCAGGCCTCGAGTGCTTCAAGAGGCTACAACGACAAGAATACAATCTTTAGGATCTCGAAATTCCTTGTTCTGCTTTTCGTGGAGCAGATCTATGAACTACTTTACCTACATCTTATTTCTAACAGATCTTTTGAGGAACGCGTGTGCTCCACTTTCTCCAGAGACTCAGTTTCCTAGCTATTCCATTTCCTCTACCCAGCCTGAACTTATGCGTTGTTTTGCCTGCGATTAAACTTTCGGCTTCCGGGTCACCTGGTGGAAGCGAAGCACAAGGTATTGGCGTTCGGGACATGATTACGCGGCAAATCGTGAATGGAGAAAGCAATGACACAATTTAGATACTGCACTTGTCAATGCACCATTTTGGGGCCTTGCTGAGTCTATATATTACAGTAAGTCTATCTCCATTTCCTATGCCGTCGAGGAGCAACTGCTACCATCAGTCGCTTTTGATTCTACCGAGCGAGTTAACAATGTCGTTGTACGTAGCATAGGCCTAACTAGTACATAGCCGACGTATTCAAACAGTGGAGCTTACATGGCGCTGGACCCATCGTACGAAAGGATCCTCTGGAGGTCTATCTATAGAGATACCTGGAGGCGTGCGGCATCGGGACATGGCTTGTTTCTATATGACCATGAGGGAAGTTTTCACCGAAAGGCCTCGCATATCTATGTGAAATGTGTGGATGAAGGTTGTTGGCCGACTAACAAATGGCGAGTGGTTTGGTTCACATTACTGACTTGATTCGTGGTTCGAAGAAACGAGTCCTACCACGAGTCTCACCTTAATAATATAATGGAAAATTCGTGTCCCGTCTCCGTCATGACTTGGAAAAAGCCGCCATTGCTTATTATTCCCACCTAGCTTCGCTTCATGATCTTCGGTGTTCTGTCCGCTTCCAGTCCGGTCAGGACCAAGCCAAAACATAGACAACGGAGACTTTTGTAACCAACACGATACCAAGATCCTTCTTGTCAACCACCCAATCCGTGCCGAAGCATTGGATGTTTTCTTCAGAGGAGGGAGGTTCGTCATCGAGATTTCCGAGTGGCGAGTCGGCTTCCTCTTCTCCTTGATCAATACCCAAAATCTCGCCAAATTGCACCAAGATCAGAAATGTTAACATTGAGATTGACATCGAGAAAGAAACAGGAGATTCCGGAACATCCAATCCCACCGACCAGGTTACATGGAATCACGAAAACATGCATAACGTCTGCCATGCTCTCTCTACGAACAACATATTACGGACGTTGGAAGTCAGTTATTGGCACTACACCTCGGATTTCGGTAAGTCGATCTATTCCGTGGGCATACTTGAAGACATGGCCATCCCGTCTTTCTTCCAGTATTCCAGGTCGTTTGAGAAAGGTTGCCCCTGCCCGCCTCACGTGGCTTCGGGTTAGCCACCAGGTAAACTTCGAAGAGGAGCCAGATTTCGATAGAACGAATACACCCTGGAAGGTCTAGAAAAAACTATGAACAGTGATACTCTGGTAGAAGGTTTCTCGAAGGTGGAGGTCAGTTGTTTTGAGTTAGAGAACGATATAAACGAATGCTATGCTGGCATCAAAAAACGGTTAAGTCGAGTCTTAGTAGGGTCTTGCCTAATAATGACGGATTCTGGAGCAAAGCAGACCTGCATATTTTCCAGGATATTGATGAACATCGTTGAGGAGTCAGCGCGGTCGGAGAGACATAGCCTGGCTATGTTGCTTCGAGATGCAGCACATTCAGGAAACAAGAGCTCCAACCCGGCAGTTTTATCGACTTAGTGGTTCAAGGTTTGCCGTGAGTTAGTCAAGAGATCAGAACTGGATCCTGAATTTCGTACCATGAAGCTTTAGCATGCGCCTGCCCTGGAGAGATTTGAATAGTTTGCTAGTCCATAAAAGCGAGTTGCAGATCTACAATATATCAGCCGTCTTTCATCAAAGAAGACAGAGTTAATAGATTACTTGAAGCTTGAATTTTGGATGACATTTCTAGTTTCAAAATTTATCTATATCAAACACTTTCGTGATTTCAGTTTTCTATTATGAAACGTTTGAATTCAATTCTTCTGACTCATCGATAGACTTTTTTCAAGTGAAAAAGATAGCGCTGAAGATGTACTTTGACTGCTGCTTGAATATTGCTCATTAGACGAGAGTATTACATATTGAATATAAACGATAAGTAGACAGACATTTTTGTGTCAGCGAGTCAATTGCGAGAAGCATTGATACGTATGTTTTTGCTAGATTGCAACGCCACTAGAAGTCAATACAACGTTCCTCGAGGTACAAGAACACTGTAAAAAGTCACTTCCGTAGAGTGCAATGATGGATGATCAAAACCCCAATATCCTGGCTTGAAAAGACGTTGGATTGATGGGTGTAGTCGATATCAACCTTCAAGATTGTTACGTAGAGTATATAAAGGAATGTCACCGATAGTAGATGGCGAGCATCGCGATGGATTGATCATCAACGACCCTATAGATGACTTGAAGGGAGTGTGAAGACTTCAGAGTAGCAGTTGAGGAAGAAAATTGAGATTAAACTGCCATGTAGTTGTGCTTAGGAGAAAGCTGTTTTTCCGAGTTAAGGGCGATAAAAGGGTTGTCGTTGCCCTCGGTTACGCTCGATGAGGGTCCGCGCCTAAGGCCAATCCTTGCCAACTCACTTCGAGCTTCTCAGCTCGAGAGCTGCTTGTTGCAACTGATTACCTCGACATCCTTCCAAGCAGAACTCGTTCTTTGGTGAACAGGATTGCGTCTTTGCGCAGCTCTTGGTTACGACAGATGCGATACTGGATATCAAAGCCGTAGGTAGCTTTCATTCAGTGCCGTGAGTGCCTTGGTTCTGTCGCAACTTCCCCGCCCATCCTCGGCTCCGAATCACCGAACGAGGTAAACACGTCGTTGCACATTGCCGTCTCTACTGCTATACAAACCCAAGAAACCTTGAGAGCGGAATCGCATATCTAACGTAATGTTATCTAGGTCCTCTTGAGCACCTACAGCTGGTCTATCACCACGAGATCGCAAGGAGTAAATCATCATGTCGGTTAAGTTCGAGAAAGAGACTATTAGGGACACTCCCATTCCTGGAGGACGTAAACATGAGCTTGCGCATGAGATCGGGGAACGATTAACTGGAGGCGAGAGCCAGGCCGGGTACCTAGCAGTGAGCGGAAGAATGATGTCTTCCGGCGGAGAGAGGTGCTAACAGACTCGGCGTGTCAGATGTACCTCAAGCAACTCCAAACCAACCCCCTCCGTACAAAAATGCTCACATCCGGATCTTTGGCAGCCGCTCAGGAAGTTCTGGCATCTTGGATCGCACACGATAAAACTAAGAATGGGCATTACTTTAGTTCGCGAGTGCCCAAAATGGCAGTCTATGGCGCCTTCGTCAGCGCACCGTTGGGACATGTATTGATCAGCATACTCCAGAAGATATTTGCAGGAAGGACCAGTTTGAAAGCGAAGATTCTGCAAATTCTTGTTAGCAATTTGATCGTACGTATTTTCGGCCACTCAGCGACTGCCACACCAAAACCGCTTGCTAACATTGGGCATTGCCCAGGTATCACCAATACAAAACACCGTGTACCTTACCTCGATGGCTATCATCGCCGGCGCAAGAACCTTTCACCAGATCAGAGCCACGGTTAGGGCAGGTTTCATGCCCGTCATGAAGGTCAGCTGGATCACATCGCCACTAGCACTGGCATTCGCCCAGAAATTCCTGCCTGAGCAGACGTGGGTCCCATTCTTCAACATCATCGCCTTTGTGATTGGCACCTACATCAACGCACATACCAAGAAGAAGAGGCTAGATGCATTGAGGAAAAAGGTACGTGGCTACGTGGTTGAAGCCCTAATGATCATGCTGACATTGTCCACAAGCATTATGGCGATGGACGAAGCACTTCGGGGAGGACTGATGACTATCCGAGACGCGATTACTAAGGTTTTGACCTACATGAGATATTGACGTCTGGTTCTAGCACTAGCTGTGCTGATATGCGTAATACTTGGGCTGTTCCCAAAGAGATCTACTTACTGGAAGGAGGCCTAAGTCTTTCATTGCTGTAACTCCGACATGCCATTTCAGTTCCTCCAATTATCTCAAATTATTGTGCATAATGCAATCCTGGTTCGCTGGAAAAGTTCGACTTTACCCGCGGAGCTAAAAACCGTCTCTATATACATTTGTACCACGACAAACATTGTAATCCTTGTTTCGTAGAGCTTCAGTGTTAGTATTGCTGAATGTTTGCAGTAACTCGGACAACTGGTTGCATCCCTAGCAATGCTTGCGCAGCGCTGCTATTACCATGAATATTTACCAATCAGGACGATTCGATACCTTGCCTTCGAGATTGCGAGTTCACTGATTAAACTGACCGAGTATATACAGCTAAAGGCAAGGGCTGGCTCGAGGAAAGCAGCGGATAGAGCTGGGGTGTATAGACTGAGAGATCATGAACTATTTATAGGTCCTAGATCGCTTAACACAGTAATCTAACAACAGCAGCTAGTCCTACTTCGTCCTCTGCATCTTCCAGGAGGCCTACCTCGGGTACCCATGTGAGGTTTCCCTTCATCTTCCAGATACCTGACGATACATATGTTTGCTATCTATGACCCATCACCATCACCGAGCGTTGAAATCACACCACTACCGGTGATGGCTCATCTAGTGCCGCAGTGTTTGAAATGATACCGCTGGGCCTCAGAAAAAACAACCCACAACAACGATCTTGGGAACGGACCCCGACAGTTGACCTTATTTCATCTACCTAAGATAGACCTCCAAGAAGTACCAGCTCAATTGGGTCATAATGCATCCTCAAGACTGCGCATCATCACCCACTGGTTTACGAAGGCTTGATTAAAAGAGTATTGAGGACAACATGCGAGTACTAAGCACTGCGAGGCCGTAGCCATCTACGCTTGATTTGTGCATTACAGGTTACAGTCGAAAGTATTCGGCCTGGTCAATTTTGGCAGAACCCAAGAAAGTCATTATGAAGATAGTCGACTCGTGCTTTCAACATATAGATTTAGATTCTCAAGAAGAAGTAGAGATGGCCTTAGGCTCGTACCTTGGTGAAAGAAACAATACAAGGGAAAGAGATTGAGCAAGCCTGGCGTACGAGAACATCAAAAATCCAGATGAACAGACGAAGGTTCGCTTTTTTTGAAGTACAACAAGATTCATAAATCCAGATCAATAAACCTCGCTACGATTTCACATTAGAGAAACTCCGGGATATTGCATCTACAAGAATCACTTGTTGGGTAGCTTGTGGAAGCTTTTGGATCCAGAAAGATGAACATAGGTAAACAAAGATCTATCAACTCTAATGAACTCTTCTCTGTTAGTGGCGTTGAAAGACAACCTCCGGTGGTGATAATTAGTAGTCCAAGTCGATATCAATGATTGGTTCGAGAAGCCCCATTTTTAGAGATGATTCAGAAAAAGGCTCATCAACGTCCATGATTGACTGATGGTCTGCCTACGTGAGGCTACAATATGCATAATGCCACCGCATTGACTTTGCAACCCATTTGTGGTTCAGGGGGAGGTCCCTGCCCAAGGAAGCCCGTGTTCAGATATCCTCGAAGGTGATACGAAGCTATATCCGGCTGCCCAGCAAAGTTTGATGTACCACACTTACACCAAATATGCCTGCAAACAAGAGAACGGGAATTTGCTGACGTGGATTATAGAGAATACTTTCGATGACGATGATTCGATTTGCCAGCAAAGCATAGGTTGCAACAGTGTACTATATATGGCGGGCTTGAGATCTGCTTCATTGGGTCTCTTCAGCGCTCTAAGAGTAGACTGAAATTCACGCCCTATAGGACCTGATTCTCTCCGGAAGACACATCCGCACACCTGGACCTGTCAACATGATGATTCCTAGGGAGTTCGAAAGATACAACGAGAACGGCCGCTATCAGAGGACTAGACCTGCAAACAGCCGCCTTCATCGAGATCTGCACCATAGACCTTTTGGTTCCGCTTGGCAAGCTGGACATGTCCCTCACCTTGTGTACGGTTATCGTGACGGCTCGCCCAGCCGGCCACCCTCTCCAGAGTCTATCGCGCAGTTGGAGGACATAACCGCCAAACCCATATCTCCTGCCAGCCACGAGACTACTGAAGAAGCTTTTGCACTCACGGCCAATATAATCAAAGGCTTCGCAAGCTCAGGAGTGGCTCTGTTGAAATCTCAAAAGAGCCACTCATACAACGAATGGTTCCTGCCATTTCTGGTATTCGATGAACTGGACAGAAAGCTCTTTCGCTCTAAGCTTAAGGGTAACGTGTGTCTTGAATGGTCAAGGCTCTACGACAGTGTCCCTGGTAGGACAACTCGAGCTGGGCTCAAATACCCTCGCATTACCATCGAACTATCGGAAAAGCTTGCAGATACTAACAAGGAAGGCGTAGTTACCGCCTTACTGCACCAGATGATCCATGCTTATTATCTACAATGTTGTGGCTATCAAAATGAGGGACTAACGAGGACTGGCTATGACCTTGCCCATGGTCCCGAATTCCTTGCCCTTAAAGCCTTGATAGATTATTTATATTTTCAAAAGTCTCGGGATCCGAGATCGCCACCCTTGTATTCCTGGAACCCTCTAGACAATCCAATGTTATCAGGACGAGGCAGAAGGTCTTCCGGCTACACAGAATACAGGCCTGGCAGTAGCGACTGCTGTAAGACTGACCGTCCTCTACGGAAAGGACATTATATGAAGGTGAAGCTGTGGATAGATCGCGCTGCCGCCTCATCATTCTTTTCTTTTGAGTCTACTACCACCGTTTCAGATAAAGGAAACAAGCCGATAGAGAATGGCAGCCAAGCTTCCAAAGGGTATAGCTCTCCAGATCTTCTGCATAAGATACTAGAAATGGGCTAACAATTTTCTTAAGGTCTGACGCAAGGAAATTCTACGCTATCGAACGAGGTGAATCCGAACCATCGTCAGCGCCCTCCAAGTACCAGAAAATGAAGTTAGAGGATTACGTCGAACTCCACTTTGACAAACGTATTTATCCTCTCGAACGGAAGTACACAAACGATCTGCTAGAACTTTCTAAATCGGGTCATTTCACCAATAAACGAGAACTCCACTTCCCGTCGACATTCGGTTGGTCCGAGTTCCGCTCCCTGTATCATTTCCTAGTCTATCGAGACTTCGAGCCAACGCTTGCTTCTATCCAAGCAGACTCTTTGTCAAAGGACTACAAGCCCGGCCTTCCCATCATTTTAACTCGAAAGGACAGCTCTCAACAGTACCTTTCCACATCCATAGCCGCCGCTCTGCTCGGATCCACTCTCAAGTTCACGCCCCTCACCACGCATGCCATCTACCGCCTTAAAACCCTTGGATGGACTACCAACAATCCCATCAAGGCTCTTGCCCAGATCTACCATGGATCGGATTCGCCAAACTCCGATCTCCGCGGCTGGGTCAAGTCCTGGCTTGCTGTCAGATTACCTACTTCGCCGGATGCTGCCTACGCTAAGGCATACTTGACAAACCTAGCAGTCCTCAAGAGCCATCCGGAATGGAAGAAGGAATTCGCCGCCCTCCAGGAGAAGGAGAAGGATAAGAAAAAGGAGTTTAATTCTGATATCGAGGCCGCGGAGAAGCAAATTGTCGAGGCCGCAGCCAAAGCAGCCTCGGAAGCCGCATCTAAGGAAGCCGCATCTAAGGAAGCTGCATCTAAAGCAGCTAATGCCAATTGCTCTTCTCAGGCCTCTGGACAGCCATGCCATCCTTGGGATCCGCAGCACCGCTGTCAGCAAACTCCTTTACACTCTCCCATGGATCCGCATCGCAACCCTAGCATGAACACTATCCCAAGGTCCTCGGCGGCTGCTCCATTTGCGCCTGACCCAATAACCGGATATCCAAGTTGGCCATCTACTGGATCGTATGGGTGTACATCTCCAAGAGGTAATAATCAGGCTTGTTCGTGCGGTCGTTGTCAAGGCTATCCGCAAGATACTCGCAAGGGCTGGGGATGGCATCCTTAACGCCTCTAATGCACTTCTGAGCTTTTCACATACGTTCTTGCTTCAATCTATTTTCTCCAGGCTGCGCCTCAAATAGAACATTGGAATTTTGGATGAACGTCGAGACTATTTGGAGAGGCTTACCACCTTGATTTGGAAGATCCTTACTACTCGGAGTATGCTGGCAGGCTTCTCCAGATCCGAGGATCACTGTTTTCATACTGAGGCCATGGATCAAGCATATCTACCGGGCTACGATGCACCAGACGGTAAAACGCTATCTACATACTTTACTTTCTCTTTCTTGCACTTCCTTTGCTTTCAACGTTCCTACATAAACATATGGCGATGGCGCACCGTTTCCCTGCTTTAGTTACTTCCTCATCACAGCGTTTGCGTTTCGTACCACTCATTTATTCTTGTCATGAATAGCTAAGTAAAAGTACCTCTCCAGCATCTGCACGTACCCTGCCTGGTCTTGTTTAGATTAGCTGGAATCTCCGAATCCAATATCTCACGTGTTCAAGTTGCAACCGCAACAGCCACCACTGCTATGAAGGTCTAAAGAATCATTCCTTCATACTGTACTGATACGCTGCCGGTCTCATAATATCCGTCACCCGACAATTCCTCTTCGATTGACAACCACTAACCTTCCCCATCACGCTACCAAATACTTATCCACCTAAGAACCCCAATACGCCCCCCCCCCCTCTGTCAACCCTCTCTCAAACATCCACCACCAACCAAGATCCCATCCCTATCGCCAACAAAAATGACACTAAATGCAGCATGTCCCGGAAAATTCTCGCTTTCACCTAACTTCCACTCCCCCCCCGGGATATTCCAGCCTCATCCACCATCCCGTCAACTTCCCCTTCCCAACGCCTAGCCTCGTCTCACCACTCACCTCAACTCAATTCAAATCAAACCCTGCGTTTTTTTTAGCCAAGGTGTGCAAGATAGGGATTTTGGGGTATTGGAGATTGGAGATTGGGTACAAGGGATGTTTGGTATACTGTGTGTAATTTCAAGAAAAGGGGTTGTGGGTTTGTGTGAGTGTTTGAGTGATTAGGGGGCGGGGGGGGGACATGGTGGTGTGGGTTGAAGTGTAGAACTTTTGGGAAATCTACAAGAGTAGGTCGGATGGGGCGAGAGTTTGCTGTTGATAGAAACCCACCACATCTTGATACCTTCAAATACACACAAGTTTTAGAAGTCTTTCTTCAGGATGATATCTCCTACTTATATCACAATCCTCTCAAAGCTATACTTCGGCACCTTCATATCCTTCAACCTTCCAATATCCCTCTTACTCCTCTTGATCAGCTCTCCTCCGGCCCCAACCTTCGTCGTCCCTACCCCCTGATTCGCCTTCAAACCCAGCGGTAGCGCGTTCCCTAACCCGTCTTTCTCAGCAGGTGGTATTGTGGTAATGGTACGTTGGCCACCCTTATCTCCTTCCCGCTTCATTTGTGACGTCCCATATGAATTCGCATACAATAGCACCTCCCCCAGCATGCCCCTGAGATACGTCGCCTCCTCAACACCTTCCAAAGCCGCACTGATCTCCGCCTTCATATAGGCAATCGTATCCGCCGTCTCGCTCATCTCGTCTCCCATTGGACTGCCCAGGAGCCAGCCTGCGGAGCCGATAGCGTCCAGTAAGCAGTTGAGAAGTTTGGCTATGATGGAGATTTGCGTGTTTTTGTTGTCACCAATAGGGTTGCAGTTGAGGTCGTGGCTGGGAAGGAGAGACGGAGGAGATTCGGTGTAAGGGGTTAGCCAGCCAGCGCGGGCGAGAGACATGCGAAGATGGTCGATTAGGTGGAAGAGAAGTGGTGCCGGAATGGTAGTACGGAGGCCGCGGGTGATGGTTCTGGGAGAGTGGAGGGAGAGGCGGGTCAGGGTCATGTGGAGCACTTGGTGGGCAACGGACATATTATCGGAATCAAGGTGTGGTGAGTTGGGGCTTGATGGGGCATCGCCTGTTATGAGTTCCGTGTTACGGTCTGATCCCTCGTCGCTTTGAAGCTCGCCATTGCTAACAAGTTTTGTACTACCATTCTTCTCAGCCGTTCTGGTGAAGTCGATTGCGACTCGCAGCGCATGCGAAAGTTCTTGAGCAGTCAGAGGAACAGGGCTTTCAAGCAAAGACTGAAGGCTTTTTAGCGATGGGTCCCACTCGGCCAGCGCATGGATGAGTGCGCCAGGCGCGACTTGGTCAGTAAGTGGCAGAGCACCCTGGTGCTTCAATGATGTCTCGATGTGACCAACAGATAAAATGCCGTTGCGCAGCAGATATGGCAAGATGCTAGCTGGGAAGAACCGGGTTGCTAGTTTCCTTGGCACCTGATCCCCTTCCAGAGCAGACGGCTGGAGGTCCGCCGAAAACATCTTGCTGAGTAAATAATGGACTTTACGCTGATCAAAATGGCTTTTTCCTGGCCTGTTGGCAGGAGTGCTATTGTCCTTTCCAGTAATGATGCCGAGCTCAGAGATGATTAGGGTTTCGAACTTGTCTATTTCATTTCTTGCGAAGAGCTGGTCTAGGAAATTCTTCTGTTTATTCCAAGTGTTGTCAGAGTGAGACGATGGAAGGTAGGCTCCCAAGGCTTTAGGTATGTTATTTGAAGATTGAGGTTTGATGGACTTCTTATGCATCGAACCAATGCCGCGGCCGAGAGAGTTGATAAGCAAGCCATCTCGTTTCCTTTTCCGAGATCCTCCTTCTTGCACAACCGAGGTTGATAGTTGGAGACCAACAAGCTTTCGCCCTTGTAAAGCAATGACAAGGTCTAGGGGAGCGAAGTATGATAGAAGACGAGTATTTGTTGCTTCGTTCCATTTGTCGTTGCGCTTCTCTGAAATTTGTCCTACTGACCGACTGTCCTGCTGTATCTGTAATGGACAATATGCCTGTAGTGAGCGGTACTGCGTGTCTATAAGAGAGACTGAAGCCACTGTGCTCAGTGCAACCAGGTAGGGTGATAAGCGTAAACATGTAGTGATTGGGAATTCGTCCAATTGAGCGTGATGAACAAGGCGAGCCACCAATCCAGAAAGACTGTACACTGCCAAAGCCCTTGAGGAGTACTGGTGAAGAGTCCCACTTGCAGCGTGAAAAGCTAGGTTCGAGTCCCTCCGCTGGAAAGAATCAGGCTCAGGAATCGACAGCGAAAGAAGTTCTTGTAACGACTTGCGTCCCGAGGGTGCCAACGCCTCCTCGGAGCCCACTTGGATTGTCTTGATAGCGAAGACTCGAAGGCCCAGTTCCGCTCTGTGACTTGCGGATCGAGTGAAAAGAAGCATTACGTAGGCACTGGTCGGGTCCGTCCCACCATATAGCAACGCCAAGAGGTCTTCTCGGTCCTTCAATATGGCTTTCTTAGCCTGCTCCAAGCTCAGGACCACGGCATGTTCTACCTGTCCATTGGGAGTAATCTCTTCTCCAGTGCTATGAGCCAAGGCATCAACCTTCCAGTCTTCAGATTTGAGGTCTTCGGAGTAACACCTGATGTCGCCGTTCTGGTGTACAGCAAGAAGACGATGATATGGGGTAAACGCTTCATTTCCGACATTGGACAATGTCTCTAGAGATATTATTGGACTGCTCGCTTCCCGCACGTCAAACGACGATGTGGAGATTTTCCTGCCTGAGCTGGAGTTCTTGCCCAGGCTCTCTGAAAAGCAAAGCAGTTTTGGTTTCGGTGAAGCAACTGAGCAATATGTCAACCTCGAAGCACCTCCGATATTGTTTCGTTTGTAGCGGATAGAGCATGGCGGACAAGTGAAAATAGTTTGCGGAGAAACAGCGTAGGAAGTTATCAGTTTAGATGACCGAACCTAGTAGACGCAATTAGTCATCTCCAATCGTCTCCATCTCACGTTGATGGAGTACATTATAAAGATTAACGCTTTCATTGTCAATGGCTACAGCCAATTCTGATCGCTTTTTCTTCGACGGCCCTGCTACGGTATGGACATCAGCAGTTAAGATTTCCCCTGAATCGGTAAGACTTGGAGGCAGATCTGCCAACGTGTATGGCTTTTGTATCATGTCGTTGGACGTTCCTAGCTATGACATGAGCACCACGACGGCGGCCACAAATCTGCTAGACGAACAAAAAAACAGTTTGGAGGGGAAGCTGTTCGGCGCGGCAGATCTATTCTCCGGCCCATGTCCGTTAGCGGCGGTAGGTCCCGCTCGCTTCTCGATGACCTCACGAACGCGTGAATGGTGCCGACGCGGGTCGCTTGGTTTTGCGAATGAATAGTCACGATTGTGTGGGGCATTGCAATCACCAGAACCTTTATGGTCTCTCCGTATCCTACAACTTAGTACGAAACAATGCCGACTGAACGGCTGCATCAGATCCCATAGACCAATACTGTCCAAAGTTCCAGCAGCTGCTGTTCCGTTTTGCGGCACCAGACGAGGAGCTAGTGGTGATAACGACGTCAGATGGCTGTCGCTGTGGGTGATGTGAGAATGAGCAGCAACAACAGACCAGATCTATATTCGTTCTTCCAACCAAAAATAACTGAGGGTAAGGATGTACCCACATGCTTTTAGCCAGTCTAATAAAAAGCTTCAGCCATTGTCAATTCCACTACGACCGATGGAGATGCCGACGGAGGCCGTAGGAAGCGGCAGCGAACTGCGTCACCCCCCCAAGAAACCTTGATGCCTACAAGTACTGTCTCACATGCATGGCAAGACCAACTTCAGGCAGCAGCATATGGAGAATCTACAAATTTAGACGAGATTCAGAAGCCGACTACAACTTCTCCCATCCAGGACGTACAGCAGCATGTGGCTAAGAGACAGGAAGACTTGGTGGTGGACGGTCCGAAGTCTGCAAATATTCCTGAAAAACAGGCTCTAAAGCAAAATGGGTTATGTACACCACCAAAGAAGATGTTGAAAATCCGTCCGGATGGCAAGTTGATATCGCCCAAATTCCGAGACACTGCAAGCAAGCCAGCTCGAGCCGTCAAGAAAAAGTCTAAAAGTGAGGTGAATGTGAAGCGAATGATCGTGGTCCTTAAATACGGCGAAGATAAAGAATCACGTAACATTACAGCTGAAAAGATTCAGGGGATCTGTTTAAACGTAGATCGGAGGAAAAGTGAAAATTTGGACACTACGAAACCTAACGCTGTGAAGGTTGAATCTTTGAAACCTACCCATCCGTTTTTCCTTGCGCCGGTCGCTCGAGTTTCTGATAATCACCCATCAGCTGACGAGATCGATTTCAAGGACCGCACAGTTGGCGACAACGATCAATTGCAACGAGCGAAGCACAGTCCAAAAGTGATCAGTGCAGTGCAAAAGCCCGGTGTTGGCGCAGGTGCTTGGGCTCGCGTTGGCGGTTTTGGTGGAAAGCCCTTTGTTTCCGGAAATCCAAGGGTGTCTCGTTTCCCTGGAGCTATAGATCCTATACTACCTCCCCAAGGTATGGTCCATATTGGACGCCAAACCGAGTTAGAGTCAAGTATATCCAATAGTCCCGAAGCATCCGAATTCCTGCGGACTGGTTCGAAAATGAAGGATGCAGCAATCCACATACCAGAGCGCGAGGAGTTTTTGCGGCCTTATGCGGACTTGGTGAAGTCCTGTCGGGAGGAAAAAAACCGGTTACACAATGCCACTAATCGTAAAAAGAATATAGTCCGATACCCGTTTCGTAGGATCATGACTGGCCCTGAGCTGCAACAGGCTATCCGTCAAAATATCTCTTGTAAACTTCCTGTGCCGAGGAAACTCGTACCAGTGGATTGTAAGGAGGAGAACTTTCTTCATAGCGCAGGATCTGACCGGGCTCCAGTTCACAAGGCTGTGCTCCAAGTGTACGAAAAAATTGAGAGCTCACTTACTGCCTTTGATAAATTCGACTGCGAGACACTGGATTGGGTACGCAAATATGCACCAAGATCTGCCGAGCAGGTATTGCAGCAAGGTCGCGAAGCCATGCACCTACGGGACTGGCTTCAACGTCTTACAATTACATCTGTTGAGAGTCGAAACCCGGATGCGACCAAAAACAGATATTCACACAAACATTCTGGCCTTAATTCCAGAAAGAAAAGGCAGAAGAAATCAGGAGATCTTGAAGGCTTCGTTATCTCGAGTGACGAGGAAGCAGCACAAATGGACGAGCTTGCCGACCCGGAAGTGGATGAACTTAGTTTGCAAGGCCGTTGTTACATGAAGAGGTCTATCTTGAGAGCTGGAGATGTGCCAAGTTCTTCCGACAATACTGGCAGTAGCGGAAGAGCTACGAATGCAGTGGTTATCAGTGGTCCACATGGATGTGGTAAGACAGCTGCTGTGTACGCAGTGGCGAAAGAGATGAATTTCGAGGTTTTTGAGATCACTGCAGGCAGTCGGAGAAGCGGGAAAGATCTCCTAGACAAGGTAGGTGATATGGCTCGAAACCATCTGGTGACTCGTGCCCATGAGAGCAAAGGTTCGGACGGTGATGAAGGCGACAAAGCTAATGAAAATGTGTTACTAATTTCCGACGCCCTGAAAAAGGACCTTGAGTCTGGCCGACAAGGCACTATGAAATCATTCTTCCAGCCGAAACCCGAGGGTGAGAAAAGGCCCAAACCAAGAGCGCAAAATACCAAAAACGGTCCCAAGTCGAAAGAGAAACTCAAAAAGCCGCCTACCCAGAAGCAATCTCTGATACTGTTAGAAGAAGTGGACGTACTTTTCGAAGAAGACAGGCAATTCTGGGTGACAACTCTAGAACTTATATTGCAGTCTAAAAGGCCAATAATAATGACTTGTACGGATGAGAGCCTGCTTCCCCTTGCTGACTTGCCACTTCATGCCATTCTCCGCTTCACACCACCTTCGGAACCACTCGCAACTGATTACCTTTCGCTCATTGCTTGCAATGAGGGACATCTCCTGTCGCGACAAGCGGTATCAGCGCTGTACAGGTGCAAGGGCTACGACCTGAGAGCTTCAATTACTGAGCTGAACTTTTTCTGCCAGATGGCAATTGGCGACACGAAAGGAGGGCTGGAGTGGATGTTGCTTCGGTCGTCTCCGCAGGAATGCCGTAATGAAAACGGAGAGATATTACGTGTTGTCAGTGAAGGTACGTATCTTGAAGGTATGGGCTGGGTGACATGCGACAATCAGAACCTAGTTGCAGGAAACTGGATCGATAAACAGAGCGATATTTTAGGAGATGTATTGGAAGGTTGGAGTATGGTTACTGGAGACCGGGATGAATTTAGTCGTAGGAAGCCACTCGCTCCTCATGGCCAAGTAAAGCGGGAAGAGACGTTGAAGATGTTGGAAGCTCTTGACCAGGCCTTTAACGCTCTGAGCGCTGCCGACACATATCCACGTCTTGGGGATCGACATGGCTGTTCAGTAAGCTTATAGTCCTTTACTACTAAGTGGTCCTGCTGACATTGGTAGGTTCTACTCGACCCTACCCAGCCTCCTCTTACTGAGAGATTGAAAGTCAACTTTGTTGAAGGCTCAACCCTACTTCAGGCGGATCCTCTGCTTGACCCTACTAATCTAGCAACCTCCTTCGCTCTAGCCTTGACGGTATGCGCAAGGAGCGTATTCGCACGCGGGGACGTCAATCAATCAGCAGCTTCGTTGAACAGAGTTTATTGTATCGATATGATCCTCGAAAACGCCAAGATGTTGCGAAATCAAACCCCAGTAACCAGTATAAGTCTTTCCGCTGCTTTCAGCCCCATCACATCATCTCCGAAGGCTCTCTCCAAAGGGCCACATATATCGTCGTTCGGGAACACAAAGTCCGTGGTAGTGGAAGAAGTTGCGCCATACGTGCGATCAATTGTATCATACGACATAAGGTTGGAAGAACAGCGGCTACGGTTGAACTCTGTGCTTTCTGAGGGTGCAAGGAATGGTAAAAGAATACGAACAACGCGCGCAAGTCGTGCCGCACTTGAAGGTGGTAGCAAGGCCAACACAAGGAGAGAAAGATGGTTTCCAGAGAAGACTAACTTCCTCTTGGTCTTACAAACGGGTGGAAGCGGTTGGCAGAGCATCGCACTGCAGAGAGCTACATATACGGGTTCTGATCGCGGCGATGAAGACACAGCTCCTGAGGCTTCGTGCCAGACATCCGTAGCGAGTACGGTAGACGGTGAGGCAGGGGAGGTCCAGCGGCCAATACAGCTTCGAGGCTAGTCAGCATGAAGCTGACATTCATCTATTATTGAAGAGCATGGCATGGCATAGATAGCATGGCGTTGGCTGCCCTGATTTCGACACCATGCTGTATTTTTAGACATTTGCGTCGAAGTGAATAGATTTGAATTGTTTATCCTCAAAGGTATTAACAGTTCAGTTTCCTGAAGAATCAATTGCCACCGATGGTGTCCTCCCCGTCGATAATACATGCTTTTTCAATAGCTCAAAGTGATGGTTGGTGAAGGACGAATTTGTTAGGCGCAGGACCGTCCTACTTTCCGTCGTCATGAATCAAGCTCCATCACAGTTGGTGTTTCTCTTGTTTCACCACGCGACAATCCTTTGATCTGTTACGCTATTGGAGAACTTACTACAAAATTTAAGGGCGAAGTATTTGACCCAGTCACTGTAGCGGGCAAGTCGAGAGCATGTCTTTATTTGGGAGTTCTCCAGACGATTCAAGCTTGTCTAAACCGCCTGCAGCGTCAGAAACAAAATCTCTCTTCAATGACGAGCAAAACACAGGTGCAGCATCTAATTCTTCGTTATTCGACGATCAGAATGGGAACGGAAATTCCCCATGGAGTATGCCAACACCCAAGAAGTCTGGCAAAGGTGACTTGGTAAAGACACTGCTGCCTGCGTCCGATGTACCTGAGAGTTATATTGACGCATACGATATACTACTGGAGTCCGGTTATCAAGAAGGCGCTGAATTCATTAGTCTTTCGGGAGCCAAAAGAATACTTGAAGGTAGTGGGCTGAATGGAGAGGAGCAAAATAGAATTTTCAATATAGTTACTGGCGGGCAAGAGCCTGCGGGGGGGCTTATCCGAAATCAATTCAATGTCCTACTCGCTCTTATAGGTCTTTCCCAAGAGAAGGAGGAGGCGACGTTAGATGGTGTGGATGAAAGGCGGAAGAGTGAGTTATTGCTATGCTGCTGGCCGTACAATAGGATCTCGCTAATTTTTATGATACCCAGAGCTTCCACAGCCGTCAATACCCTTCGTTCAGAAGTTGAGGACTTCTAAGGTTTCAGAGAATTTGGAGGAGCCATTGGATCACCCACAAAATGCCACCCCATCATCAAGAGGAAACACCCCAGCGGCTACGCCTTCAAAATCTAGGCGCATACGGAGGGACTCTTTAGATAACCTAGACAATGATCCGTGGGGTAGCCCTGCTATGCACAAAGGGCATACCCATATAGTGGCTAACGAAGCAACACCACCATCAAATGGCGTCACTGCAGCAAGGCCTCTAGGGAACGGAACCAGTGGCCCCGCAAGGACTACAAGCGCCTTTACTACACACTCAGAAGTACCAACGCCGACAGAATCCACCTTGGTAGGCGAAGGACCTTCTGGAGGGCGGCCAACAGATGGTAGTGGGGAAGGGTGGGGCTCGTATGCTAACACTACAAGCGCCTTTCCCAGTGCCGGACAAGCAGGACTCGGGCCCGAGGGTTTCGGATCTGGTTTAGACAGCCAAGGAGATAATCGTACAGGAGGTGGTATCAGGTCCCTCGGTGGTGGTCGCACTACAAATCGCAGTATAGAAGAGACAGTCACCGTCACCTTGCTTCCCGAGAAGGAAGGCATGTTCATGTTTCAGCATCATAACTACGAGGTCAAGAGCGCAAGAAGAGGAAATAGCGTTGTACGGAGGTATAGTGATTTCGTGTGGTTATTGGACTGCCTTCACAAAAAATATCCTTTTCGACAATTGCCTCTGTTGCCACCAAAGCGGGTCGCTGGTGAGGAAATCGATTCCTGTTACAATCGCTGATATCTGACAATACCAACGAGTACAGTCAACGGAAGGCATCTGTCGGCCGATATCACTTTCATGGAAAAGCGCAGACGCGGTCTAGTCAGATTTGTAAATGCGCTCGTCAGACATCCTGTTCTGAATCAAGAACAACTCGTTACTATGTTCCTTACCGTTCCTACAGTAAGTAATGCATACGATCATTATCCTCAACGAAAGCTTATGTTCAGTATCAGGAGCTTGCGGTGTGGCGAAAGGAGGCTTCAAAATCTGTTCAGGAAGAATTTACTGGCAAACCTCTTACCCCAGGTCTTGAAGATTCCTTACCGACAAACCTTTCTGAGACTTTTGATACTGTTCGTTCCGGTGTTCGCCAGTCTGCCGAATCCTATATCAACCTTTGTAGCTTGCTAGAGCGCTTGGCCAAACGAAACCAAGGGGTTGCCGCAGATTACCTACGGTTTTCCCAGGCATTGATGGCTTTAACAGAATGCTCTCAAAACACATACGCAACTGATACGAACGATGTTCCGCTGCTCAATGAGGGTATTGGTTCCACGGCCAGGCATTTAACGACAAGTCAAAGTCTACTGGAGGACGAAGCACGTGCATGGGACGAAGGTGTTTTAGAGGATTTTAAGAAGCAGAGGGATACCGTTGTAAGCATAAGAGACATGTTCGATCGCCGAGATCGCTATGCAAAAGACACCATCCCACAGTTGGAGCGAAGAATAGAGAGTAACGAGAACAAATTGGCTGGGCTCATGGGAAGGCCAGAAGGTGCCGCTGCAAAGCCGGGAGAGCAGGAGAAACTTGAGCAAGCCGTCAGGGCTGTAAGTGCGGTATCATTTGTAAAGAACTCTGTTGCTAATACCACGCAGGACAAGCAATCGATAGTGGACCAACACGCTCGCGGTGTCTTCATTAAAGAATGTGTCCGCGACGAGTTGGTGTTTTTTCAGCAGTCCCAATACCACGTCAGTAAGCTGCATCAAGACTGGAGCCAGGAGCGAGTTAAATATGCAGAACTACAGGCCGACAATTGGAGAGCACTTAATGAAGAGGTTGAAAACATGCCAACAGGGGATTAGTATTCAGCTTGTAAACATTATCTTCTACAATCCTTTCTGCAGTATGACTGCGCAGATATTGGAGCTGGTATATAGATACTCATGTACTTCCGCAAATCGGATACAATCACCAAGTTTCAGTACGTCTCTAAAGCTCCATTCTATGTCAGCATAAAAATGTGACTTGAAGCCAGGTTGTGCTCGCACTTTCGGCCAAATGTTTGACCGAAGTTGTCAGCCCTGTGCCATCGGTTCCATCGTCATCCCGCAATTGGTGTTGACTAGGTACCTTACCTTACCTTAGGTTCCTACACCTACAATCCTTCCAGTCCATGCGATATTCTACCTTCTTGTTTCAACCCCCTTCGACGCGAACATGCCTTCCTACACACCCTCACAAAAGTCAGCAATCGCCCAGTTTGTGGGCTTCACGCAAGCCAAGGACAGCGTTGCTGCGAAGGTGAGGTGTTTCTAACAGCCAAAAATCCGAGAGTGTCGTATGGGCTCGGTTTTGACTAGCTCCTACTTCCCACATGCTTGGTTTAAATTTGAAGGGCAAGATCGATGGGACTGACTCAATGTGCTTGACAGCAACTCAAAGTCCACGGGTGGAACGTTGAGCAAGCAATAGACGCGTACGTATATTTAATTCTCAAGCATCGTTTCCACATAGATCCTAGTATATTGTACGAACTAGTATTACTGTTCTATGGCTCTTGGAGACACCGCGATTGGTCTAGGACTACGGGATCTCGATCCACATGGCTTAGAGCCAACTAAGGCTACCTCGAATAAAAGAGGATAAGAGCTTGGACGCAACAAATATGGGTGAAGACGAAGTGGCAAGATCTGTTCGGGAGTCTTATCTCTACCAGGCTAGAGTATCCCTAGAGAGAAGCCTTGCCCATATCCAAAAAGCTTACGGCGCTGAGCCCGACGATGAAGAGGTTATTAGACATCCGCTCGACGCAGAAGATAGTATACCGTTCGACTCTTCCGTGGCCTCGGTTGGGGGCAGAGATGAGGTATCTTTATTAGGAGGACACCCACCGCAGTTTTCGCCCTCCTCCCACCGCGAGAAGCTTGCTTCTCTTTTCTTTAAGTGGTGCGACGATGCTGCGTATATGAAACGGGGTCTCAAATCGCACAAGCTCCCCTCAATGTTCAGGTTCGCTCTCCAGCGGCCGCTCATGCCCGAGAGCACGCTCCAAAAGACACTGGAAGAGTTTGGTATTAATCCAACGCTTGGTTTTCTGAGTGGAATGAGAGTCGAACACACCATGCCTAAGGGACGAATCCGAAGGACTCTTTACGGACTGGATCCGGATCTCTCACGTCACGTTAGCTCGAAGTACCGCAAAGTATTTCCCCAAGGTCTAAGTCTACTGGATGGAGGACGTCAACAGCCGAAGCAGGAAGTGATAACCATGCAAGACACTCGTGCAGGGACGCAGATGCATGGACCCTGGACGCACTGCAAACCAGGGCTGGGTCCCCATATTATCAAATTGGATGAACGCCAAAAGCATGCATGCCTCTGGTCGCTTTATGACCTCATTCAACATGGTCTGGTTGATCTGGAAGAAGCGCCTGATCGCTATCGTCATATCCTGGATAAGCCAGATTTGAGCAATATCGATCTATCGATGCGTCTAGGAGATTTTGGATTGCCTGGCCATCAAATACGGAACCTTGACGTTGATGAATCTGAAACTCCCGATCACTCTTCGGAGGAGAAGAACATCATTGCAGAAATAACTAATCTTGTTGAGCTATATATCTCTGGCGAGTTACAGGTTGATGAAGTCATAGCTCTCATCAAAGAAACGTTGATTGGCCTTCCCATTAACATTTCTTTTCTAAATAATCTGATAAGGGATAAATCAAGAGGTGCTACTTCTATTGCTGAAAGCATCTGGGAAGAGGTTGCGGGACAGCATCCAGCGACGGATCTGGAAGCCAGCGTATTCAAGGACGACGATTTTCCTGTTCGGTTGGTTAGTGAAGAGTTCGCAGAGATTTGCGACGATGTGCTCGGAGCGGATCTAAAAGCGGAGGACGCCCTCGCGATGCTCCAGGCTGCCGTGGGCGCAGACGAGTTGACGAGTTTTCAGAGGTCTCATATACTCTCAAAGCTTGATTCTCCACAATCAGCGACATACGATCGCCTCTTAGCATCCAACGCTGATCAAACCGAGGACTCGGCAAACTCACGTACAGCCATGCGTATGCCGATAAGAACGTTCAAGGCAGACGTTCGGCTTAGTCTAGATAAGTCACGTCATAGATCTCAAGCTCTGGATCCGGGGACATTCTCCGACGTCGGTTTTTTAGAGGAGCTTTCACACACTGACAAGTTGCCACATATCATCCCCCCGAGGCAAAACCCCTTCATGCCTCCAGGTACGGATGATCATACCGAGGGAGGTCCCGTATTGTCCAGCCTTAGAGAGGCCACAGAGGCTTTCACTGAAGACAAAAGCCTAAACGCCACTCAGGTGAGTGTCCTGTGTGAGCGCTCGGACTTGCTTTCTACCACCAATAAAGTAGGCCATGTAAGTAGACACCCTCTTGACTCATGGAGTGCCCCCGCCGTGGTTATGCGCCCACGTACGTGCAGCACATCTTTAGCGCAGCTGACCAAGAAGCCAACGGAAATGTACCAATCATTGATAGAGCGACCTGGAACGCCGAGTCCAAAGTCTGTCCAATTGGTCGCTGCTTCTTGGCAGCCGTATCTGCAAAGGACTTGCCCTTGGATACGATATGTGCCAAATGATGAGATGTACGACAGCGGATATATGTCAACTTCCCCAGAAAATGGAATGACATCTGATATGTTTGGCTTAAGCTTACCAACAAACAAAGCTCGCGAAGTTGCTGCCAAACTCGGGCTACCTTCAGATTATATCCAGGAGCAGGTCCGTTCTAGAACACCACGAAGGGTAAAGACAAAGAAATTTCTGAAGGCGAGCATAAACGTTACTTTTCCTTCTAGGAAACGCAAAGCCTCCATGGACGTCAACAGCCCCGGTATCAAAATACCGAAGCGTAACGCTATTCCGGATCTTTTCGCCCAAGATGATGAAGATCACGAGAAATTCATTCATGACTACTTTACGTGGGAAGTACTTCAAGAACTGAAGCGTTACTGCTTAAGCTGTAATCGATTACGATGCACATGCAGGAAAAGGAAAAGGCCTTCAACGTCCCAAGGAAGCAAAAGCCGTAAAAGGTCGTCAATGCTTGCTTTTACGTCGAACGTGCACCCAAGATTGAGCAAGCGGCCGCTGTCAGACTCAACATTGCCATCAGATTCTAGCCCGTCAAGCTGTTCAATAGCGGTAGTCGGTAACGGAAAATCCGAGACACCAGGTGCACCAGTTTCCCGCAATCCTGTGAAGCTGCTGTTAAATCCGCCAAAGCCATTGGGGCAACCAAGGCCGTCTAGTTCTTCAAGTCTGTCAGACCCACCAAGCCCACCTAGCTTACCCAGCCCATCTACACCTTTAAGCTCACCAAGCCCACCAAGATTTACAAGCCAGCCAAGGCCACCAAAAGCTCTCCTGTCCAACCTCATAGCAAGGATGGCTGAAAAGGACATTATGGACACCTTGGGACGTCTTGAAAAGGCGAAAACGGCCGAAGGTGAACAAATTCGTCAACTTGTCGACCATGCGCTTGGCTTAATCCGCTGGAACATACGTCCAGATAGACATGAAGCCTTAGACTTAGAAAAACACATAGAAGCACAAGCAAAGAACAGTCTGCGGTACCTCATCGAAGCCCAGCTGCAATGGAAACGGTTTAGCGGAGAGTCGAGTCAAGAACGCTCCAACGGGTTTGGTTCAGGCTTGAACGTAAAACAGAAGACAACAACACCTTTTCGGAACCCATCAATGTTGGATCCCCCGAACGTGAAATCTATGTTTTTGAATTCGAATGACACCATTTTGCATCCTAGATCAAGCTCTGCATTAGCTAAATCGGAAAACCAGCGAGAAAACTGCTATGGCTCCAAGGTTCAGTGGAGCACTGTTCTAGAAGCAGACGGTGCGCATAACGAGACTATAGCGAATAGAAGACCAGGAAAGACTGTAGACAGTAAGCCTGCCGGAAAACTTGGCCACTCAGCGTCTCTATATTCCACAGGGAAGGTCTCGACTGGCCAATTTCAGGCGCACAAGGCACCAACAAGTCGAGATCAAACGAGAATGGCAAGGGAGATGACTCAAAAACCGAAGTCGACATGCTCTTCGACGCCTAGTCTTGAGGAGGCAGCGGATCCTGCGGCCATAAGAGCTCGAACCAGGAACACCCCCACGCGATACATCGAGCGGAGGCGTAGTGGTGGAGATTATCACCCCTGGCCAGAACGGGGCATTTCTCGAACGGCCGCCATCGAGAACGCTCATAAAAACGCATTAGCTCAACGCAAATCTTTCTTTCTTTATATAGCGGAGCAGCGGCTAGTAAGACCTCGAGCTGATTTAAGTGTGCATGACAGGTTTTACCAAGGGTCGAATAAACCATCAAGCGGATCAGGATCCACATCGTCGTTAAATAAACTGTTCGATAAATATAGAGGTATTCCTGCCAATGTTCCGATTACAAAATACCTGATGCTGACTCGGGACATAACACAGATAATGCAGCAAACGATCCAGACGCGATTGGAGTTGAAGGTTCAATGCGATACCTGGGTGATTTGGGCGTTAGCCTGGATGAGGTTGTCGTCCTTGCTGTTCTCACAGAATTATCCGCACCCACAATGGGCGAACTCACCCGCGAGGGTTTCGTCAGCGGTTGGAAAACACACCAGTAGGCCCTATAGCTGACCAAATTCTCCCATACCGTGATTACTAAAGCTGTGGCACAGCGCCGACACCCTCCCCAAACAACAAACCGTCATCGCCTCCCTCCGTCGCCTCCTCATCACCAACCCCGCATTCTTCAAACGCGTCTACAAGCAAACGCTCCTCCTCGCCCGTACCCCTGGCCAGAAATCCCTCCCTCTAGACGCCGCCATTGAATATTGGCGCCTACTACTCCAACCCCCCAGCATCAGCTGGAGCACCCAGAGCACCCCGTGGCTGGAGTGGTGGATTGGGTATCTGGAAGAGCGGTGGCGGAAGGGGGTTAGCAAGGACATGTGGGAGCAGACGGGCGTTTTTATTATGAAGTGTGGCGAGGATGAGAGTATGGCGTGGTGGAGTGAGGAGGGGGCGTGGCCGGGGGTGTTGGATGAGTTTGTGGTGTACGTGAAGGAGAAAAGGGAAGAGAGAGGTGGGGAGATGGAGGTGGAGTGAGGGTGGGATTGTTGGGGGTTTCTTGGCAGCGGAAGATTGGGGGTAAATGAGTGGGAGGGGTGTGATGATGAGATGATGATGGCTTTTATGACTACGTGCCGGATAGGCATGAGAACAGCTAAGACGGGAGCGTATACCTAGCATGGAGAGTGGAGGCTGTGGTGGCATCTGTTAATTACGGCCTATTGATATGGATAGAAAATGCATTCTACCAGATTGTAGGGTTTGTTTTTCTCGAGGTTTGTGTGAGAGCCAATTGCGGTTTTGTCATCTGTCATACCCTTTTTTAAACTTAAATCATCTCAATTCTTTTGCCGTGCTCGGTTCTCTGCTTTTTAGCCCATACCAATTTTAGTACGGAATAGGCCATGAGCCACCCACCCAACCCCCCACCCCTTTTTTCTTTCCTTTTTGCGTGTCTTGCTCGTGCTTGGTGCTTTTGCAATGAATGAATGAATGAATGGTGGCTTTTGTGGGAGGGAGTACGTGGAAGATGGAAATTAGTTCATGGTCATTTGGCGGGTTGAGGATTTTTTGAGAAATGGCTTGTGTGAACATGTTCGTAGTAGGTGTGCGTCGATGCCTTCTAAGCAAGAAACTCGCTCGCTCGCTGTTCATATACATGTACGCTTGCTAGATTTCCAACGACGTTCTCCGTTCTTGCTTCTCCATGCACCATCACCACCTCCCATAGCAGCAACAGCCGCGCCCCTCCCGCCCCCAACCCAACACAATTCCCCCAACTCACTCCACCACCTCAACCTCCCCAGGCATCACCCCCCCATCCCCCAGCCTTAACCGCGGGAACGGCCTCTCACTCCAGACATACCTCACCTCCGCCCTCTTCGCCAGCGCCTCCGCCAACCCCGCCGCTCCCCCCGGAACCCCGCCCTCCTGCCTCTCCCTCGCAGCAGCATCCCGAGCCGTCAAGCCCAGGAACCAGCGGCCCAGCCACCACACGAAGTCGACGACGCCGAAGAAGGTTTTGGAGAGCTGCTCCCAGGGGGAGTCGATGTCCTCCCAGGTGCCGCCCCAGTGGTCTTCGCTGCCGGCCTCGCTTGCAGGACCCGGGGTAGGGGCGGGCGTTGGCTCGGGGGGGTGGAGGATGTGGGATTGGCGGGCTTGTTCGGCTTTTTCTTCGTCGACGAGGACGAGGGCGGCGCTGTGCCAGCCGGCGGCGCTGACTTTGAGCGCAAAGTAGGCGCCCATTCCTCCTTCTGACGTGACCTCGTCCTCCCAGTGGGATCCCTCGCGCTCAAAGTAGTCGCCTATTGCTGTCGACGTGGCTGGATCGCCCAGCATCTCCCCTCTGGCTCGAGCTTCCCCTTCCATTGATTTGGTGCTCATGTCCTGCAGCATTCTTTCCATCAGAGATTCGAACCATATCATCCGCCCCCCTGCATTGTGAACAAGGCTTCCATTGCCACTGACAGGGTTGTATCTTACCCCTCGAAGCTGTGCAAGACCTCTGTGGCCTAGCCCTAAAGCGCCACATGCCTGAGAGTCGACACCGTGGGAGGAGATTTTACCGTTTGCGTGCAAGGCGTGATAGTGATAGTCACCAAAAGCAAGCGAGATGATTGATTTGCCCTGCAGACCGGGAACGCGGTTCGGTTCTGGAAGTGGAGCCGAAGGCGTTTCCGGAGAAGAGGATGTGGCATAGAAGACGTCCAATAAATCACGGGAAGCTGTCAGTACTGAGCCAGATTTCGTAAACAGAGCAAAGTTGCGGTAAGAGCCTTGGAGGTCGCGAATCTCAAAAGGGAAAGACTCGGAAGGGTAAAAGGTGGTGAGCTCGAAGGGTTCAGGCTGGTCAAAGGCGGGCATAGATAACGTTGTGGGGTAGCAGAAGAGTTTGTTGATATCGGTAGTGAATAATATGTAACCTTCTAGTACGATGTGGTTTGTAATCTCACCAATACGAGATTCAAGGGTAGTAGAATTGGTCCGGCTATTATGTTCACGGCGGTAGCCCGTCCCTGGGATGGTGACGGTTTCAACAAGAAGGCCATCCGTTGAATCTTCTTCTGAGCTAACGGATAGGCTGGAGTCCCAGTAAATGATACCTGTGTCGGCAACGTAAATTGAACTTCGATCCCATCCTATATCCCATAAGTAGGCGGTTGATTATCCCCTCAAATCTATGAACCAACTAACCTGCTACGACCCTCTTAACGCTCCTCCCCACAACATCTACGTGTAAGGGCTTGACGAGGAAAGCCGTTTCCTTTGTCCACATCCAGATCTTCCCATCGTCTGCAAGACCTAGAACGTGTGATCGACCGGTGGAATACTGACTTATTGCCGTACTGGGCTCATATCGTTCGTTAGTCGTTGGCGGATATGCTGGCGGGAAGCTAAGCCTTTTCAGATCCTCACCACGTGCTTCCATAAAGGTCAATCCGTTGAAGACCCCAAAAGCGTAGATGGCTCCAATTGAGTTGAGGAGGGTTGTCGACCACCCCCTACAAAAGTTAAAATGCGTTTTCTCAGAAGTCTCCAAATCTACAAGTTGCTCACCCGCACTGTACATCAGCCACAACTCCCACATCCTCGTCAATGTCCTCGATCTTTACCCTCCTTGGCCATCCTGACCTTTTGCCCAGGCTACGCAGGGGCCGCCGTGGCCTTCGCCCCGTTGTAATCTGTAATCTTTCAAATCTTGTCTCGGCTGTGTGGCCAAGGCTGCCCTTGTCGTCGTTGCCCCAAGTAAACAGCTGTGTTTGAGTAGCTAAGTTCTTATAAAGCCATTGCCACCGGGCACCATCGGCTTGCAAGAGGGGTTGGGGTGGGATTCGGAAGGTTGCTCTTGTAAGGGTACGCCAGAACGTAGGGTCTTGACGGTAGGAGGCGAGGACTTTCTGAAGAAGTGGGTTGTCAATTGGAAGTAGCCTTGGTAGAATGCAGGACTTACTGTTGAGCTCGTGAGGCGAAGGAAGTCGGAAGCAGTGAGGTACGGGAAGATGGTGTACAGGATGTCAGCAGCTGCAATCGTAAGTCAGTTCCCTATTCCTTTGGCTCGAGTCCATTTTGAGACCCACGGAGATCTGTAAGGGCTGTCATGGTTGAAGTATGAGAGCAAACATAGCAACGGACAGGACATTGGTTCGTCTTGCGGGGATTTTTGACATGTGATGATCCATGGGAACAGCTGCGCTAAGGTACATGGGCATACCGTACTCGTATGTAGTACGGCGGTCCATTATGAACTTCCCGACAATTCGAAATGTCGAATATCAAAATACCCACCAGACCGAATAGCGAACATCGAATTCATGGAGAAAGATCTTTTTAAAGTACCTTCGCAGCATGTTTAATTGTTTGGAATCCAATTTTTGATTCTCGGTTTTCGATTCCAGTTTTTCGGTATCTTCTCGCTGTTTTTTCTTCGATTTACACATGTAAATGTAGTCTCAGTTTGAATCATCACGATGATATATGCAGCATAACGAGAGTAGAGTATTGCGAACGCTTATAGTCTACATGACAATACCATAGATCGCCAGTGGACTGCCGTACG
>JAABUS010000413.1_pt1 | contig 108969 bp, 104 predicted proteins | sample 5560161 | NCBI WGS metagenome assembly JAABUS01 (sample SAMN10711885, study PRJNA513376) | rock metagenome | isolation source: Antarctica rocks | place: Antarctica: Victoria Land, Trio Nunatak nord | collected 2016-01-04
GTTCCCAGAGGCCGTGTGGAGACGTTCTCGCCGCCCTGCGACGCTCCTACGGCCTCTGGGGCGGCGTCCTGCCTAATCTGGGAAACCTGCGCGGAATCCGCGTGTGTTTCGCCGGCGGTCAGTTGTTTGAGCTGCTCTTCGGCTTGGCGAGCCCGAATCTGCCAGATCGTTGCTGCTTCGCGCAGATCGGCAAGCTCCCGTGCTTGGCGCTCAATCAGGTCCGCCAGTGGCGACAGGTCAACAGTCAGTGTCCTGTCAGAACGCCAGGAGCTCCTTGGCATCCCCGTCGTTCCTTGGTATCAGGGAGTAAAGAGCTTCCAGTGCCCCTCGGAGACGACGTCGACGGCGCCGTCGACCACCTTGATCGCCGTCTGATCGTCGATCGCGTACGCCGGCATCGACATGCCAACAGCCCATCGTTCCGCGTCGGTCATCGAGTTCTCCGGCAGATCCGGATGATCCAGGTGCGGAAAGATCGAGAAGTCCACCAGTCCCAGCGTTTCGTCGCCTCCCGTGGGTGGAGTCCAGCCGACGAACTCTTTTCCGATGCTGGGGGTCATCACCATGCTCCCGGCGCTCAGTCCCACGTAGACTGCACGCAACGACGGTAGCAGATCCGCCAGTTCGGATTGTCGCATCCGGTAGCACAGGTACAAGGGGCGCCACCATTGCTCCGCTGTCGCCAACGACGTAGGACGCCGCGAGGTCAAGTCCGAGACCGCAACGCCGCCCACACCATCGACCGGCGCTTCACGATTGTCGACGCCCGCACCGAGCTCAAGGGCCTCTACCCCGCGGTTCACGATTGACACGCTACTAGTTCTCGTCCAGCCGCCCTTCGAGTTCCGCTAACCAATAGATCGACAACGACTTCAGGAGGGCCTCCCCTCCCTCGGAGAAGACCTCCAGCGAATCACTCGCCAGTGCCGGAAAAATCAGATCCGAGATCACCGCCTCGCCGTCATTTGCAAACACTTCGATGCTGCATTCGTCGAGAAAGATCTGGAGCTTGATCGTGCCAGTGTCGGACAGTGCCACGGATGACGTGTGTGTGCCCGCGAATCCCGGAGCGAGATCCGCCATGCCCACGCCGCCCCGCGCAACGGAGATAGTTCGGCCGTGCCTGTCGTACCGGACCGTCGTGCGCTCGGTGTCGCTCATGCGGACGTGGAATCCGAGCGCGGTCGCCTCTCCGGGCTCCAGCTCGGCAACGATCTCGACGCTCCTGCCCCGGACGTCTCCAAGCGGACTCTGGCCCGGCGCAACCACTTCGTTGGACCACGCACGCACGCTCCCACGGAGCTGCCGCAGCTCGACGATCGGTTCTTGGTACAGGCGGATCCCGTCGCTGGTCTCCTTAAGGCCAAGGCGGCGCGGGATGCTCAACATGCCTTGCCATGGCTCGGTCGGGAGCTGCTTGGCGTAGGTCCAGTTGCTCATCCAGCCAAGCCAGACCCGCCGCTCATCTCCTGGCGCCAGCGTTGCCCAGGTGACAGCTGCGTAGTAGTCGGCCCCGCCATCGGTCCAGAGCGTGGTCGCGGGATCGTTGTCGTTGACGAAATGCGTTCCGTCGAATTCGCCGACGTAGTACTGCATGATGCGGCCGTGGCGGGCATTGACGCTGATGTGCAGCGTCCACTTCCGCAGGCCGGATATGCCATCGACCGAGATCTCGACGAGATCCGGGCATTCCCAGACGCCGGAGTGGGCGCCGTCCTGGGCGCCGAACTCGCTGGCGAACGCCCATACCCGCAGGTTCGGGGAGACGTAGAAATGGACGCGGTCGGCAACGGCCAGGACCATCACCCACCGCTGGGTGGGCGCGTGCCAGATCACCTTCGGGTCGCGGAAGTCGGGGATGCCCGGGTTCTCCACGACCGGGTTGCCGGCATACTTGGTCCAGGTGCGCCCCCTGTCGGTGGTGTAGGCGATGCTCTGCTCCTGCACCAGCCAGTGGGTAAAGATGGCGACGAGCCCGGGTTTGCCCCCGAAGAACCCGCTCGTATCGTCCCAGTCGACGACGCAGCTGCCAGAAGCGATCGCGCCACGTTCGTCCGGCGCCATGGCGATCGGAAGATCGGTCCAATGCAGCAGGTCGTCACCGACCGCATGGCCCCAGTGTGACGGCATGCGCGCTTGGTAGAAGAGGTGGTACTCGCCCTCGAAGTAGACCAACCCGTTCGGATCGTTCATCCATCCATTTGGCGGCGTGTAGTGATACCTCGGGCGAGCAGGATTCACGAACGTACGTGGTCCGGTCGTGGACGGTTGGGCTGGGTGTGCCATCGCTTCCATCGGTGCTCCTCCTGATCGCCCGGTGCCGTGGCATTGGTCGGGGGCCTGGGCGTACATTTCCCTTCCGGCGTAGCGAAAAAGGACTTGGAACGGTCATGACGGGTATGGGGCGGGAGGGCCGGGCATTGCCTGGATGTGCAATATGACGGAGGGATGCTGAGGCGTGGCGATGCCGTAGCTGCACGATAACGTCCTGCGTGCGATCGGTACGCCTCACCCCCTCGGCGTGAAGGGCAGTAGAGTCACGATGCCCGGCCGGCTCCTTGTCCGAAATGGACGCTTTCCTGATGACGCCTGTCGCCCTCCGATTCGGTACAGGCCCGTTCATGTGAGAAGCACGCCTGGCAGCGCGGGCCTGCCAGGCGTGCCCATAGTGTCAACCCGCTCATCGACACCGGGCAGGAGGCATGACCGGACTCACTTGCCCCGGCGTTGCTCCGCATCATTTAGCTCGCGCTGGCTCTCGACTTCATCTACAACGTCACCCCTGTCGACCAGGTTGACCAGCGGATTACGGACACCTCCCTGATCGCTTGCCCTGGCCCGACCTACCGCTCAAAGAGCGGAATGACCTCTGTGGCGAAGCGGTTCATCGTCTCCTGCGTGTAAGCCACGCGCGGGAATGACATAATGAAGTAGTTGAAGCCCAGATCGAGTTTCGCCTGGGCCTGCTCCCGGATCTGTTCGGGGGTGCCGATGATCGTGTCCTTGCTGTACTCCTCGAACGACATCTCCCCACGCGCCTCGGCCGTCGCCTTCTCCGGGTCGTCCGTGGGGCCGATCGGATGCGCACTGAGCCCCGTCGAGCGCACGATGTCGTCGTAGTTCCGGCCAACGGTTTCGCAGTGCCCCTTGAGCACGTCGAGCTTGTGCTGCATGGTCTCCAGGTCGCCACCGAGATTGCAGGCATCGCCATATTGAGCGACGAGCTTGAGCGTCACCTTTTCGCCGCCGCCGCCGATCCACAGCGGCACCTTGCGGCCAGGCTTCGCACTCTTCGGCTCGTTGATCGGGCCGTCGATGGTGTAGCGCTTGCCGGTGAAGGTCGGTTTGTCCTCCGTCCACATTTTGTGGATGATCTGGACCGCTTCCCGGAACCTCCCCATCCGCTCCGGCGTATCGGTCCATTCGTAGCCGTACGCCTTCCATTCGTGTTCGTACCATCCGGCGCCGATACCGGCGTAGAGGCGGCCGTGGCTGGCCACATCAACCGTGGACGCGATCTTGGCGTAGAGCGACGGCTGGCGGTAGCCATTGCACCCCACCATTTGCCCAATGTTCACGTTCTTGGTGTCCCGCGCCAGGGTCGCGGAGATCGTCCAGCATTCGAAGGTGGTTTCCATCGTGGGCTCGGGAACGGTGTGGAAATGGTCGAACACCCAGATCGAGTCCCATCCACCCTTGTCGGCTTCCTTCGCCACCCTGGTCATCGCCTCGTATTGCTGGATGGGATCGTCTATCTCAACCAGGTCCATGCGCCAACCTTGGGGCACAAAGACACCGAACTTGGTAGCCATACGGAACTCCTCCTGTCACGAGCCGATGGGTCAATGTACAACGCGGGCGGGCTCGGATGCGATTGCCCGTCTGTCATGTCATTGTTGAGGGCATTCTTGCATACAGTCTCGTTGCTGTCACGCGTTCGTCACGTGCGAGATGACCTGATCGGCCAGCAGACGCTGCGTCTCCTCATTCCCGGCATGGTAATGAAGATCACGTAGCGGAACCCCGCCGCGACCATTGCTGCACCCGCTGCACGGCGTCCTCCGGTGTGACCACCGTGGGCAGATGCGCAAAGAACGCCGCGATGAACGGGGGAAGACCGTCAAACCTGACCCGGGCTGTAGCGGTGTCATCGGCAATGACGGCGGCCAGGTGGCCGTCGCGCACGGCGAACTTGTGCTGAGCATCGTCGGGAGTGAAGGCACCGCCCGCCCAGGACACGGTACCAAGGGACGAACGACATGACAGCGGCCCGTCCATCAGGCGAGGCCGTTGCCGTGCGCGTTTGTTCCAGCGTGCCACGCTAGCTGGCGAAGGCCGGGATGATCTCCTCAGCAAAGCGGCCGATCGGCTCGCGGTCGTGCGCCAGGTTCGACATGTACACGATCACATAGTCGATCCCGGCATCAGCGAGTGCCCGCACATGCGCCCGAACCTGCTCCGGCGTGCCGACAACCTTCCCATTGGCAAAGTCGGCAAACGAGCGATTCCCGCGAACATGGGCTGTCGCCGCCTCCGGGTCCTCACCTTCCCGCAGCAGGAAGATATCGGCCTCGGCCGATTTGATGATCTCGTCGTAGTTGCGGCCAACGGTCTCGCAGTGCTCCTTGAGCACTTCCAGTTTGTGGCGGCACACTTCCGGATCGCGCCCAACATTACAGGCGTCACCGTATTGCGCGACCAGCTTCAGTGTGACCTTCTCGCCGCCGCCGCCGATCCACATCTGCACCTTCTGGCCGGGCACCGCGCTCTTCGGCTCGTTGATCGGGCCGTCAATCGCGTACCGCTTGCCCGTAAAGGCCGGCTTGTCCTCGGTCCACATCTTGTGAATGATCTGGACCGCCTCGCGGAACATCCCCATCCGCTCCGGCGTCTCTGGAAAGCCATAGCCGTAGGCACGCCACTCGTGCTCGTACCAGCCGGCGCCGATTCCGGCATTCAGGCGACCGTGACTGGCGACGTCCACCGTACTCGCGATCTTGGCGTAGAGCGCCGGGTTGCGATAGCCATTGCAGCCGACCATCTGGCCAATCCGCACCCGCTCGGTGTCGCGCGCGAGGGTCGCCGACACCGTCCACGCTTCGAAGGTCGTCTCCATTGTCGGCTCCGGCACCGTGTGGAAATGGTCGTAGACCCACACCGAGTCCCACGGACCGGCATCCGCCTCCTTCGCCACCGCCGTCATCGCCTCATACTGCGCCACCGGGTCGGGAATACCCACCAGATCCATCTTCCAGCCTTGCGGGACGAACAGGCCAAACTTGACTGCCATCTAGGGTCCTCCTGTCACGAGCCATGGGGTAGGGGCGAGAGCTGGTTCGGAAGCGGTCGCGCGATCCTCTTACCATTGTCGGGGCTTGCTGTATATACCGCTCAACCGACCCTGGGTTACACGGGCGTTTCACGAGACAGGTGCCGTACCGTACGGGTCAGCCAAGAGAAAATGCTACTCAACGCACCACGGTGTGGCGGGAGGTTGCGCTACGACGAGCGACCCCGAGGGACGCAGCTCGCCTCTGGCATACATCTGGACGGTAGTCTGGCAGCCGTGGTGGTGCCTCCGCCGCATGCGTTTCCGGTGACCGTACACCGCCCAAGCGGCGCCGACACCTTGTTCAACTGAGACCACGTCTTCCTCCAGTCCGGTGATCCGAACGGCGCCCACCTCGATACCTGGACGGCCCTCGGGGCAATGGCCAAAGTCACCGAGCGATTCCAGATCGGATGCCTGGTCCACCAGGCCATATTCCAATGGTTCATCCGAATTCTACCCTACCGCACTACCGCCAATGTACCGGTAGGTAGCTTGCGTTGGCGGCGAAGAGTTCGTCGGTCATCGCCCGAATCTCATCCAGCGTCAGCAACGCCCCGGTTAATGGATCGAGCGCGATCGCCTGGTAGATATGCTCCTTGTCCCCCGTCAACACCGCCTGCACCGCCAACTCCTGGACGTTGATGTTCGTACGGTTGAGCGCCGCGCACTGCGGCGGCAGCGCCCCGTAGCGCGTCGGCTGCACGCCGTTCTTGTCGACAAGACAGGCCACTTCGACACAACTCCCCGCCGGCAGGTTGTCGATCAGCCCGCGATTCGGCACGTTGCCATGAATGACGGTCGGCTCACCCGTTTCCATCGCGTTCACGATCCACGACCCGAATTCAAGCGACGGCTTCAATTCCTCTTTCAACTGATCGACGATCGAGACGTCCGCCTCCTTCACGACCTGCCGCTCCGCGACCTCCTGGTACTCCCAGCGCGCTGGCACATACTGGTTGATGAGCGCATCGTTCTTTCGGAAATAGGGAAGATACTCGCTCGCATGCGGGCTGGATTCGGTGTGGAAGTAGCCGAACATCTGCATGATCTCGGTGCGGACCTTCTCCGTTGGAATCTCACCCCCCCGGAACTCATCCCCAAGATTCTTGGCAATCATCGTCTCCCGCAGCCGTGGGTAGAGGTCCTCGTCCCCCTTCTTGAATTTTAGAAACCAGGCCTGATGGTTGATGCCAGCGGTCTGGAAGGCGATATCCTCGATCGACTCACCAATCTGCTCCGCCAGCATCCGCGAGGTGCCCTGCACACTGTGGCAGAGGCCGACCGCCGTGATCCCGAGCGCGGTCAGGTACCAGCAGTTCATCGCCATTGGGTTCGCGTAGTTGATCAACAGCGCGTCCGGACAGACTTCAAGCATGTCGCGCGCGATCTCGGCGTAGGCGGGAGCCGAGCGCAGGAAGCGGAAGACGCCGCCGGGTCCCAGCGTGTCGCCGACCCGCTGGTCGACCCCGTAGGTGCGCGGGATCTCCATATCGTGCCGGTAGACGTCAAGCCCGCCGACCATGAAGGTGACGATCACGTAGGCCGCGCCGGTCAGCGCTTCCCGCCGATCGTCGGTCGCCTCGATCGTCGCCGGAAACCCGTAGTGCTTGGCGAGATCGCGCGCGGCGACCGCCGTCCGCTCCGCTCGAGTCCGATCCAGATCCATCAGCGCGTACGTTACCCCGCGCAGCGACGGGAAGGTCAGCATGTCGCCCATCAGTCGGAGCGGAAAGATGACCCCGCCCGCGCCGATGATCGCGATCTTCGGTCCAGGAGTGCGTGCTGGCTCATCGGTCGCTCGTGCTTCTGCCGTTGCCGTAACCATGACGTTCGTCACTCCTGTCTATACACGGTTGCTCGCCTAATGCCGGGGACCTGATAACACCGCCAGTGTCGCACCGAATCGCGCTACGGCAACCCTTATTCCGTCGTCATTTCGAGCACTGCGCATGCCCTTAGTGTCGATGCGTCCCAGAAACGGTCCTTTGTTGATCCAGAGCCGTTTGCCCATTCACGTTCATCATTTGCCTCTGAGCGGCAGACGCTCCAGCACTGAGCGATCCCAACCTCCGAGTGTCGCTGCCGCCTCATAGGCACTGGAGAAGAAGTCCAGGACGGTGCGTTCCAGTGACTCTGTATCGCGTGCGTCGTCGTACCGGAGCAGGAATTGGACGAAGCGTGGATCGTACCGAGCCAGTTCGGTGCGGAGGCTCGCGTCTTTGAAGCCCGCTGGCTCGGGATAGATGTAGGCGTAAAACGCGGGTTCACCGAATATCACTCCGGACATCGTGCTATTTCCCGGCCAGAATCCACAGGCAAAATTCTCCTGGCTTTCGGCAAGCTGCAGGAAATACGGCGCTCCTCCCGGCTGTGATGTGGGCCGGCCCGAAAACCTAGTCGCGCTCAGGTCGAACGAGCCCCAAAAGAAGTTCACCGGGCTACTCTTGCCCACAAACGGGGAGCGAAATTGCTGAAGAACCGGCTCGACCCGGACAAGGATCTCCCAGAAGCGGTGAGCAGCGCCCGGATCGTACGTTGCATGCGTATGATCGATCTCGGATGAAATCGGATAGGGGACCTCAACCGGCAGTGGGTTGATGACCACGGCGATCCCCATTGCGAGCAACGTCGCAAGCAGTTCTTCGTAGAAGGTGGCCACCGATCTGGAGGCGAGGGGCAGCGAACGCGTTCGGCCATCGCTGGCATACACGAAGAGCGTGTGGTCGATGAAATCGAAGTCGATCCCGAATGCGCCCGCGTCTGAGGGAATGAGGCCGGTCGTCATCCCGCGGGGCGTCAGCGCAAAGGCGACGTTCCACCATTCGTTGAGGAACGGCGTCAGTTCCAGCTTGACCTTGCCGACGATCTGCATCCAGAGGTGAAGCGTTTCCTGGGTATCCTGCCATCCGCTCAGCGGCAATGCTGGCCATGGCGTGAGGTTTCGGCTGTCGACCGTCATGATCCTGCTTCCTCCTGGCGACGCTGGTGGGCGAACGTGATTCCTGCAACCGCTTACGCCGTCGACGTCCGAAATGGCGTCACCTCAGCGGTCGTTTCCGGGTGAGATGCGACGTACTCGCTGGCCCACCGGAGCGCGTAATCAGCAACTTCCTCCCAGCGCTGTGCCACCATCCTGTCGATGGACGGCGTGCAGGATTAGTGAGGGTCAAACTTGCCAGCGCACCAAGCGGTGGTGGGGCTCCACCCACCGTTGTTTTCCGACCGCTGCGCGACACCGAACTTGGCGCCGTCCGAGATTCGAACAGTGAGCACGTTTACGCCCTTGCTCTCCCACACGGCGGTAATGTCAGACTTCCCGTCACCGTTGAAGTCACCAGAGACCCATTTGACGATCAGCGGACTACCACCGTCGCGAGTCGCCCAGGCGTCCGCCGGCTGAAACGCCGATCCGTTGGAGAGATAGACCTTGATGGAGTTGTTCGCGATGTCGTTCCACATCTGTGCGATGTCGGATATCCCGTCGCCGTTAAAGTCGCCTGCGAGGAACACTGACGCGTCGAACCAGCGGCCCGCGTCCTCCAGCCAATGAATCGGCGAAAACGTCGTGCCATTTGACTTCCGAATGGTCAACGTAGTCAGACCGTTGTTGTTCCAGGCGGCACCCACATCGGACTTCCCATCTCCATCAAAGAAAGTCACCGGCCATCCATTTGACCGTATCGCCCCATCCGCCGTCGCGATCGCTCCACTGAGTCCAGCCAGGGAACTGACTGCCGTCAGAGAGGTAGACGGCGATTGACGTGTTTCCCCCGTTATTCCAAGCGGCTGCGATATCGGACTTCCCGTCACCGTTGAAGTCGCCGGCCATGTATACGCTGGTATCCACCCAACCGCCAGCATCCAGCAACCAGTGAGCCGCTACAAATGTCTTGTCGGGTTGGGCCAGTCGCTCCGTAAACGTGGCATGCCCGCCGTTATCCCACGCTGCGCCGATGTCAGTGAGGCCATTCCCGTCGAAATCCCCCGATACCCACTTGACGGTGTCGCCCCATCCACCATCACGAATGCTCCGTTGTTGGTTAGAGAGGAACTGTGTACCGTCTGACGGAAAGATTGCGACCGACGTGTTGTTCTGATCGTTCCACATCCCGGCGAGGGAGGCCCTGCCATTCATCTGCGTCGACTGGCAGGAGTTGATCGAGGCAACATCCTGCCTGCGGACGCCGTAGATTTTTTGCACGCCTTGAATATCCGTGTCGGTCAGATGGCCCGTCATGTTCCCATCCCGGTTGCAGTAGTTCATGATTGAATCACGATCGTAGGCCGTGATGGAGATCGGATCGGCGCTGGTGTCGATGCCGTTGTTGCACCTGGCGACGCCTTCGTTATCGGGCGCGTCCTGCTCGTGCCCAAACCCAAGCACGTGACCGAACTCGTGCACGGCGACGTATTCAACGCGACCCCGGTCGGCAATGTTCGCCTGAAAGCTGAGATTCACGTCGGCAGGTTCGCCCGGTTTGGCCAAAGCGCGAGTTCCCATTTGTGCGGAACCACCCGCGCCGGAATTGTCGCCGCCTTGGGGGCTGATACTGACCCGAGCGAGCTGCGCATCACCCGATGTCGGACATACGCCCCAACCCGTGAAAGTGACGTTGGCCCGAAGTTGCCATGTTCCTTCAACAGCCCCCGTGGTTATCCTCTTCTCGCGATCATATCCTCCCGAATGCTCTTGACGGGCCACTACAACTGCAGCCAGAACGGCCGGGGACACTCTTGATGAGGATTCGGTGCAGACTACCGTACACCTCGCAGTGGAAGGTGAAGAGGGAGTTGCGGACGACCATCGATCGTGTGTTTTTTTTAAGACACCTCAACTATATGCTGCTATACGGCGATGTCAACTGGCGCTTGGTGGCCGACCGGAGAGCGTACCATCGACGTAGATCTGTTCGAACACAGCATCTGCGCGCTACAACCCTTTTCCTTTCCCAAAACCTAGAACGCGCCAAGATCGGGTGGGGAGCCGCACGACCGCGAGGCCTGCACGCCGGCCCGGTCGACGCCGCGGCGGGCGCACGATCGGGAGTGGCCCCCGGCTCGGTCATAGCGGTCTGCGCGCCGCCAAGTCTCAAATCTGACGAGTTGTCACACGGACGGCAATCGTAGAGAATAGGTACGTTCAGCTGCTCAACAGGACACGCGCGTTCGGTGGCGTGCTTCTTCAGGGTGGTTAGGTCGTGAGGGCAGGGCAGCTCTCGGGCATGCGCGGCGTGGTGGGGGAGATGGAGCAACGATCAGACGGCGAGCACGGCCCGCGAGGCGATGGGTTACGACACGCACTGGACCGGATCGGCTCCGGCCTCCTCCTGATCGTGATCGTCACGACCGTGCTCCTGCACCGTGTGATCGTTAGCCCGACCCCCAACGCGGCATCGATCGCGGCGCATTCGTCGCAGCCCTTGGCCGCAGCCCCAGGACCGGATCGACTGGCGACTCCGCACATACCACCGACACCACTCGATCCGGTGCAATCGAACCTACCAGTGCCGTCGACGCGCGTCGACCAGGTCCCGGCGACCCGCCGCGGCGGAGATAACCGGCACGTGGAGGTCCCGGAACCGACCCCGCTCTCGGCAGCGGAGTTGGCAAAGGACAGGCCGAACGAGCTTGGTCACATTCCCGTGCTGATGTACCACGCCTTCACCACCAACCCCGAGTATCTGGATGACTGGACACGCACACCGGACGGATTTCGGGACGATCTGCAGTGGCTCTCCGATCATGACTTTTTCCTCATCGGGATCGGCGACGTGCTGAGGAACGAGATCGCGGTGCCGGCCGGCAAGCATCCGGTGGTCCTGACCTTCGATGATGCCTCGTCCGGGCAGTTCCGGCTGCTGCAGGACGCGACGGGCGAGCGCTATCCGGACCCCACTACCGCGGTCGGCGTGATGGAAGCGTTCTTCACCGAGCATCCGGATGTTGGTCGAGGTGCGCATTTCGCGTTCGTGCCCAACAACTGCTTCCGCTATGACGAGGAAGTGGTGACCTGCGAGGAGCGATTGACCTGGCTGGCCGAGCATGGCTACGAGATCGGGAACCACACCTGGTACCACCAGAATCTGAGTGAAGCCGACGACGAACGATTCATGTCCCAGATCGGCGACACCAAGCTCTGGATTGACGGGCATGTGTCCGGGAAGGCCAACCAATCCAACGTACTCACGCTTCCCTTTGGGGCCCTTCCGGCCACCGAGGGGCAAGACCAGATGCTGGTCAATGGCTTTGACTGGGAGGGGCAGCGGATCCAGATGGCCGCCGTCCTGCTGGTCGGTGGCGGCCCGAGCGTCTCACCGGATAGCGCGGCCTGGGACCCGTGGGGAATCACCCGCGTCAATACGGATGAGGCGACGTTGGGCCTGTGGAAAGAGCAGATCGAAAGTGGCGCCATGACGCTGTACACCAGTGACGGCAACCCGGCCTCGGTCGCCATTCCGGAAGATTTGCCGGAGGACCTTGCCGGCCAATTCGACCCCGATGACCTTGCCCGTCGGGGCCGGTCGCTGCTGCGGTACGATGCCGCGCCGGCCGTCGATCAGCCGAATCGATGAGGATACGCACCCCCGAGTGACCCAGCGTTTCGACGGCGAACGCTGGCCCGCTGAGATCAGCTGGGGAGTGAGGGGCTTGGCAGGGAGAGGAAACGAACGACCCCGAGCGTGCTGCCCGAGGCCGTTGGCGTGATGGTACTCCTGTTGTTGTTCGCGAGGTGTGCTCAGTCCTAGCCACAGAACTCTTGGGTGCAGCTGCCCCCGATCGGGGCACAGATCCCGCAGCTGGGGTTACAGCAGAACTCATCCGATCCGCAGACGGTGGTGCCGCACGTCGGCCGGCAGATCCCACCGCAGTCCCTCCCCCCACGCTCCGGGTCGCAGTCGTCCCTCGGGTCGTCCACGCAGGTGAACCCTTCAGGGCAGGGGAGGTTTCCGATCCCGCCGCAGAACTCTGGCACCGGTGGGGTGCCCCCGCCCTTGGCGCAGGTGCTGATGCACTGTCCCCGCGCTCGCCCCGGTCCGAACTGCTTTTTGCAGCTTTCAACGCAGCTCCGCGTGCTGGCTGCCCCGGCCTCGGTGACCCCGACCAGGGCCAGCAGGCCGGCGCCCATGCCGCCCAGCGCTGTCCGCAGCACCGCCCGGCGAGACGTTCCCGTCGCAAGCGCCCTGGTCACCTCATCGAACCGCTGTCCGTCCATGCCGCCCCTCCTTGCGCGTGACTCCGCGCCGATGTCCGACGCGCCGCTGCCGTCGGGACCACAGATATCCAGATGTCTTCCCGAGAAGACATCTGCATTCTAGATCACTCAACCTCCCGTCTTGGCGGAGTGTTCGCCGCACGGTCATCGGGAACCGCTGCGAGCGGCCAGGACCCGCGGTGACGACGGTAGGTCACATTCACGTAGCACCCGAAGAGCAGAATGTGGGCAAGGATGGCAAACCACGCCAGCAGGAGGGTGAGCAACCCGAACGCGGCACCATACCGGTTCACCCCACCGATCATCCGCAGGTAGAGCGGGAAGGCCTGGCCGATCGCCACGAAGAGCCCGCCGGCCACGAGCGCTCCCGGCCAGACCTCGCGCAGACGTTGATCAGCGTTCGGCGTCAGCCGGTAGATCATCAGGAGGGAGAGCGCCGCCGCTAGGTAGGCAAGCGCGAAGCTGACAATCTGGCCGCCGATCCCCGCCAGCACCCAGGTGCGGAAATAGGGGCCGACATCGCGCTGGATGAAGAGCGCCGGCAGGGTGGCCGCGACGGTCACGGCCGTGAAGAGCACGACAAACGCGGTGAGGACGACCACTCCGCGGCGGCGCGTCGCAATGAAGGTGCCATCGGGAACCCCATAGACGCAATTGAAGCAGTGGTTGAGGGCACCGGCGAACCCGCTTCCGATCCAGACGAAGCCGCCCAGACTCGCGACGGCGAACCAGCCGCTCTTGCTGCGCGCGGTGAGCGCGGCTTCCAGGGCCTGGCGGGCATCATCGGTCGGCAGGGCCCAATAGATGGAGCGGATAAAGATCGACATCGCCGCATCCTGCCGCAGGATCAGCCCGGCGATCGAGACCACCAGCAGCGTCGTGGGCACAAGGGCCACGAGGCCGTTGTAGGCCAGAATGGCGGAAAGATGCCCAGCACCGGCATCGTTGAATCCCTGCACCGGCCAGCTGGAAAGCAAGGCCCGGTAACTCTGCACCGCTCCCGTCCGCCCGCGGTGAACCCACCGCACGACGCGACCGGCACGACGCGGAGGGGGACACGAGGATGAACCAGGAGGATGCTCGGCGGTCATCGTCTACTCCTCGGCCGTGGGGTTCTCCCGCGAGCCACATGGGGGGTTCAGCGGATCCCAGTATAGCGCTCGAGGGCATTGGACACACATCCGGATCAGGAGGCAGTCCATACTGGTTGGGCTGCCTGACAAACAGGTCGTGTAATTGGCATCGTAGTCGGCCGCGATGGTCTCACAAACGGTCGTTATTGACACATTCACCCGTCGGCCGTCAGCTCACCCGAAACCGGCCCCTTCTCGACGCGATGTCCAGTAACAGAGTGAATCCCACGAGCATCATATCGACTACGGCGGCAGACGAATAGAGCCTTGTCAGAAATTGACCCACGGTGCCCACCAGCAGGGACACCTACGGCACCACGATTGCGAACCGAGCTCCGTTCGCTACATCGAAGGGGGTCCGCGCTAGGATCCGCCGGTTTCGCAATCATTGCTGTTCGTCAACAAGCCCCTCCCGGGCTTCTTCGAGGAGTGTCAATGTATCCTTCGCCGATAATGATCTCCCGTATTCCTCGCCGAGGAGTCCTGGAATCCCTCTGTCTGGTCTTGTTCCTCTCATTATTTTCCAGCCCGGCCCTCACCACCAAGGCAACGCCGATTGCTAGCTTCGGAGACGTTTCCGGATTCGTCGAAGTCGGCAACGGCCGACACCTGTACCTCGAATGTCATGACACCGGATCACCAACCGTGATCCTGGAATCTGGATTCCGAACCCCCGGAGTGGTCTGGCGCGATGATCTTCTCCAACTGGACGACCCGAGGGTAATGACGTTCCTAGGAGTTGACGAAACGACCCGCGTGTGCGCGTACGATTGTCTCAGCCGCCGCCGTGAACCAGCAGGTCCTGGATCGTGATCACATCGAGCCGCGGGTCATAGGGGGCGTTGGCGGGTCCCTGGAAGGGAACAACGGGTCGGCTCTATTCTGGACGGGCAGTAGTTGTCGCGGGGCGTGGCCCGTCCGGGCCACGCCGAACCGCTTGGGCGTGACCTCGCGGATGCCGAACAGCGTGCGCAGGATGTTCGGCCGTGCCGAGCCGAGGTCCGAACTCCAGAACGCTGGCAATGCCACATCACGGCAGCGACCTCAGTCATAGCGGCGGTACCGAGCGGTGCCGTATTCCGTCGGATCTGCCAGAGAAGGTGCATCCCAGCGCGATCTGACCTACCGCGCTTCGGGACGAACGTCAGTTGTTTCTCAGCCAAGATTGTGTTCCTTAAGGTAGATGGTCATGCGTCATGCTTATCCGACACTTCCCAAAAGAACATTTGTTCTGTTATGATCGTGGCCATTCACGTCTGTCATGCCTGGGGAGACGGCTTGTGGCCACAATCATGATTCATGGGGAACCACTACATCGCCATCTTCTCCGGCAGCGCATCGCCGCGGATCGGTTGGAACCGCTTGCCCTGCCACTTACCCCAGAGGAGGCGAGGATGCTGATCGACGTGAAGCTTGACGATGCTTGGCTTCCCCTCGCCGTCGCGCTGCTCCACCGCTTGCAAAGGCTCTGGTCCATCGTCACGTCTGGCCCGGGGATCGTTGCCCGCACCAATCAGGAGGAGCATGCCTACCTCGTCCTGCGAACGTCGTTCCTTGGCACCCTTCGCCAGCGCCAGAATGCTTCACGGAGCCGACGCACCGCCCAATCGACGATTCCGGAGCATCTCCCGACGAGCAGCAAGCTCGCCCATCTCTCGGACGAAGATCGCGCACGATATGCTGACGCCTTCGAGCAGGTGGAGAGCACCCTGATCGAGCTCGCACTTGTCATCGGAATCCCTTCCGACCCTCGCACCGTTCAGGGGGTGACGCAGCACTTTGACGACGCCATCGACCGCATCGAACATGCGAGAGGGGAGCGGATGCTCGATCGGGCTCTGATTTTGGGCCTGTCCAGTGAGCAGATCCATGCGAGCAAGCGCAGGAATCGCCTGCTCTGGCAACGCATTACCAGGCAGGAAGACTACTGGCTGGCCTATGCCCTGCAGATCGTCGCGAGAATCGGTGAGATTTGGGCCATGCTGGACAGCGCCGCCGAGGGCTGGCATCGCCATGACCACGACGAGGAGGCCTATCAGGTCTACCGCCACCTGCTCCTGCGGGGGCTGGACCAACCGGAATCGGCGGCGCTCCACGCACTTGCTACTGACCTTCTGCCCCGCATCCTTCCTCCAGGAGGCGACGTCGCTGAGGTGAGTCTGATCCTTGCAGACATGCCGAACCGTTTGGAACGACTGCGAAGCGAGATCATCTCCCTCGCCGCCGAGTATGGCGATCCCATCAGCATCGATCCTTCGACGCAACCGGAACTCGATGAGGTCTTCGAGGAGGAATCCTGGGCCTGGAGCAATCTGAAGGTATCGGCGGTCCGGGCCGAACGCCGTCACCCTTCGACATTGGATGCGCCACCTGCCACGAGACTGCATCGCAACGGCCGCCCGAGGGCCAAGGTGACGCACCAACAGGCTGCTGAACTTTATTGGGAGCTCTTCGATGAATTCGGTGATCGGCCACCGACGCAGCGTGAATTGTCGGATCGCCTGGCATCCATGGGGATGCCACTCGCCCCACGTACCCTCCGCAAGCGCATCACCGAGTGGCTGGAAGAGGGGCATTCATGGCCACCCCCGGCATCAGACATCGTTGATGTGGCATGAACGGCACCACTGTTGAGGCCAGAACGCGACGGTTTGCCACTTTCACCCGATGTGCCGTTTCTGCCTTTCCTGCCGCCAAGCAATTTCCTACCGTGGTTACACGAGATCGCATTGGACGATCGTCAGTGCCACGGAGGCTATTCCATGGACGCGGAAACGCACAAGACCCACATCAGTCGCCTCACGCTGAACATCGAGGACGTCGCCATACTTCTCGGAATCAACCGGTCAACCGCCTACGAGCTAGCTCGGCGGAACGAGTTCCCAGTCCCCATCATTCGGCTGGGCAAGCGGATGGTTGTTTCCCGTCGGGCAGTCGAGGAACTCCTCGGCCAAAATCTGCCGAATGGATCTGTCTCTGCAGATGGTGATGCCGCATGACCGACGAGCTGATCATGCTTCTACCTCATCATCAGGCGCTGATCGAAGAATCTGGAATCTCCTCAGACATCGCACGGGCACGAGGCTACCGCTCCATTTCCGCCAAGGCGGAACTTGCACGACTCGGTTTCGGACGCAACCAATGCCAAGTTCCCGCACTCCTGATCCCGGTCTTCGACGTGCATGGTGACCTGGCCACTTATCAGGCCCGTCCGGATTCGCCGCGCGTCCAGAATGGCAGGCCGCTCAAGTACGAGACGCCCGGTGGATCGCGCATGGTGCTGGATGTGCCTCGCCCGATCAAGGAGAAACTGGCGGATCCGAACATCCCCTTGTTCATTACCGAGGGTGCGAGGAAAGCAGACTCGGCCGTCTCGCAAGGCCTTTGCTGCATCGCCCTGCTCGGCGTCTGGAACTGGCGAGGAACCAACCAGCTCGGGGGCAAGACCGTATTGCCAGACTTCGAGTCCATCGCGCTCAACGGCCGGGACGTCTATCTCGCATTCGACTCCGACGTCGTTACCAAGCCGGCAGTGCGGCAGGCGCTGGAACGCTTCACGGCCATGCTTCAATCGCGGAAGGCGCATGTACGCACGATCCTGCTGCCGTCTGGACCGCACGGAATCAAGACCGGACTGGATGACTTTCTGGTCGCGGGCAACGGCGTATCCGACCTCCTTCGATGTGTCGTCGACACCATACCCACATCGACATCAGACGCAGACGGTGACAGGCACTCCCCCTATATGGAGGTCGAGGGATGCATCGCCTACCTCAAGCGCCTCGGCGAGACCGAGATCTGGGTCAAGCTCACAAACTTCACTGCAGAGATCCGCGAGGAGATCATCGCCGATGATGGAGCGAGCGAGCGCGGAGAGCTACTCATCGTTGGCTCCCTATCGAATGGCCGAATATTCTCTCCGGCCCGTATACCAATGCATCGCTTCGAGTCCCTGCTTTGGGTCACGGGAACGTGGGGTACCGCCGCGATTATCGCCGCGGGCTCGGGCAACCGGGATCGTGTACGGGAGGCGATCCAGCGCTTGTCGCCGACGGTCGAACGTCGGCGAGAATACGCTCATCCCGGCTGGCGCCAGATCGACGGCGTCTGGTGCTTCCTGACACAGGACACCGTGATCGGTCCCGAGGGAGCAGTATCGGGAATCTCGGTACGCCTAGATGGGTCAGCCCACGGCATCCAGCTTCCGAGCCCACCTGGCGCTGATGTCCTTGCACAAGTCATCGCCTCCACCATTTCCCTGCTCGAGCTCGCCCCTGACAGGATCATGGTGCCTCTCCTGGGTGCGGTGTTCCGCGCGCTCCTGAACGCAATGAGCCAGGCAGACCACGCGGTCTTTCTCGTCGGACCCTCCGGTGTCCTGAAGTCGGAACTCGCGGCGGTCACTCAACGCTTCTTCGGTGTCGGGTTCGAGCGCACCAATCTGCCAGCATCATGGGCGGCGACATCCAACTTCCTGGAACGGGTGGCCTTCGACTTCAAGGATTGCATCCTTGTGGTCGACGACTTCGCGCCCGCAGGTACCCCGATCGACGTGCGCAGGTATCACTCGACTGCCGATCGCGTAATTCGGGGAGCGGGCAATGCTTCCGGTCGAGGCCGGATGAATGCAGACGGCTCGGTACGACCGTCGTACCCACCTCGGGCGTTGATCCTGGGAACGGGTGAGGACGTTCCGGCGGGTTATTCGATTCGGGCCCGCATGATTGTGCTGGAAATCGGAAAGGGCGACGTGGATGCCGCCCTGCTGACACGGTACCAGGACGGCTCCGAACGCGCGCATCTTGCGACGATGACGGCCGGCTTTGTCAGATGGCTCGCGCACAACTTCGCCCAGGTCTGCGAGGGACTCCAGCCCGCAATCCAGCAGCTTCGCCATGATCTTCGTGCTGAGGGAGTCCATGCACGGACACCCGATGCCCTTGCGCAGCTTGGTGCAGGCTGGCAATTGTGGACACGTTTTGCGCGCGATTCCGGTGCGATCACCCAAGATGATGCAGAGTCCCTGTGGACACGGGTCTGGGCGGCACTCCGCCAACTTGGCACGTCTCAGGAACCCTATCTGATCCAGGAAAACCCGGTCGAGCGCTTTCTCGACCTGCTCGCAGGAAGCGTTGCCTCTGGTGCCGTTCACGTGGCGGGGCCAAGCGGAGATGAACCAGACACCCCGGAAGCCTGGGGATGGCGGCTTCGCATCATCGGAAGTGGCGATTACACCCGTCAGGAATGGCAGCCCCAGGGCCGGTGTGTCGGCTGGCTGGATGACACTGGGCTTTACCTCGAAACCACGGCCGCCTTTCACGCCGTCCAACAACTCGGTAGCGTCTCGGGAACGAACCTGACAGTCACCGCTACGACGCTCTGGAAACGCCTGGATGAAGCAGGACTGCTGGCCTCGACCGAGATGGAGTCACGCAATACCCGCCTGGTACGACGTACTTTCGCCGGTGCCCGACGCAAGGCCCTACATCTTCGCGCCGATGTGCTCTCGCCACGAACGCCATCGCAACCTGACGCCAACATGGAGTTCCAGGAGTCGACGATTCCATCTGCAGAGGCTCCCGGGTCACCACCCAGCAACCATGAACAGGAATCGCTACCCCTTCAGCCGCGAGCTGGTCAGTCTGGTCAAGTTGGTCAGGAAAACCCGGCACATCCCGTCTCCGGAGTCATGACCTGCGTGCACTGCGGTTCCGCACTGCCTGAAGGACAGCCTTACGCCTGTGCCTCCTGCAGCCGGAAATATCACGGCGCAACAGATTCACCATGAAGGCCCAGGTCAAAATGCCGTGACTCGCACGACTTCCGATTTTCGGCAAGGGGGCACATATGCCCGACCATTCCGACCAATGCGACATAACCTCACTTGGATAGGGAGACGACAGGAGCGCTACGAACATGAGTACTCGACTCTGGAAATGCAGGAATCCACGTTGCCAGATCCGTCATGGCGAGATACTCGGTCGCCTGACTGCCAACGGCGCCCTCGATCTTTTTCATGAGGTGAGGCACGTCCGAATTGATCTCGACTCACGCCAGGTGATCGTGAAGTGTCCTCAATGTGGAACCGAGCGCATGTTCCAGGGAGGGAAGATCTACTTCAATCCAATGGTAGAATAGACGTAACAATCGAGTGGTGGACGCATGGGCCGCCGGCATCGAACAGTTCGCTGTTCGGCCGGCGGCTTTTCGTATTGGAAGGACCTGGAGTATGACCGCATCACTGGAGACCCTGCAGCCCGATCCCCGCAACGCGCGCCGGCATTCCGCGGAGAACCTCTCCCTGATCACCGAGAGCCTGCGCGCGGTCGGTGCTTCCCGCTCGATCGTGATCGACGAGGACGGCGTGATCCTCGCCGGGAACGCCACCGTCACCGCCGCCCGCGCCGCCGGGCTCACGCAGGTGGAGGTGATCGATGCCGATGGCGATACCCTCATCGCGGTCCGCCGCACCGGTCTGACCCCGGAACAGAAGCGGCGGCTCGCCCTCTTCGACAACCGCACGTCCGAGCTCGCGGAATGGGACGGTGATGTCTTGCGCTCCCTGGCTGACGACACCGACCTCGCAGGCCTTTGGTCGAATGATGATCTGGCGGCCCTGCTCGGGCAGGCGCCGGACATCACCTTCCCGGAATACGACGAATCGGCTGCCGAGGAGGTTGCCCATGTCACGTGCCCGGAATGTGGCCATACCTTCCCCCGCTGACTACCGGCAGCTGCTCAGCTCGGCGTGGCAGGATGCATTCACCTCCCGGACCGACGATGCCCCCACCGTCGTCAGCCTCTTCGCCGGCGGGGGCGGATCGTCCCTCGGCTACCGGATGGCGGGGTACCGCGAGCTGCTGGCGACCGACTGGGATGCGCGGGCCGTCGAGACGCTCGGCATGAACCTCCCTGATGTGCCGACCTGGCAGGGAGATATCGCATCGCTGACAGTGGAGCAGGTGCTGGGCATGACAGGGCTCGTCCCTGGCGTTCTCGACGTGCTGGACGGGTCGCCACCCTGCCAGGGGTTCAGCACCGCCGGCAAGCGACTCCTTGCCGATGCGCGGAACGGGCTCTTCCAACAGTACGTCCGGATCCTCGCGGCACTCCAGCCACGCGCCTTCGTGATGGAGAACGTCGCCGGCATGGTCCGCGGCAAGATGCGCCTCGTCTTCGTCGAGTGCCTGACCGCCCTGAAGGCCGCCGGCTACCGGGTCTCGGCGCGGGTGCTGGACGCCATGTACTTCGGGGTTCCCCAGCAGCGGCAGCGCCTGATCTTCATCGGCGTGCGGGATGACCTGGCGCCCGAGCCGTCGCATCCGGTAGCAGTCACCTGGCCGATCCCCCTGCGCACTGCCCTGGCGGCGGCGGCGCTGGTCGGGGACCAGGAGAACGATGCGCAGACGCCCGTCCTGAGTGATGTCTACGGGCAGCTCTGGCCGCACGTTCGCCCCGGGCAACGCGCGATCGACGTCGTCGGCAAGGGGTTCTCCAGCTGTATCAAGCCTCACCCGGATCGTCCCTCGCCGACCCTGACGAAAACCCAGACCGGGCGCGGCTTCGCCACCATCGTCCACCCTGCCGAGCAACCGGCGCTGTCGATTCGGGAGGCGGCCATGATCGGCTCGTACCCGCCCGCGTTCCGCTTCAGCGGCTCCTATCAGGAGCAGTGGGCCCGGATCGGCAACGGCGTGCCGCCGTTGTTGATGCGGGCGATCGCCGAGCATCTCCGCGCAATCGTGCTTGATGGTGTTGTCCGTCCGTCATCGGTGGGGAGTGCCTGAAAATGCCGGAGAATCAGACACTTTCGACCAAGCAGCGCAAGGCCCTGGAGGCGTTGCTGCAGACCGGGGAGGTCTCGCATGCGGCCACCGTGGCCGGGGTCAGCCGGGACACGATGTACCGCTGGATGAAGCAGCCCGCCTTCGTCGCGGCGGTCCGGCACGCCGAGTCACAGGCGATCGACGAGGTCTCCCGGGTCCTGATCCGGCTCTCCCGCTCGGCGGTCGGGACACTGGCCGCCGCGATGGCCGACCGCGAGGGACCATTCGGACCACGCATCCGCGCGGCCGACATCACGCTCAGCCGCCTGCTCCAGGTACGGGAACTGGCGGTGCTGGAGGAGCGGCTGGCCGCACTGGAAGCCGCCGCGGGAATCGATCCGGGCACGCGATGAATCGACACCGCCTCGCGGCCCGGCTGGAGGCGCTGGAGACGCGTTACCGTCCCGCATATCCCGTCGACCTGATTCGCCGCCTGGCCAGGGAGTCTGGTGTCTCCGAGGCCGAGATCGTGGCCGAGGCGGACGCGCTCGTCAGGCGATTCGCGGACGCCGGGGCGACCACGCCTGGGGCGCGACTGCAGCTGGTGGCCGACGATCGCGGCATCTCCATCGAGGACCTGGAATCGGAACTCGCATCGATGGGCGTGGCGATCGGATGAACAGGACCCTGCGACGACGCATCGTGGCGCTGGAATCGGTGGGGGTCGCAGGGTGCGAGACATGCCGCGTCTGGTACGGCACGGTCCTCCGTGACGACGACGGCCATGTCAGTCGCCCGGAGCAATGCCCGGTGTGCACCCGGGTCGTGCCGATCACCTGCGAGCTGCACATCGTCGGTGTTCCCCTGGACCTGCCATGAGATCAGGGACGAAGCGACGTCTCCGGGCGATCGAGCGGGACCTCCGACGCATCCCCGCGCGGGACAGCATGGCCAGGCTTTCCCGTCTCGATGATGCAGAGCTGGCGCGGCTGGAGGTCTTTGCCCTGCGTCGCGCGGACTGGCCGGGAACGGATCGGGACTGGATCCGCAGCGACCTCACGGGCAGCGAACGGCTTGAGCTGGACGCCCTGCTGCAGTCGGCAGGGTAGGGAGCCCGCTCTCCAGTTCCGGTGCCGAAAGGGGCTGTCGTGGAATCCGGCACCGCCTAATGTGAACGTCAACGTCGTCGTTTGAGTGCCATCCGATACCGAAACGTGTCGTCCAGTTTCAAGGAGTCCCGTATCCATGCAGGGTTCAGTCACGAAAGTCATCGGCAAGAATGGGGTGAGCTGGGCGGGAGTTACCGATCTGCCCCGTGATCCGCTGACGGGTCGGCGACGACAGAAACGCGTCACGGCCACGACGAAGCGAGAATGTGAGGAAAAGCTGCGTGCCCTCCTCGACCAGGCGGATGTCGGCGAGGTCGTGACGAATGAAAAGCTGACGGTGACGGGGTTCGCCGCGCAGTGGCTGGAGGCCGTTGAGCCGTCACTCCGTCCTTCGACCTTTCGTCGCTATGCGGACATGCTTCGCGTTCACATCCTCCCTCAGCTCGGGAAACGTCCCCTGGCACTGCTTACACCCTTTGATCTCCAGCGCTTCTATGCCAACCGTCTCGCGTATGGACTTTCATCGACCTCTGTCCACCACCTGCATGTGATGCTTCATCGTGTCCTCAAGCAGGCGGAACGCTGGGGCATGGTGACGCGCAACGTCTCTTCCCTGGTCGATGCCCCACGGCGCACTTTCCCGGAGATCACGACCTGGAACCTGGAGCAGGTGAATCACTTCTTCACCATAGCCGATCAGCACGACCTCGCGGCACTGTGGCGGTTGGCCCTGCTGACCGGCATGCGCCGGGGAGAGTTGCTTGGACTCAAATGGGAGGACATTGACCTCGATCGCGGCGTACTCGCGGTGAGGCGGACGATGAGTCGTGGCAAGGGCGGACAATGGGAACTGGGCCAGCCAAAGACGGCCAGCGGAAGGCGCTCGATCGCCCTTCCGGCGAGCTGCGTGACGGTGTTGCGGAAGCAGCGGGCGAACCAGAATGTGCAACGCCTCCGCCTTGGTGAACTCTGGCAGGATTGCGGATTTGTCTTCACCAACCGCACCGGCGAATCGCTGCATGTCAATTCGCTTGGAGCGGCATTCAAGGCGGTGACGGCAACATCTGGCCTGCCCGTGATCCGCTTCCATGACCTGCGGCACACGAGCGCAACGCTGCTCCTGGCGCAGGGAGTGCATCCGAAGATTGTGCAAGAACGACTCGGTCACGCCGACATCTCTATGACGCTCAACCGCTACAGCCATGTCACGCCGGACATGCAACGATCCGCCGCCGACATGCTTGATGCGACGTTCAGCAATGTCTCATAAATCTGCAACGGCTCTGCTCGGCGTGACCGGGAACGTTAGTTAGGAGAGCAGCGTTCTATGCCTCCACCCGATCCTCCGCCAATGCCTCTGCCTGTTCAAGGATGAGTTTCGCGGCGTCTTCGGTCTGGTCGGGGGGATATTTGTGCTTGCGCAGCACGCGACGAACCGTCGAACGCAGCCGTGCCCGGACCTGTTCGCGTTGTCGCCAGTCGATGGAGGCATTCTGGCGGACGATCTGCGCCACCTCCCGCGCGATGGTCAGCAGCTGGTCGTCGCCCATGACTCGCACGGCGCTGTCGCTCAACGCGAGGGCCTCGTAGAACGCGTATTCGTCGCCCTGCAGGCCGAGTCGTTCGCCCCGGTTCGCCTCCTCGCGCATCGTCTGGGCGAGTTCGATCAGGGCATCGATGATCTGGGCCATCTCCAACCCGCGGTTGTGGTACCGAGTGAGCGATTCTTCCAGCTTCTCGGAAAACTTGCGCGACTGGACGATACTCGTCTTTCGCGTTGCCGAGATCTCGTCGTTGAGCAGCTTCTTCAGCATCTCGAGCGCGAGGTTCTTCTGCGGCATCGTGCGGACTTCGTCGAGGAAGACATCAGAGATGACCGCGATGTTGGGCTTCTCCAGGCCGGCCGCGGCGAAGATGTCGACCACCCCATCCGGCGCGATCGCCCGATCGACCAGTTGCCGAACCGCCCAGTCGAGCCGTTCATCCTGCCCGGCACTCTCCCGCCCGGTGGTCTTCGCGATCGCGACCTTCACCGTCTGGAAGAACGCGACCTCACGCTTGATCGCCTGCGCCTGGGGTGTGGCACTCGCCAGTGCGAATGTCTTCAGCAACCCGGTTGCGTGGTCGAGGAAGCGGTCGATGACCGTGCCGCCGAAGCCGTTCTTGATCAGCAGGAAGTTCTGAGCCTCCGCGATCGTCTGCATCCGCTCTGCGGGTGAGCCATCGAGGGCGAGGATGTAGTCGAAACCGGCGAACGTTTCCCGGCAATACTCCAGTTCCCGGACCATCCCGCCGATCAATTTGTCGAGGCTGAACTCCTCGTCGTCGTTCTGGATCGGCGCCCTGCCGCCCGGGTCCTCCTGCATGTAGATGCGGAGGGCTTCCTTCAGGTTGTTGGCGATCCCGATGTAGTCGACGACGAGGCCGCCCGTCTTCTCCTTGAAGACGCGGTTGACCCGGGCGATCGCCTGCATCAGCCCGTGCCCCTTCATCGGCTTGTCGATGTAGATCGTGTGCAGGGACGGGGCGTCGAACCCGGTCAGCCACATGTCGCGGACGATCACGATCCGGAAGGGGTCGTCGGCGGCTCTGAAATGGTCGGCGAGACGGTCGCGTCGCTTCTTGTTGCGCGAATGCACCTGCCACTCCAGCGGGTCGGAAGGATTGGCGGTCATGATGACCTTCATCGCGCCGTCCTCATCGGACTCCCCGACCCACTCCGGGCAGAGCTTCGCGATCTGATCGAAGAGGCCGACCGCGATCCGGCGCGACATGGCGACGATCATCACCTTGCCGCCGTTGGCCTCGTAGCGCCGATCGATGTGCTGGACGAGATCGGCGGCAACCTGGGCGAGCCGCTTCTCGGTGCCGACGACGGCCTCCAGCTGCGCCCACTTCGAGGCCATCCGCACCCGTTCGGTCTCCTCCCGGTCCTCGGTGAGATCGTCGAAGCCCTGGTCGAGGAGGTCGGCGGCATCGTCCGGGAGGTCGAGGCGAACCAGCCGTCCCTCGTAGTAGATGGGAACCGTCGCCTTGTCCTCGATCGCGCGGCCGACATCGTAGATGTCGATGTAGTCGCCGAAAACCATCTTCGTGCTCTTGTCGGCGAGTTCGAGCGGCGTCCCGGTGAAGGCGACGTAGGTCGCGTTCGGCAGGGCATCGCGCATGTTCTGGGCGAGACCGGCCTTCAGCGTGCCATCCTTGCCGAGCCGGTTCCCAAGCCCGTACTGCGTGCGGTGCGCCTCGTCGGCCATGACGATGATGTTGCGCCGGTCGCTGAGCTTCGGGAACTGCTCCTCGCCGTCCTCGTTGAGGAACTTCTGGATGGTGGTGAAGATCACCCCGCCGGTCTCGACCGCCAGCAACTGGCGCAGGTGGGCGCGCGATGTCGCCTGAACCGGTTTCTGCCGGAGCAGGTCCGCCCCCTTCGCGAACGTGCCGAAGAGCTGCCCGTCGAGATCGGTACGATCGGTGATCATCACGATCGTCGGGTTGGTCAGCGCGGGCTGGCGAATCAGCTTCCCGGCGAAGAAGAGCATCGTCAGCGACTTACCCGAGCCCTGCGTATGCCAGAGGACGCCGCCCTTGCCATCGCCGGTGGCGCCGCCTGGGGTGTTGCCGTTCGCCCCGGTCGCCTGCAAGGCGGTGACGACCGCCTTCTGGACGGCGTGGAACTGGTGGTACTGCGCGACCTTCTTGACCACGGTGCGGCCGTCGTTCTCGAAGACGACGAATGACCTGATCAGGTCGAGGAAGCGGTGCGGCGTGAAGATGCCCCTGATCGCGGTTTCCAGCGAGCCCTTGTGGTCGATCGCCTCGCCGTCGATCGTCTTCCAGGTCGCGAAGCGTTCGCGTCCGGAGGTGATCGTGCCGATCTCGGTCAGCGCGCCATCCGAGATGACGAGCAGTTCGTTCGTGTAAAAGAGCCGTGGGATCTGTTCCTTGTAGGTCTGGAGCTGCTTGTACGCCTGCTCGATGGTGGCGGTGGCGGAGGCCATGTTCTTGAGCTCGATCACCGCCAGCGGCAGGCCGTTGACGAAGACGACGATGTCCGGACGACGGGTGTGGGTGCCCTTGACCGTGACCTGGTTGACGGCGAGGAACTCGTTGGCGTCCGCATGGTCGAATTCGACGAGCACGACGCGCTCGCCGCGCAGGCCGTCCGGCGTCATGACCTCGACGTCGATGCCATTGACGAGCATCGCGTGGAAGTCGCGGTTGGTGAGGACGAGCGACGGCTGCCCGACCTGCTCGACGCGGCGGACGGCCTCCTCGATCGCCGCCTCCGGCACGCCGGGGTATGATCCGGCGGAGGGCATCAAGCAGGCGTGGCCTCAGGATGACCTCCTGCAACGTCGCCCTAGCTTCGATCTGCCCGCCCGGTTCGAGGTCCGGTCCGTGCCCGATGGTGTAGCCAAGCTCGCCGAACCACTCCAGCGCGGCAAGCTCGACGATCGATTCGGTGAAGTCTACTGTTGGCATACGCCCAACCCCTACCATCTTCCAGTATCATTGGAACCACTCTCCCTGTAGAATAACGCTTCGACGGCCCAGGCGGGCGGCTGTCCAAGTCGTGCATCTCGCAGTTCAAATGATCGGGTCCCAACGTGGTAGCAAGAGCGCAACCAGCCGAAGAGCCGTGGCTCAACCCCGATGTCCTCAAGTGGGCGCGGGAGTGGCGTGGCCGTACTCTTGAAGAGGCGGCGATGAAAGTCAAGAAGCAGCCGGACGACATCGCGGCTTGGGAGCGCGGTGACAAGACCCCAACCGTCAAGCAGGCGCGTGCGCTGGCTGCGTTTTACGATCGTGCGTTCCTGGAGTTGCTTCTACCCGAACCGCCGCCGCTCCCCGAACCAGTATCGCTGCACGACTATCGAATGCACCGCCAGATACTTCCGCCTTCCGAAAGCTGGGAGTTCCGGGAGATTCAAGGGTGGGCCGAAACCCAGCGAATCAATGCACTCGACCTCTACGAAGAGATCGGGGAGTCGCCGCCGGAGTTTCCAACTTCCCTGTTTGCACGTCCGAACGACACTCCGAGCAGTGCGGCGGAGCGTATTCGGCAGGTCCTTGGTTTCCCTGTCGAGCGTCAGGCCGGTATGACTGTCGAGCAAGCACGCAAACTTCCGGATATCCTGCGCGGACTCTTTGAATCAACAGGCATTCTGACCTTGAAGCGAACCGATCTCGTCAAGTTCCGGGTGCGAGGAATCTGCATCGCGGAGTTCCCGCTTCCGGTTATTGTGATTACGAAAGAATCGCCTGCTGCCCAGGCGTTTACGCTCATTCACGAACTGGGCCACGTCGTGCGCCGGGCTAGCGGTATCTCCGGATTTATCGAACGGCGCAAGAACCCGCTTGATATCGAGGGTTGGTGTAACAAGTTCGCGGGCGCGTTCCTCATGCCCGAGTCGTATCTGCGACTCCTTGTGGGCCCCGTTCCACTGCGTCCAGCAGCATCTATCGCGGACAATACGCTGAAAAAATACGCTCGCTCGCTCAGCGTCAGCCCGCATGCGATGCTCGTACGAATGGTTGACCTTGGCTATGTGCAAGCGGACTACTACTGGAAGGTTAAACGCCCCGAGTTCGACAGCCAAGAGGAGGAATACACAGGCGGTGGCCGGGCTGTGTACTATGGGAGTCGCTACCGGGCAATGCAAGGCGACCTCTACACTGGCCTCGTACTGGACGCATGGGGAACCGATCGTATTACCAATCACAATGCTGCCGAGTTCATGGGGATCAAGAACATCGATCACCTCTATGCCATCCGCGATCACTTTGGTGATTCATGAAGCGGTATTGTGTCGACACATCCGGCTTCTCGACGCCGCTTGAGCGGATGCCAGACGACATTTACCAGCCCATTTGGGATCGAGTGATTGATGTGTTGGCCACAGGCGCTGTTGCGGTCAATGACGAGATTTATACAGAGATGCAGGGAAGTCTGCGTGGGGTGGTGGGGACCTTCATCGATACCCACCATAATCTGTTAGTGCTGGAAATCGGCGACGACGCATGGGATTGGCGGTCGTACACGGCCACAGTGGGCTCTATGCAACAACGACACCATGATTTCATTTCGGAATACAACCAAAACCGAAGAGGCACCGTTGGACTGAACGATATCTCGATCGTCGCTCTTGCGAAAGCAATTGGGGTTCCCTTGGTCAGCATGGAAGTCAAGTCTGGCCCAGATTCGAAGAACAAACGGAAGATCCCTAACGTTTGTCTGCTCGAAGGCGTAGAGCATCTCCAGTTCAACGATTTCCTGCGACGTGAAGGAATCTCGTTGCGCCAAACATAAATGAGCGACTCTTGCGGGAGCCGCCCGTCGGGCAGCGGGTCTCGACCTGCCCGCCCGGTTCGAGGTCCGGTCCGTGGCCGATGGTGTAGCCAAGCTCGCCGAACCATTCCAACGCGGCAAGCTCGACGACCGATTCGGTGAAGTCTACAGCTGGCATTCGCTGGCCGTCTCTATCTGCTGCTGCCTACTCAACTCAAGTAACTGCGCGAATTCCGAATCGGAGATTACACGATCCTCATACTCAGACGCGTCATTGATGATCCAGCGCATAGTATCTTGATCGAGATCAAGATTGTGATTCGGTCCAACATACGCTGAGGAGGAAAGGTAAACCAGCCGCACGAATGGGTTTGATTCCCAGCCCCGCGCAATGTATGACGCTCCAGCCACGCCAGGTATGAACCACGGTTGCAACCCCAAAGCACCGAACTGCGCATTGATGATAGTGTTGAGGCAGAGAAGTGCCTCAAGCGCATACTCACGGTCAAGCGAGGCGACATCCTCATTGAAATGAACGGCGTGGTGCCGTAGTCTTTCCAATTTCTGGAACTCACTCGCCACTTCTGGAAGCAGAACGTTCCAGTCCTCAAGCGCAGTGATCATCACATCCCAGTTGTCGAACGACTTCTTTCGCGCAACGCGTTTGTAATGACCACTAGCTCGGAAGTCCTCTCGCAATCCCAGCACAAGGTGATTCAAGATTCGTTCACCTAAGGTGCACGCAGCCGTTAATGCGGGATAATAGGCGCCCATGATGAATGCAGTCCTCGCCTGTCGATAGAATTGATTGTGATAGGCGAGTATTGAGAACGCCTGATTTCCTAGCTCCAGCAGGTTCTGAATCTTCACCTCCAGTCCCTCTGCGCCATATCGGTGGGTCATCTCATCAACAGTCTGATTGTAGTTGGCTACATGCTGCGCTCTAACTTCTTCGTCCCAATCCTCACCCATCTCCAGCTTCAACCAACTCGCCGTCGAATCGAAGTCAAAAAGGAGAACTCGATATCGTTTCATGTCTGCATCCAGGTTGAATCATAAGCTAGCATCTATTCCAGCCACGGCATCTTCAAAATGCATGGAGATTCTCCCTGACGTTAGTTCCGGCAGGAGTACGTCTCTCAACTGCTCCAACGTCACCGACTCTCGAAGATTACTCTCGATTAGGCGATATAGACCCGAGGTCTTCCGGTCAAACGCATCGAGTATTGCCAGAATTGGTGTTACTCCCTTTATCGGCCGGAATGCAGTTTTGGAAATCTCGGCGAATGTCGTCCCGCCAGCGTTGCCTTTGATTACGTCCATCCTCTCGCGCGCCCAATTCAGAACAAAGGAGTTGGGAACACCGCGATTACAGATCATGCCTATAAAACCTTGGTTGATCGCCGTTGGCTCGGTTGTGATTGCAAGGTATCCCACCGGTGCTCGAGATGACAGGAGAACCGATCCAGCGGGGAGAAGCCGTGAGCTAATCTGTCGTACTCCAGCGTCCGTAATCCGCCGCGCCGTATCTATTAGGATGGGACTCGCCAGACCTGACAGGTCCTTGGGGGTCACCCACAAGTGTGTGCCACCATCCCAAAACTCAGGCTCCTTCGTGCTTGGAGTCGAGCCGCCTACGACAGTGACCAGCTCTCCAATCGGCTTGACCTCCCACCCTTCCGGGATCGGGCCGAGCTCGGAGTCGACGAAGCGGTCGGGGAAGAGGGCAGCGGTCTCCGCGTCCATGCCTTCCGGCTGGCGACCTTCGGCCCTGGCGCGGACCGGGTCGAAGTCGATGAACCACGAGCGGAAGAGCGTCCGGGCGATATCGTCGAGCGTCTGGTTCATCTGCCGGTTGAGCTCGATCTTGTCGTCGAGCGTGCCGAGGATGTGGGCGATGGCGCGCTGCTCGTCGATGGGGGGAATAGGTATTCTTGCTTGTGTCATTGTCCTTGCGCTGGCATTGGGCTGTGCAGATTTCTCGCCTAAGATGCCGTTAATGTAGGACTTGAAGTAATCGGAATACAACGCGTAATATATATAGCGCGAGTCAGCAACTTCAGAAATCTTGAGCCGTACCAGATACGATGCAAAGACCGCTCGTGGATCACTTCGGATATAGCCCACTGCACCAGTCGAGGCTCCTGTACGAGCAACGACAATGTCACCCTCATTGAGCCGATACTTTCGTTGCTGCTCAGGACTAGCCAATACAAATGGGACTGTAGACCAATCGACTGATCCCCCAACGATGTCAGTGATTCTAAGGAACTGGCAATCGGTCGGTGCAATTGACGATGACGCAGTCAAGCCATAGTCAATCGAGCTGCAAACCGAAGCGATACTCTCTAGTGGCCACCTACATTCCATCTATGAGTCCCTTAAGATTGGCGAGCACTGCTAGCTGCAGAACACTAGATTGTTCAGATTGAGTCACATAAAGTTCCGCCAAGCGTTCAAGACGAGCGCCGAAGGGTTCTTCGTAGTCCTTTCGTGGCGCAGATCCCACATAGCGTCCAGGAGTAAGAACGCATCCCTGAGCATGGACCTCGTCCAGCGACGCAGCCTTGCAGAAGCCGGGAATGTCCTCGTAGGCAGCTTCCCCGTCGCCGCGCCATGCGTGATAGGTGCCGGTGATCTTCGCGATGTCGGTATCCGTCAGGATCTTGTGAGTCCGGTCCTCCATCTCCCCGATACTGCGGGCGTCGATGAAGAGAACCTTACCCCTCCGGTCGCGGAGCGGCTTCCCACCCTGCCCGAAGCCATCGGATTTGTTCCGGGCCAGGAACCAGAGGCTGACCGGAATTTGGGTGCTCAGGAAGAGCTGGCCGGGCAGCGAGACGATGCAGTCGACGAGGTCGGCCTCGACCATCGCCTGCCGGATCTGGCCCTCGCCGCTCGTGTTGGTCGAGAGCGACCCGTTGGCGAGCACGAACCCGGCAACGCCGTTCGGCGCCAGCTTGCTGATGATGTGCTGCACCCAGGCGTAGTTGGCGTTCCCGACGGGCGGCACGCCGAATTGCCAGCGCTTGTCCTCCCGCAGCCGGTCGCCGCCCCAGTTGGAGATGTTGAACGGCGGGTTGGCGAGGATGTAGTCGGCCTTCAGGTTCGGGTGCAGGTCGTTGTGGAAGGTATCGGCGTTCTGCGACCCGAGGTCGGCCTCGATCCCGCGAATCGCGAGGTTCATCCGCGCGAGCCGCCACGTGGTGGGGTTCGACTCCTGCCCGTAGACCGAGACATCGCCGATCTTTCCGGCGTGCTCCTCGACGAACCGCTCCGACTGCACGAACATCCCGCCCGAGCCGCAGCAGGGGTCGTAGACGCGTCCGCGATAGGGCGCGAGCATGCCGACCAGCACCTTGACGACGCTGGCCGGGGTGTAGAACTCGCCGCCGAGCTTGCCTTCGGCACTGGCGAACCGTTCGAGGAAGTACTCGTAGACCTGCCCGAGCACGTCGCGTCCTTCGGCCGTCTTGCCGCCGACCTTCAGGTTCGAGAGGTCGGTGATCAGCTGCCCGAGCCGGACCTTGTCGAGGGAAGGACGCGCGTACTCCTTCGGCAACACGCCGTGGAGGGAGGGGTTCTCGCGTTCGAGCGCCATCATCGCGTCATCGACCAGCTTGCCGATCGCGGGATCGGTCGCCCGGTCCTTCAGCACCGACCAGCGCGCATCCTTCGGCACCCAGAAGAGCCCGACCGCCGCGTACTCGTCGCGGTCCTCGGGATCGGCGCCATCCGCTTCCTGCGTCACGAGTTCGGCATGGTACTCGTCGAAGGCGTCGGAGAGGTACTTGAGGAAGATCAACCCGAGCACGACGTGCTTGTACTCGGCGGCGTCCATGTGCCCCCGCAGGGTATCGGCGGCGCGCCAGAGTTCGGCTTTTTCGTTGCGCGAGAGGGACTGGGTACGGGAAGCGGTCGGCTCTGCCAACGGATACGTCCTTCAAATGATTGCTGGGTGCAGGCTGGTTCAATCGGGAAAGTGTCGCATATCCCGCACAGCTTGAGAACTCGAACGTCGTGGCGTCGCGGCCATCACATCAGGGCTTGGATTGCCTCTGTCACCGGTGATTTTGGTGCCGGGTTTTTCGTCGCGATTGCCAGCGCGCGTGACGGAAATGTGACGAAGCACCACGGGCGGGTCGAAAAACCGCGCCATATCAAGGTTTTTGGGGGAGGGGTGCCGGGTAAAGGACTCGAACCTTCACGCCCTTGCGAGCACTAGCTCCTAAGGCTAGCGTGTCTGCCAATTTCACCAACCCGGCTCGCATGAGTGCCTTGGCCACCAGCCGACAATCCGGTGGCTATCGGTGTCTCGTGCGGCAATCAGTGTAGCGCATGGCGCATGGCGCACGGCATCCGGCGACAGCTGAATTCCACTATCCCGTGCCGCAGGCCACCGGCCAGCCGCCAGCGGCAGGTAGTACAGTACGAACGTTTCGGGGGCGATCGTGCGTCTTGCCCTAACGATATGCGTGCATCGGAGCAGCGGGTGTTGCATGTGGTGGGGGGATGGCAGGATGGCAGGATGCATGGCCATATCGACGGGATTCGGCCACGCTTCGCGGCGAGGGCCGTGGCATACTCTGCGTGTTGGCACCCAGAACCCAGGCGACGGTGGCGGGCGATGCGTGCGGCAACGATTCCCCCGGACGGAAGCCCCTGGCGGACCTGCCACTCTCTGCCAATACCCCAAAAGTTGCGTCCGATGAGCTCCGAGCGACCACCCCTCCACCAGGACATCGACCCACAGGCCGCTCTGGCAGCCGGCACGTCTCAGGGCGTCGATTCTCGTCTGGCAGCCGGCGGTCTCGCGAGAGTGCTGCAAGAGCTCGTCGATTCGATGCTGGTGTTCGACCGCAGCAAGATATCGTCGCAGATGGCGGTGCGCAACACACTCGGCTTTATCATCCCGCTGGCGCTCTGCATCGCGTTCAATCAACCGGCGCTTGCGAGCGTCGTCGGGTTTGCGACGCTGATGATCGCAATTTCCGACAAGGCTGGCAATGACCTGACCAAGGCGCCACGGTTGCTGGCAGCCACGCTTGCGTCGACGATCGCAATAGTCGCCGGCGGGATGGTCGCCGAAATCCCCTGGCTAATCGTGCCCGTGATCGCGTGCTGGGGATTCAGCGCCGGCATGCTGGCGGCTCTGGGTCCGGGATCGCTGCAGGTAGGCGCCGTTTCAATCCTGTTGTTCATGATCGCCACGGCTCATCCCCATGCGGTTTTCTCATCGCTCGAGCTGGGTGGGTTCGTCCTCGCGGCGGGGCTGTTTCAAACGTTCCTGGCACTTGTCAGGTGGCCGTTGTTCCCGCAATCGACCGAACGCCGAGCCATCGCCACGGTGCTCGACACGCTAAGCAGAAATGCGGCCAACCCCGGCACGTTCTCACCAACCGGCGACGCGCCGGCAACGACCGCATTACTGGAAGCTTCCCGCCTATTGCGAGGTCATGGCGGGCAGGATGATCCAAGCCGTCGCCCGGATGTCGATCAGCGGTTGCTGACGATGGCGCAACGCATTCAGGTCACATTGCTGGCCGTTGCACATAGCCCCAACGATGGCCGGTCGACGCCCGATCCGACCATCGTTGGGTTGGTTGCCAGCATCCTGAACGCTGGCTCGCTTCTCCTCGCCGACGCCACGACATCCCTCACGAGCGGCCGAACACCGCTGTCCCTGCAGGGGAGACTCACCGATCTGGACCGGGTGCTGGCTCAGCTCGCTGCGCTTCGTGACAGGCAGTTTCCCACATCACCGTCTCCCGAATCATCTTCCTCCAGCGTCGAGGAACATGAGGCCGCTCGCCTTGCCATGGCATTGCTGCAGCATTGCTTACTGGTTTTCCGCACCGAGTTGGCCCACCTTGTAGAATTGCTGCTGGATCCCGAGATCCGATCCGCACGACGACTTTCATTGCGCCAGATCCGAGTCGCAAGCAGGATTCGCCTGATGGAGGGCCGGACGACACTCCGTGCCAACCTGACGTTTCAATCCACCACGTTCAGGCATGCCTTGCGGTTGGCGATATGCCTCGCACTTGCCGAAACGATCGTCCTCCTGTTCAGCCTGGATCATGGATATTGGGCCCCAATGGCCGTCGCAATTATCCTTCGCCCGGAGTTCAGCCTCACGTTCTCGCGCGGAATCGGGCGGCTTGTCGGCACCGCGTTCGGGCTGCTGGTCGGCACGACGATCATTCTGGCGATCGAGCCCGGACTCTGGGGACACGTTGTACTGATGGCGGTGATCGCTTTCGTGTTCCGCCTGGTGTCTCCCGCCAACAACATTCTGGCGACGCTGATCGTCACGACCTACACGGTGACCCTCCTCTCGCTGTCAGGGATGGCGCCGGAAACGGCGATCATCGACAGGTCGGTCAGTACACTGATCGGAGGCGTCATCGCGCTTGGCATCTTCCTGATCTGGCCGACGTGGGAACAGCGACACGTGTCATCGTCGCTCGGCTTGATGTTCTCATCCTTCCGCACCACGGTGCGTATCGTCATGGAGGAACACCTTCATCCGGGCACGACGAGTCCCGCCCTCATCCAGGATCTGCGGATCGCCTCTCGGCTCGCCCGCTCCAACGCGGCGGCGTGCGTTGAGCGCATCAAACACGAGCCGCATGCCGACCCGGCGCGTTATGCGATGGCGAGCGATCTGGTCTCCAGGACGCGTCAGCTGACATTCTCGATCCTGACCATGGAAAGCTACTTGCAGGAGAGCGAAGCGCTCGCGACCAGCGCGTCGCGGGTCTCGGTCCGAACATCGCTCGAGCGGTTCCTGGGTGCGGTGGATTCGACATTCGTCTGGCTGGAGGAATCGCTTCAAGCAGATAACCCCACCCACCCCACTCACCCCGCTCGCCTTTCGCACTCTTACCACCCCGCTCATCCCGCTCCTCTCGGCCATCGCGTGGCCCTCCCTCATCAGGAGCGCGATCCTGTCTCCGATCTGAATGCCGTGACCGGCGCGTTGAGAGAACAGGTTCGCTCGGCAGGGCGTCGCGATCCGAACGGCCTCGGTGAGGTCTCCGTCGCCGATGAAGACGTCGCGTTGACAGATCTGGCCGCCGCGATGGAGGCAGAAGAAATTGCCTCCAATCTTGCCGGCATGGTGGACCTGATGCGACAGGGAACAGGTCTCGGCCAGAACGCATCCCTGCCGGCCCCATCCCAATTGGCTCCTGCCGAAGAGCACGCCTTCGCCGATTGAGTTTTGCCTCTCCCGCTTTCGCTGAAATATGCCGATCGCTGGCGTCGCCCTAACGCGAACGTATCGATAACTGGCGGCTGCCAAGCGCCCCGGCCAATGCGGATCATCATGGCCCCACCGCCGGGCGGACCCATTCGGCGTCGCTCAGCGCCGCTGCCAGGGCAAGCTATGGAGTCCGCCCCTACGATGTTTCGATCAAGTGGCTGCTCGACGCGACCGAGGATCAGAGACACATCGATTTCTGAAATAGTCTAGACTAATTAATATTGTTGTATATACTACTCATGAAAAAGCAAAGGTGGTGGCTGTCCATGCTGACCATCTGGAGGACTTCCCGTCGAGCAGCGTAACCAAAGCCATTTTTGAAGGAGCACATGTCGAGATGACGCAGGTCAAGAGAGCGACACGAGCCATCCTCACGCGACTCGAGCCCGGATCAGTCAGTCGCCGGGGTTTACTGGGAGCATCGGTGGCCGGTGCCGTGGCAATCGCCGAAAGCCACCTGCCGACGTTCGCGCAAGACACGCCCGAGGCATCACCGGCTGCGGGTATGGAGGGGATGGACCATGGCGCTGACGCCGACCATCCGCTAACGATGCCGATGATGGTCGGGGACGTCGACTACGAAGCCAACGGGTTCAATCCCAGCGACGTCCTGACCGACTTCGATGCGGGCCGCGTCAGCACGATGGCCAATGGCCAGATTCTCCACGAGTACGAGATCACCGCGATCAACAAGGAGATCGAGATCGTTCCGGGATTGACGTTTCCGGCCTGGACCTACAACGGCCGCATTCCCGGTCCAACGATCCGGGTGACCGAGGGCGACCATGTGAAGGTGACCTTCATCAACGCGGGCAATCATCCGCACAGCATGCACTTCCACGGAGTTCACCCCGCCGGGATGGACGGTGTCTTCGACGAGGCGTCCGGGATGGTTCAACCCGGTGGTCGGTTCGTCTACGAATTCGATGCCGAGCCGTTCGGCGTGCATCTCTACCATTGCCATACGGCACCGCTCGCCGCGCACATTTCGCGAGGACTCTACGGTGCGTTCATTATCGACCCGAAGGAACCGTGGGACCCGGTGGATCACGAATACGTGATGGTGACGCACGGATACAACGTCGACTTCGACACCGAATCCAACGAGTTCTATGCGGTCAACGGCATCCCCTTCCACTACGATCTCGATCGGCACCCCATTACCTTCAAGGTTGGCGAAAAGATCCGGATCTTCCTGGTCAACGTCCTCGAATACGATGCGATCAATTCGTTCCATCTTCATGCGAACTTCTTCCATTACTATCCGACCGGAACGAGTCGCACGCCATCCGAGTTCACGGACACCATCGGCCAGATGCAGGGTCAGCGAGGAATGCTCGAATTCACCTACAAGCATCCGGGCCGCTACATGTTCCACGCACACAAGACCGAGTTCGCCGAACTGGGATGGACCGGCGTGTTCGTGGTTGAGGAGGCATGACATGAGCACTCAAGATTCCATCGCATTGCCGGTATCCCGGATCCGAACCATCTTCCTGACGCTGACGCCGCTGATCCTGCTGGGTGCGGTGATCGCGACGTTTCTCCTCACCGACGGGGCGGGATTGAACGTCAAACCCACGGTGCCGGAGGAATCCGTCCAGTTCGATCGCACGGTGCTCCACCCGAACGAGATCGAACTTCATCTCCGAAACACGAGTCCCGAAGCGATCGGGATCGCCCAGATCAACATCAACGACGCGATCTGGCCATTCACCATCTCGCAATCCCCGGTGCCCAAACTCGGTGCTGCCACGGTCACGCTGCGGTACCCGTGGGTCGAGGGTGATGCGTACGCCATCTCGTTGATCACCTCGAACTCGATCCTGATCGACACGGCCATCGACGCCGCCGCCGTCACGAGGACGACAACGAGCGCGACGCTGTGGAGTTTCACGCTCGTTGGGCTCTACGTGGGAATCATCCCGGTCGTCCTCGGCATGTTGTGGCTCCCGATACTCAACAAGCTCTCGTCACAATGGCTCACCTTCCTGATGGCCGCCACGGTTGGGCTCCTCATCTTCCTCGGCATCGACGCGACCTCCGAAGCGATCGGCCAGGCCGGCGGTCTGGCCGAAACGTTCCAGGGGGTGGGGATCGTCGGGATCGGGATCGTGCTCACATTTGCGCTGCTGCAGGCGATCGGGCAACGGCAGGCAACGTCCAAGCGGACTGGGCTGGCTGGATCGAAGCAGAACGCCTTCGCCACCATGATCGCGATCGGGATCGGACTCCACAATCTCGGAGAAGGAATGGCGATCGGCGCCTCGTTCGCGGTCGGAGCCGCGTCGCTGGGCACGTTCCTGGTGATCGGCTTCATCATCCAGAACGTGACGGAAGGAATGGGGATCGTGGTTCCGCTCGCCCGTCACCGGCCAACCCTCCAACACCTCGCGGTACTCGGTCTGATCGCGGGCGGACCTGCAATTCTCGGCACCTGGATCGGCGGTTTGACGTCGTCAACCGCTCCAGCCGTGCTCTTCCTGTCGCTTGGCGCGGGGGCCGTGTTTCAGGTCGCGTGGTCGATCGGTCGCGAGCTCGTCTGGAAGCGCGATGAACGGCCCGAGCGACGCATGCCACTGACCGCCTTTTCCGGTCTCGCGACGGGCATGATCGCCCTCTACGTGATGGGGATCTTCGTCAAGTAAGACCCCTGCCAACTAATCGCCGCCGGAGGGAGAACGACTGACGCCTGGTTGTATCTCCTTCCTTCGTCCACGGGATTGATGAGATGACCGGCACGAACGACACTGCACTGTCCGCGGCGCGCTCGACGCTCTCGAAGGGGTTGAGCCGCCGCACATTGTTCAGGCAGGCCGGATTGCTCGTAACGATGGGAGGCACGCTTCTCCTTACCGGATGCACGTTCGGCAAGGACGATGCAAAACCCGTCGTCAAGATGATCGAGATGACGTTTCAGCCTGCAGCGCTGACCATCAGGCAGGGTCAGACGGTCACATGGACCAACAAGAGTACCTTCGTGCATACGGTCACGACCGATCCCACCAGGGTCAAGGACCCCACCAGGATCTCCAGTCCGGCGGGCGCTGCCGTGTTCGATTCCGGCAACATCGCTCCGGACAAGCAATGGTCGCAGACATTCACGGTTGCAGGCACGTATGCCTATTGCTGCGCTCCGCACGAACTGACGGGAATGCTGGGCACGATCGTCGTCACCGGAAGCTGAGGGAGCACTGACGAAGCACAGGCAGGTGATGCCGGAGGGTTCATGCGATCCCATCTGCTGAAATTCGATCCACGCCCGGTCCAATCGTCGCGTCGCTGATCGAGATGGAATCGGAATGCGTGCGTGCGCAACTCGTTGCGCGTCGATTCGGTCCAGCGCATTGACGTCACCGGTTGTACTCCCATACGTGCTGTTGGGCCTCATGCAATCCGAATCAACCGTCACGCTAATGGGCGCGTCGCCGCTGTCAACCGTTCGGGATGATCGTGCCACGCGCCACGCGCCACGCGCCGCGAGCGGACACGGGGTCCGCCGCTACGGATTCGGCTGCCGTCGCGCTGCCCGGCGCAGCTGCCCGGCGCGCTGCACGGATGATGAGCGTGGTCCGATTGACGTACGCTTCGAAGAGGTTGTCACACGTTCCCACTCGATGCGTCGTACACGACCAACCCCGCCAGTCCCGCCAACCCCGCGATGGCGAGCAGTCCCGGCTTTCGATCCTTCGAATCAGAAGAACGCATGTTGCCATGCCGTGCCAAACCGCCCTAAGATCACCCCGACATTCTTCACGGTTCGAACCGTGCGGTTTTCCAGCGTATCGGCACACGAGAGGAATCGACAGCACATGCAGACTTCGGCACCAGATGCGTCCTTGCGCGACCTTGCCAGCACGTATCTGCAGGCATTGCTCAGAATCGACACCACGAACCTGCCGGGTAACGAGCGATTCGCGGCGGATTACATCGCCCGCATCTTCGACCAGGAGGGCATCGGGTACGAGATCGTCGATTCGGCACCCAACCGGGCGAGCATCGTTGGGCGCCTCCGGGCCGAGCGCCCAACCGGACGTCCGATCCTCCTGATGGGGCATACCGACGTGGTCAGCGTCGAACGCGACAAATGGGATCGCGATCCGTTCGGCGGCGAACTGGTCGACGACTACATCTGGGGACGCGGCGCCCTCGACATGAAGGGGCAGGTCGCGGCCGAGATGGCCGCCATGGTCGCGTTGAGGCGTGCCAACCTGACACTCACACGCGACATCATCTTCGCGGCATTTGCCGATGAAGAGGCGGGAGGCGAGTTCGGAGCGGATTACGTCTGGAAGAACCGTCCCGATCTGCTGGATGCGGAGTTCGCGATCAACGAGGGGGGAGGGTCGCTGCTCGAGATCGACGGTGTTTCGTTCTATCTCTGTCAGGCGGGGGAGAAGGGCAGTTCACGGCTGCGGATCGTTGCCCGTGCTACACCGGGTCACGCCTCGGTGCCGTTGAACGACACCGCGATGAAGCGAATGGGCGAGGCACTGGTGAAACTGCACGCCTGGCAACCGCGAACAATCCTGACAGCGCCGCTTCGAATGATGCTGGAATCGATCGCCGCAGGCGGGGTCAGCAAAGCTGTGAGCACGCAGATCGACGAGATCCTCCTTGCCGGCGAACCAACCTGGGAAGCCTTCGAGCGACTTCCGTTCACCGGGACCGATGCGCTCATGATTCGCGCGACGACGCGAAACACTGCCGTGCCAACCATGATTCATGGCGGCCAGCTGATCAACGTGATCCCGTCCGAAGTGACACTCGATGTCGATGGGCGGTTGCTGCCGGGCGAAGATCCCGAGGCGTTTCGGGACGAGGTGCAAGCAGCTGTCGGAGACGAGGTCGACGTCGAGTTGGTAGGCCGTGGTACCGGTACAGCCGCTGACCCCGCGTCCCCCTTCTTCGATGCGATCAGGACGACGATGGCCAGGCTGCAAAAGGGTATCGAGGTCATTCCCTACCTCATGTCGGGAGGCACGGATGCGCCGCTCGTCCCGGGCGTGAAAGTCTATGGCTTCTGCCCGATCCTTCCGACAGAGCGCCTGGCGGAATACGACCCGCTGGTACATGGACATAACGAACGCATCCATCTCGACGATCTCGAGATCGGAGCGCGGTTCATGCACGACCTGGTCGTCGAGTTCTGCACGCCGGCAGTGTAACAAGAAATCACTTACGATTTCACATGCTCAGATCAAGCACGACCGATTGGACGTTTCGCCCAGTGGATGTGAGTGATATAGCTTGAGACGCGAAGAAATCCTTCGCTTGGGCAAGGGACATATTTCTATGTTTCTTGCTCCTAGAATCGTCTGGGTCCCAACCGGAACTATCGAACCAACCAACAACATAGATACCCTGTGAAACCGAATTATCAGTCATATACCTAGCGACCAGTTGTGTCTCCATGCTCACCTTGAGTCCCGCATTCCAGCGTCCCTTAACCTCGATAACCATCTCGATCAGATCAAGTTTCTCTCCGGACCCACCGCGCTTGAAAGTCTCAACGCGGATATCAGTTTCATCTCCACACCTATTTACTACCTCACGGTTGATGATGATCGCTCTATCCCGAATATCACCGTCAAGGTGGTCTTTGATGAAATCGGATAGTCGCTCTTCATCCTTCGGACGTAGTGGCTTCTCATTCCACAGATAAGCCACCATCGGAGGTTGATTCTCTTTCAATCGTCCCTGCAATCGAACGAGCGACTCAAGCACTACTTCCATCAAGCCATTGCCGCTTAGAATGAGTCGACGATCAGCAGATCGAAGTAGCGAACGAATCTCGCCAACGCTTGGAGGAGCCCACGTCCGGATCCTCAATAGCTGTTGGGCCTCTTGCAATCTCCACTTCAACCACACGATTTCTGGCAGTCGCGTCTGAATCCTCGTTATCTGATCACACCCAGCGTGGGATCCTCGACTTACGAGCTCACTGAGCAATCCATCTCTCAACCAGCCAATTGTCTGCCGGGTAGATATCTCTCCAAATCGAGAGGAACTAGCACCATCCTCGCTATGGGGATAACGCTGCTCCAGTAGGATGTAAAGATCTGCCAAGTGCTGCTCGGATAGCTTGTTTGGGAAACCCTCACGTGCCTGATGAACGTAAGCAAGAGCCCTTGCCACCATGTCGAGAGTTTCTTCATTTTGCGTAACACCCGCCCAGAGTATTTCCCAAAACTGCTCTGGTTCATGCCTCCAGAGAACTCGTGTTGCGGCTTCCTTCCATCCTGCAGGATAAGCGCCGGCATCCTCCATTGCCTCGGCCGCAAGGCCAATCGCAGTCTCTGACCTGGAGCCTACGCCTGCTGAAAGGATCAGTTCGAAGGCGTTATCGGTTAGTCTCTGATCTTTCGCAAACTCTAAGAGTGCTTTCGCGATTCGCTCATCCCAGCAAGGTTCGAGCAACCCAACCACATTCCCAACATAGCCAGTCTGCTCTCGACGCAATAGTTCGATAGTCGTGGAGATCACAATATTTGGTGCATGCCGATACGCGACCTGAATGAACTCCCTCTGGATTGCATGTGCTTCACTGTCGGATTGGAAGGGAAAGGCAACCAGAACGGGGGCCCAGCGCCGCCAAACATCAGGAGGAAACCTCTCCAACCTGCCTGGATCGCTGGTTCGAAGGAATCGAAACGCTCGATATCCAGCCCAATCTGGCCTAAAAATACTATTCCTATCGTGAATCCAGCTTTGAGAAGATGGTGTTTTTTCGCAAATATAGATCTCGGCAGCCTCTACAAACCAGCTATGCTCACTCTCCCCCAATGCGTTCCAGCCAGGCAACGCAATTAGATCGGATTCATAGTCAGATCGAGCATCATCCTGGCCCATCTCTAGGTGCAGCTCCCACCAGGCATCTAGGTTTCCTTCGTCAAACTGCCTACTCCTCTCAATAAACATGCGTCGTGTGTGAGCGTTCGCCGACTCCTTTTCTGCATCCCTCTGGTTCCCCTCGTCCTCATAACGCTTGAAAGCCTGATAGACATCAGCAGCATCAGAATCGATTGGCATCGTATCAAACCAAATGGATGAGGCTTCCTTCAAAACATCATCCTCTTGACGATCGTCGAAGACCTTCTCTACGTGGTGTTGGTTCTCGGGCTGAAAGACAACCATTAGAGCATGGGCCCATGATTCTCGATGAATTTCATCGGACCTTCCATACCTTTCCATCAACCAGTCAAAGTCGAAACCATCTATCACGCCGTATTGTGTCAATTGGGAAAGAAGGTCACTGCTAGCCTCAATTTCAATGACCGCATTGAAAAGCTTGCGCCTTCCAGAAACGTCGGTGCGCATAATCTCCCGAGATGGACTCTGTTCGCGGGTCCACAGACGGCTCGTAACCCAACCGAATATCGTTGATTCTTCCTTCATTCGCACGACTACGGTACGAACAAGTTCGGTCAGAATCTCCGCCTCTCCAATATTCTGCCAGGATCGCTCCATTACAGTGTTTATGAGAGATCCAAACTCGTCAGGATAAGTGTCACTTTCGAGATTCAGATTTACCCATACCAGAGCACTAGGAAGATCCTCGACAGGAATACGAGTTGTCGGGTTGTCATATACAAACGATTTATAGCTACCCAGAACATTACCCTGGAAAGGAGTCAGATTTACGAATAGCTCTTCTGTGCTCATGCAATCGGGCCAAAGGTTCTGAAGAGCTATTCCCTTTAGCTCACCATCAGGGTCCTGAGCGGGATCGACATCTAAAAGAGACCTTAGTGCTCCCCTGTGATCGGCAGTTCCTATCTGCTTGACGACATACCCTGCAGTCATTCTGGTATCTAGAGCATTGGACTCGTCGAGCACTACGCTGACGAGATCGTCACCGAGTTCTACAAGCCTGCACGATCCCGCGATATGCATCGCTACTCGACGCACCTCCTCATTCTTGCTCTCGTCGACGATGTATGGACGCAGTTGCTCCGAAATGCCAGAATGTTTCAGATTTTTGTATCGGTTTCGTATGTCCCAATCTCGATCGGAAAAATCTCCCGCATCAAATTTGGACAACAAAATCTGGACAAGCTTTCGTCTTCGCGCTTCGTCTTGAGATGCATTGTCTGCTCGAAGCAGCACAATCGGATCCCGTTCCAAAATCGCATCGAAAACCTGATTATCCAAACTCGCAGTCCAAGCAGCAACCTCAGCCAACTGTGGGGAAATCTTTTCTCCACTGTCACCCGAATGAACTATAAGGTTCATTATCTGCGGCACGGGAAAGTCATGGCTTGTCACATAATATGCAGCCAGAAATTCAGCGTATGACTGATGCGACCACCCCAAGCGCTCCGTCCCTCGAGAAGTAAAGAGCGCTGTATTGAACGCCTCCCGGACTCCCTGCTCGTCGATGTCGAAGCAATCACCTTCGACTGATTCAGTCCACCCAGAAAGTTCCGGAACTAGCACATCATCGCCAAAGTTGTCCCCACTAGCAGCACCTAGCCAAACTGCCGCTCTGTTTCCAAATATCATCAGGGCAGCTATACGCGCGCACACTTCCATCTTCTGACGAGATGACAGAGCGCTCGGAAGAAGCAATTCGAGTCGTGATTCAGTCTGATCACAAAGTCGCTTGCACCCTTCCCGGTAGAGTTCATCGCGACTCAGGATAAGTGATCCACTTAGCCTAAACGTACTGATGAGAAACTGAAGCGTTACGGGTTGAGCCGCAAAAGAAGCCACCCCGAAATCGACTACCTGCTCAATAAATTGCACCCCGTCTAGACCACTCGTATTTGCGGATGCAATTGCATCAATCTTCGTTAAGGGAAGAAGCTCTCTGACCTGAAACCTGTCCTCCCATAACTCGTTAAGACCTTGTTCCAACGAGTTTGGCCAGTCGGCAGATCTACACGCAATACGCAGAGTCAGACGATCTATCGGACAATTTTGAAGTACCGACAAAATAAGCCGGGGGAGTGTTTTAACTTGCATTCGGCATTCGTCAAGGCTGTCGAAATAAACATGCAGCTTGTAGTCCCCATGGAGCCACTCCCGATACGCTGCGGAGTCATCGAATCGGCGGTGGAATTCGGCATCGCTTCCTACTTCATGAAGATCAATCCAGAGGAGTTGTGCGCCTTGCTCTAAGACCCCCTGTGTTACTAGGCATCTCGCGCTTTCCAAGCATGAACTCTTTCCGATGCCAGGCTCGCCAAGCAACGCCAAGCATGCCGCTGCGGACATGAAATTGACTTGCTCAGCACGTGGGTTATCAACAAAGATAGATTTGATCTCTGGGTCGCGGAGGAATCCGCCATTTTCTAGATATATGGGATCTCCCCTGAGAGCCCAGAATCTCGGCACAAAACTTTGGTTCATATGGCTGGCCCTCTCCGGTGAATCCATCGATTCGAATCAATTCACTTTATCACCTGCTTCATTTCCCCAGCATGAGCGCCTGACACTAGGGATTTTCAGACATGTGCGGACCGCAGCTTCAAGGTTCATCGTCTGGATGCAGCACCGGGGCGACCATTAATCGCTCATCGTTAGCAATGCCTCATGAAGGGCAGCTCTTCCCGAGGATGCGCCGGCGTGCGATAACCTTTCCAAGCGCGACGAGACAACACCGCCAGCTCGTCCGATCGGAAGCACGTCGACATCCCTCGCACGTTTCATCAATGGAGACACGCCGTGACCGAATCGACCACAAGTTTCAGCGGAAAACGCGCGCTCATCGTGTGGGGCGGTTGGGAAGGGCATGAGCCACGGCAAACCGCCACGCTGTTCGGCAATGTCCTGCGCGGACATGGCTTCGACGTGGCACTCGAGACCGATCTCGATGTCTTCCTGGATGCCGATCGTCTCGCCGCCACCGATCTGATCGTGCCCGTCATCACGCAGAGCACGATCGAGAACGACCAGGCGACCGGATTGCTGAGGGCCGTACGGGAAGGCGGGACCGGTCTCGGCGGCTGGCACGGCGGGATGGCCGATTCCTTTCGATCGCATACCGAATACCAGTTCGCGGTAGGCGGTCAATGGGTTGCCCATCCCGGCAACATCATCGATTACACCGTGAACGTTACCGATCATGACGATCCGATCACTGCGGGGATCAGCGATTTCCGGATGCACTCGGAGCAGTACTACCTTCACGTCGATCCATCGAACGAGGTCCTGGCGACAACGACGTTCACTGGTGAGCATGCGTCGTGGATCGACGGGACCGTCATGCCGGTCGCGTGGAAACGGCAGTACGGGGTGGGCAAGGTCTACTACTGCGCCCTTGGCCACGTCGAACCGGATTTCGATGTCCCGGAAGCAAAGGCGCTTGTCGAGCGCGGGCTGCTGTGGGCAACCCGCTGAGGTCGTCAGCGATCCAGAAGAACGAAGAACGACGACGTGGATGTGAATGGGTCGGATCCCTTGTCGGACGTGACCCTGGAGGTGGGCACTGCCAGGCAGGGTGGTTGGGAACGGGTCGGGTCATCGCAAGGGTATACTTACGTTCTGACATCTTTCTCCCGGAGAACACCCATGAACCCCACGTTCTATCAGGTCGATGCCTTCACGACGCATCTGTTCAGCGGCAATCCCGCGACCGTCTGCCCGCTGGACGCGTGGCTTCCAGATGAGATGCTTCAGAAGATCGCCGCGGAGATGAACCAGCCGACGACCGCATTCCTCGTCGATCAGGGAGCAAGGTTCGAGATTCGCTGGTTTTCTCCGACGCACGAATTCGCGCCCTGTGGGCACGGGGCGATTGCAAGCGCGGCGGTGGTGTTCGAGCGCATGCGACCAGACGTCGATGCGATCGAATTCACCAGTCCAATCGGGACCCTCGAACTGGTCAGGAGGGATACCCTCTACGAACTGGCCTTCCCCGAACAGGTCCTCGGCGAGGTACCTGTGACGCCCGATTTCGAGGAGGCGCTGGGGGCCCGGCCAGAACGGATCATCGAGGCCCATGCACTCTTCGCCGTCTTCCCGGACGAGGCCACTGTCCGCCAGATGCAGCCGGACATGGCTAAACTCGGGCGGCTCCATCCGTTGGGAATCGGCATCACGGCGCCCGGCGATGAACGAGGGATCGACTACGTCTCCCGCTACTTCGCTCCCAACATCGGGATCATCGAGGATCACGCGACCGGATCGGCGCAAACCGCACTGGGTCCGTATTGGGGTCGGCGTCTCGACCTCACGCAGCTTCGGACGCGGCAATTGAGTCCCCGGGGAGGCGAGATGCATGTAACGCTGGACGGTGATCGGGTGAAGATCGCGGGGGAAGTCGTGTTCGTCCACGAGGGAACGCTCACCCTCTGACACGTTGACTGCTCCGGCCAGCGAACGGTACGGCGGGACAGCGAGACCTGCGGCGTGATGGAAGCACCTGTACCAGCCTCCATCACCTGCGTTTGGTTCTCCCAGGCCCGCTCGATGGTGACTTGGGTCATGCGCCTCATGCACCCCGAAACGCATTTCGGCTTCCCTCCAGAGGACTGTTTTCATCATGGATTTCACCCAGCGTCCTTTTAGATTCGGTGTCCAGATCGCGCGGCCACGTCCCGCCAGCGAGTGGAAGCGGCAGGCACAGTGGGCAGAAGCGCTGGGGTATGACGTCTTCCTGATGCCAGATCATTTCGGCGAGCAGTTCGCGATCGGCCCGGCGTTGGCCGTCGTGGCGGAAGCGACCACGTCCCTTCGGATCGGGACACTCGTCTGGCAGAATGATCTGCGTCACCCGGCAGAGACGGCCAAGGAAGCGGCGACACTCGATGTGCTCTCCGGCGGGCGCTTCGAGCTGGGCATCGGCGCGGGCGGATCGTTTCTCCCCGAGTACACGTGGACGGGAATCCCATTCGATACGGCGGGAAACCGCGTCAGCCGACTGGAAGAGAGCGTGCGGATCATCAAGGGTGTGTTTGGCGCGGAACCATTCTCATTCCAGGGAAGCCATTACAAGATCGCCACCTACGAGGGGCACCCGAAACCCATTCAGCAGCCGTCCCCGCCGATCCTGATCGCTGGAGGTGGCAAGCGCATGCTCAGACTGGCTGCAATAGAGGCCGATATCGTGGCTCTGATTCCGAGCATGAAGCCGGCCGGGGGCAGTTTCAACGACGAGCATAGTCTCGATGCCTTCGCGGCGAAGGCGGATTACGTGCGGGCCGAAGCCGGTTCACGCGCGGCGAAGATCGAGTTCAACATCCTCGTGCAACAACTCGAGGTCACCGACGATCCGAAAGCCGAGATAGCCCGGATACAGGCGGAGCACGGAATAGATGACGCGAGCTGGTTCGATTCGCCGATGGTGCATATCGGAACGGCAGACGAGATCGTCGAGAAGCTCCTCGCTATCAGGGAACGTACCGGGGTCTCCTATTTCGTCGTGTTCGAGCCAGTGATGGAAGAGTTTGCAGCGGTGATCGCCCGACTTGCGGGCCGCTGAGATCGGCTGGCAACTCCTGCCAGAGACCTTCGGTTTGCCGCGATCGAGGACCAATCTCTACTCCCCATCGTCTCACGAACGCGCGTCCAGCATTGGCGTGTGGCCGAGCGAAACGCAGACCGTCCAGACCGCCCTTGCTCCCAGCGCCGTCATCGATGCCTGTCGACATGAAGACCTCGATTGATCGATTCGCTTCGTGCTTCGACTTCGTGCTTCGGCAACCGTTGGGATTGAGACCCCAAACGTGTCCGCGATCGCCCGCGCGTGGGATGACTTTCCCGGAACAGATCCTGTTCGACCGAGTTGCGCCTCGTCGACGGGGCTGCCAGGAGAGGTGGGGTAGGTCTTCCATGAGCGATGGACGTTCTGGTCGCGCGCCCCGTACCGGCCAACCGGCCAACTCGATCCCGCCTCCCGCACCGGAGGCTCCGGAGGCTCCGGAGGGTTCGGAGGGTTCGGAGGCATCGATGCGTGTCGACGGGCATGCAATAACCGGAACTCCGTTGCTGGAGTTCCGGTTATCACGTGGGGGGAGGAGAGATGGAAACACGTTCTTCTTGTCCGTATTTCCATTTTCAATACTAGCGACCAAAGCTGAGCGTTCGCTGAATCTTTTATGACAATCCGCTGAAGACCGGCTTCATCAACGATTGGTCAGGTTTGGTCCCATCGCTGGCGCGATCATGATCGGAATCGAGAGCACGGCCGACGCCCTGGCGCGTTCGTTCTGAGAGAATGCGCGGAACAGCATCGTCGTGCTCACCGGAGTCAGCATGCCGTCACCGACACCCTGCAGGACGCGGGCGGCGATCAGCATCTCCATCGACTTGTCGATGCACCGGCCAATGCCGACGCGCCGGTGAAAACGGTAATCACGAACGCAAACGTCCACTTTGTGCCGAATCGATCGGCCACCCAACCCGATGCCGGATGATTCGCCTGGTGGAGGATTTCAACCAGTGTGGGCGCGGATCTCGCCAAGAAATGTCACTCGGAACGTCTCGGACCTGAGTTCATGGCAGAACTCTATACGCCGATCTTTCGCGGTGTTATCGAGTCCGGCATGTCCTTCCGGCTTTCGCCGGAGCGTGCGGGGTTCCTCTTCTTTTCGTTACAGGTCGGAACGCTTCATACCTTCCACATGATGAACAAGATTCCGCATTCCCCAGGCGACATCCAGCAACTTGCGACCGATACCGTCGCGTGTTTCCTGCACGGCGCGCTTGAAACTCCCGCGAACGTCACGACGCTCATGACGCACTAAGGCGTATTCGAATAGTTTGGCGGCTGCGTCTGGCGGCGGGCGACCACGCTGAGCTCCACAAGATCGCGCGGTGGCAGACGCCACCGGGCAACCCGATGTCAGCCAATCCGATCCGGATGCGTCACTGTTCGCTCGTTCACGATGTTTCCCGTATTCAGCGTCGATGTCGGTTCGAACAGCAGCACGTGACATTCGTCGGTCAATGCTTCCGGCATGTGCTCGACACCATGCGGCACGATGATGAACTCTCCCGTTTCGAGATCGATGGATTTCTCCCGCAGATGCATTCTCAGGCGCCCGCGATGGACGAGAAAGAGTTCGTCCTCCAGCTCGTGATGGTGCCAATGAAATGATCCGGTCAGCTTGACCACCTTGACCTGAAAATCGTTGATATAACCTGCGACTTTCGGGCTCCATGCCGCTGTAACCTGCTCGAACGCGTCGTCGAGATTAACCTTGTCCATTTCACCGCTCATTTTCATCGCTCCTTCCGGCATTCACCCGCCCGATCTGATATGCCCAGTCTACCTGCGGCGGTCTCCCGCGCGTTTGTCGCGTAGGAAAGAGGACGCGTCTCACATGATCGAACGCCGAACCCGAATCCGACAGCGGCGCGTGCGTGGAGATCGCCACCATCGCGGCAGAACGACGGAACGTTCTGCACTGGTATATTGACGAACGTCGATATACACGCTACGATGATGGCCGAAGTAAAGGATGAACATCATGGTTGTCGCACACGCCGTTCATGATACTGACGTTTCGGAAGCCTCCACCTGCTGCGTGACGCCGGGAATCGGGTCGGCAGTCATCTCCGAAGCGGAGGCGGATACGTATGCCGGATGTTTTCGCGCGTTGGCCGATCCGACACGGATTCGGATCATCGATCTCCTCGCGCAGCAGGGAGAACCGGTCTGCGTGTGCGAAATCGTCGATCGGTTCCCACTCGGGCAATCCACGATCTCCCATCATCTGAAGATTCTGCGCGAGGTGAGATTCGTCTTCGCCGAGCGACGTGGCACGTTCATGTACTACCAGGTCAATCACGCATGCCTGAGCGCGCTGCCAGATGCCGTCCAGCGCATGCTGCATCTGTAGGGTCGAAAGGGGCGGGTACGTTTGGTGGCAGGAGGTACGTTTCCATCCTCCTGGATCGAACATTGTCGATATTCGATGCATGCTGAATCTGCCGAGCGTTTCGCGCCTGCAAGGCGACATCATGGAGCACACGTCATGAATCGTTCGGAATATCCGGTTGTCGTGATTGGCGCGGGGCCGGTTGGCCTGGCCGCCGCCGCGCATGTGCTGGCGCGAAATCTCGAACCACTGGTGCTGGAATGCGGAAGTGAGGTCGGCGCGAGCATGACGGCGTGGGGACATGTCCGCCTGTTTTCGCCATGGCGGTATGCGGTCGACAAGGCCGCAGTCGCATTGCTTGAAGCGCAGGGATGGACGCCCCACGATCCCGAGAGCTATCCGACAGGAGCAGACCTGGTACGTGAGTACCTTCAACCACTCGCCGCGACTCCCGAGATGCGATCGCGGATACGGCTGGAGACGGAGGTTGTCGCCGTTACGCGCGATGGATTCGACAAGATGAAAACGCCGGGACGCGAGCTGGCACCGTTTCTGGTCAGCGTTCGTGACGCGGAGGGCCGGGAGGAGGCGATTCTGGCACGTGCGGTGATCGACGCCTCGGGAACCTGGACGCATCCCAATCCCCTGGGGGATCGGGGCGATACGCGGCTGGAGAACGCGAGTTGGCCGATCGGATCGCGTATGGCATCCCGGACGTGCTCGGCACCGCGCGACCACGCTATGCCGGAAAACGCGTTCTCGTCGTGGGAAGCGGTCACTCCGCCTTCAATGTGCTGCTCGACCTCGTCGATCTGGCGGACGCGGATGCGGACGCGGATGTCGGGCAGCACACAACCATCACGTGGGCGATTCGGCGGCCGGGTGAACGGGTCGAGAACCTCTTCGGCGGCGGTATCAATGACGCGCTTCCGGCCAGAGGCGCGCTGGGTGAGCGGGTCCACCGCCTCGTCGAAGCCGGTCGACTGCGCTTGATCGCGGGACTGCGTATCACGGGCATCGAACGAACCGGCGAAGGCGTCGTCGTGCGCGGTCCTGACAACGTGCTGGCGCCGGTAGACGAGATCATCGCGGTCACGGGGTTTCGGCCAGACCTCGATCTCCTCTCGGAACTGCGCCTTGCGCTCGATTCCGCCGTGGAGAGCCCCGTCGCGCTGGCTCCACTGATCGATCCCAATCTCCATAGCTGCGGCTCGGTACCTCCGCATGGCGCCGAAGAACTGCGCCATCCTGATCCCGATGTCTACATCGTGGGCATGAAGAGTTACGGGCGGGCGCCGACCTTCCTGATGCTCACCGGCTACGAGCAGGTCCGCTCGGTGGCGGCGGCAATCGCCGGGGACTGGGAGGCAGCCCGGGATGTTCAGCTCGTCCTGCCGGAGACTGGTGTTTGCTCGACACGCGTTCTGTCGGATCGCGGCGTTGCTTGCTGCGGACCAGCGGCCGATGCTGCCAGCGATCGGGAATCCGGTTGCTGCGGAGGGGTGGAACCGGTCACGACCGCGAGCGGGGGTTGTTGCGAATCAGCCGCACCGAAAGTGATTCAGTTGACAGTGGCCGCAAGGGGGTCCTGTTGCTAGAGCAGGTTGCGGACGTTGTGCCTCCCAAATATCAGCCCAGCGGGCTTATCCACCACGTTGCAAACACGGGGGACCACTTCGCAGCGCGGCGACTCCCCTACGAAACGGGCACTCTCTTTCCCAACGGGCTGGAGATCGGAGCTACTCTCGATCGATATCTCGACGAGGGCGGCGGGCACGCCGGCACTCCGGCACGCCGGCACTCCGGCACTCCGGCACGCCGGCGGCAACTCCCGTGCCTTAGGACATCGAAACGCCAGACATGCCTTCCGAGTACGCGGCAATCTCCTGCTACGCCCAGAAATGGCAGCCAAACCATGAATGTCTCTCAGCAACCGTCACGTTCGATCCCGGATCGGCCCGCCGCGGAGCTGTCGGTGATCGATCGGTTCCTGCCACTCTGGATCTTTCTGGCCATGGCGATCGGGGTCGGATTGGGACGGGTCTTTCCCGATCTTGGAGACGCACTCGATCGGGTGAAGGTCGCCGGAGTTTCGCTCCCGATCGCGATCGGCCTCCTGTGGATGATGTATCCGGTCCTCGCGAAGGTGCGCTATGAATCGCTTGGGAGATTCCAGGCACAGGGCAAACTCTTCGGGGTGTCCATGCTGTTGAACTGGGTGATCGGCCCGGTGTTGATGTTCGCCCTGGCGTGGCTCTTCCTTCCCGACATGCCGGAGTATCGAAACGGCCTGATCCTGATCGGTCTGGCGCGCTGTATCGCGATGGTGCTGATCTGGAACCAGCTCGCCTGCGGGGATGGTGAGATCGCGGCCGTCCTCGTCGCCGTCAACTCGGTCTTTCAGATCGTCATGTATTCCATCCTCGGCTGGCTCTTCCTGACTGAAATCCCGGGTTGGTTCGGCGCCGAAACGACGACGCTCGCCATCTCGATGGGAGATATTGCCAAGAGCGTCCTGATATTTCTCGGCATACCCCTGCTCGCCGGTGCGATCACTCGCATAGTGCTTGTCCGGGCCAAAGGCGCAACGTGGTACGACGGGACGTTCATCCCGCGGATCGGACCAACGGCGCTTCTCGGGTTGCTCTATACGATCGTGATCATGTTCGCGATGCAGGGCGATCGAATCGTCGAACTTCCGCTTGACGTTCTTCGGATCGCGCTGCCCCTGATCGTGTATTTCCTGATCATGTTCAGCCTGGCCTTCCTGCTCGCGAAGCGTCTGGGTTTCGGATACGCCGAAACCGCAGCCATCTCGTTCACTGCCGCCGGGAACAACTTCGAGCTCGCGATCGCCGTGGCGATCGGGGTCTTCGGCATCTCGTCCGGTGAGGCGCTGGCGGGTGTGGTTGGTCCCCTGATCGAGGTGCCCGTTCTGATCGCGCTCGTCTATGTCGCACTCTGGTTGCGTGATCGTGTGTTTCCAGGTGAAACAGGAGAACGGAGAACCGCATGATGTATGGACTCGACGACAAAGATAACTCCATCGAGGATGTCGCCCATCGTGTCCATCTCGCCATCTCGGAGCACTGCACGGGTGATTGCCGCACCATCTTCGCCTCGCTTGATGCCTGCGCGCGGGACGCAGTAGCGGCGCTCTGGGCAAGTCCGGTCAAGACGTACGTCCCGCTCCTCGCGTATCGCCAGGTGCGGGAGTGCATCCGCCAGGGGTCTTGCCCGTCAGGACATGAGGAACCGTTGTCATGACCACCCTCGCGATTCTGAGCGACCTGCACGGAAACAGTGCTGCCACAGAAACCGTCCTCGCGGACATCGCCGCCCAACAGCCCGACGCCGTCTACTGTCTCGGTGATCTCGTGGGATATGGGGCACGACCCAACGAGACGATCGACCTCATCCGGGAGCGTGAGATCCCCACGATCATGGGAAACTACGATGACGGCGTCGGATTCGATCGGGATGATTGTGGTTGTGCCTACAAAACGGCGGAAGAACGCGAGCGTGGACAGCAATCGTTGATGTGGACGCGCTCAGCGGTCACCGACGAGCGCAAGGCGTGGCTGCGCACGCTCGTTCCGGAACTCGGACTGGAGGTGAACGGCAGCCGCTTGCGCCTGGTGCATGGCAGTCCGCGCAAGATGAACGAGTACCTCTTTGCCGACCGCGATCCCGCGTCGCTGGCGCGGATCGCACGAAGTGCCGGCTGCGACGTGCTTTTGTTCGGTCACACGCATGTTCCGTGGGATCGAGAGATCGAGGGCGTACGATTCATCAATACCGGGAGTGTGGGCAAACCCAAGGATGGTGACCCACGTGCGGGCTGGGTGTTGCTCACCGTCGATGACGACGGACATGTGTCGAGCGACCTGCGACGTGTGTCATACGACATCGCAACCATGGCGACCGCCATCCGTGCGGCGGATGGACTTCCCAACGAGTTTGCGACGGACATCGAAACAGGTGGTCACCCCCAATGAGCACCGAGATGCGCGGCCGGCCGATGAGACGAGACCGGACGATGCCGACATTTTGGTCCATGTCGAGCTTACGACGGAGAGATGACACGTTCTATGGATTTTCGCGCTGGTCCGGTTGACCCGCCCCCTCACGTTCTGCTGAGACGAGGATTCATGTTGGAATACGTTACCCTCGCCTGGAACGTCATCGGCATCGTTGTTCTCGCTTTTGCCGCATGGCGTGCCACATCAGTTGCCTTGTTCGGTTTCGGACTGGACTCCCTGATCGAAATCGGAGCCTCGGTCGTGGTCGTCTGGGAACTCTCGGGCACTGGCGAGGCGCGACAGCAACGCGCTCTGAGACTTATCGGTACGGCCTTCGCCGTCCTGGCCATCTGTCTCGTCGTTCAATCGACACTCGTTCTTGTTACTCATCATCACGCGTCGCAGTCTTGGGCCGGCATCATCTGGACCGCCAGCACTGCCGCTGTCATGTTCGCCCTGGCCTTCGGAAAGTGCCGGACGGGAACAGCGCTTGGCAATCCCGTTCTGGTAACAGAGGGACGCGTCACGGCGATCGATGGTCTCCTCGCCGTCGCGGTACTCGTCAGCCTGGTCGTCAACCTCGTTCTCGGCTGGTGGTGGACCGATCCCATCGCGGGATACGTCTTGGTCTATTACGCTGTGCGAGAGGCCGCACACATATTCCGGGGGAATGCATAATCGTCATTGATGTCTGGAAACAACGTGTTCTGAATTTCGCAAGGTTACCCCTAATGAGCACGAGTTTTACCGCGAGCGGCAAACCGAAGCGGTCGATCGACTCGATCAGGGTCGAACGATTGTACCGGCACGCCCTCACGCTTTTCCTGGCCGGCGAGATGCCGAACTTCACGCACGAACGACACGTCCAGATCGCCAACATCCTGCACCATCTTCCATATGGACGAGAATTGATGCACCTGGGATTGCAGACGATGGCCTTCCGCAACTTCGTCCCGAACAAATACAGCGCGGAGATCACCGATCGTTACTGGGATCTCCTGGATGGGACGCTTCCCGACCCGTCGATGTTCGACGACATCCCAGGCGGTGCGGGGGGTGAGGATGGGCACGACCATCGTGGGCAGGAGCATGAGTAGTCGCGAACGATCCAGGGGGGACATCCCATCCCGCGGTCAAGCGGTCGATAGCCGTAGCGTGGCCGCCGCGTGGGTGGCGGTGGCGGCCCTGTCATGACCCGAGCCAACGACAGGTGACAGGCAGGCGACAGGAACGCCCCCGCCGGTACTACGGCTGGTGGATCGCGGCATCGCTGGCAGTCACCGAGACCGTCTCCTGGGGAATCCTGTACTACGGATTTTCCGTCTTTCTGGTTCCGATGCAGGCGGAACTGGGATGGTCGCTGGCGACGATCACGGGTGCCTTCTCGCTCGCCCTCCCGGTGTCCGGAGTATGCGCGCCGCTGGTGGGCAGATGGCTGGATCGTCATGGGCCACGCGCGCTGATGACATGCGGTTCGATCGTGGGTGTGATCTCCATGGTCGGCTGGTCACGCGTCGAAACGGTGCCAGCCTTGTACGTCATCTGGGTGGGAATCGGGGTCTCGATGTCCGCGACCCTCTACGAACCGGCGTTCGCAACGCTCGCCCGCTGGTTCGATCGAGGACGAGCGCGTGCGTTTCTGGTGGTCACGATCGCGGCCGGATTTGCGAGTACGATCTTCCTGCCACTCTCGGGCGAGCTTGTAGCGTCCCGCGGATGGCGCGAGGCGCTGCTGATCCTGACTGCGCTCCTGGCGCTCACCACCGTGCCGCTCCACGCATTCGTTCTCCGGCGCTCGCCAGAGGACTTGAACCTGCGAGTCGACGGGCTGACCGGCGCGCATACGGAAGCGCGAACCGAACGGATCATCCCGGATCGAAGTCTGCCGCCGGCAAGCGTCATGCGCGAGCCGTCGTTCTGGTGGCTGACGGGCGCGTTCTTTCTGCAGACGTTCGCAACCATTGCGGTGAGCATCATCCTGATCCCGTATCTGACGGATCGAGGGGACGACCCGGCCTATGCGGCAGCGGTCGTGGGCTTGATCGGTGCGGCCCAGGTGGTTTCGAGAATCCTGTCCACGGCGTTCGGCGCGCGTATGTCTGCCATTATCTTGACCGCGCTGGTGTTCGCACTTCAGGCAGTCGCGCTTGGCATTCTGATTTTTTGGCAGAGCCACACCGGGATCGTGGCTGCGGTGTTGCTTTTGGGAGCGGGACGCGGAGTCGTCACCCTGATGCGGGCGCAACTCGTGGCAGATCTGTACGGGTCGACCCATTTCGGAGCGATCAACGGGACGCTTGCCCTGTTCCTGACCGGAGCGGGCGCACTTGCCCCGGTCAGTGCCGGCATAGCCTACGGTGTTCTCGGCAGCTATACCCCGATTCTGGTCGGCATGGCCGCCTTTTCCCTCCTCGCGGCGTTGGTGATGCTCCGTGTGGTGCATCATCCGCACGTCAGCGGATCTGTGGGTGCGTGACCGTTTTAACCCAGCGGGCGTGAGCGGTGGCGGAGGCGGTGCCTGTGGGCGGGGCAACGTCCGGACGAGAACGATTCAACGCAACTCAGGCGCTCGTTCGGCGAGAGAGGACGTCGGTCTGCTTGACGGGTTCGAAGCCGACGCTGAGGTAGAGTCCCCTCGATGCTGGGTTGTGCGGTTCGAAGCAAATCTTGATGCGCTCTGCGCCGGCATCGACGAGAAGGTCGATGCCGGTGGTGAGGACGTGGCGGGCAAGTCCTCGTCTCTGGTGATCGTCTTCGGTGCGCATGGGTTCGACGAGACCCGTGGCGGTCTCGGGGTCGTACCAGAACAGACCGTGCGCTACGTGGTTGTCGTCGCGGTCGAACATGAGCAGATCGAGTTCGGGGCGGTAGAGCGATGTTTGGAGAAGACGCTGCGCTACGTCGGGTCCGCTCCGGTTTATCATGTGATGCGGACGCAGCATCGTGTCGAGGCGACTGGACAACCGATAGCCCTCGTGCAGCGAGCTGATCTCTGGTCGAGCGTCTGCAGCCAGCCACGTCTCGACCAAACCGTCTTCCTTGATCGCGAAGCCATGGCCGACCAACACCTCACGCAGAATGTCATCGGCACGGTCGACCTCGAGTTCGAGGTCGATAGCTCCAAACCCGGACTCACTGGCGTGAGCAAGCCCGCGCTCGATGACATGTGCAACCCAGTCGGGAGTTGCGTCGGGCATGACGATCGGGTTGAGAGCCATCTGGTCGCCCCAGGCGGTTGCGATCACGGCAGCTTCTGGGCGACCGAGGTGATCGAACCAGAAGAGCTGACCGAGACTGTCGGTCGAGCGCGGGGTGCGCCACCACCATTGCAGGTCGGCGGCTTCGTACAACCCTTTGGTGGGGTGAGCTTTGCGAACTCGCTGCAGGAGCGTCGTCGCAGCTTCCAAGTAGTGAATACCAACACGATGCTGTTCGTGTTCTCGCATTGCTCTCTCATTTTCTCAATACCATGGCGTCGTGATTTCCCGAACACACCCTCTTCTCCAAGCATTTTCGCATATTCGCAGTTCCGCTTCGAGGTCGCACCCTTCCTTTGCGCGGTAGTCGGGCAGCCGTCTTCGTGGATTCCGTCGTTGTGGACGTCCGCCTGCGTGCCGTTCACCCGACGCAGGAGGTCCCCACGTCGCCGGAGGAACAGGATCCGGCACCCTCTTGGCTCGCTTGCCTGCGTGCTTTCTTAGCGGGATAAGCAGGGCAGCCAGGCTCCCATGTTCCGCCGAGTGATGCGCATAGAACGGTCAAAAAAACTCCAAAAACGATCCGTGTGTGCACTCCAGGTAGTCTGCATTTTGGTTCACACGGTGAAGGTTGCAAATCCTCCACGCGCATCGTGATGCTGCCATAAGCGTTCCAGAACACTGTGCTGAGTCAGCGATGGTTTTGGGCGTAAATGGGTGATTGGGCAAGAATACCAACGCCGACAACGCACGCAATGAGCGCGATAATCCACGCCGCGGTGTCTCCTGCCCCCTGCATTGACCACGCCCATGGAGGATAGTGGACGCGCCAGGAGGCCCCAGCGACGATTGCGAGTCCAGCCCAGGCGAACCCGGGCCACCATCCCCGGCCATCCCCGAGCAATTGTCGGGCGACCAATGCGATTCCAAGATAGCCAAGAAAACCTCGGGCGAGCATCCTACCCGCACCCGACGACTCCCACATCATTCCCAGGGCAGCCATCGCTGCAACCAACAGCACAGTGACAATTAGAAGTGTCGCCAGCCGGATGCGACTCACGATATGCCCACCGGCATCGTCCATCTCCGCCCAAGGCGAGCGCAGGGTGAGGGCAACGGAGGCAGCGGCGATCACGGAGATAGCGGTGATGAGATTCCGTTGCACAATCTCTCGATCGATGGGATTTGGATTGTCCGGCGCCATCTGCCATGACCAAAGGGTGGCCAGTCCGACGACTATCAGAATACCGACGCAGACAGGGAGGACCAAGTGGCTTCGCAGGTAGAGCATTAGAAAGTGGCGCCGGACTGCACGATCGTGGAAGCCAGTCATACCGCGACCAGGGGGCGCTGCATCGCTGGTCGCGTTTGGGCAACGGAATAGCCCTTCTCGACCGGGCTGCGCATGTCGTTGTCGCGCGATTCGGCACGGTCGGCGAGCGCGGCCAGATCACGCACGGTACCGCTGAACCGCAATTGACCCTCGTTCATCACCAAAACATTGCCGTCAAAGGCGGCGATGTCCTCCGCAAGGTGGGTGCTGATCAGCACGGCAGTGTCGGACGCCAGGTCGCGCAGGGTTTCGCGCAGGCGGTAGCGCTGGTCCGGATCGAGGCCGGCGGTTGGCTCGTCGAGGATCAGGACGTGCGGACGATGGGCGATGGCCTGTGCGATCCCGGCACGACGCACCATGCCGCCGGAGAGCGATCGCATGCGATCGCTCGCACGTTGGTGGAGATCAACTCTTTTCAGAGCGTCATCTACTGCCGAATCCAGCGTCGACGATGACACGCCGTGGAGGATGCTGAAATAGGATACGAATTCACGGACCGTGAAGTTGCCATAGATACCGAATGTCTGCGGCAGGTATCCGACATGCGCGGCGGTATCGCGCCCCTGAGCGTTGGCGAGCGACTGACCTTCGATCCGGATCTCCCCGGACTGGAGAGGGTAGATGCCGGTCAGCAGACGCATGAGCGTCGTCTTACCCGCGCCGTTCGGACCGAGCAGGCCAGTGACGCCGGGACCGATGGCGCAGGAGAAGTCGCGCAAGGCCGTGACGGAACGGAAGCGATGGGTAACGAAATCGACGCCGATCGCGGGCGTCTGCGCAGATGAAGGCGCAGTGGTGGCTGTCGTCATGGCAGATCCTCCAGCGTGAGGTCGCCGGCATGCAGGCGACCCCAATTCGCCGTGAGCCAGGCGGCCTTGTCGGCATCGGACAGGGCGAGAAAATCGTCCAGCTTGGTCTCACCGGTCTGCTGCAAGGTCGTCATATCCTGTTCAAGTTTTGCCTGCTCTTCAGCGCTAGGGGGAGTGATGATGGAATTGGGGCCACTTGGAACGATTACGGAGATCGCAGCCTGCCCCTCGCGACTCTGGGATAGGTCCGGGATTTTCTGGAAGGTCGTATTGGGATAAGACGGGCCGCAGTCATGGCCGACGGCACGAAGCATGACGCAGGCGATCACAAACTGGGCAGCGGTCGGGGTAGACAGCTGTGTGGTTACTCCACTGACGATCGCAATCCAGACGTTCATCTCCATCCAGGTGCGATCTGCTCCCCCTCGATTGAGCGGGACCATTTCGGTCGTATCGGTTGGCAATTGGTTACCGTTGATGGCGACGGCAAATTTCTCCGGCAACAAGTTGGAAGGGAGCCAGGCCGGAATCAACTCGTCGTAGGCTGCGGCCGTGGCTTGCAAGTCGTTTTCGCCCATCGCTGCGGGTGGTGAGCAGAAGAGGATGCCCGTGTGCTCAATGCAGATCTCTCCTCGGTGATTGGCGTGCCAAGATCCTGAGGCATCGTAAGCGCGCACGACTGCGACGGCTGAGACGCTGGAGGCAATGAGACTGGCCGCCAGCAGTACGACAGGAATGACCTTCCGAATGCGCCAGAGAGAGAGGATACTGACTACAACCGCCACGAGGGAGAAGAACCAGGCAAGCGAGGACCAAAAGAGACGAGGGTCGACCTGGTCGCCGATGTACGGCGCCATCGCTTGTGTGAGTTTGGTAGGGACGATCGAATCGAGCCAAAAGGTTGGCTGGTGTTGCGGACGCAGCATCGAAGGCAACTGGAAGAGCAGGAAGACGATGGCGGCAGCGAGGACCGGGACGAAGAGATTCGGGATCAACCGCCCGAGCAGATAGCCGATAGTCGCGAAGGCGAGCATGGCTGCGAGGATGACGAGGCTGCTTTGCCAAGGGACCGAGCCAGCCGGCATCTCGCCGCTGACGTGGCGAGCACGGAGGGCAGTGTAGGTTGCTGCCGCGAGATAGACGAGGAGGGTAGCGCCACCCACCCAGATCGCCATCCCGGTCATCGAGGGAGCGGCGCTGCCGATGAAGAAGCGGCGGGGCAAACCCTCCATCTCGAGCGCCCGGTTGCGTCCGGATCGGCTGCCAAGCCAAGCGCCGTAGGCGGCGATCAATGGATACGTACCGACGATGACCGTACCAACCGCTGTAAGCCTCCACCAAGTTGGAGCGATTGTCCCTTCGCGTGATGTATCCCAAATCACATAGCGAAGATCTGTGACGATAGCAGCAAGAATAATTACTGTAAGGACAAGCCAGCCGCCACCACGACGCCAATCTATCCAAAGACTGCGAGAAAAGCCCATATTGCCCCCCATGGCCAGAGGGCGTGCTGTCCGATCACGCCCTCTGGCCAGCGAACTATCTCACCTTCAGGCCAGTTAACATGTCCAAAGGGGGTAGAGGTTACCAGCTGCCCCTGTATACGTGAAATAATAACCAGGAGCGAGGGTGGCACAATAATACCCGTAAACGTTCGCGCCGAAACTGCTTCTGTAGGCGCTATATGCAATAGAACCGAGCCAGCCGCCGCCTGAGTCAACGATTGTGGCATACAGTGTTGCCGACACACTCGCTGAGCAGTCCGCCACCGCCCTGGAGTACGCATAACCTCCGGAGTTTCCGTACGACGCGCTTTCGACATATGCACTGCACGACGCGGCGCTCGTGTGAGTTGTGGGGAAGGCCCATTCCTCATTCGACACGTCTGATTGGTAGGGTTTGCGCGTGTGGGTGTCCCATGCGGCACATCGTCGCCTGCCCACCTCAAAGTGCATAACAGGCTCTAGGATGAAAGTGACGTCTAAATGCCGTCTACGACGTTCTTCCCGGCGTTCCCTCCTTGCGACAGCACGCCAAAGCATGCGAGGCCCAACCACGGTATTTAACTGTGTAAAGAGTAATTTCCTTTACGCTATCATCTCATGTCCGTGATGTCAACCAATAATTCCCTGCAAGTTTCATAGTTCGCGCTGCCTGCGCCGGTAACCCTGGCCGGCCACCGCCACTCCCAGATTACGGAGCAGGTGGGCGATGTCCAACGTGCTGCCCGTCGTCCTCGCCGGATTCAAGCCCTGCCCGGTGACGCCCCCTACCTTTCCGGCAGCGTGCGCCGCAGGATAACGGTTCCGAGAATCGCCGAAAGCAACGAGCCGCCCAAGACCCCAATTCGGGTTGCGCCCATGAGATGATTCGAGCCCGAGAACGCCAGGCCACCGATGAACAGGCTCATCGTGAAGCCGATTCCGCACAGTGCTGCCATCCCGTAGACCTCGGTCCACCTTGCACCGGCTGGTTGCGGAGCGAGTCCCAGCCGCACGGCGGTCCAGATGACACCGAATATCCCGATCTGCTTGCCGAGAAAGAGACCCAGCGCGATTCCGATCGGGAGCGGTCCAAGAACGTCTGCCCGGCCGAGCCCGCCGAAATGCACACCCGCATTCGCGAAGGCAAAGATGGGAACGATCACCAGACTCACCCACGGATCGATCGCGTGTTCCAGACGACGCAGCGGCGACTCGCCTTCGTCTCCCGCCTCTCCCGGAACGCGTGCCGGAACCATCAATGCGACCACGACGCCTGCCAATGTCGCATGGATACCGGAGCGATAGATGCAGAACCAGAGCGCGATACCGATCGCGAGATAGGGAAGGAGGTGAACGACGCCGCGGCGATTGAGCGCGAACAGCACCACGACGCAGATGGCCGCCAAACCGAGATACGGAAGATCGAGGTTGCTGGTATAGAAGAGGGCGATGATCGTAATCGCGCCGAGGTCGTCGAGGATGGCGATACTTGTCAACAGGATCTTGAGGGAACCTGGAACGCGCGATCCGAGCAACGAGAGGATGCCGAGCGCGAAGGCGATATCGGTCGCCGTGGGAATTGCCCAGCCATCGGTGATGCCGTCGCGGCCGTGCGTGATGGCGAGAAAGATGAGGGCGGGCAGGGCCATCCCACCAGCCGCCGCTACGCCGGGCAGGACGCGACTTCCCCACGTGGAGAGCTCGCCGCCGATCATCTCGCGCTTGATCTCCAGGCCAACGAGAAGAAAGAAGATCGCCATCAGGCCATCGTTGACCCAGTGCTCGACGGAGAGGCCGGCGATGTGGAGATAGAGGGTGTCTTCATAGAGAGAGAACAGGGAGGAGTTCGCGACGAGCAGCGCCAGCACCGTCGCGACGACGAGCAGGATGCCGGACGCGGGTTCACTTTTGAAGAAGCGAGAGAGCATGTCGTCCTTTTCATGCATTGAGATTGGGATCTCTGCGAATATGTTTGGCACAGCGATACAGGAAATCGCGTCACATCGACTAGGATCACAAAATGACCACGGACCGAAAACACTGCCTCGTGATGCTTGCCCTCTATGACATGTAGAACTGGTTGGAAGGTAAGAGAATCCTGGACGCCAAGCTGCACTAACGAGGAGTTCGGGACGAGACCAACACGATTTCCGTCGGTTCGCCACTTACGTTCTCCCACTGATGAGGGGTCTCGGCGGAATAGCTAATGGTATCCCCTCGATGCAGGCAGTACGATTCATCCCCCAACGTGATCGATACCTCGCCGGAAAACACAATCGCAAATTCCTCACCCACATGCCCTGACTGCCTTGAGCCACTGCGCCCCCTAGGTGCAAGCGTGATCATGATCGATTCGAGACTATTGCCTTGATCAGTGGGTCCCAGCATCTGCAACGTTGCCTGGGACCAGCCACTGGCAAGTTCTCTGCGATGCTGAACGCGGACGACGATGGGCATACCCTGCTCAATGGTCTCTGTCGCGAAGAACCCACTCAAACTCATTCCAAGAGCAGTGGCAATCTTTTCCATGGAAGCGATCGATGGGGAAGCCTGCTCGCGCTCCACTTGAGAGATGAAGCTTGCGGAAAACCCGCATGCCTTCGCGAGCGAACGCACTGACATTTGCAAGCGCTCGCGGTGCAAGCGAATCCGAGGTCCAATATGTTCAACGGCAGGTGCAGCATCATTCACCATCGTACCATCCTTGACTCTTCTCAATCACCGTCTGTACAGTATAACTTAACACTATGACGTTCATGTCCCGGTAAGTGATGACCTTGCGAAGAGGATCCTACAAGAGACATTTGTCGCGTCGCATCTATCCCAACTTTCACCTGTGAAATGTCCGATATATTCGCGTATGCCTCTCGCTTGGCGATCCTGGGAGTCTGGAATTGTGTCACGCATGCGTGTTTCTCATTTGCGCGAGGAATGGTTCGGGAATATCCGGGCCGACGTCCTTTCTGGGATTGTCGTTGCGCTCGCGCTGATTCCGGAGGCGATTTCCTTCTCGATCATTGCCGGCGTCGACCCCAAAGTGGGGTTGTACGCCTCGTTCTCGATGGCCGTTGTGATCGCCATCGCGGGCGGGAGGCCGGCGATGATCTCGGCTGCGACCGGTGCGATGGCGCTTGTCATCGTCAGCCTGGTGAAAGATCACGGCCTGCAATATCTGCTGGCGACCACAATCCTGGCGGGCGTCTTTCAGATTGGCGCCGGGTTACTCAAGCTCGCCTCGTTGATGCGCTTTGTCTCGCGATCCGTGATGACGGGATTCGTGAACGCCTTGGCGATCCTGATCTTTCTGGCGCAACTGCCGGAGCTACACGGTGTCAGCTGGAAGGTCTATCCCATGGTGGCGGCCGGTCTGGCGATCATATACCTCCTACCGCGGGTGACGACGGTCGTGCCCTCACCCCTCGTCTCGATTGTCGTGCTTACGGCGGTCTCGATCGGTCTGGGACTCGACATCCGGACAGTCGGAGACATGGGTGAATTGCCGTCGTCGCTGCCGTCCTTCCTCGTCCCCGATATCCCGGTCAATCTCGAGACACTGGTAATCATTCTCCCCTACGCGCTGACACTCGCGGTCGTCGGCTTGCTCGAATCGATGATGACCGCCTCACTGGTCGATGATCTGACTGATACCGAGAGCAACAAGAGCCGGGAATGTGTTGGTCAAGGCATCGCGAACATTGTGACCGGGTTTCTTGGCGGGCTGCCCGGATGCGGGATGATCGGTCAGACCATGATCAACGTAAAATCCGGTGGACGCGGTCGCCTCTCGACCTTTGTCGCGGGCGTAGGACTCCTCTTTTTGATCGTTGTCTTGGGTGACGGTGTGGCCCGGATCCCGATGGCGGCCCTTGTCGCTGTCATGATCATGGTCTCGATTGGCACCTTTGACTGGCGCTCGATCAGGATGCTGCGCGTCCATCCCAAGAGTTCTAGCTTCGTCATGCTGACGACGGTGGCGGTGGTCGTCGCGACCCACAACCTGGCAATTGGTGTGGTGGTCGGCGTGCTCCTCAGTGGCCTCTTCTTTGCCTGGAAGATTGGTCAAATCGTGGAGGTGCATTCGATCACGGTCACCGATGGGACCAGCCGAACTTACATGGTCGCTGGCCAGATCTTCTTTGCCACGGCTGATGCGTTTACGTCTGCCTTCGACGTGCATGAAGCATTGGAAACGGTCCGGATCGATGTCACCCACGCCCACTTCTGGGATATATCGGCGATCGCCGCCCTCGACAAGGTCGTGCTGAGATTTCGCCGGGAGGGCACCGAGGTGGAGATCTTTGGGATAAACGAGGCCAGTGCCACGATTGTGGACAAATTGGCGATCCACGATAAGGTTGAGGCCCTCGATCTCGTTCACGGGCATTAGAAGGAGAAACCACCATGTCTCAGGTTATCGCCTGTGTCGACGAATCGGCCTCTATGTCCAGCGTTTGTGATTATGCTGCCTGGGCCGCGACCAGGCTGGGAACCGGGGTCCAATTACTCCATATCCTGGATCCTCGCGAATATGACAGGGTGACGCCAGACTATGGTGGCAATCTGGGTCTTGGCGGTGCCGATGCTGCACTGGAAGCGATGGTTGTGCAGCACAAGGACGCGGCCCGTCAGGCCCAGCAGCGTGGTCAGGCAGTGATTGACCGTGCGTCGGCGCGTTTGCAAGATGCCGGTATTCTACAGATGGAGGCACATCAACGGCACGGCAGCCTGGTGGAGAGCGTCGCCGACATTTCTTCATCCGCCGCACTGATCGTGATTGGCAAGCATGGCGAGACGACGGTACGAACGCAGGACCACGTCGGGAAGCATCTGGAAGTCGTCGTCCGCGGCGTTCACACCCCGGTCCTCGTTACCTCCCACGACTTCCAACCGATCGACCGCATCATGCTCGCCTTCGACGGGAGTCCGAGCACCCGCAAGGCCGTCGAGTTCGTCGAGACCTCATCCCTGCTGCGCGGCGTAGAGTGCCGGATCGTCTCGGTGGGCAAGGACGAACGTCACCTCCGGACGCAGGCGGAACAGGCAGCGGATCGTCTGGTCAATGCTGGGTTCGAGGTTACGGTCGATCTTCTCGCGGGCAAGCCCGATCAGGTGCTTGCTAACCTCACAACGGCAAGTGGTGCCAATCTGCTGGTGATGGGGGCGTATGGGCATTCACGGATTCGTGAACTGATTATCGGCAGCACAACAACCGCAATTTTGCGATCGTCCCCAGTCCCAGTTCTTATCATTCGCTGACCGGATGACGTAGAGGGGCTAGATCTGGTTGCTCCCAGTTAGACTTTCAGTCTTATGAGGAGAATGGAATGTTCGAAACATGGAAACGCAGTGCAAGGCGACTCAAGGGACTCGTCTACGCGCTCTCCATTGCCTACCGCGATCCCCGAACGCCCCGATCCGCACGTATCGTGGCTGCCTGTGTCGTTGGGTATGCGTTCAGCCCGATCGACCTGATCCCCGATCCGATCCCCATTATTGGGTATCTCGATGATCTCATCCTGATTCCCTTGGGCGTCGCCCTTGCCATCAGGTTAATGCCCGCGGAGGTCTGGGCAGAAGCGCAGGAAGCGGCGAGCAACGCGCTTCGGGATGGAAAACCAATGCCACTCAACCGGATTGCGGCGGCGATCATCATCGCGATCTGGATTGGGTTGGCGGTTGGTGGATTCCTGCTTCTGCGGCGCTGGCTGTAACAGTCCAACAACGATGATTGCCGGTAACGCAATGACACAAGGAGGGGCGCACCGATGAGCATCATCCTTACCCAATCGACGATCACCTGTCCCGCTTGCGGGTTCGCGAAAAACGAGACGATGCCTTCCGACGCCTGCCGGATCATCTACCGGTGCGAAGGCTGCGGGGCCAGGCTTCAGCCCGCTACCGGCGACTGCTGCGTCTATTGCACGTATGGATCGGTGCCGTGTCCACCGATTCAGGTCGATCGACACCGTGGCACAATCCCACGGCCCCCGGTCTCCGGTGCCCGCACAGAAACTTGAGGCGGTTTGCCACGGGTGCAGAGCGATCGTCGCAGGAGCAGGTCAGGTGGGAAGAGAATCAATGCCTACGGAATGATGACGTCCTCGACCTGCCCTGAAAGGGACGACTTCGCGGCGGCCTCCATCAGGGCAACGCTCCCGAGATTCGCACGACCGATGGTTTCCGGGGTTGGACCGCCGTTGATGGCGTTCGCGAAGGCAGCGAGTCCCGCAGAACGACCCCAGAGATCCATCTTCTCGAGCGCGACCGGCTCCGGGCGGCCGCCACGCTCGCACAGCATCAGCACGTCACCTGCAGCTCCCGAGGTGCCACCCTCGCGGGTCGAGAAGCGTATTTCACCGAGGTTACCCTGGATCGACCAGTCGCCGCCCCACTTCGTTGGTTCGCCCGAACTGATCCAGCTTCCGCGATAGCTGACGATGAGTCCGTTCTCCAGCTCGATGGTAATCGCCGCCGCGGCTTCTTCCTTGAAGTTACTCCACGATGGGGTCAGCACCCTTGTGTAGACCTTCACCGCATCCTGACCGGTGATCTTGCGAATCAGGTCGAAGTGATGGATGGACATGTCGAAGATCAGGGGATGCTCGATCCCGTAATGGCGGTGTCCCTCGACTGGGGCGTCATTCGCCCACTTCCGGAAATCGATCTCGATCACCGAGGGTTCGCCGATTGCCCCTGCTGCCAACAGCTTCTCGGCTTCTCGTGGAGCCGGATAGAAACGGTAATTCTGGCTGACCTGAAGAATCAGCCCGAGTTCCCCGGCACGATCGACCGCCGTCTTCGCCTCCACGACGGTTCCGGCAAAGGGCTTCTCGACCAGCACGTGCTTGCCAGCATCGAGGGCTTCGAGCGAGACGGGAACGTGGGCGAACATCGGCGCGGTCACGAGGACCGCATCCGATTCGACGCTCGCCATGGCATCGGCGAGCGAGGTGAAGCACATGGCATCCGGAAGCCCGTGAAGTTTCTGGACCTTGCGAAGTGTCGGTTCGTGCGCATCGACCACGGCGACGCGTTCGACCTCCTTGACGGGTGGGATCGCATTGAGTTCCCAATCGCCACCCCAGCCACCAAGGCCTACATGAATCAGTTTCACAGTCACCCGGTCATCTCCTTGCTGTACGAGAACGTATCGACGCAACACACGGTACACCCGGACCGGCAGGGGCACCACCCCGCAACCATCACAACAGGCTTATCAGCCTTGCCATTGGTGGTGTGAGCGTGCATCATGCCAGCAAAACATCATGCATGGGAGCGTTCCCATCAAGGATATCGCATACGATCATGACTCGCCTGCGGGTCATGATTTGCAACCAGAAAGCGGGACTCATGAGCGATCAATCGTCCAACAAGGTCGGCATCGGTATTGTCGGAGCGGGTGTCATTTCAAAAATCTATCTCAAGAACCTGAACGAGGTATTCCAGAACACACGCGTGGTCGGAATTGCCGACATCGTGAACGAAGCCGCCACCGCCCGGGCCGAGGAGTTCGGCGTCCAGGCGTTGTCGGTGGATGAGCTGATCGCTCATCCCGAGATCGAGATCGTCCTCAACCTGACGATCCCGGCTGCCCATGCCGAGATCGCGTCGCGCGCGATTGCCGCCGGGAAATCCGCCTACAACGAGAAGCCGCTGGCGACCGAACGGGCAGATGGAATGCACCTGCTGAAAGACGCCAGGGCGAAGGGTGTCCTGGTGGGAGCCGCCCCCGACACGTTCCTCGGCGGGGGATTGCAGACGGCACGCAAGGCGCTGGATGAGGGCCTGATCGGCGATCCCATCGGCGTCGACGGCCACTTGCTCAGCCGCGGGATGGAAGCGTGGCATCCAAACCCGTACTTCTTCTTTCAGCCGGGCGCCGGCCCGCTGTTCGATGTGGGCGTGTATTACATCACGGCCATGGCGAGCATCCTCGGACCGTTCAGCACCGTCGCATCGCTTGCCAAAGCAAGCTTCCCGGAGCGGACCGTCGGCAGTGGACCGAAGGAAGGCGACAAGATTCCGGTCAACACGCCGACCTATATCGCCGCCGCGATCGGTTTCGAGAACGGAGTGATCGGCACGATGACCGCGTCGTTCGATGTCTACGAGACCGATGGTTCCCACCTGACGATCTATGGAACGGAAGGCACTCTGCGGCTTCCCGATCCCAACACTTTCGGCGGCCCGGTGAAATTGTTGCGCGCCGGTGAAAAGGAATGGGAAGAGTTGCCGATCCCGTTCGATTTCACCGTCGACTCCAGAGGACTCGGCATCTCCGACTTCGCGCGGGCGCTTCGTTCCGGTGGTACTCCGCGAGCAAGTGGAGAGATGGCGTATCACGTCCTCGACACGATGCATGCCTTCCTGGATTCGGCGCGTGAGGGCACACGGATCGGTGTCGAAAGCACATTCGATCGACCGTCGCTGCGAGCGGAGCAGTTCGAATCCTGAGCGTTCGTTTCAATCTGTCGAGAGATGGAACGCGGGTGCCATCAGGTGCACCCGCGTTCCGTGTCTCGACCGCGCAGGCAGCGATCGCAGCATGCGTCGGTGTTGACGGCAACCGTTGCGATTGGCATTGTGAACGGATCAGCAGCATGGACGTCACGCACAGCATGAGAAGAGGATTAGATCGGCATGGATCAGCATTCGACGTCGGCGCAACCGGTTGGAATCGGTCTTATCGGGGCAGGTGTGATCTCGCAGATCTATCTCGACAATCTCACCACGAGGTTCGCCAATACGCGCGTGGTCGCCGTTGCCGATATCATGCCTGCCGCCGCCGCCGCCCGGGCGGAACAGTACGGCGTCCAGGCGCTGACCGTGAGCGAACTGCTGGCCCACGAGGACGTGGAAATCGTGCTCAACCTGACGATTCCCGCCGCCCACGCGGAGGTTGCACTGGCTTCCATCGCGGCAGGAAAATCGGTCTACAACGAGAAGCCGATGACCGGAACGCGTGAAGAGGGCCGGTCTCTTCTGCAGGAGGCAGCGGAACACGGCCTTCGCGTCGGCGGCGCCCCGGATACGTTCCTCGGCGCCGGCTTGCAGACGGTGCGCACCTTGCTCGACGCGGGTGCGATCGGCGTGCCGGTGGCGGCGTCCGGGGCGATGTTGAGCAGCGGTCACGAATCCTGGCACCCCAATCCGGCGTTCTACTACCAGCCGGGGGCCGGGCCGATGCTGGACATGGGTCCCTATTACGTCACGGCGCTCGTGACGTTGCTCGGTCCGATCGCTCGCGTGAGCTCGACCGCACGTGCCACGCGCCCAACGCGAACCATCACGAGTGAACCGCGCAACGGCGAGACGATCACGGTCAACACGCCGAGCCACATCGCGGCGACGCTCGACTTCGAACGTGGGGTGATCGGGACGCTGACAACGTCGTTCGATACCTACGATACCGATCACAGCCTGCTCACGATCTACGGTTCGGAGGGATCGGTTCGCCTCCCGGATCCGAACGGCTTCGGTGGCCCGGTTCAGCTGCTGCGGGCGGGGGAGAAAACGTGGGAGGATGTCCCGCTCGTCGAGGGGTACGCCGAGAATTCCCGAGGGCTGGGTGTAGCCGATATGGCGCGTGCCATACGCGAGGGCGGGGCGCACCGGGCGAGTGGAGATCTCGCCTATCACGTGCTGGATGTGATGCATGCCACGCTCGAATCGAGCGAACTCGACCGCCACATCGCGATCGAAAGCAGGATGGAGCGCCCCGACCTGTTGGTCACCGGTCTTTAACCATCAACCCGGAATGATATCTGGCATCACGCTGCCTGCGAGGGTCAGCCAGCCTTCTGGCGCTGCTCGATCATGTGTTTGCGGAGTACCTCGTTCATCGCGGTCTGGTATTTCGGCTGCGTACGCTTGAACCAGTCCACGATATCGGCGTCGAGCCGGATCGTCAGCTGCTGCTTGACGGGTTTGTAATATTTCCCTCTTACTGCACGCTTCCAATCCTCGTCTGCGAGTTCCGGCATTTCCGAGAAGTCGATTTGGCCATCAGTCTTGGCCGCAAGTGCGGCCAATTCATCCCTGTGGTCTTCAATAGCCCTCTTCGTACGCTCGTCGTTCACGTCGGCTTGCCTTCCGTGCAGAGATAATTCGTATCGTTATTTGGTCATCGCTTTCTCTCGCCGTATGAACAACGTAGAGAACTTCACCGGTTGGCACAAGTCCGATCGCGACCCAACGCTGTTCGCCATCCACAAATTGACTCTCGATAATCGCGTTCAATGGGTCGAGAAATACAAACTCCGCCAATTCGAAACTTACATCATGCTTGAAGAGATTGTCATGTGATTTCCGGAGATCCCACTCTAAGCGCATAGCTACAATCCTGTAGTTATAAACATGACGTTACATCAGGGACCCAAGTTCGTCAAGTGTTTACCTGTGACGCGCGTCGCCGATCTCTGACACGAGCACACGAGCGTCCAGGGATGCAAGCGAGAACATGACATTGAGCGCGATGTCATCCTTCCCTTCATCCACCCTTATCGCCTGCGGAGTCCTCCCGGTTCGAGCGGATGTCTTCGATCATCTGTTTGCGCAGCGCTCGCCGCTGCTCGGTGGACAGGAAATAGAACCCACGCACCGCGCGCCGCATGTTTCCAATCCTCATCGGTCATCTCGGGAATATCCGAGAAATCGAGATTCTCATCGCTCATTGCGGCGAGTTCCACACGTTCGTCCTTGTGGCCCGCACGAATCTTCCTTAGGTGCTCGTCGTTGATGTGATCGATGGGGATACCCGTTCCATCGGGGGTACGAGAGGCGGACGCGAGCATGCCACGTCCGCCTGGAGAGATGATGGTGACTACAGCGTGCTGAAGTCCAGATAACGATCGGTCTCGAGCTTGGCGGGATCGAGTTCAGTGCCGAGGCCCGGTCGGTCCGGGACGGTGATCACACCATTGATCGGTTTGATCGGGTCTTTCCAGAAGTGCTGATGGATCTCGTTCCACTTGACGAGGTATTCGATCAGCGGAACTTGGGTGACCGGTTGAGCGGCGGTCATGTGGATCCCGGCAGGGGTCGAGTGACCGTGGGGGATGACCGGGATATCGTACGCGGACGCGAGCGCGATGATCTTCTGCATCTCGGTGATACCGCCGGCCCAATAGATATCCGGTTGCAGGAGATCGACAGCCTCGGCGTCCAGCAACTGCTTGATGCCCCAGCGAGTGTATTCGTGCTCGCCACCAGAGATCGGCACGAGTGACTGGGCGCGAATCTGGGCGTAGGAATCGATCTTGTCCGGCATGACGGGCTCTTCGAGCCAGCGGGGATTGTAGTCGAGCAACAGTTTCGACATCTTGATCGTGTAGGGAACGTCCCAGCTCATCCAGGCGTCGATCATGATATCGACATCGGGACCAACCGCCGAGCGCAGGGTCTCCACCAACTCGATGTTCTTGCGGATTCCTTCCGGCCCGTCGGTCGGTCCATTCCGCACGAACCATTTGGTCGCGACATAGCCATCATCGGCGAACGCCTTTGCCTGGCTGGCAGCCTTCTCCGGTTCGATCGAGTATCCCAGCGCGCTGGCGTAGGCGTTGATCTCGGTCCGCACGGGACCGCCCAGCAGCTGGTAGACCGGTGCGTTGAGCCATTTTCCACGCAGGTCCCAGAGGGCACAGTCGATCACACTGATGGCGAACATCGTCTCGCCCTTGCGCCCGTGCACGGCGAAGCGATACATGATGTCCCACAGGCGCTCGTTCGCGCGCGGGTCCTCGCCGATGAGCAGGTTGCGGAATTGCCGGTAAACAATGAAGGCGACATCGAGGCTGGTAGGGCCGCCGATACCGGTGATGCCCTCATCGGTTTCGATCTCGATGAAGACCGACGAGAGGGGAAGACCGACGTCATTCGTCTGCTGCATCTCGAGACGTCCACGGTTGCAGAACTCGGGATAGATATCCACCGGCTGGATCAGGCGTTCCTCCCAGAAGACGCCTTCGAACGGTAGTGTTCCTGTTACCTGGCGTAGTCGCACATCAGTAATCCGCATGCATGTTCTCCCTCATCGCGTCTGGATCGAAGACGTGACCATCCGGCCACGCGTGGTTTCCGTGGCGTCACAGTACCAAGGACAGGCAAAGGTGGAAAGAGATACGATCGGTGCCACGATGATCGACCCCGGGAAAACTCTCCGCGAGTTGGTCGGGATGGCAGTCGAAGATGCGGCTATGGTCCCGAGGCCGTTGCCGGAGGTCACTTCGTTTACAATGGTCGGAAAACACCTATTCGAATCACTTGTTCGCTCATCATCCGACGAATGTCGGCGCAGGTCCGACCATGGATCATTCCAGCGACCAACCAGACGCTCGACGCGGTGCCTCCCCACTCCTCGTTGGTCGGGACCGGGAGCAGGTATTCCTGCGCGAAGAATTGGTCACCGCCAGGAATGACCATGGTGGGCTCGTTCTCCTCGGCGGTGAGGCAGGCATTGGCAAGACGACACTCACCCGTGGGCTCTCCCGCGAGGCAAGAGGGAGCGGCGCCATAGTCCTGACCGGTCATTGTTACGATCTGACCAACACGCCGCCCTACGGTCCATGGCTGAATCTCGTCGCTGGCTACCAGCCGGGGGAAGAACCGCCGCCGGACGCCTTCGCCAGCGGTCAGTTGGAGAGCACGATCACCGATCAGGCCGCCCTGTTTGCCGGAATGCGGGTATTCCTCGCCAACCTCGCCGCGAAGCGACCGGTGCTGGTTGTCCTTGAGGATATGCACTGGTCTGACCCGGCAAGCCTGGAGTTGCTGCGCTATCTCGCTCCCCGCATCGCCCACCTTCGGCTCCTGCTTGTCGTCACGTACCGGATAGATGAACTGACACGTCACCATCCCTTCTACCAACAACTCCCGGCACTGGTTCGGGAGGCTGAAGGTCTCCGGCTCGATCTCCACCCACTCGAACCCGGCGATATCCGCGAACTCGTGGCAGCGCAAATACCTTTGACCGCGACAGATGAGGCGCGACTGGTACGGTATCTCGATGTACATGCCGAGGGCAACCCGTTCTATACGACAGAACTCCTGCGTGCGCTGCAGGAGGCCAACCTCATTCGATCCGAGTGCGGCGCGTGGATGCTGGGCGAGCTCGACCATGTCGTGATGCCGCCGTTGCTGCGTCAGATCATCGACGGGCGCGTTGGACGGCTTGGTGAGGAGATCCGAAAGTCACTCGCGATCGCCGCCGTCATTGGCCAGGAGGTACCGCTCGATCTCTGGGGAGACGTCGCTGAATTGGATGAAGAGACGTTGCTGGCGACTGTCGAACGGGCGATCGACGGGCATCTCATGGAATCGGAGGGCGACGGGCGGCATGTCCGCTTCGTTCACGCCCTGACCCGGGAGGCACTCTACGAGGGGGTGGCCGCGCCGCGCCGCCGAATCTGGCATCGGTTGGCCGCCGAGGCGCTGGCCGCGAGGCCGAACCCCGATCCCGACGCCATCGCCTACCACTACCAGCAGGCGGGTGATCCCCGGGCTCCCGAATGGCTGATCCTCGCCGGTGACCGGGCGCAGCGTGCCTACGCCTGGCTGACGGCACGCGAGCGGTTGGCGACAGCGGCGGAGGTTCTGGCGGAGAGCGCCGGTCAGGAGGGCACCTGCGCGAAGCTGCTTTACTGGTGCGCCCGGCTACGTCGCTACTCGGATCCTGCCCAGGGAGTCATCGACCTCATTGGCGCCGAACGCCTGGCCGATCTAGCGGGAGACCGATATTTGGCCATCGAAGCGCGGTGGTCGCGCGGTCTCCTCCACTGCTACGCGGACGAATTCGGCCTCGGACAAACGGAGTTGAAGGAGGCCACAGAGGCACTCGAAGCATTGCCCGCCGAACAAATGACGACGGGCGGCATGACCGGGGCGTGGCTGGCCGATGCCTTGCCGAAGCAGGAACTCATCAATGAGATAGACCTTGAGCCCACGATCACACTTCTCTCCGCAACCGGTGTCCACCACCGGCGCGGCGGCTTGCCCTGGTTTTTTGCCTCCGGTGGACGTCTCGCCGAGGCGACGTCGATAGGTGAGTCATTCAATGTGCAGATCGCCAGCGCACCGCGTCAAAACGGGCTGCTGCTGGGTGCCGCCGGTCACACGAATCACGGACTTGGTATTGCGTACGCCTCGCTGGGCCGGCCAGATGATGCCCGGAGCGCCCTTGCCCGCGCCAGGGAGATCTACGGCACGCTCGATCACCATGCGGCAATCGCGTTCACCCTCCTTGGCGAACTGCGGGATGTGGCGTTGACGTATTTCAGCACCGATCTCTCCCAACGGCGGCGATTGGCCGACGAGGCCGAGACGGCGCTGACCCAAGCCGGTGGCGCGCTCCTGCCCGGCGTTTCACCGCGACTCGCCCGGCTGGCTCGGCTCTTTGTAGAAGGAGGATGGGACGAAATCCATCAGATCGTCGGCGATAGCCAGGCGCCGGGCAATTCCTACCTGCGCCGGGAAATCACGGCCACGCTCGGACCGCTCACACGACATCAGGGGGACCCGGATCTCGCGTGGGCGCAGGTCACGTCGATCCTGACCGCGGGTCCCGCTACCGCACCCGGCGAACGCATGCTGCAGAACGCACTCCTGCTCCAGCGACTGGCATCCGACCTGTCCCTGGATGTGGGCGAGACCGAGACCGCTCGCGACTGGCTGGAGGCACAGGACCGCTGGCTCGCCTGGAGTGGCGCCATCCTCGGTCGCGCCGATAGGCAGCTCGCCTGGGCCCGCTACCATGTCGCAACCGAGGACATGGTAGCGGCACGAGTATGCGCGGATGAATCGCTTGCGCTCGCCTCTACCCCACGCCAGCCACTCGCACTCCTGGCCTCGCATCGCCTGCTGGGTCGTCTCGCTCTCGAACGCGGTGACGAAGCCCTTGCCGAGGAGCACCTGACGACGGCGCTCAAACTCGCCGACGCATGCGCCGCTCCTTTCGAGCGGGCGTCGACGTTGATCATCCTGAGCGACACACGCCGCAAGTCCGGTCTTGAAGAAGAAGCGGCCGGGCTGCTGGAACAGGTCCGTCTGATCTGCACCCCCTTGCACGCCCGGCCGGCGCTTGCCGAGGTGGCTGCGCGCGTCACGATGCTGACACCGCGGGAGGACGGAAACCTCGCCGGCGGCCTGACGCGGCGCGAAGTCGAAGTGCTGCGATTGGTGGCGGAGGGATTAACCGATGCTGTCGTCGGGCAACACCTCTTCATCAGCCCACGCACCGTGAGCCAGCACTTGCGTTCGGTTTACGCCAAGCTGGATCTTCCCTCGCGCGCGGCCGCCACTCGCTACGCTGTCGAGCACAACCTCACATGACCGCCGGTCGCGGTCCCGGCAACGTCGTCACTGGCGACATGCGCAGTTCTACGCAGACGACGCTCCCCACGTGATTGCGCAACGGCGTGCGATTGCGCAATTCAACGCATGTGAATGCCTCCGTCCATCGCTAATGTGATGGAGACGGCGAAGAGAGAAATCTGGCCAGCGACGCCGTTTCCGATTGGGTGCCTGGAGTGGTGCACCAACCGATTGGAACCTCACATAGCTACCTGCTCCGTCGCTCGACACTATTCTGGAGAAATCGACATGAAGAACCGCACGTTCATCCTGACCCTCGCTGTGATCGCCGTCTGTGCCCTTCTCGCCACCAGCGCCGGCCAACTCGCCGCTCACGGTGGGACACCTGCGACCGATTCCGCACCGATCACCGACCTCTCCCTCGGTCACGGTCTGCCCGCCAGCGCGCCGGGGCAAGTCCTTACCCTCGAACGGATCACGCTGGCGCCAGGTGCGGCGTTTCCGGTGCACGTTCATCCCGGGGCCTATGTCCTCACGATCGAGTCGGGCACGCTCGAATTCCCGATCATGAAAGGGGAAGCGATTGTGACGCGCGCGGGCTCCACCTCGCCGGAGACGGTCACGGCCGGAACCAACACCGTGTTGAACGCCGGTGACAGTCTTTTCGAGCAGGAAGGGGTCGTCCATACGGCACGGAATGCGGGCAAGGAGCCGGTGGTAATCCTGGCGGCCTCGCTGTTGGCTGCGGATCAGCCAGGGCTGCAACCGACCAACGATCAGGGTACGCCAGCGTCGTAACCCTTCGAGATTCAGACGCGCCGCCGATCCGGGCGACAACCCGGATAGGCGGCTGAGGAGAATAGTTCATGGTCGTCATCGAGAAAAACAGTGGGTCTGTTTCGACCGCGCCAGCGATAGACGAAGAGATGATTGCCAGTTTTCGGGAAGAGCTCCGGGGAGAACTCCTTCAGCCCGGCGACGAAGGTTATGAGACAGCTCGCAGGGTGTACAACGCCATGATCGACCGCCATCCGCGCCTGATCGCGAGCTGCGTCGATGTCGCCGACGTCATGGCCAGCGTCAATTTCGCGCGCAAGCAACGGTTGCCGCTCGCCGTCCGCGGCGGAAGTCACAATGTCACAGGCTTTGCCACCTGCGACGACGGCATCGTCATCGATCTCTCCCGCATGAAAGGCATCCGGATCGACCCTGCAGCGCGCACCGCCGTCGTCGAGGGCGGTTGTACGTGGGCCGATCTCGACCACGCCGCCCACGCCTTCGGCCTCGCCACTCCTGGCGGGGTGCTCTCCACCACCGGTGTGGCTGGCCTCACCCTGGGTGGCGGTTTCGGCCACCTCACCCGGCGCGACGGTCTATGCTGCGACAACATGCTCGAGGCCGATGTCGTCACCGCCGACGGTCGCCTCGTCACCGCCAGTGCCGAGGAAAATGCGGATCTGTTCTGGGCACTCCGAGGCGGTGGCGGCAACTTCGGTATCGTCACCTCGTTCACGTTCAAACTGCATCCCGGCGGCATGGTGTACGGTGGCCCGGTCTTCTTCCCTGTTGAAGAGAGCGCGAGCATCCTGCGGTTCTTTCGCGACTTCATCGCGCAGGCGCCGACGACGCTGGGTGCGTTTTTCGCCTACCACGTTGCGCCGCCGGCCCCGTTCGTTCCGGAGCCCCTGCACGGGGCGTCGACCTGTGCCATCGTCACCTGCTTCACCGGGCCGCCAGAAGAGGCAGAAGAGGCGGTCGCGCCGATCCGCCAGGCCGGCACCGTCGCGCTCGACCTGATGGGGCCGGTGCCGTATCCCGCGCTCAACTCGATGTTCGATGCACTGTTGCCGCCGGGACTGCACCATTACTGGAAAGCCGACTTTGTTGGTGAGCTCACCGACGAGGCGATTGCGGTCCACGCCGAGCACGGCGCGAAGGTTCCGAACTTCATGTCGCTGATGCATCTCTATCCGTTGGACGGAGCAGTCCACCAGGTGGCGCCGGACGCGACCGCCTTCAGTCATCGCGACGTCAAGTTCGTCCACATCATCGCCGGGGTCGACCCAGATCCTGCAAACATGCCGGCCCACACCAGCTGGGTGCGAGACTACTGGTCGGCCCTGCATCCACTCTCGGCTGGCGGTGCGTACGTGAACTTCCTCATGGATGAGGGTCAAAGTCGGATCAAGGCAGCCTACCGCCACAATTATCCGCGGCTGGCCGCGATCAAGCGCACGTGGGATCCGGAAAATCTCTTCCGGTTGAACCAGAATATCGAGCCGGACGCGTAGCACAGAGCGAGCAGGACTTGATCACGCTGAAGCTGCGGCGAACCGCCTGACGCCGACCCCTCCGCATGTGCGGAAGGGTCGGCGGCGCCAATCCGGATCATGACCTCCTCAACCTCCTCAACCTCCTCAACCTCCTCAACCTCCTCGATCATCGCGCAGCCGAAAAGGTGGGGAGGTGGGAAAGGGCCCACGAGCGTTATCGAGCAACCTTGTCGATCTCAGGTTCCTTGCAGTATCACCACTCGTCGTGCAGGAACCCAATCTCCTCAGCCTTGCAGACGGCGATGACAAGGTGCTCCAGACCATGTCCATGGCTTCCCCATTACCGTCCGTGAAACATTCTCGCGCCAGCAGGATCACTGGCAGTCATGTGGCGATCGGCGAGCACTTCGGCGAAGCATGCGCCGACCGCATGCATCGCCATCTGAGCCATCTGAAACTCGTTCGAGACCGGCTGCTACTCTCCGTCATGCGCCAACGGCCGCAGCGAGCAGCACCAGAACAAGCACAACGAAGAGAAGAAACATCGCGCAACCACAGGTCCCGCCGATTGCGCTCGTCACCGGATTGAACACGATCTCCTCCTTCGGTTTCGGGGGGCGATGACGAAGGCTTTTCCGGGTTCCAGCACTCACCCTGTGCGAACACAGGGTGCAACCCGTTGTCCAGCAGCTTGTACGAGCGGAGCGCGTAGTTTCAATCCTCACCCTGTGCGAACACAGGGTGCAACCAGCAGCTTTTCGACCGTCTTGTCTTCCAGCTTGTCGTTTCAATCCTCACCCTGTGCGAACACAGGGTGCAACTGGGAATCGCTTTCGGTCACCATCCGGCATCGATGGGTTTCAATCCTCACCCTGTGCGAACACAGGGTGCAACTTGATGGCCCAGAGGACGATCAGGGCGCAGAGGAGTTTCAATCCTCACCCTGTGCGAACACAGGGTGCAACATGGACGACGCGGCGGTCACAGCCTATCTCCAGAGTGTTTCAATCCTCACCCTGTGCGAACACAGGGTGCAACCAACCGTTGGCGTATATTCGATTGACAGTAATCTGTTTCAATCCTCACCCTGTGCGAACACAGGGTGCAACCAACGATCACGAACGTTGCCTGTGCGAAATACTGGGGTTTCAATCCTCACCCTGTGCGAACACAGGGTGCAACGACCTCCGCGTCAATCAGGTGGCGGCCGACTATTTGTTTCAATCCTCACCCTGTGCGAACACAGGGTGCAACGGAGTCATTTCGGGAGAATCCCCCATTGTCCTGTCGTTGATCGTGACGCCTGACGACAGTATCGCGCGTTCTGCTCCCGTGCGTACGTTCCGGAGGAGCGCTTTTCGCGCGGACCTCCCGGAAGGTTGACAGGTACTTCCGGTTCGCGCAGGTCGAAACGACAGTCCTCAAACAATGATCGGTTCCTTCAGATCGTACTCGGGCCGAATCCCGTATATCCGCACGGCGCGGTCGAAATCTGCTGGCAGGGTGTAGAGCCGGAGCCGGTCTTCTGTTACATCAATCAATGCGAGCAACCGTGCATCGAACGCCTCCAGTTGGGCCGGGGTCAGCCGGCATTCGAATACGCTGTTCTGCACGCGCTGTCCGTAAGCGCAGCAGGCAATTGCAACCTTTTGCAGTCGCCTTCTCCCTTCCCTTGTCTCAGTCGAAACGTCGTATGTCACCAGCACGTCCAGCACACGTGGCTTTGGCATGGTGGAGGGCTCCTTGCTATCGGCCGAGGAATGGCACGTAATGTGGAAGATCGTTGCGAAGATGGCGCGCAAGCAGGCGCGCCTGCAAGTGAGGAAGCAGGCCGATCGGCGCCTTTCCGCCGAGAACCCGGTGATCGACCTCGTCCTCCTTCCGCTTCTGATAGGCGAGGATGACGGTCCGCCGTCCCGAGTCGTTCAAATAGACGGCCCCTCCGTCGAAGGTCTCGAAATCTCCGGCGCGCAGTTCTTTCCGATTCACAAGCGTCAGGGCAAGCCGATCGGCAAGAATGGGACGAAACTCTTCCATCAGATCAAGGGCGAGCGCAGGTCGTCCCGGACGCAACGTGTGCAGGAAGCCGACTTGGGGATCGAGCCCCACGCCCTCCAGCGCCGCCGTACAATCCGACCGGATCAGGGTATACAGGAAGGAGAGCGTCGCGTTCATTGGATCGCGCGGTGGTCGCCTCGAGCGTTCCGCGATCCCGAAGGTGAGCCGGGCTTCGCGGACCATAGAGGAGAACGCCCCGAAGTAGATGCGGGCCGCATCTCCCTCATCTCCGCGCATCATGTCGAGATCGTCCCGGTCCGCCACGCGTTCCAAAATATCGCGGTGCTGTATGGCTGCCCGCGAGAGGATGTCCTGATCGTCGATCTCGCGAGCATCGCGCGCCGCTCGCAGCAGGACCGTGCGCCCGTTTCGGATCTTTCCGGCGACCATCGACCGGGCAATCTCCAACCGTCGCGGCGCGTCGCTCAGCGCCAGATGCTGCGCTCGGCGGAGCAGAACATTGCCACTCATCGGCCCCTCGATCCGCGCCTTGAAGCGTCCATTGGTATCGAGCAGCACGATACTGCGACCGTCCTCCGCACAGCGATGCATGAGCGCAGGAGACAACATGACGTCGCCGAAGCACACGATGCTGCCGAGCTGGAGCAGCGGCGCCTGCAGGAGCTTGACCCGTTCGACCTCGACCCGGACGGTGTCGTGATCCAGGTGCAGGTAAGCGCGAGGCTTGGTGATGTAGAGCGTGTTCAAGAGTTGTCGCATCGCACGGATCCTCCCGGTGGCGCGCGTCACTCTGCCGGATGGAAGAGCTCGGCATAGTGGCCGCGGATGACCGCGGGACGGCTGGCAATCGCCGGCGTGCAGGCATCGATCAGCGAGCAATTCGGACAGCGCGCATCATCGATCGCGATCGGCAATCGATCCTGGTCCAACATCGTCCGCACGGCGCTGGTCGCGGCCTCGACGGCATCGATGTCCTCGTCCGTAAAGACGATCGGTCGCCGCCGCTTCGAGCCGACGTAGTAGATCGCGCCTCCAGGCACGGGACGATCCAGCATCTCGGCAAGGCAGATCGCCTGGGCGCAAAGTTGCATGACCTCGTGTCCCCAGTTTCGTTTCTTGCCAACCTTGTACTCGACCGGGAAGGGAACGTCTCCATGCCATTCAACGATGTCCGCCTTGCCGATCAGACCGAGTCTGTCCGACCAGATTGGAAGCCCGCGAACCACGCGAATGCCATCCTCGGTCTGCACCGATTCGCCGTGTGCGTTCTCGTGCGCGCGATTGCCGCGCAGGGTGAAGATGTTCTCGTCGTAGGTCTGTTCGAGGTGGATGAGCGCGCACTGGCGGGGACAGTAGCTCCAGTGCTCGAGGGCGGAGATGAGGATCAACTCCTCATCCCGCCACGCCGGGGAAACGATCTGGCTGGACGTCTCCATCGTTCTATCCTTCGAGCACGGTGAGCGTGATCCCCTCGGGAAGGTCCTGTTGATCGGGGATGGTGACAACGTAGTCCCGGAACGCACGTGGAACGATGGTCTCGGTATGCATCTCCACGCTTACACGGTCGAGCAGCTTGTGCGCCGGGGCGTTGCCAAACGGATTCTCGTGCGAGAAGACGTAGAGCCCGCGGCAGGCCATCATGCCGCGCGAGGCCGAACGATCGAAATCCCACATGTTGACGAGCGCGCGCCAGAGGAGATCGAGGTCATCGTTGTCGAACCCGGTGTCCTGCGCCTGCTGCGGGCTGATGAAGATCTGCGCCCGGTAAAGACCGTATGGCACGAGCGCCTTACGCCCCATCTCCGTCAGCTTGCCCCCACTCGACTTGCCATCATCACCGATGACAATCTCAGCATCCTTTGTCTTGGTGATCGCGACGCGTGTGATGGAGAGGTCGAGCGGAACGATCGGATCGATACTGCGGGAGAAGGTGACCTGCACCGGCCCCCGCACTTGACCGGCATTTACCTCTGTAGACATCACCGCGCCGAAGGTCCGAATGTCAAAGAAGTTTTCACACATCCACGCTCGTACCTGGTCGACGTCACTACGCGCCTGCTTGGTGCCTGTAGGCTTTAGATTGCGCGCTGTATAAGCTCGTCGATGCATTTCGTTGAGCGCGATACCTTTGTCCTGGACGTAGATCTTGAAGCGTTCCTCATTCCCGCGAAGATCGTCGACGTAGTTGCGAATCTTGCGCTTGATCGCGACATCGCTCACAAGTCCCTGTGAGGTTTCCGGATCGATACGTGGAAGATTTCCGGCGTCGGGATCACCATTCGGATTGCCATCCGTGACGTCGAAGAGAAGCACGACATCATGGCGCTTGCTTGCGTCGAGATAAATCGCGGTTGCTATGGCGTCGGTCATGATTAAGGCTCCTTCTTGCTTTTGGTTCCTAAAGCTTCTAGGTTTCGGAATCGAATGTCAGCTCTTCAAGTTCCTCAAGTTCGGGAACGTCTTGGGAAGCTGACTTCTTTGCCCTAAGTTCTTCGAAGTAACGTCGAGTGTCTGCGCGCTGATGGTAGAAGCCGAGTGCGAAGCGCCCCTGATCCTCCGCGTTGAACATCTTCGGGAAGCGACCACCAAGCATCCACAAGATGTCTTGTACCTGCTTGTCGAGACGTGAGTGTGCTGAGCGACTGTCTCGCTGCATCCGACGGAGATGCGCTCCCGCTGTGCGAAGCAGCGTGGGAAACACTGTCTGCGGTGACGCCGATGCCGTGCCGTAGTACCGGCTTACCACCGTGCTGTTCGTCTTGCCCAGCGCGGCGTACTGGATCTGGCTCAACGTCTCCAGCAGTCGCCCGCAGAGATAGGCTGGGTGATCGTCCTTGGGATCGAGACCGGTCATGATTCCACGTTCCTCCATCTTGATGAGACCGCGCGATCCCAACACCATCTTGATCAGAACCGCTCGAGGACGATCCACCGACTGCTCCGCACGGTTGCGCCTGACTGCCTGATAGAGCAGATCGAGTGGCAACGCGTCACCTCCGAACGCGAGGCGGAGCAATGACCGGCCGACGTTCGGGGCGGGCGTCCCCTTTTTATGTACCGTCGAATTCGCGATCCACTTCATTGGCAGAAACGTCGATGGTTCGCCATTCCACTGCACCAATTCCTGCAGCATGAAATAGCGTGCCAGTCGACGCTGAGCCTCCCCAACGGTTGTATCGATCCAGTCCTTGACGACGACGCGCGCGCCGCTCGCCCCGAGCGCAACCGCGTAGAAGCGCGTCGGATCGAGAGACGTCGCATCGGCATTCCCCCCCCACACGGATTCGAGCAATGCCCTCACCTCTCCTGGATGGTCCTGCGGCCGGCTCAGAAGCGGTACCGGCGTGAAACTTGCCTTCTTGTGTGGCTTCGGCGCTGTCCAGAACGCGTAGGCCAACTCCTTTGTCGAGATGCTGGTTGCCTTGTCCGCGAGCAAGGCATTGAGCGCATTACCGTAAGCCTCGGCACAGGTTGCACAGGTCGGGGCGTTCCGTGATGCCTCCATCCCGTACGACTCGAACGCCTTGGCGTTCCCGGAAATGAGGTCCTTCAGAATCTGACCGCCAGGGATGCCTTTGATCTTGAGCGGATGCCGTTCGAGGACGGGTCCGATCGCCCCGCAGACGATGCATTCATCCTGATCCCCGGCGGTACCCTCCACGGCAGCCGCCGGTGCGCGCCGTTTCGCCCACCAGGCCCGAACGCCGGGCAGGTCGATGGGATACACGTTGCCGACTCGGAAGGAGATCGTCGCGGATGCGTCCAGGTTGGCGACCTGCTCGGGGGGAAGCTGCGCACCATCCCGCAGGAACCGCGCAACCACCGCAACCGATGCCTCGCCCGTATCCCGCGCGCATTCCTCGACAAGCTCGATGAACTGTGCATGCTGCTGGGCGACGCGTTCCGGTTTGGGCGGCTTCTTCGGATCGTCACGCGCGATGCCGAGGACGTACTCGCCAGTATCGGCGAGCAGCTTTGGGGCTATGCCAACGGATCGCTTGACGTGGGGCGCGAGCCGAAGCGCCCCACGAGTTGCGTCCGTATCCCTGGTGTCGAGCATTTGCGGAACCAGCACGCCAGCCTCAGTGAATGCAATGAAGTAACGAACAGGCTGTTTCTGATATCCGGCCGGTGGCAGATCCTGTCCGAGCTCGACGTCAGCGTACTCTCGCAATTTCTCAAGCAGCATCAGGTGCTCCGTTCACGCGAGGAATCCGGAGGATGCCATCCTCAAGCTTGGCGTCGAAGAAGCGGGGCCGGGCACTGCCCGAGCGATCATCCGTGTAGTCGAGTGCAAGCAGCATGCGTCCGAGTCCCATTGTGATGTCGATTGGTGCGTCGTCGGACGAGGGCTCTTCAAAATAGGCGGAGAATTCACGGCACCCGAGATACGGTTGCGCGTAGCATTGCCCGCGTTCGACACGGCGGCGGAACTGATCCCGGTATTTTGCGGCGGGCGCGTCGACGCCGGATTTGACCTCGACATCCGCGCGGATGATGTACGCGACATCCCGCAGGGCGAGCGTGTTCCGTTGGGCACGATCCTCGCTGGCGACGAACCCCCCGGCACCAGCCTTTTCCCACGCCCGCGCCGACCGCTCTGACGCCCGGTTGTTGACCTCGTTACGCAAGATGCCGGTATACGCGATGGGCTTCAGAACGACGATCTCACGGATGACCCAGCGAAACTCCGGCTTCCAGAAAATGGCTTCCAGCACACCTTGCGCGGCGGTCGGCGTCATCGTCGGATAACTTACGCGCTCGACTTTCAATTCGGGACGCGTGAAACACGCCCAGTCGGCAAAGACCTTGACTTCGAGTGGCACGGATGCCATGCCGGAACCTCCTCACAAATGATCGCGAACTCACGAGGACCCGTCGGTATGCGCATCTGCGCATACCGCTCTGAGAGAGGGCAATATTGTTTCGATCCTCAGGAGAACTCGTCCCCTGCGCTGAATCAGCCGAAGTCTTTGATGATCCACAACACGGTACCATTTCGAAAAATAGTTGTCAATACTGTTGAGACAGAGCTATATTGAATATCTCCTGTCATCGCTCACACGAACAGTCCCACCGGTTCCAGACGGACATCGGTGAGGCCCAGCTTGTCGTCATAGCCGCTCTTCCATTCCCAGAGACCGGGGACGATCTCGACGATCGACCCGTTCGCCTCATACAGCGCTCGCTGGCGATTGCGGCAATTGACGACATAGGGTTGCGTGCGTTGCATGAGCGAGCGAATGGATCCGCCAGGGTAATCGAGCGAGCGGCGAAGATCGTTCAAAATCCGCTCCCGTGTCTTCCCCGGACCGTATCTCACGAATACCTGGAAGGTGTCGTCGTCGATCATCTTGAACAGGTCGCTCACAGTCTCGTAGTTTCGATGGCGGCGCTGCTGTTGAATCGCGGGCCGATCGTCCGGTTCCCCGCCATACAGTCGCGTGAAGTAGGTGATGAACGTCTCCGGATTCGCTGGATCGAACGCCGGATCGTGCAGCAGAACGCGCGTCTCCTGCGCACCACGCCGGTAAGTCCCCGGCGGCATCTTGTCATCCGTCTCCGCCGAGAAGACGACCACCCGACCCGGCTCCGTCAGCTTCCCCTCGCGATTGCACCGCCCCGCCGCCTGCACCACCCGGTCCAGTGGCCCGATCGCCCGCATCACCATTGGAAAATCGAGATCCACCCCCGCCTCGACAAGCTGCGTGCTCACCAGACGGCACGGTTCTCCTTCCCGCAACCGACGCCGCACCTCCTCCAGCACATCCCGCCGGTGCGCCTGACACATGCGGGTCGAGAGATGAAAGGCATCGGCGTCATCGAGTTCCCTGAAGAGTGCGGCAGCATCTGAGATCGTGTTGACCACCGTCAGCACCTGATCACCATCCCGCATCTCGCTCGCCACCCGCGCCCAATTCCAAATCTCGTCCAGGCACGGCCACTCATAGCGAACACGCTCCAGCGTCCGAAAGAGTCGCCTGGGGTCAGGCGCGATCTCCACGATCGGACGCCCCTCCAGGGCAAGCTGAGCTGCGATCGTATCGAGCACCGGCTGGGTCGCGGTGGATAGCACGATCGTGACGCCGTAATTCGTGACGAGTTCGCGGAAGGCATCGAAGAGAGGACCCCGGAGGTGAGCGGGAATCGTTTGCGCCTCATCCAGGATGATCACGCTGCCCGCGACGTTGTGCAGCTTCCGGCAGGTCGAGGTCCGGTTCGCGAAGAGGCTCTCGAACAGCTGCACCGTCGTCGTCACGATCAGCGGTGCATCCCAGTTCTGGCTCGCGAGCTTGCGCCAACGCTCGGTCGCATCCTCCCCGCCTTCCGCATCACGCGGATTCGGCTCGATCCCGCTGTGGTGCTCCAGCACGGCATGGTCGTCATCCAGCGCTTCCCGGTAGACGCGCGCCGTCTGGTCCGTGATCGTGATGAAGGGGACGGCGACAATGACTCGACGAAGGTCGTGCGCGATGGCATGGCGGAGCGCGAAGGCGAGTCCGGAACGCGTCTTCCCACCTCCGGTTGGAACGGTCAGGCGAAAGATTCCCGGAGGCAGGAGTGCCTTCTCAAGGCAGGCGTCGTAGACCTCGGCGCGAACCTTGTTGACATCGGTTGTTGGCGTGGCAGGGTCGATGGCGAACCGCACCTGATCCTGGGCGAGACGATTCCAGAGTTCTGGCAACGACGGATAATGCACCTGCCGCGCAGTGTGAGATTCCGGGTTCATATGCGCTTCGGTATCGAGCGCGTCGGCGTCGACCAGGCATGAGAAGAGCATTCGGAGGAGAAACTCCATCTCAAGGCCATCGCCAGAAAACCAGGCTGGGGCGCTGGGTACATCGAGCGAGTCGAGTGCATCGCTGATTCGTGGTTGGGACCGAAAGCGTGCGAATGCGAGCGTCATGCGGTCTGCGTCGAGATCGATGCGTGCATTGATCTTTGCGTTGACATCGCCGGTATCGGAGAGTCCGCCGTGATGTCCCATCAGGAGTTGGGCGAGCGCGTCCCCGCCGTAATCGCGTGCGTGAAACGCCCCCGCCGACTTGTGGTCGACCGTCGGATGTCGCCGGTCCGGCTCACGAGCACATGCATGGAGGTAGGCCTGAAAATCGGGATGGGCCTTCCCCGCATCGTGTAGGAGACCCGCGACGCGTGCGAGACGTTCCCCGCCGAACGGTACGGCGAAATCTGCCGCCTGATGAGAGACGGCAAGCGAATGCTCGTCGAGGTCGTGCCAGGCTCTGCCCTGTTCGGATGGCGTGTGCGCAACGAGGCGCGCGGGAAGATCGACCATATGGCCCTACCTGCTCCGACGATTCGATGTTGAACGTTTGTTCTTGTCCTATGACAGGATTCTACATACTCAGTTTATGGCTCGTCAAGGGGCAGCTTTCGATCCGCGATCGAAAGCGGGTCGAACTGTCGTTATCGTGCGCGCGAACCGGAAGCACCTGTCAACCTCCTGGGAGGTTCGCGCAAGAATGGTGGGTCTGAAGCGTGCGCCTGGCTGAAAAACAGGCGATACTGTCATCAGGCGTCACGATCAACGACAGTGCAATGGGGGATTCTCCCGAAATGACTCCGTTGCACCCTGTGTTCGCACAGGGTGAGGATTGAAACAAATAGTCGGCCGCCACCTGATTGACGCGGAGGTCGTTGCACCCTGTGTTCGCACAGGGTGAGGATTGAAACAGGGCTGGGCCAAGCGCAACCAGCTGGCGGTCCAGGTTGCACCCTGTGTTCGCACAGGGTGAGGATTGAAACTGAAGTTCCATCCCGGCGATGACGCCAGCGTACCTGGTTGCACCCTGTGTTCGCACAGGGTGAGGATTGAAACGTTGATGTCGCGTTGGCTGAACGTTCCGCGCAGGGTTGCACCCCGTGTTCGCATGGCGCAAGGAAACCCGCCTGTACCGATCGGTATATTAATTATTTAATTTGTTAGGTCACGTAGGAGAGAACACGCGACCAGTCGATTTCGACTGGTCGCGTGTTCTTGTCGAGAGTCCCAGAACGTGTCTACGTCCGCCAGGAGTGCTGTGGTTCCCAACCCAGGATCCGCTTCGCCTTCTCGATCGCGAACCCACCGGTGAACCCTGGCAGCGGCGATCGAATCTCGATCTCCGGCCCGTACGTCGCTAACGCCTCTTCGGTCGGGATCGCCAGCAGGGTATCCGCCGCCACGATGTTGAATGCCTCGAACCCGAACGGCTCGACCTCGATCGCCAGCCGGCACGCGCGAGCAGCATCCTCGATATGGACGTAGCCCCACAGTCCCCGCAAACCCACCGAGGAATCCTCGTTCTCGCCGGTCACTCCGGCACGGAGGGCAAGTTCCTCCGGACGCGCGATCCAGTGGAATCGCAACGCGGCGATCGTGCTGCCATCACGGCGCGTGAACATGTGCGCGGTTCGCTCATCCACCTCCTTGGAGAGTGCGTAAGGGTCCTTGGCGACAAACGGATGCTCCTCGTCCATCGGCACGTACCGGGCATTGAACGGCTCGTGCGACCAAGCCATGCCATAGGCAGAGACGCTCGACGCAAACGCCAAACGCGAGATCCCTACCAGTGATGCCGCCTGGAACACCGCGAAGGTCGCCTGCGTGTTGTTCTCGAACACGACCTCGTCCGGATGACTGTACGGCCCCGGTATCGCTCCGAGGTGGATCACCGCGGTGCAGCCCGCCGCGGCACCCGCCACCTGCCCGACATCGCTCAGGATCGTCTCGATGAAACGAACGCCCGCAGGCAACACGCCGGCATCCGGCCGCCGGCGATCCGTACCGCGCACCTCATAGCCGGCATCGACCAGCTCTCGCACCACGGCCTGACCCAGGCGACCGCTCGCACCGGTCACCAACACGCACCCACTTGCCATCTTCACGATCTCCCTTTTCCAAGACGTATGCGCCGGTGCTGACGCGGGACCAGGGTCCAATCGCCGAGCGATCCGGCTTCCACATCAGATTTCCGCGTGACATTCACGGCATCTTCACATCTTCGGTCGAGAATGGAAACAGATGAAGCAGGAAGCAGACGAATCGCTGCCCATCCGGTTGCTTCAGGGCACCGACGACCACAACGAGTCCACGCCGCCTCTCGCGAGGCGTCGGGGTCTCCTGAAGAAAAGGAACGCTCATGAAGACATTGTTCAAAGGGATCACGATTTTTGCGCTGGTGTCGATGGTTGCCTGCAAGGTCCGTCATGCACGCGCCCACATGGTGGTCGCTTCCCGGAATCTGCGGCCATATTCGCACCCACACGTTCCCGTTCGTCAATTCGCATCCCACTCGGGAACATTCTGACCGTCGACAAGGATTGAAGGACTGTATTTTGCCTTCAGGGCAAGCCATCACAGGAAAGGTTCCCGCATGCGAAGACACTGGATCGGAGTTGTCATTCTCGTCGTGCTGATCGTGGCTGCCGTCGGTGCGGCCTCGAACTGGGGCGATGGGGATTGGGGACCGAACCGGCATACGACCGTGACGCGGATCGACAATGCCGATGGATCGGCAATCGCCGGGGGTGATACGGTCGTTATCGAGACCAACCGTGGCGGATCGTTCTTCTTCCCCTTCAGCTTCCTGTTGTTCCCGTTGCTGTTCTTCGGGTTCTTCGCATTCATGCGACGGGGCAACCGGCTCCCGGGAGGACCCGGTTGGGGCAGGCACGGAATGGACACGGCCACGCCGCCACCCTGGTTCGACGATTGGCATCGCCGCGCTCACGAACGAGATGCGACCGACGGCCCAACTCCACCACCGGACCCCTCTTCGCGGCAGGATCCGCCCGAGGCGCCCACCAACCAGTAAGATGTCATTCAGCTCAGTCACCTCACGCATGGCGCCGAAGCACGCGCCATGCGTTGAACCGTGGCGCATCCCTCATCCTGAAATGGCTTCGACATGACATCCGTCCTGATCGTGGAAGATGAATCCGCCCTCGTTCGCCTGATCCGGGATTACCTCGTCCACGATGGGTTCCGGGTGATGGCTGCCGGGGATGCCGCGACCGCGATGCAGCGCTTCAAGCAGGACGAACCTGACCTGATCGTGCTGGACCTGGGTCTTCCCGATCGGAACGGACTCGACGTCACGCGCGAGATTCGTCGCACATCGACGACCCCGATCATCATCCTGACCGCTCGCGGTGAGGAGACCGATCGCGTCGTCGGCCTGGAACTCGGTGCGGACGATTACATGGTCAAACCGTTCAGTCCCAAGGAATTGGTGGCGCGCATCAGGGCGATTCTGCGGCGCGTCGAGGCACGGCCGATGGAAGCTGAGCAGCTTGCGATCGGCGATATCGTGATCGACATCCCTCGCATGCGCGTCACGCGCGGAGACACGCAGATCGAGCTGACGGCAACGGAATTCCAGGTCCTGGTATCGATGGCGCGCGAACCGGGTCGCGTGTTCACACGGGGTCACCTGCTCGATGTCGTTCACGGGACGGTCATCGAGTCATACGAGCGAGCGATCGACGCCCATATCAAGAACATCCGCCGCAAGCTCGAGCCGGACCCCGCGCATCCGCGCTACATCCTGACCGTTCACGGCGTTGGCTACCGGTTCGCCGATGCGCGGTAATCTCCCGACACCCGGCGCCCCAGAATCGCCCTCGCCAACCACATCCACATCCACCCGGCGAATCAGGGCACGCTGGGCACGCTGGACACGCTGGGCAGGCAGGGCACGATGGTCCCGGCACGAACCGCCACCGTGGTGGCCGGAAGGAGAGTCATGGCCTCCCGAGCGCGCGCCATGGGTCAGCCGTCGTCGCCGCTTCCTGTTCCGGTTCTTCACGGTTCTCGGGCTGTTCTTCGTTCTCGTGGGAGTCTTCGGATGGCTGGCGAGCACGCTCTTTCATTCAACCTGGAACCACAGCACAAACGACGGGCCACCGGTTATCGTGCGTGCGATCATCGGCATCAGTATCATCGCCACCTTGGCATTCTTCGTCATCCGGCGGATACGGCGCACGGTCGAACCACTGGCGGACGTGATGGAAGCGGTGGAGCGCGTGGCGAACGGGGACTATCAGGCCCGTGTGACGGGAAATGGTCCCAGGGAGGTGAGCCGGCTGGTCGCCACCTTCAACTCGATGGCCGAACGACTTGGAGACAACGAGACGCAGCGCCAGCGACTGTTCGCCGACATCGCGCATGAATTCCGCACCCCGCTTTCCATCATCCAGGGCAACATCGAAGGCATGCTCGATGGACTCTACCCGCGCGACGATGCCCATCTGACGCCGTTGCTGGATGAGATGCGCGTGATCACCCGATTGCTCAACGACCTGCAAACGATCGCGATCGCGGAGTCCGGGATGTTACGCCTGGACATCGAGACGATCGACTTCCGGGATCTGCTGGAGGATGCCCGGGCGGCCTTCGCGCCATCGGCTGCGTCTCGCGGCATTGCGATCACCTGCACGGCGGACGCGTTCGAGATGAAGGTAGACGCATTCCGCATCCGGCAGGTGCTGGACAACCTGATCGTGAACGCCATGCGTTACACGCCCGCAGGTGGATCGATTCACATCTCAGCGACCATGGGGAAGAACGGCATGACGTGCTCCATCTCGGACACCGGAACGGGCCTGCCAGCGGACGATGCTGCCCACATGTTCGAACGATTCGTGAAGTCGAAGGATTCAGGCGGGAGTGGGCTGGGACTCGCGATTGCCAAAGGAATCGTCGATGCCCATGGTGGGACGATCGCTGCCACCAGCATTGTGGGATCGGGAACGTCCGTCAGTTTCACCCTTCCGGTGCGGTAATTCGTAGGCACTTCTCGCGATTGCCGGAGCGCGCTCCGGCAAGAGGTTTGCACCGTGAGCGTGCCATCGCACGCAGGAGACTTACACCACAGGGTGTTGGCGACAACCATTATCGGTGACAGGTATATGGTCCGCGGACAGGTATCGCGATCAGGCGAATGTCATTCGGGTTTGACGCCGATGCGGTGAAGAGCCACTCCGGCAGGTATCGGACATCTTACCAAAAGAGAGCAAGCAGGCATAAACGAGAGCATCGGACAGACATCTGGAGTGACGCGACGGCAGGCACTGATCGGTGCCGGATTGGGCGCCGCCTCACGGGCCTCACTGGCCGAGCTCGGGCGAGGGCAAAGTGCGAGCGCACAATCCGCGACGCCGAGTGCCGCGGGGGACCTGACGATTTCCAAGCCAGAATTTACGACCGCCGGACTGCAGGCAATTCTCAATGCCGCAATCGCCAAGGCGGAGGACCTGAAGGTCCCCTCGATCGTTACGGTGCTCGATTCGAATGGCGTGCAGCAGGCGATTTTCCGGATGGAAAATGCACCGATGATCCCACACTCCTCCCCTCAGTTGCTACCATCCCACAGATCACCCTCATCAGTGGTGGGATGCCCATGATGGTCGAACAGACGATGATCGGAAAGTGGCAGCACTGGCGATCATGGCCGTGGTTCAAGGCATTGACTTGTGAATGACTGCCGAACAGACGGCATCGGTTGCCAATTCCCACAATGAGATCGCGCTTTAATCCGGGATTTCAAGTTCATCTACAAACGCGAGCACGATGACGAAGGCCTCGTCGAAGGGAATGAAGTGGTTCCGTGTGAGCGCTTGCAGACTCGCGTAGTCATAGCTCGCCCGGATTCGGATCTCCTCGTGCCGAAACACTGTCTTCGAGACGTCAACGTCCCGCGCCTCCGCTTTGATTTGCAGGTACGCAGCGACGTTCAACCGATCGAGGTCGGTGTTCCGGATCAGGACGGCGAGATCGAGGACATCTTGCCTGTGCAATCGGTTGCGGATTGGCTGCTGCAACAAGGCGCGCAGCTTCTCAGCCACAATATCCTCTCTGTTGGCAACCAATATGGATACGCCCGACTGCAATTGAAACAACTCCGAGCTACAGATGGGGTCGTTGAAACTGATATCTATAGGAATGACGTGCGAGCTACCACGTCCCAAACGCATCTTTCCAATAAGCGAGTAAGCGAGGTTTCATCGGGTAACGCCTATCCAATCGTTGCCTTGACCGCCGGAAAGCGAACCCTCTCCAAGTTCCGTGGTTGGATATCCCACCTTTGAATCTTGGCCATGACGCCATCACGACTCTGTCCCGCGGCCAAGCTGCGTCCGAGGAGCTCGCGAATCTGCTCATGTCCAGTTCGGGAAACTTCGGCCTCGGAATTGAGGCTGAAATCGAGATCGATCGTGCTACGATTCGGACTCCATACGAAATCGAGCGCGTTTCCACCTTTGAAGATAAGAGCGTCTCGCAATCGCGGGTTTCCCCCGATACTGATCAGAATCACCCGCTGTGCAAACCGCACTCGCGCCGTAGCCAACGGTAGACCTCGCTCGTGCGACCATTGGATGATCTCCGAGACCGACCCGGGAAAGTCACTCTCGATCACATCTCCTCCCCCAGCAGGTGTACCGGTCCATTCAACGACAGACTCCATCGCGCGCTGAACGTGGACAAGAATGGCTCGGAAGCCACCAATCGGCTCGACCCGCCGCGCCGCGCGCTCCGCTGCCAACGAATGAGTTCCTGATGAGAAAAGCCAAGTGACTCAAGCACGTATCCTACGCGTTGGCGGAGAATCCCAACGTTGAAACGATTAACTGTTGCAATAATGGATTCTACGTCGAGTGTCCAACGAGCACGCGACCAAGATGACAGGACGTTGATGATTCCACCACATGCATCCGGAGAGCGCAATCCCTCGACGAGTGTTCGTTCAGGAGTCGTGACATAGATCGGAATATCTCCTTCCCTGTATGTGGCGACCCCGAAAAAGTGTTCGACTTTTGTACGTTGCCACGAAACATGGGTTCCAAGCACGTTACTGACTGAAAATCCAGATGGTCGCAAGAGACCATCCCAATCAGCTTCCTCGGTTCCAACCGGAATCAGGTCGAATCGTCCCGTGGACGGGGTCATCGCCGTGATTCGTTCGGGCAGATCGAGTGACAAGCCGTGAAACGTCAAGGCACTGGCATGACTGATAGCCCCGTATGGGTTCAGTTCGAGCAGAAGCTCCGTTGGACTAGGCGAAGACTTCCTCGCATAGGGTGTTGTGATCTGATAGGAACGAGGCGTTTCCGTGAGAAGCGATATCTCTCCTCGTTTCCGCATACCCCGAAGGATAGCCGAGAGGTCACTCTCGAGTTCCGGAAGCTGCTTCCACCGCCGTTGTGCGGGGTTGAGCATCATAGTCGCCTGCCGAAGGATGACAAGTGCACGCCACGGCACGAGGACGTACCGGGACTGATCTCCCAACACTCTTAAAATGGAATCACCTGCTGTAATCATATGAACTTTGTGGTGTACAATTCGTCCTAAGGACGAATTGTACACCACAAATCAAGATAATAGCTCCAAACGACATCGGCTTTCATCTTCGTTGCACGCGACGTGCGGTGGTGCCAAGATAGTGGTCAGCCGTTGACTATCGATATCCCGCTCCGGAGAACTATCCCAGCATGCACCCGTTCATCATTCGACCAGCCGATGTCCTGCGTTCCGGCCACGATCTCGTGGGGCTCATCCTCACCCAGGAGGTGCGAGATCCGGAATCCGGCACGCGCGTGTTCCACAAGGGCCACGCGATCACGATGGAGGATTTGGCAACGCTGGCCCGGCTGGACCACGAGATCCATGCCGTTCGACTCGATGCGGATGATGTGCATGAGGATCAGGCAGCCATCCGACTGGCGGAACTGATCCGCGGTGAAGGACTGATGCAGCGGCGGCCAGTTCAAAGCCGGGTCAACGTGGTGTCGGAAAGGAAGGGCTTGCTCCGGGTCGATGCCGAGGCGGTCTTCACGATCAACACCTTCGATGGCGTGGGGGTCTTCACGGCTCCGGACCGCTTGCCGATCCTGCCAGGCACGATCGTCGCGGGTGCAAAAATCGCACCGGTCTCGATTCCCCGCAGCATGATCGACGAGATTGGCGATTATCTCGCCACCCGGGTGCGGCCGATGCTGGTAGTCCTGCCTTTCAAGCCACTGGTCGCCGGGGTGATCGTGACGGAAGGACTGAACGAAACGGTCCGCGAGCGTTTCGAACTCTCCGTACGCAAGAAGATCGGCTGGTATGGGGCGAGCGTTCTCCGCTTCGAGCACGTCGCGGATACCGCGAGCTCGGTGTCGACCGCCGCACGAACGATGCTGGCGGACGGCGCGACGTTGCTCCTCTCGGCGGGCGGCAACATGATGGATCCGCTGGACGCCTCGATCCAGGCACTGCCGGAGTTCGATGCCTCGCTGGTTCGGCTGGGCGCACCGGCTCATCCCGGCTCGATGTTCTGGCTTGGCTACACCAACGAGGCAAATATCCCGGTCGTCAACCTGGCGTCGTGTTCGATGTATTCGAAATCGACGGTCGCCGACCTGGTCCTGCCATGGGTGATGGCGGGCGAGAAGGTGACCTCCAACGATCTGGCATCGCTGGGCTATGGGGGACTGCTCGATCGACACATGAGTTGGCGGTTCCCGCCCTACGACGAGCAATCCGTCGACGAACCGGACGAAAAATAAGCCTTCTCGTCTCCCACGATTTACAATCACGAGGCAAGCGACCACCCGGGTGGACTCTGCGGCATGCCCGTCATCTATCAGGAGCCTATGATGCCTTCTTCAACCACGATCGAACGGTCCGAATTTGGCGAGCATGACGGCAAACCCGTCGAGCGCTTCGTTCTCACCAACGATTCGACGATGAGCGTCTCCCTGATCAGCTATGGGGCGGCGATCCAGGAAATCTTCGTCCCGGACAGCGACACCGGCACGCGCGAGAACGTGGTCCTGGGATTCAGGACGTTGGACGGGTATCTTGGCAAGAACCCTCATTTCGGGTCCGTGCTTGGTCGCTATGCCGGACGGATCGGTAACGCCAGCTTCCCGCTCGACGGCGTCGTCGTCCATGTCACGCCGAACAAGGCCCCGCACAGTGCCCACGGGGGAGCCAAACCGTTCGACAAGTTTGTCTGGGATGCGGAGATCATCGAGACCGAGACCGGTTCGAGCGTACGCTTTCACCATACGAGTCCTGATGGAAAAGAAGGCTATCCCGGCACGCTGGATCTCCATGTGACGTATTCGTTGTCGGATGACAACGGACTCATGCTGGTCTATGTCGCGGCGACGGACAAGCCGACCGCGATCAACCTCACCAATCATTGCTACTTCAACCTGGCAAGCGAAGAGTCTGGCGCCGTCGATGAGCAGTACCTGCAGATCAACGCGGCTCACTTCGCCCTGGTCGACGACGCCCAGATCCCGACCGGCGAGCTTGTGTCCGTTGAAGGCAACTCCCTCGATTTTCGAGAGCCAAAGCGCATAGGCGATGTCGTCCGCGATTCGGAGAACCCGCAGATCGTGATCGGACGCGGGATCGATCAGAGCTTCATCATCGACCGGCCGAGTTCCGATGACAGATCGCTCGTCGAGGCAGCCTGGATCGAGGACCCGATCACCGGCCGCGTGATGGAGATCCTGACCACCGAACCGACCGTGCACGTTTACACCGCCAATTCGCTCGACGGTTCGGTGGCGGGTTACAGCGGTTCGCTCTATCGACAGGGCGATGCGATCTGCTTCGAGACGCAGCATCTTCCTGATTCCCCGAATCACGCCGAGTTTCCGTCGACGATTCTCCGACCCGGCGAGACATTTACATCAACGACGGTCTATCGATTCTCGGCAGGATAGGACAGGTGCCAACTGGTGTGTCGGAGACCATCCGCCCAGTAGGCTGATTCGCCGCTGCGCAGCGACGAACGGTCGATGAAGCTTCAGACACGCCCAAGAGCCTCCTCGCCAACGTCAGCGGCGCAGGCAGCGGCAGCGGCACGGAGAACCCCGAACGGGTCGACCGATGCGGAGAGGCACGCGTTCGGAGAAGTGCTGAAGCGCTCGTGTCGCCTCGTAGTTCCAGGGCAGCGCGGGGCAACACGCCACCTGGACCCAATCCGAACATGTGATCGCATATACTAGGTGAACGAACGCCCCGGATCGGGGCCATGCCACGTGATGTCGAACCGAGATTTCCCCAGTGACTTCTGCAGAACTGATGGACAATCCATTTGATGACGTCTTCGCGTTGCCGCCCAACGACGAGTTCATCACTCTGCGTCCAAACCATGACCTCCCGGTACCGGACGACTATCAGCAACAGGTGATCGACGCTACGGAACGATCGCTCCGCGTGATCGCTCCGGCCGGCGCCGGCAAAACGCAGACGCTCGTTCGGCGCGTCATGGAGCGAATCGAATCCGGAGTTCCGGCACGACGCATTCTCGTCCTCACGTTCGATCGCAACGCGAAACGGTCGTTCGAGGGAATCATCCAGCGGATGGGAATGCGCGTCAGCCCGGATATCCGCACGCTCAATGCATTTGGCTGGGACATCCTGAAGCGACACTTCCCCGAGGAACGGCACGAACTCGTCAAACCGTGGCTGGTGCTCGGCAGCCGTGGAATCAATCCGGCCAACTCCAAGCACCGTCTCGTCAAACAGCTGGCAGAGTTGGGCGAGGCCAAGGATCTGGTGCAGATCTTCGATGCCTTGAAGGACCACCTCTTCGACCCACGCGACCGGGCACACAAGGCGCGGCAGGCGTGGATCGTCGAGAATTACCGGCGCCTGGTGCCAGAGGCCTTCCTGAAGAAGTTCGATGAACGGAACGCAGAGCAGTTCGCGCTGGATATCTCCGACGAATTCCGGGACTATGAACACTTTCTGAAGACGCGACATGTGATCGATTACCAGGACCAGAAACTGCGCACGCTCGTGCTTCTGAGGAAAGACGAGCATGCTCGCAAGCAGGTACAAGAGCGCTACGACGAGGTGATCGTCGACGAGGTGCAGGACATCAATCAGCTCGACGCCGAGTTGATCAAGACCATCGCGGAACAGGCGACGCTGGTGCTGACCGGTGACGACGACCAGGCGATCTATGCATTCCGGTGGGCGACGCCACGCTTCCTGATCGATCCCGACGGATTCTTCGAGCGCACGTTCCGCACGTTCGAGCTCAGCCTCAACTATCGCTGCCCTCCCCTGATCCTCGAACACGCGATGCCGTTGATCGAGCACAACGCCACGCGGGTGGTGAAGCATCCAAAAGCGTTCAAGCCAGAGGGTGGGGAGATCAAGATTGCCACGGCGGATGTCGCCCTGAAGGAAGCTCGGCAGATTCTGACTTGGATCGAAGACGCACGCGAAGCAACGCCGGACCTTCGGTACCAGGATTTCGCCGTCCTCTATCGCATCAATGCCCAGCATTACCTGATCCAGACCGAGCTCTTCCGCAACCGGATTCCCTATACCGTGAACGAGCGGTTCGATCTGCGCATTATCTGGCGCAAGGCGCTCACCCTGCTGGAACTCTCGACGAAACTTCGTGATGGAGAGCCGTTCGCGGCCGAAGATCGCCGCTCCGCCCTTGCGCTGTACCCTGGTCTCGGCAGCCTTCGTCCGCCAGACCTGCAGTGGATCGTGGCGCAGGGCAAGGACACGGAAAAGTTCCCCGGCACCGGCACGTATAACGCGATTACGGAACGGCTGAATGCCGGTATCGCCGGGTATTTCCGCAGTGCGATTCGTTCGTTGAGCACCGCCAGGACCCTTGACGAGGAACTCCAGGTAATCGGAAGTCGCTTCTTCGGCTTCTCGGACCAGGGAGAACAGGGGCAAGTCGACGAATCGCCGATCGAGGAATTGCAGAACATTGCCCAGAAGATGAACGTTCCACGCGATCAGTTCATCCGTCGCTTCGGGCAATTCCTCTACAACGCCAACATCAAGGCCGGCAACGCCAATGACCGGGGGGTCGAGCTCAGCACCTGTCACGGAGCAAAAGGGCGAGAGTGGAAGGCGGTTATCCTGCCGTCCTGCAACGAGGGCAAGTTCCCCGATTTCCGGAGCCTGCTCGACGAACAGGACCTCGAAGCCGAGCGTCGCCTCTTCTACGTCTCGATGACGCGGTCCTCTCACCGCCTCTACATCTCCTATGTCGATGGGTCAGAAGGCAAGGCAAAACCTCCCGAACCAAGCCGTTTCCTCTACGAGGCGAAGTTGATGAAGGAACCGCCGCCGAAGCCGAGACAGGAACGGCTCGATCGGGACAGCCGGTACGAGCCTCCCGTGAAACGAACCAGCCAGGCCCCTCGGCCAGGCACGTTACGCCAAACCGGTCAGGCAGGCAATCCCGGCAGGGAGCACAATGCGGCTTCACCGGTGCGTCGCGACAACGCGACGCGTACGGGACCTGCGGCGGCGTCGGGCCGGCCGGCGAGTCGTATCGTGCAATCCTCGACCGGCCGAAAGCCGATGCCGATCTCGTCATCCGTGACCGTGACGTCGCCATCCGCGGAGTCGTTGCCGCCAACGATGATCGCGGTGCCCGGCAAATTGAAGCGAAAGATGACCTTCCCTCGTGACGGTGATATTCGACGCTTCGTGGCCGAGCTGACGGACAACCCGGAGAGTCTGCGACTCGGCGATGTCGTGGTCGAATACGAAGAGTTCGAGGCTACCTTCCCGCTGCAACTCGGGCTGATCGTGCGCGGCGTGCCCTACCAAATTACGGAACACCATCGGTTGCTTGAATCGGCCCACCTGGCAGCCGTCTACCGGACGCTCACCGATAGCGAGCCTGACTATCAGCGCACGCGCGTCACGGCATCGACGGATGACACGTCGCCGTACAAAGGACTCACGGTGAGGGCACTCGTGCGGGTGGCTCGAGAATACGGCATCTCATCGCGCGCGGGCACGGACATCCTGAACGATGCCCTGAAGCATGCGATCCGGACCGGTGGCGATGGCGATCGAGCTGGCATTCGATTCGTTCACCTTGCTGGCAAACCTTAGGCGCCGGTCGTGACGTGGTGCGCAATCGGTCACGACCGGATCGGCACGTCCTACGTACACGAAGACAGGGATGGCAGTCGCCATGCCCTCGATCCATGACGTGTGTGCCTCATGACGCACCGAAAATGTTGTGTGATCCATTGGAAGCGCTTGCAACTGAGGAGTTATTCAGAACGATGTTGTGCCCCATCGATCAAACAGAACTCGTGATTTCCGTCCGTCAGGAGGTCGAGATCGACTACTGCCCCACGTGTCGTGGCGTCTGGCTCGATCGTGGCGAGCTGGACAAGATCATCGACCGGGCGGCAGCCCTTTCGTCACCGGCAGTTTCGCCTGCGGCGGTTTCAACTGGAAGCAGAGAAACTGCGTTCGAACGCGAGACCGACCGCTCCTACCGGCGAGACGATGACGATGACGATGATGACGATCGGAACAACCGCAATCAGGGCTTCGGCCGCAAGAAGAAAAAGCGGGAATCCTTCCTGAGCGACCTGTTCGATTTCTAGCATCTGTCGTTGACCGTGCAAAGACTCGCGCGACGCAAAGACCCCGGCAGCGATCGCTGCCGGGGTCTTTGCGGTGAAGATGAGATCAAAACGGTGTCTAGACGCGATCGCTCCGCTCCGCCTCGACGACCCCATCGTCATCGACAACCAGATCCTGTTCATCGGGCGTAAGGCTATCAGACCCGGATGGACCGGAATTGGGATTGCCATCGGCTGGTACCGGCTCGTCGTTCGGAAGCGGATCGACCAGATTCTCGTCGTCCGGAACGGGGATTCCGATCTCGGAGGCAAGCTCCCGATGCGCATCGCTGGAGATCCTGGCGTCGCTGATCGCCGTCGCTTCATCTTCCTGGTCGATGGTCTGGACTCCGGAGCGATCATCGACATAGGTCCCGCTTGCCTGATCGACGAACGTTCCGGTTGCCGGTTCGGACGTCGCCGCAACGGCGCCGGGATCGCCAGTCACGACAGCCGGTGTGGCCGGGTGGTCCGAGTTCGCGGTGGGAGGCTTGTCCCATTGTTGCTCGAGCGCGATCTCCTTGGTCATCGTCAGGTAGACCGCATCGTTCCCGACATTCGCAATCGCGTCGGCCGGAACGTAATACTCCTTCGCAAACAGGAATCCGTGGCGCACGAGAACGTAGATGCCGGTTGCGTTGGCAACCTCGCCGACCTTCTCGCCATCCGTACTGAGTACATCCATCCCTTCGCGAACAGTCCAGTCTGCCGATGTCGCGTCGCCGCCAGGTTCAACGTTCTTCATGGTTAGGGGTCCTCCATTGGTAATTGTGTCTTCCGGAAAACGCTTTTGACACAAGAATTTCTTTCGTGCGCGGCGCAGAGTCGATGCCGCAGATGATCGCATAGACCTGCGGACCGGTGGGCGGCCGACGATCCAGTGATAGCCCTTTCGAGTCACATGATGCTTTCAGCGGCATCGACTCTGCGGAGCTATCCACGACGTTCATTTTCACAGATTTACACGAAGAGCGCAGATTTATCTGGCGTCATGCTGCGCTTACCCGTGGTCGCATGTATCTACAAGAGAGGGATGCGGAATGTCCAGACCATTGTTCAGCAGACGAAATCTCGTTCGTACTCTCGCTATTTCGCCCGTTGCGTTTGCCGTTACATCGGCAGCACGCGCGCAATCGAGCCCCGAAGCATCGCCGAATGCCACGCCTGCCAGTAGGATAGAAGGAATCTCCAGCACATCCTTTGGAACCGTGGAAGGGCAACCGGTGGATCAATACACGCTGTCGAACAAGAACGGGATCGAGGTCAAGATTCTCACCTACGGAGCGATCATTCAATCGCTCATGGCGCCGGATCGCGATGGCAAGCTCGCCAACATCGTGCTCGGCTTCGACAACATCGACGACTATGTGGCCAAGAGCCCGTACTTTGGCGCGCTTGTCGGTCGGTACGCGAACCGGATCGCAAAGGGCGCATTCACACTCGATGGCAAGAGCTACAAACTGGCGATCAACAATGACCCAAACACCTTGCACGGAGGCGTCAAGGGGTTCGACAAGCAGCTCTACAGCGGGAAGGAATCCAAGGCCGGCGATGGGGTCAGCCTCGAGCTTTCCCGGACAAGTCCGGATGGCGAGGAGGGGTATCCAGGCGCACTTACCTATTCCGTGACCTACACCCTCACCGACAAGGACGAACTGCGGATGGAGTACAAGGCGACGACCGACAAGACGACGGTCATCAATCTCTCCAACCATTCATACTTCAACCTGGCGGGAGAAGGATCCGGATCGGTCTTCGATCACACCCTCCAACTCAATGCTTCCAACTACACACCAGTCGATGAGACGCTGATCCCGACCGGTGAGATTGCTCCGGTTGCCGGAACTCCGTTTGATTTCACCACGGCGAAGCCGATCGGCCGGGACATTCGCGATGGCTCGGACGCGCAGATCGTCATCGGGCGCGGATACGATCACAACTTTGTCCTCGATCGGCCAAAGGGTGACGTGACTTCCCTGCAAACGGCCGCGCGCGTCGTCGATCCCGCCAGTGGTCGTGTGCTGGAGATGCATACCACGCAGCCGGGAATCCAGTTCTACTCGGGCAACTTCCTCGACGGGACATTCGCCGGAACGAGCGGCAAGGTCTATCGGCAGGGTGACGCCTTTGCTCTCGAAACGCAGCATTTTCCGGACTCGCCAAACCAGCCGAGTTTCCCCACTACCGTCCTGAAAGCGGGCGAAACCTTTCAGTCGACATCGGTCTGGACCTTCTCGACCGAGAAATAAGCACCCGCAACCTGATTCCAACGGGTACAATCCCTAACCTGAAAGCAATGTTGGTCCTGCACTTCGCCCGTACAGCCCATGCGTACGCGAGGAAGTGCAGGGTCCTTGCTCGGGAAAGGAGATTGCGTGACAGACAGTTCACGGCCACGACCGCTCGTCATCGATAGTCATCATCACCTCTGGGACACATCCAAACGCGAGTTCGAATGGCTTGCAAACCTGCCGGCCATTCAGAGATCGTTCCTGCCGGAGGACATGCGTCCACTCCTCGAGGCATCTGGGGTCGATGGCACGGTGTTGGTCCAAACGATCACCGACCTCGACGAAACACGGGAATTCCTCCAGTTCGCAGCAGACACCGACTTCATTGTCGGGGTGGTTGGTTGGGCGGATCTCGCCGCTCCGGACATCGACGATGTTCTTTCCGAGTTGAAGAGTGGCCCCAATGGCCAATTCCTGGTCGGCATCCGGCACCTGGTTCATGACGAAGACAATCCAGACTGGCTCTTGGGCGAAGATGTCCAGCACGGACTCAACGCACTGGCGAACGCCGGTCTGGTCTACGACGTGCTCGTTCGGCCACGGGAGCTGCCAAGTGCGATCACCGTCGCGCGTGATTTCCCGCATCTCAAAATGGTGATCGATCACATTGCGAAGCCACCGATCACGAGTGGCGAGCTCGAGCCGTGGGCGAGCCAGATGCGCGAGTTCGCGGCGCTGGGGCACGTGGCCTGCAAGCTCTCCGGGATGGTGACCGAGGCCGACCGGGGGACCTGGACGCCGGAGGACCTCAAGCCATACGTCGCGACGGTGACGGAGATCTTTGGGCCGGATCGCCTGATGTACGGGTCGGACTGGCCGGTATCCCTGCTGGCGGCCGACTACGCGGACGTGATCGGCGCCTTGCGCACGGTGTTGACGGACCTGGATGTCCTGAACCCGGAGAGCGAGGCGGCGATTTTCGGCAACACCGCGATTCACTGGTATGGACTCGATACCAGTAGCCTTTCGGTCTGACCGTTCCATTTTCAGCAACGAGATCGGAAGGTGCAGGTTCGTGTGCGCCGCCGGTGTGGTCGAAATGCACATGCCCTGACTTTCCACGCGGAACAGGTTCGCTCCCAAATCCCCCACCTCCACCACTGCATGCAGGAGGTGGGGGCTGTTCAGTAGAGGGCGCTCCGATAGCCTTCCTTGCGCTTGCCGGCTGATTCGTCAGGAGGCGGAAGGTCTTTCTGCTCGTTCCAGATCGCCGACAGTGTCGGGATGTCATCGTCGCTCGGCCAGGTATCGGGCTTCCAGAGCCGGGCCCGGAGCAGCGCACGGGCGCAATGCACGAATACCTCGTCGATGTCGACGAGGATGCCCAACTGGGGCACCTTGCCCTGTATCGTCATCTGCGCGAGGAGTTCGGGGTCACTCGTAATCGTCGCGCGCCCGTTGATGCGCAGCGCTTCCTCGATGCCGGGAATGAGGAAGAGCAAACCGACGTGCGGATTGGCGAGGATGTTCCGGAAGGAATCGACCCGTCGATTTCCGGGGCGATCGGGGATCACGATCGTCTCGTCATCGAGAATCTGGACAACACTGGTGGTGTCGCCGCGAGGGGTGACATCGCAGTTCCCATCGGCATCGGATGTCGCCAGGAGAAAGATGGGAGATGCCGCGATGTACTCGCGGATGAGTGGCGTCAGCCAGGCAGTGTGCTTGTTGATGATCGCTTCGTGTGCATCGCCAGTGATTGCGCGTAAGGCTTCCAGCGACGTGACACGATGCTCGAGCGCGCGCGAACGCACCGCAGCCGCTTCCTCTTTCGTCATCGACATCGCCGCCGTGGTCTCTGACGCTAACGCCATTCGCTATTCCCTCCCGGGTGTTGCAGTTCAACGCTTGCATGCAACCGTTCGATCGCGATCAGGCGATCGTGTGTTTCTCGTGCGGCATCCAGAATCATTCGGGCCAGGTGCGGTGCATGAACTAACATCACCGATCACCATGCTATGACCGGCCATCGCGCGCGTGATCTCGGTCAGGAACGGCGAAGTCCCATGCCGACAGCGGTGCGCTCGACATCGAAGATGGGGCTGCCATCCTCCGCCTTGGTCACGATCGTATAGACGATCATGTCCTTCTGAATCACGAGGGCGGCATCGCTGGCGCCAGAGGCCTCGTCCTTGCTCCAGAGAAGATGTGCCTGGTCGCCATACAATGGGGCGTCGTCGAGGATCTTGTAGCCGCCGGCAACGAGCGCATCCGAATAGGCCGGAAATGCCTTGCTCGCACCGTCTGCAGCCGCAAAGCCGTCGACGGTCGCGATCTCGGACGACGTATCACCTTTCTCCAGCTTTGAGGGATCAGATGCCGTGTAGACGCGTGTCACACTGCCTTGCCAGCCCCAGGAATCCAGATCGTCGGCGGTTACGGCGCTCGAGAGCGCCAGGAGCGCGGCGGCCTTGTCGTTGGTTGTGTCTTCGGATTTGTCGAGACCGAGCGGTGCGGCATCAGCCACAGGGAGAAGTGCTGTGAGGTCGGTGGCACCGGCAACCGGAGAAGCGGCCGGAGAGGCTTCTGGCGACGCTACCGGCGAGGACTGGGCGGAAACGGCAGCGATACTCGCGCCACCCACCGCGAAGGCCGCGCTCGTGCCGAACGCAAGCGTGCCGAGCCGCCGTCGACTGATCGGACGACTGAAAGTACTCATCGAAACTCGTGTTGAGAATGACATAAGAAACTCACCTTTGCGCGGATTGGATACTGAAACAACGTCGCTCTCTATCCTAAACGATGCGACAAGGTCGTATCGCAGCCTTGCCATATCGACTGCCTCGACTCCACCGGTACTGACTCGATCCACACGATCCGCACTTTGCACCAGCGTTACCGACGATGAGAGAGGGGACGCCATCGAGTGGAAGCACCTTGATTTCGAGACTGCCACCAACGCAGGATCTGAATGCACAGATGAAGAAGGTGCTCGATACTCTCCACAATCGACGTCCCCGATGTATGAAAGCGAGACCGACCCAGCCAGATGAACGAGCGTTCAACCTCTTCCACCTTCATTGGAACATTCCCCGGGTGATCGATCTGCTTGTACTCGCGATCGTCGCGACCACGCTGATCCTGATGCTCGTTCGACCGTGGGGGGTAGCCGAGGCGTGGGTTGCCGCTACCGGCGCACTTGCGATGCTGGCGATCCAGGTCGTGTCTCTCGATGCGATCCCCCACCTGATCGGGCAGACATCCAACGTGCTGCTTTTCCTCGCGGGAATGATGCTGCTGACCGGCATCGCCGAACGGGCGCGCGTGTTCGAACTGCTGGCAGAAGGCTGCGTCAGACTGGCCCACGAACGAGGACATGTGCTGTTCATCAACCTCTTCGTGCTGGGAGCGGTCGTGACCGCAACGCTGTCGCTCGATGTCACCATCATCATGCTGACGCCGATCGTCTATGCGTTGACCTCCCGTCGCAAGCTGGATGCGTTGCCGTTCCTGTTCTCCTGCGCATTCGTGGCGAACACTGCGTCGCTGGTCCTGCCGGTCAGCAACCTTACCAACCTGCTCGTCTTCGAGCGCTTCGATCTCGGTTTTGGTGCATTCGCGAGCGTCATGTGGTGGCCCAATCTGGTCGCCGCCATATCGAATCTGCTGATCTTCCTTTGGATCTTCCGACACCGGATTCCGGGGCGGTTCTCCGCAGACGATGCAGACGGCAACGCGGTGGTGATCGCGATCGACCGATGGATGATTGTGAGCGGTCTCGTTCTGACCGGGACGCTGGTGGGGATCTTCGCATTCGGGCTGGCGAACATGCCACTCTGGTGGGCATCGATTGGGGGAGCTGGCATCCTGGCAGTGCTCGCCATCATCAACGGCCGCATCAATGGCGCGCAGGTGGTCCGCGACCTCTCGCCGGGGATCTTCGTCTTCATCGTCAGCATGACCGTCCTGGTAGACGGCTTCCAGCGGAGCTGGCTCGACGGCCGAAAGATTCCGCTTCCGGATACGGTCCCGGGTGCGATCGTGGCCGGTATCGCTGGCGGCGCAATCGGCAGCAATATCGTGAACAACGTGCCGATGACGGTGTTGGCGCTCTCCCTGATCCAGCAAGCACATCCTGCCGTGCAATCGGCACTTGCGTACGGGACGCTCGTTGGCACGAACATAGGACCGGCGCTGACGACTTACGGATCACTGGCGACGATGCTGTGGTTGACGAGCGTCCGCCGACGAGGGATCGAGGTTTCAACCCGCGAGTACATGCGGGTGAGCCTGATGACGGTTCCGATCGTGCTGGTGGCAACCGGTGCGACGTTGCTCCTCGTCCTCACCATTGGTGGCGGATAACGACCCGGAGCCGATGGAAACGGAGGGCTGGCACGCTCATTGCGGCTCAGACCGCTCAAGACATGGCACCCACAAACACCTTTGCTTGTGGAGCTTCGCCACTGTCTCCTGTTTCAGGAAAGGTCGACCCGATGGTCAATGTTGCACTGCTTGCCACGTTCGAGGCGATGCCCGGGAAAGAAGACGAAACAGCAGCGTTCCTCAAGAGCGCACTTCCGATGGTGGAAGCAGAGCCCGCAACGACTGCCTGGTTCGGCATCCAGCTGGGACCATCCACGTTCGGTATTTTCGATGCGTTTCCAGATGATGACGGACGACAGGCACATCTGACCGGCAAGGTTGCCGAAGCGCTTTTTGCGAAGGCGCCGGAACTCTTCTCGGCAGAGCCAACCATACAGATGATCGATGTGCTGGCCTCCAAGCTGCCGGGAACCAACTGAGTCATCCCCGGGCAACGTCTTCACGAGATCGAACGGTCAGGTGGCTAGCTGACTTCGAACCGGTCCGCGTTCGATTGCCTGGCAGGCAGGATCTGTCGTGAGTGAGCGTGACTGTCAGTTAGTTTGCTCGGGCTGGGAACCTGATTCCAGGTTCGATCGATTGCTCGGGATGCTCGCCGATCGTGCCGTTCGACG